>Ga0182741_1004475_pt1 | contig 13738 bp, 10 predicted proteins | sample eDN5th37CBELigOP_FD_128874 | JGI IMG/M metagenome (GOLD analysis project Ga0182741, IMG submission 128874) | Enriched Organic Plus compost microbial communities from Emeryville, California, USA - eDNA 5th pass 37_C BE-Lig OP (version 2) (version 2) ...
CGGCGAGGCCGAGGCGGTGGACACCCCCATCGGCCGTCTGCCCACCAAGGACTCGCTGGACCTTTCCGGCCTGTCGATCAGCGACGCGGCCCTCGATGTCCTGCTTTCGGTCGAACCGGAAGTTTGGGCCGAGGAAGCCGCGCTTATTCCGGAGTTCTACGACAAGTTCGGCGACCGCCTCCCGACCGAGCTCTGGAACCAACATGCCGCGCTCGTGCGACGCCTGGGCGTCCGCGAAGCCGCGGAATAGGCGCAATGCCGCCTTCCCTCCTCTACATGGGGAGGGAAGGCCGCGGAGCGGTCAGGGTGGGGGACTGCTGAGTCAGCAAGGCCCCACCCGTCTCGTCGCTTGGCGTCGATCCACCCTCCCCATCAAGGGAGGGTTATCGCATATGGCTTTTCTCTATCACTTCGTCATGGCCGGGCCGGCAGGTCCCGGCCATCCATAGCCGCCGAGACCTGCGGAAAACTCCGGTGCGTATGGATCCCCGACACGCTTACGCGGTCGGGGATGACGATCAGAAGGGATTAGGCGAGCAGAACTTCGGTCATATGCGATGGCCCTGCCCGTGAAGGGGAGGGGCATACGGAATTTCCTCTGTTTGTCCGTCATGGCCGCTTCGCCGAAGGGTTGCCGTCGGGGCGCCCTTGGCGACGGCTATGCTCTGCTCCATCTCATCAGTTCGCGCACTGAGCGCAGGTGAAGGATGGAGCCGTCTATGACCGCCGACAACGCCCTCTCTCCCGCTCTGAACGACGTCATCGACAGGGCGTTGGCCGAGCAGCGGATCGTGGGGACGGTGGTCCTCGTCTCGCGCGATGGCGAGATCGTCTACAGCCGCGCGGCCGGACTGGCGGATCGCGAGGCGGGCGCGCCCATGGCCGCCGAAGCCGTCTTCCGCCTCGCCTCGGTCACCAAGGCGATCACCGCGGCGACCGCTCTCGCCTTGGCGGATCGCGGGGTCCTCGCACTGGACGCGCCGGTGAGCCAATGGCTGCCCGATTTCAGGCCCAGCCTGCCGGACGGCTCGACACCCGACATCACCATCGCCCAGCTGCTCACCCACACCAGCGGATTGAGCTACGGCTTCCTGCAGCCGGCGGACGGCCCCTATCTGTCGGCCGGCGTTTCGGACGGCCTTGCCGACCCGGACCTGCCCATGGAGGAGCAGCTGAGGCGTCTCGCCGGCGTTCCGCTGTTCTTCCCGCCCGGTGCGGCTTGGCTCTATTCGCTGAGCCTCGACGTGCTCGGCGCGGCGATCGAGCGCGCGGCGGGCAAGCCGCTGCCGGACGTGGTGGCCGAGCTGATCCTTCGGCCGCTCGGCATGGCCGCCAGCGGTTTCTATGTCGAAGAGGCCGGCCAGCTGGTCACGCCCTATCTCGACGGCGCGCCGCCGCGGCGGATGGCCGATCCCGACGTCCTGCCGTTCATGGATCTCTCGGGCATACGCTATTCGCCCTCGCGGGCCCTCCGGCCGGCGTCCTTCCCGTCGGGCGGCGCCGGAATGGTCGGGAGCGCCGCCGATGTCCTGCGGTTCCTGGAGGTGGTGCGCGCCGGCGGTGGCGACGTGCTCTCTCCGGCCTCCGCGCAGGCGATGCTGACCAACCAGATCGGAGACATCCCCGTCGTCACTCATGGTCCAGGCTGGGGCTTCAGTTTCGCCGGTGCGGTCCTGAAGGATCCGGCGGAGGCCGCTTCGCCCCTGCGGGCCGGCACGGTCATGTGGGGTGGCGTCTATGGTCACGCCTGGCAGATCATCCCCGACCGCGGGACGACCCTGGTCTCCCTCTCCAACACCGGCGTGGAAGGGATGAACGGGGTCTTCCCGACCGAGCTTGGGGCGGCCTTGGCGAAGGCGCTGGCCTAGGGCGGCGGTCCGACCAGAACTTCGCGCTTGCCGGCGTGGTTGGCCGGGCTGACCACGCCCTCGTTCTCCATTCGCTCGATCAGCGATGCGGCGCGGTTGTAGCCGATCTGCAGCCGGCGCTGGACGTAGCTGGTCGAGGCCTTGCGGTCGCGGGTGACCACGGCCACGGCGCGGTCGTAGAGGTCGTCTCCAGAGCCGCCGCCCTCGTCGCCGAACATCTCCCCGCCTTCGCCGTCCTCGTCGCCGCCGGCGGTGACGTCTTCCAGGTATTGGGGCTCGCCCTGGGCGCGCAGGAACTTGGCCACGGCCTCGACCTCCTCGTCGGAGACGAAGGGCCCGTGCAGGCGCGTGATGCGGCCGCCGCCGGCCATGTAGAGCATGTCCCCCTGGCCCAGCAGCTGCTCGGCGCCCTGCTCGCCCAGGATGGTGCGGCTGTCGATCTTGGAGGTGACTTGGAAGGATATCCGGGTCGGGAAGTTCGCCTTGATGGTGCCGGTGATGACGTCCACCGATGGACGCTGGGTGGCCATCACCAGGTGGATGCCGGCGGCGCGGGCCATCTGGGCCAGGCGCTGGACCGCGCCTTCCACGTCCTTGCCGGCCACCAGCATCAGGTCGGCCACCTCGTCGATGACGACGACGAGGTAGGGCATCGGCTTGGGATCGATCCGCTCGCTCTCGTAGATCGGCCGCCCGTTGTCGTCGAAACCGGTCTGGACCGTGCGCTCGAAATGTTCGCCCTTGGCCGCGGCTTCCTTGGCCCGCTCGTTATAGGAGGCGACGTTCCGCACGCCGATCTTCGACATCAGGCGATAGCGGTCCTCCATCTCGCGGACCGTCCACTTCAGCGCCACGATGGCCTTCTTCGGATCGGTGACCACGGGCGCCAGCAGGTGCGGGATGCCGTCATAGACCGACAGCTCCAGCATCTTCGGGTCGATCATGATGAACCGGCACTGCTCCGGCGGCAGGCGGTAGAGGATCGAGAGGATCATCGCATTGACGCCCACCGACTTGCCCGAGCCGGTGGTGCCGGCGATCAGCAGGTGGGGCATCTTCGAGAGGTCGGCGATATAGGGCTCGCCGCCGATGTTCTCGCCCAGCGCCATGGGCAGGGCCTGGGTCGAGCGCTCGTATTCGGCGCTGGCCAGCAGGTCGCGCAGATAGACCGTCTCGCGACGCGCGTTCGGCAACTCGATCCCGATGGCGTTGCGCCCGGGCACGACCGAGACGCGGCAGGCGGCGACCGACATGGAGCGGGCGATGTCGTCGGCCAGGGCCACGACCCGCGCGGACTTCACCCCGGCCGCGGGGACCAGCTCGTAGAGGGTGACGACCGGACCCGGCCGGATCTGGTCGATATTTCCGCGCACGCCGAACTCGGCCAACACGTTCTCGAGCAGCTGGGCGTTCTGGCGCAGGGCGCCTTCGTCGAACATGGAGGCGCGCGGCTTGGGCTTGGCCAGCATGGCGAGCTCAGGCAGGGCGAAGCCGCTGGTCTTGACGAAGTCGAACGCCCCCTGCGCCTCGCGCTGTTCGCGTCCGGATTCCTTCGGCGACGGCTTGGGCTGGCGGATGGCGACGGAGTTGGCGTTGCCCTCGGCCGCGAACGGGGGCTCGTCGTCCTCGGCTTCGAAGTCCGCTTCGGCCTCGAACTCGGCCGGTGCGCGCCGGGGCGCCGCCGCCGCTGTCGCTGGGGGCTCCTGCGGCTTGGCCTTGCGCTGGGCCGGGGCGCGGGCGGGCTTGGTCTGCGCCGGTGCGGCCGCGGGTTCCTTTTGCAGGGCCGCCTTGAGCCAGGCGAGGCTGGCGGTCAGTTCGCTGCGCCGCACGCCGATGGCGAAGCCGAGCGCGGCGGCTGCGGCGGTGAGGAGCAGGAGGCCGGTCAGCAGCTTGGCTCCGGGCACGTGGGCGTAGGCAAGGAGGCCGGCCACCCCGTTCAGCAGCCCGTCTCCCCAAAAGCCCCCCAGGCCCTTGGCGAGCGGCCAGGCCGCGGGGGCGGGCGGAAGGGCGAGCAGGCCCGCCAGGGCCAGCACCCCAAGAGCCCCGATCGCCGCGCGAAGCCGGACCTTCTTGCGGGTGAGGTCGGGCTGCGGCGTTGTGGCGCGGCCAAGGCCGAAGACCACCATGAGCAGGGCGGCGGCTCCCGCGGCGAGGCCGAGCGACTGGACGCCGATGTCGGCCGCGGTCGCGCCGGGCTCTCCAAGGGCGTTGGTGGGCGCCAGGGCCGAGGCCGCGTTCAGGCTGGGATCGGCGGCGTTGTAGGTGGCCAGGGCGACGGCCAAGGCGATGCCGGCGGCCGCGAGGATGCCGCCGCGCAAGCGGGCCATGGCCGGATGCGCCCAGGCGAGGCCCGCCACGTGCAATCCAAGCTCGACACCCGTTTTCCGCGCCGCCCGCGCCATGCCCGACTCCCAGAAGTTCGAGACTCCGTTTTGGCGTCTCGGGGTTAAGAGGCGTTTACCAAGCCTGGCCGCCGGCCCCCGGCCGCCCGCAAAATCCCGTTTCCGTTTTGCGAAAGCCCATCTAGGTTCCCCGCCATGTGGAGCATGCCTCGAAGCGTTCTGCGGATCGTCGCCGTCATCTTGGCCCTGTGCGCCGTTGGCGGTTTCGTCATGGGTCTTCGCGGCACGCCTCAGCCGGCCCGCCTCCCCGGAGAGGGGGCGGCTGGACCCGCGCTGGAGGCCAGTGATGCGCGCCCGGTGGACGACCTCGTCCTCACCCCGTCGGAATTGACGCCCGATCCTCCCAAGGAAGAGGAAAAGGAGGAGGAGAAGACCGAGGAAGAAGCGCCGCCGGTGATCACGCCTCCGCCGCCCCCGGCGACCGAGGCGCCGAAGGCCGCGCCGCCGGCCAAGGCGCCCACGCCGCCGCCTGAGGAGGACCGGGTCGGCGACCTGATCGACGGCCTCACCCCGCCGCCCGAGCAGCCGCCGTACTAGGGCCGCGCCGCCCGTCGAAGGGTCAGGTTGATGCGCCCGCCGCCCGGGATCAGCTGCGAGGATCCCGGCAGGACCCGGTCGACCCCATGGTGGAAGAGCCGCGCCTCGCCCGCGAGCAGGCAGACATCGCCGGAGTTCAGCCGGATCGAGCTGGTCGGATCGGACCGCTTCAGCCCTCCGATCCGGAAGACGGCGGTGTCGCCGAGCGAGACTGAAAGCACCGGGAATCGGAAATCGGCCTCATCGCGATCCTGGTGCAGGCTCATCCTGGCGTCGGCGTCATAGAAATTCACCAGGCAGGCGTCCGGCGGGACCTCCGGATCGGCGAGCTCGGCCCAGAGCTCCGTCAGGATTGTGGGGATCTGCGGCCAGAACCTGCCGGTCAGCGGGTGTTTCGGCTCGTATCTGTAGCCTCTCGCGTCGGTGATCCAGCCCAGCGGGCCGAAGCTCGTCATCGCCACGCTCATCGGTTTGCCGCCGGGCGTGACTTGCCGGATGAAGGGCGCCTCCAGCGCCTTGGCCAGCACCTCGTCGGCCAGATCGCGCTGCTGGCCAGGCGAAAGCCGGCCGGGGAGAAGGCGAAAACCGCTGGTCGTGGAAAGGCTCATGAGGCCTCATATAGGCGAGATGAGCGCCAACCCTGACCTCATGAGGCCGTTGCGCTGGCGGAGCCTGACGCCGGGCGAACAGGACCTGTGCGGGGAAGTGTTCGGGATGAGCCTCGCCCCGCTCCGCGTGCGGCTCTTCAGCCTCCCGGTCTGGCGGCGGCCCTTCGTGCCCAGCGGGCGGCTCGTCGTCTGGCCGGCGGACTCGGCCATGGCGGACTTCGCCCAAGCGCCCCTCTGGCTGCGATCGGTGTTCGTGCACGAGATGACCCACGTCTGGCAGGCGCAGAACGGCGTCTTTCTTCCCTTCGCCAAGCTCAAGGCCGGCGACGGGCGGGCGGCCTACGCCTACGACCTGAACGACGGACGCGGCTTTTCCGAGCTCAATATCGAGCAACAGGCGATGATCGTGCAGCACGCCTATGTCGCCGCGCGGGGCGGGGCCGCGCCGTACGATTCGCCTGCTTATGCAAGGATTCTCGCAGCTTGGCCGGGGTCCCTGGGGTCAAGACCCCGAAACATATAGGGTCATTCCACACTTGCGGGGGGCGCGTCCGATCCCATATCGCGACTCGACGCCGGCGCCCCTGTGGGTTAACCGGCCGAGCCCTTATTCGAACCGGGGATGCCGAGAAGAAACGGGGTGCTTCACACGAAGGCCCTTTAACCGGCGTCCGCCATTCAGGAGCGAGCAAGACTCGATATGAGCAAGATCATCGGCATCGACTTGGGCACGACCAATTCGTGCGTGGCGATTATGGACGGCAAGCAGCCGAAAGTGATCGAAAACGCCGAAGGCGTCCGCACCACCCCTTCGGTCGTCGCCATCCTCGATGACGGCGAACGCCTGGTCGGTCAGCCGGCCAAGCGTCAGGCGGTCACGAACCCGAGCAACACCCTTTTCGCCATCAAGCGTCTGATCGGCCGTCAGTACAACGATCCGCTGGTCGAGAAGGACAAGGGCATGGTGCCCTACGAGATCGTCAAGGGACCGAACGGCGACGCCTGGGTGAAGGCCCAGGGCAAGGACTATTCGCCCCAGCAGATCTCCGCCTTCATCCTGCAGAAGATGAAGGAAGCCGCCGAGCAGCACCTCGGCGAGAAGGTCGAAAAGGCGGTCATCACCGTCCCGGCCTACTTCAACGACGCCCAGCGCCAGGCCACCAAGGACGCCGGCAAGATCGCCGGCCTGGAAGTGCTGCGCATCATCAACGAACCGACGGCCGCGGCGCTCGCCTATGGCCTGGAAAAGAACGACGGCAAGAAGATCGCGGTCTACGACCTGGGCGGCGGCACCTTCGACGTCTCGATCCTCGAGATCGGCGATGGCGTCTTCGAGGTGAAGGCCACCAACGGCGACACCTTCCTCGGCGGCGAAGACTTCGACATGCGTGTCGTCGAGTACCTGGCCGACGAGTTCAAGAAGGAGACCGGCGTCGATCTTCGGAACGACAAGCTGGCCCTGCAGCGCCTGAAGGAAGAAGGCGAAAAGGCGAAGAAGGAACTGTCCTCGACCGCCCAGTACGAGGTGAACCTGCCCTTCATCTCGATGAACGCCTCGGGCCCGCTGCACCTGAACATCAAACTTTCCCGCGCCAAGCTGGAGGCCCTGGTCGAGGACCTGATCGCCAAGACGATCGGTCCGTGCGAGCAGGCGCTGAAGGATGCGGGTCTGAAGAAGTCCGACATCGACGAGGTGATCCTGGTCGGCGGCATGACCCGCATGCCCAAGGTCGTCGAGACCGTGAAGGAGTTCTTCGGGCGTGAGCCGCACAAGGGCGTGAACCCGGACGAGGTCGTGGCCCTGGGCGCTGCGGTCCAGGCCGGCGTGCTGCAAGGCGACGTCAAGGACGTGCTGCTGCTGGACGTGACCCCGCTCACCCTCGGCATCGAAACCCTGGGCGGCGTCTTCACCCCGCTGATCGAACGCAACACCACCATCCCGACCAAGCGTTCGCAGACCTTCTCGACCGCAGACGACAACCAGTCGGCGGTGACCATCCGCGTGTTCCAGGGCGAGCGGCCCATGGCGCACGACAACAAGCTGCTGGGTCAGTTCGACCTGGTCGGCATCCCCCCGGCGCCGCGCGGCGTGCCGCAGGTCGAGGTCACCTTCGACATTGACGCCAACGGCATCGTGAACGTCTCGGCGCGCGACAAGGCGACCAACAAGGAGCAGTCGATCCGTATCCAGGCCAATGGCGGCCTTTCGGACGCGGATATCGAGAAGATGGTCCAGGAAGCCGAGGCCAACAAAGCCGAGGACGAAAAGCGCAAGGCGGCGGTCGAGGCCAAGAACCAGGCCGAGGCGGTGGTTCACTCCACCGAGAAGGCGCTGTCCGAGCACGGCGACAAGATCTCCGGCGCGGACAAGGAGGCGATCGAAACCGCCCTGACCGACCTCAAGTCGGCCCTGGAAGGCGACGACGCCGAGGCGATCTCCGCCAAGACCCAGACCCTCATCCAGGCTTCGATGAAGCTGGGCGAGGCGATGTACGCGGCCCAACAGGGCGCCGGCGACGAGCAGCCGGCGAGCTCGAGCGCAGATGACGATGTCGTCGACGCCGAGTTCGAAGAAGTCGACGACGACAAGAAGAAGTCGGCGTGACGCTCAGCCCCATGGCGACCCTGCGCGACTTGAGCGAGGGTCGTCAGACGGGGCGGACATGGAACTCTTCGCCCGGTCTGCTTGGAACAAGCCTTGCAGCCGGGCGAGAACCATCCCACCTCATTCTCAGATCAATATTCGAGCGCCTGACTTAGCATGCGGGATTATTACGAAATCCTCGGCGTGGAGCGCGGCGCGGACGAGGCGGCTTTGAAGTCCTCGTTCCGCAAGCTGGCCATGGAGCACCACCCGGACCGCAATGGCGGTTGCGAGGAGGCGGCTGGCCGATTCAAGGAAATCAACGAGGCCTACTCAGTTCTCTCCGATCCGCAGAAGCGGGCGGCCTATGACCGCTTCGGCCATGCGGGCGTGAACGGCGGCGCGGCTGGCGGCGGACCCCAGTTCCACGATGTGGGCGACATCTTCAACGAGGTGTTCGGCGACGTCTTCGGCGACATGTTCGGCGGCCGCAGCGGCCGCGCCCGAGGCGGCCCTTCGCGCGGCCAGGATCTCCGTTACGACCTGGAGATCTCCCTGGAGCAGGCCTATGCCGGCTCGGAGGTCGAGATCACCGTGCCGGCCTCGCTCAACTGCGAGACCTGCGAGGGGTCCGGCGCGCGGCCAGGCACCAGCCCCACCGTCTGCGGCGGCTGCGGCGGCGCCGGCCGGGTCCGAGCCAGCCAAGGCTTCTTCTCCATCGAGCGCGCCTGCCCCCGTTGCGGCGGCTCCGGCAGGTTGGTGCTGGATCCCTGCACGGACTGTCATGGCCGCGGCCAGGTCCGGAAGGAGCGCACCCTGCAGGTGCGGATTCCCGCCGGGGTGGACGACGGCGCCCGCATCCGGCTGGCGGGCGAGGGCGACGCCGGGGCGCATGGCGGCCCGCGCGGCGACCTCTACATCTTCCTTTCCGTCCGGCCGCACGAGCTCTTCGACCGGGATGGGCTGGACCTCTTCTGCACGGTGCCCGTGCCGATGTCCGTCGCCGCCCTGGGCGGAGAGATCGACGCGCCCTGCCTGCTGGGCGGGGAGAACTGCGACGGCAATTGCAAGATCTCGGTGAAGGTGCCCGAGGGGTCACAGACCGGTCGGACGGTGCGGCTGAAGGGCAGGGGCATGCCCTCGCTGCGTTCGCGCGAGCGCGGCGATCTCGTCGTCGAGCTCTTCGTCGAAACCCCCACCAAACTGACGGCCAGGCAGAAGGAGCTCATGCGGGAGTTCGCCGAGATCTGCGAGGAGCAGCAGCATCCGAAGTCCGCCAGCTTCCTCGGCAAGGCCAAGCAGTTCTGGGAAGACGTCACCGGCGGCTGCTGATCCCGTGGAGAGCGCCCTCGCAAGTCCGCCGATCGACGGCCGCAGGGCCCGGACCGAGGCGAGCCGGGCGCGCATTCTCGCGGCCATGATCGATCTGCTGCAGGACGGCGAGGGGCCGCCCTCGGCCGAAGCCGTCGCCGCCCGCGCGGGCGTGGGGGTGCGGACGGTGTTCCGGCTGTTCAGCGACGTGGAAGGCCTGCACCGGGGCCTTCAGCAGACCATGGCCGAACGGCTGGCGCCGATCCTGGCCGAGCCGGTCCATGGCGGCCTCGCCGAACGGCTGGACCAGTTGGTCGCTCGGCGCGCCATGGTTTTCGAGCAGCTCGCCCGGCCCAAGGCCTTCGCCGACATGAACCGCGCCAGGTCCCCGCAGCTGCAGGCCGCGCACAGGGATTTCGTCGCGCGCCAGCGGGAGTTGCTGCTCGGCCACCTCGCGCCGGTCCTTCCCAAGGACGACGACCTTGCCGAAGCCTTGGACCTGGCGCTCAGCTTCGACGTCTGGCGGCGGCTGCGTGAGGACCAGGGCCTTTCGGTCGCGCAGGCCAAGAGGGTCATGCGCCGGACTGCTCGGGCGCTCGCCGCTAGTCGGCCAGGGCCCGAATGTCAGGCCACCGATAGCTGACTTCATAGGTCACGCCGCCCGGCCCCGGCTCGCGTCGCGGAGGCTCCCCGCGGCCGCCAAGATGTTCGTAGAAGCCGCGCGCGGCGATGTTGTCCCGCAGGACCGAGATCATCAGCGAACTGGCGCCGTTGGCGGCGAAGACCCGCGCCATGCCGCATACCAGCCGCCGGCCCAGCCCATAGCCTTGGGCCGAACGCAGGACATAGAGGGTGGTGATCTCCGCCTCTCCGGGACGCTTGGCGCGAGAGGGACCGCCAGCAGCGTACCCGACGATACCGTCCCGGTCCGCCGCCGCCAGCGTGACCTCGTGGCGGCTGGGCTGCAACAGGCCGCTTCGGAACCGGCGGGCGTGGCCCGGAACCGACATCCGCTTGAGATAGCTGTCGGGCAGGAGGCCCTGATAGGTCTCCCGCCAGGACGTCACGTGCACTTGCGCCAGGGCCTGGGCGTCGTCCGGTCCGGCGGGGAAGATCACGTGTTGCAAGGCGGCGCTCCTGACTTAGTCACAGCTTGGAAGTCGCAGGGCGCTCTTCAAGGGGCCTAAGGGGGCTGACGGACGCCGCGGGCGCCATTAGCCTCCGCCACGCTCATGAACGCCCCTTCGCCGACCATGCCCGATCCGACCGGCGCGACGCCGGTCATGGCCCAGTTCTTCGAGGCCAAGTCCCGCCAGCCCGACGCCCTGGTCTTCTTCCGCATGGGCGACTTCTACGAACTGTTCTTCGAGGATGCGGAAAAGGCGGCTGCGGCGCTCGGCATCACCCTGACGGCCCGGGGCAATCATGGCGGGGCGCCGATCCCCATGTGCGGCGTTCCGGTGCATGCGGCCGAGGCCTATCTCGCGAAATTGATCCGCTCCGGCTTCAAGGTCGCTGTCTGCGAGCAGATGGAAGACCCCGCCGAGGCCAAGAAACGCGGCTCCAAGTCGGTGGTCCGTCGCGACGTGGTGCGCGTCGTCACCCCTGGCACGCTCACCGAGGACGGCCTGCTCGACGCGCGAGGCGCTAATCGGCTGGCGGCCGTCGCCGTCCGCGCCGGGGCCGCTGCGGTCGCCACCGTCGAGCTCTCGACCGGCGAGGTGGAGTGCATGGCCCTCAGCCGGGAGAGCCTCGCCTCCGCCCTGGCCGCGCTCGGTCCCTCCGAGACCCTGGTGCCGGATCGGCTCTTCGCCGACGAGGGGCTTGCAGGGACGTTCAAGTCGGCCGGCGGCCTGATCCAGCCCATGCCTTCGGCGCTATCGGAGCCATCGGCTTCGGAGGCGCGACTGAAGCGGCTCTATGGCGTGGAGACCCTGGACGGGTTCGGCGAGCTGACGGGCGCGGAGGTTTCGGCCCTCGGCCTCATCGCCGCGCATCTGGAAACCACCCAGGCAGGACGGACGCCCGCCCTAACCGCTCCCAAGCGGGCCGGCGAGGCCGACGTGATGGCGATCGATCCGGCCACCCGCGCCAGCCTTGAGATCGAGAAGAGCACCTCCGGCTCCCGAGACGGCTCGCTTTTGGGGGCGATCGACCGAACGATCACGGCGCCCGGTGCTCGACTTCTCGCCGCACGATTGGCGCGCCCCCTGCTTGACCCGTCCAGGATCGAGGCGCGCCTCGACGCCATTCAGTGGTTCTGCGAGCGCCGACCGCTCCGCGCCAAGCTGCGGGACCAGCTTCGCGGCATGGGCGACATGGCGCGAGCCCTTTCGCGCCTGGCGCTCGGTCGTGGCGGACCGCGGGATCTCGGTTGCCTGCGCGATGGCCTTGCGAGCGGCGAAGCGATCTTCGGCCTCTTCGGCGCGCCTGAGCCCCTCGACCCGGCGACGCCTCCCGAGATCGCCGACGCGCTCGCCGCACTCCACCCGGCCTCCAATCCCGAACTCGCGGAGTTCCGCCGCATGCTCGCCGAGGGGCTCGGCGAAGAGCTGCCGGCCCAGGCGCGGGACGGCGGCTTCGTCGCCGCCGGCATACGGGTGGAGCTGGACCAGGCGCGCGCCCTACGGGACGACAGCCGCAAGGTGATCCTGCAGCTGGAGGCGAGGCTGGCCGCCGAGAGCGGCGTCGCCCTGAAGATCCGCCACAACGCCGTGCTTGGTTATTTCGTGGAGGCCACGGCCAAGGCGGCGGAGCCGCTGATGGCGCCGCCGCTCAACGCAACCTTCATCCACCGCCAGACCTTGGCCAACCAGGTGCGCTTCACCACCGTCGAGCTCGCCGAATTGGACGCGCGGATCGCGCAGGCGGCCGAGCGGGCCTTGGCCATGGAGGTCGCCACCTTCGAGGCCTGGCGCGAGAATGCGATCCGCATCGCCGCCGCCATCCAAGCCGCGGCCGAAGGCGCGGCGCGGCTCGACGTCGCCGCGGGCCTCGCCGAGTGGGCGGACGATGTAGGCGCCGTCAGGCCGCTGGTCGATCGCTCCATGGCTTTCGAGGCGGAGGCGGCGCGCCACCCCGTCGTCGAGGCCGCGGTCAAGCGCGCGGGCGAGGCGTTCACGCCGAACGATTGCCGCCTTGACGGATCGGGCGCCGCCGCGGCCAGGCTGTCCATCGTCACCGGCCCCAACATGGCGGGTAAGTCGACCTTCCTGCGGCAGAACGCGCTGCTGGCGGTGCTCGCCCAGGCGGGTTGCTTCGTGCCGGCCAAGAGCCTGCGCATCGGCGTAGTGGATCGCCTCTTCAGCCGGGTCGGGGCGGGGGACGATCTCGCCCGCGGCCGTTCGACCTTCATGGCCGAGATGGTCGAGACCGCGGCCATCCTCACCCAGGCGACGCCACGTTCCCTGGTCATCCTGGACGAGATCGGCCGTGGCACCGCGACCTATGACGGTCTGGCGATCGCCTGGGCCTGCGCCGAGGCTCTGCACGAAAGCAATCGATGCAGGGGCCTGTTCGCCACCCACTATCATGAACTGGCCGTCCTTGAGGATCGTCTGGCCTTCGTCTCCAACCTCTCCCTCAAGGCCAAGGAGTGGAACGGCGACCTGATCTTCCTGCACGAGGCGGGACCCGGGCCGGCCGACCGCTCCTACGGCGTGCAGGTGGCCAAGCTCGCGGGCGTGCCGCCGGCGGTGGTGGTTCGCGCGCGCGAAGTCCTGGACCGTCTCGAACGCGAAGCGGGCGCGCCCGCCCATCTCGAGGACCTGCCGCTCTTCGCCGCCAGCGCGCCCGAGCCGGAGCGCAGCGGCCCAAGCGAGGTGGAAGAGGCGCTCAAGGGCCTCGACCCCGACAGCATGAGCCCGCGGGAAGCTATGGCGGCGCTCTACCGCCTCAAGGACATGGTGAAATGAAGGCCATGATGGTCGACGTGGATGGCGTGATCGTCACCCATCCGCATCCCCGGGGCTGGTCGGCCAATCTGGAGGCGGATCTAGGGCTCAAGGCCGAACTGCTGCAGGAGGCGTTCTTCAAGCCGCATTTCGGCGACATCGTTCACGGGCGTGCGGCCCTGCGCGATCGCCTCGCCCCGGTGCTCGCCAAGATCGCCCCGCACCTCACCTGCGACCAGCTTTGCGAGTACTGGTTTCGGGAGGACGGCCATCTTGACCATGGCCTGCTCGATCAGCTGGCGCAGGTGCGCGCCCGTGGGGTCGAGCTGCATCTGGCCACCGTGCAGGAGCATGAGCGGGCGGCGTATCTCTGGAACCAGATGGGCCTGAAGGACCGGTTCGACGCGATCCACTACGCCGCCGACCTTGGCCACGCCAAGCCGGCGCCGGAGTTCTACGCCGAGATCGAGCGGCGGACGGGCTTTGCTCCGATCGACCTCTTCTTCATCGACGACAAGGCGCCCAATGTCGAAGC
>Ga0182741_1004476_pt1 | contig 13737 bp, 13 predicted proteins | sample eDN5th37CBELigOP_FD_128874 | JGI IMG/M metagenome (GOLD analysis project Ga0182741, IMG submission 128874) | Enriched Organic Plus compost microbial communities from Emeryville, California, USA - eDNA 5th pass 37_C BE-Lig OP (version 2) (version 2) ...
GACCGACGAGGGAGTGCAGACGCTCAATCGGGTGCGCGCGTCCTTCCGGCTGCGGGACGACGCCTACGTCGCCGCCTTCAGCGTCGGACGCGACGGCCGGATCACGCTCGTCTATCCGGAGTCGCCGGAGGATCCGACGCTCCTGCGCGCCGACCACGTCTACCGGCTCCCCGAGACCTTCCCCGGCTTCGTCACCCCGGCGGCGGGCTACGAGAGGTACGCGCGGTACAGCCAGGTGCAGTTCGGCAACTACGGGTCGCCGCTGCGCGACGCGGGCGGCTACATCTTCATCGTCGCCTCCTGGTCGCCGCTGCGCCTGGATCGCCTCGAGGAGCTCGGGCTCCTCGACACGTATCGCAACGTGAACTTCGGCGGCTCGCTGCGGCCGTTCGACGTGATGCACCAGTACGCGGAGGCGCTCGTCCCCCGCGGCCGCTCCTGGTACACGGTGGATCACGCCTATTACCGCCTCGATCCGTTCCAGTACGGCTACACGTCGTGCGGACCGAGCGCCGCCGACGCGCAGCTGCTGGGGCGCCTCCTCTCGAACCAGTACGTGCACCCCTTCGTCTACCGGTCGATCCTCGCCGACCTGGCGATGGAGCCCGGGTGCGGCTCGCATGGGCTCTATCGCGCCTACATCATGGCGCTGAGCGCCGGCTTCGGCCGGGTGGGAACGCCCGCGCCGATCCCGCCCACCCTGCCGATCCCGCAGCCCCCGCCCGCGACGGGGGGCACCGACTCGACGACGGGGAACGGGTCGAAGCCGGCGCCGCCCGAGAATCCGCGCCGCGACGGCGAGGGGCGGCCGCGCGCCGACGACTGTGCGGGCGAACCGAAGTGCGACCGGCCGGAGCGTCCGCCGCGGCGCGAGCGGCGCGCCGACGACGAGGAGGAGATCGACCTGGGCGGACGTCGCGGTCGGCGTGACGACGAGCGCGGTCGCGGCGCGGTGCGCTGGGCGGAGATGACCCACCGGCCGATCGAGGAGCGTCGGGATCCGACGGGCGCGACCCGCCGGCCCCGCGAGCGGTCGAGCAGCTGGGAGTCCGCGCGCAACGGCTGGGCGGGTGGGTCGCGGAACCCGACGCGGCGCGGGACCGACGCCGCAGTCGAGCGGCCGCGCAGCCAGCCCGCGCGCCAGGACCAGCCCCGGAGCGAGCGGCCGCGGCAGGAGCAGGCGCGACGGGATCAGCCGCGCCACGAGCGCCCGCGCGCGGAGCAGCCGCGTCACGAGGGGCCGCGCACCGAGCGGCGCCCGGAACCGGTCCGTCAGGAGCAGCCCCGCGTCGAGCCGCCGCGCCAGGCGGCGCGCGTGGAGCGGGTCGAGCAGGTCGCGCCGAAGCCGGTGCCCGTCCAGCCCTGACCTCGCATCGCTGACGGGTGGAGCACGAAGGCGGCCGGGCGTCACGCGCCCGGCCGCCTTCGTGCGTCACCGGCGCCGAGTGCCACTGGCCGACTATATTGCGTGCTCGCAATCGCTTCCACGCTTGTCCCGAGCCGGCGCGCAAAGACGCCGCCAGCGCGGGATCCGTCCCCGGAGTCGCAGTGAAGCTCGACCATATCCGCAACTTCTGCATCGTCGCCCACATCGACCACGGCAAGTCGACGCTGGCCGACCGCCTCATCGAAGCGACTGGCACGCTGCAGAAGCGCGAGATGAAGGAGCAGGTCCTCGATACCCTCGATCTCGAGCGCGAGCGCGGGATCACGATCAAGCTGAACGCCGTCCGCATGGGCTACACGGCCCAGGACGGCAAGAGCTACGAGCTCAACCTGATCGACACGCCGGGGCACGTGGACTTCACCTACGAGGTGTCGCGCTCCCTCGCCGCCTGCGAGGGGGCGATCCTCGTCGTCGACGCATCGCAGGGGATCCAGGCGCAGACGCTCTCGAACCTCTTCCTCGCGCTGGACGCGGGGCTCGAGATCATCCCGATCCTGAACAAGATCGACCTGCCGGGCGCGGAGCCGGAGCGCCGGAAGCAGGAGGTGCACGACCTGATCGGGACCGACCCGGACGACATCCTGCTCGTGAGCGCCAAGGAGGGGATCGGCATCCCGGCGCTGCTCGAGGCGATCGTGAAACGGGTGCCGCCGCCGAAGGGGAACGCCGACGGCCCGCTCCGCGCGCTGATCTTCGACTCGTTCTACGACAAGTACCGCGGGGCGATCCCCAGCGTGCGCGTGGTCGACGGCACGATCAAGCCGGGAATGCTGATCAAGTTCGCCGCTGGCACCGGGCAGTCGTACGAGGTCTCGGAAGTCGGCTTCCGCACGCCGGCGCCGGTGACCACGACCGAGCTGGGACCGGGCGAGGTGGGCTACGTCGTGGCGAGCGTGCGCACGGTGAAGGAGACGCGCGCCGGCGACACGATCCTCGACGCCGCCAATCCCGCGGCCGAGGCGCTCCCCGGCTATCAGGACGTGCATTCGATGGTGTTCGCGGGGCTCTACCCCACGGACACGCAGCAGTACGAGACGCTGCGCGACGCACTCGAGAAGCTGCAGCTCAACGACGCCTCGCTCCACTACGAGCCGGAGACCTCGACGGCGCTCGGCTTCGGCTTCCGCTGCGGCTTCCTCGGGCTGCTGCACATGGAGGTCGTGCAGGAGCGGCTCGAGCGCGAGTTCGATCTCGACCTCGTGACGACGGTGCCGAACGTGGAGTACCACGTCTATCACACCGACGGCACGATGGAGCTGCTCGAGAGCCCCTCGAAGCTCCCGGAGCCGGGGGTGATCGGCCGCATCGAGGAGCCGTACGTCAAGGCGCGCATCATGGCGCCGGCCGAGTACATCGGGCCGATCATGACGCTGGGGACGGAGCGGCGCGGCGTCTACAAGAACATGACGTACCTCGACACGCAGCGCGTCGAGTTCGACTGGGAGTTCCCGCTCGCCGAGATCATCCTCGACTTCTTCGACAAACTCAAGACGAACACGCGCGGCTACGCGAGCCTCGACTACGAGATGCTCGACTACCGCGAGAGCGACCTCGTGAAGCTCGACATGCTGATCAACGGCGACCCGATCGACGCCTTCTCGGTGATCATCCACCGCGACAAGGCGTACGAGTGGGGGCGGAAGATCGCCGAGAAGCTGAAGGATCTCATCCCGCGGCAGCTGTTCGACGTCGCGATCCAGGCGGCGATCGGCAACAAGGTCATCGCGCGCACGACGGTCAAGGCGCTGCGCAAGGACGTGCTCGCGAAGTGCTACGGCGGCGACATCACGCGCAAGCGCAAGCTCCTGGAGAAGCAGAAGGAAGGCAAGAAGCGGATGAAGCAGGTGGGGAGCGTGGAGATTCCGCAGGAAGCCTTTCTCGCGGTGCTCCAGGTGGAATGACGGCGCGCGAGGGCTCGCTCGTCATCCAGACCGCCTTTCTCGGCGACGTGATCCTCACGACGCCGCTGCTCCGTCTCCTCGCGCAGCGCGGGCCGGTGGACGTGGTGACGACGCCGGCCGCCGCGCCGCTGCTCGCGCGCAACCCCGCGGTGCGCGAGACGATCGTGTTCGACAAGCGGGGGAGCGCGCGCGGGCTCCGCGGGCTCGCCCGACTGGCGCGCGCGCTGCGCGAGCGACGCCACGCGACCGCGTATCTCGCGCAGGCGTCGATGCGGAGCGGCGCCCTCGCGCTGCTGGCGCGCATCCCCGAGCGCGTGGGGTTCGTCGCGGCGTCGGGGCGCCGCTTCTACACGCGGCGGGTTCCGTATCGGGACGATCTGCATCACGCCGAGCGACTCCTCCGGCTGGCGCTCCCCGCGGACGCGGAACCGGTCCCGCGGGAGATGCTGCGGCCGGCGCTCTTCCCCGCGGCCGAGGACGAGGCGGCCGTCGCGGCGGCGCTGCGCGACGGCGAGATCCGCACGGAGCGGTTCGTCGTCCTCGCCCCCGGGAGCGTCTGGGCGACGAAGCGGTGGCCGTACTATCCCGAGCTCGCGGCGCAGCTGGCGGCGTCGGACGACGTGGTCGTCGTCGGCGGACCGGCGGAGCGGGAGCTGGCCCGCGCGATCGTGGCGCGCGTCGAGGCGGCGGGGGGGCGCGCGCTCGATCTGACCGGGCGGCTGTCGCTCCTCGGATCGGCGGCGCTCCTGCGGCGCGCGCGGGCGCTCGTGACCAACGACTCCGCCCCCCTGCACCTCGCCTCGGCGACGAACGCGCCGACTCTCGCTATCTTTGGCCCGACGGTCCCGGCCTTCGGCTTCGGCCCGCTCGCCCTCCGCTCCGTGGTGGCGGAGGAGCCCACGCTCGCCTGTCGTCCGTGCGACCGCCATGGGCCGCAGCGCTGTCCGCTCGGTCACTGGCGCTGCATGCGCGAGCTGTCGCCGACCGTCGTCGCGTCGCTGCTGGCGGATCTCCTCACGAACCCGGAACACTGAGCATGGCGTCCAAGAAGCGGCACCAGCGGTACATCATCGGCGTGGACCTGGGCGGCACCAAGATCATGGCGGGCGCGCTGAGCGAGGACGGCCGGCACCACTACGGGATGCGCTCGGTGTCCACGAACGCGAGCCAGGGGCCGGACGCGGTCGTCGAGCGCATGATCTCGCTCATCGAAGGGGTGATTCTCGACACGCTCGAGGAGACGGGGGCGTCGCGGAACGACTTCATCGGCGTCGGCATCGGCGCGCCGGGGCCGCTCGACCGCGAGCGCGGGATCGTCATCGTCGCCCCCAATCTCGGGTGGCGCGACTTTCCGCTGCGCGACCTGATCGTGGACCGCCTCGGCCTCGAGACGACGCTCGACAACGACGCGAACTGCGCGACCTACGGCGAGTGGTGGCAGGGGGCGGCGCGCGGCTCGCGGATCACGATCGGCTTCACGATCGGGACGGGGATCGGCGGTGGCATCATCATCGACGGGCAGCTCTTCCACGGCGCATCGGACGTCGCGGGCGAGGTGGGGCACACGACCATCGAGCTGAACGGCCGCCACTGCAAGTGCGGCAACTACGGCTGTCTCGAGGCATATGCGTCGGGGCCGGCGATCGCGACGCGCGCGCGCGAGGTGCTCGTGCGCGAGGAGAGCGCCTCGCTCCTCCCGACCCTCGTGGGCGGCCGGCTCGAGGACATCACCGCCGCGACGGTGTACGAGGCGGCGACGCGCGGCGACGCGGTGGCGAACGAGATCGTGCGCGATACCGCGCGCTACCTCGGCGCGGGGATCGCGAATCTGCTCAACACCCTCAACGCGGACACGGTCGTGGTGGCGGGGGGCGTCACGGCGGCCGGCGACGCACTCTTCGTCCGCTGCGCGCGGAGGTGCGCCGCCGCGCCTTCAAGCCGGCGGTCGAAGCGGCACGCATCGTCCCGGCGGAGCTTCCCGGGACCGCAGGCGTCGTCGGCGCGGTGGCGACGTTCAAACAGAAGATGATGGGCGGGGTGTGAAGCGCGTCGGCGTCATCGGCAGCTTCGTGTGGGACGTGATCCACGCGCGCGTGCCCGGACGCACCGCGGTGGAGGAATGGGGCGGGATCACCTATTCGCTCGCGGCGCTCGACGCGGCGCTCCCCGCCGGCTGGGAGATCGTCCCGCTGATGAAGATCGGCGCCGACCTCGCATCGCGGGCGCGTGAGCATCTCGCCACCCTGCGGCACCTCGCCCCCGACGCGGCGCTCGTGGAGGTGCCCGACCCGACCAGCCGCGTGGAGCTGCGGTACCTCAACGACGAGCGGCGCACCGAGCGCACGTGGGGGGGCGTGCGGGGGTGGAGCTGGCCCGCGCTGCGTCCCCTGCTCGCCGCGTCGCGCCTCGACGCGCTCTACATCAACTTCCTCAGCGGGTGGGAGCTCGACCTCGAGACCGCGCTGGCGCTGCGCGACCACTTCGACGGACCGATCTACTGCGACCTGCACATGCTCGCGACGGTGGTGCAGCCGGACGGGATGCGCGCGATGCGCCCCGTGCCCGACGTCGCCGCCTGGTGCCGCTGCTTCGACTTCCTGCAGGTGAACGAGGACGAGATGCGCTGCCTGGCGCCCGATCCGATGGCGCTCGCCGCGACGGCGATGGCGTCGGGCGTCTCGGCGCTCTTCGTGACGATGGGGCGCCGCGGCGCGGTGTATTTCGCGGCACCCGACTTCGAACGGCTCTCCACCGATGGCGCCCGCCCCTCGGCCGCCGAACCGCGCCTCGAGCGCGCCGGGGCGCGCGTCGGTCCGATCCGCACCGCGCTCACGCCGGCCGTCGACGCGCCGGTCTCGCCGCTCGACGCCGATCCGACGGGGTGCGGGGACGTGTGGGGCGCAACCTGTTTCTCGCGGCTGGTCGCCGGTGATAAGTTGCTCGACGCCATGCGCGCCGCCCACGCGGCCGCCGCCCGCAACCTGGGCTACCGGGGCGCGACCGGCCTGGCGCATCACCTGCGCGGAGAGCTCACCATTCCGTGACGACCGTCATCAACGTCCCGCCTTCCCTCGACGACGCGAGCTTCGAGCAGGTGCTCGAGCAGCTGGCTCCCGTTCCCGCCGACGCCAGGATCCTCATCGACGCACGGCACGCGCGCTGGGCCTCTCCCTACGGACTCACGGCGCTGCTGACCCTCGCGCAGTCGCGCGCGGAGCAGCCGGCACTCACGGTGCCGGAGAACGACGAGACGGCGTCCTACTGGGCGCGGACCGGCTTCTTCAAGCACGCCGCGGAGCTGTTCGAGCTGCACGGGCACGTGCCGCGGGCGCGCGGCGGCGAGTCGAGCGTGCTGCTCGAGATCACGCCGATCACGCGCAGCGAGGACGTGCACGAGGTGGTGGGGCGCATCCAGCAGAAGGCGCAGCAGATCCTCGCGCACGAGCTGAACATCGACGCGAAGGCGACGGTCGGCTTCGCGATGACGCTGTCCGAAGTGTGCCAGAACATCGTCGAGCACGCGGGACGCGGCGGCTGGGTCGCGGTGCAGACGTATCGCTGGACGAAGCGGCTCGGCCGGCGCGTGGTGCAGATCGCGGTCGCCGACGCGGGGATCGGCTTTCGCGCCTCGCTCGAGAGTCTGCCGGGGTTCGTTCGGGACGATCGCTGGGACGACGCGGCGGCGCTCGAGGCGGCGCTCATCCGCGGCACGAGCCGCTTTCGCGACCGCGGTCGTGGACAGGGGCTCGCCGGCGCGCGACGTTACGTCGGCCGGTGGGACGGCAAGCTGTCGATCCGCAGCGGCACGGCACGCATCGCGATCGTGCCGAGCTGGGACGAGGACGTGCCGATGCAGGAGAAGCTGGCGCCGCTCGCGGGCGCCCAGGTGCAGGTGACGATTCCGGAGCGCGTCGTGGATCAGCGCAGCGGAGGGACCGCGCGATGATGCAGCACATCGACGTCAGCAGCGTCCTCCGCCAGGCGGTCGCCTGCGATCTCTACTCGAATCTCGTCACACGCCCGACCGGCGCCGCGGTGCGCGCGCAGATCCAGGCGCTGCTGCGCGAGAGACCGGCGCGGGAGCGCCCCCTCACGATCCTCGACTTCACGCACGTGCGAATGATCGACTTCTCCTGCGCGGACGAGGTCATCGCGAAGCTCGTCCTCCCCTACTGCGACGGGGAGGCAGGGGCCGAGGCGTACTTCCTCTTTCGCGGCGTGAGCGAGGAGCACTGGGACGCGATCGAGGCGGTGCTCGAGCGGCACGAGCTGGCGCTCGTCCTCGAGGAGGAGGGTGCGCTGCGCGTGGCCGGGGTCCTGGGCGACGACGAGCGGCGCGCCTGGGCGGCGCTCCACGAGCTCGGCGGCGGCGACGCGGCCGAGGTCGCGATGGCGCTCGCCGCGGCGGGAGCGGCCATCCCGGCGTCCGACGCCGAGCGGGTACTGGCCCGGCTCCATCGCCGACGGCTCGTGATGCGCCTCGACGACGGCTTCTATCTCCCGGTGGGCTCGACGGTGCGGCGCGATGTCTGACGTCATCGGCCGCCCGCTGCGGGTCGCCCACCTCATCTCGTCCCGCAAGGGCGATGCGGATCGGGGGCCGGCGATCTGGATGCACCCGGCCGACGCCCGCGAGCGCCTGCTCACCGACGGCGAGCTGGCCTGGGTGTACGGCCCGCGCCGGCACGAGCTCGCCGTCGTCCACGTGGATCCGGGGATGCGCCGCGGCGACGTCTTCCTCCGTGACGTCCTCGGCGCCGCACCGTCCGAGCTCATCCGGGTCATCAAGCCCGATCTCGACACCCAGGATCGGTACGGCAGCTTCGCCTGATCGTCTACCTCGAAACATCTCCGTTCAATACCGCACGGTGCCCCGATGACCCCGAAGTCCCCGAGGCCCCTGGCGGCGGCCACGCTCGCCGTGCAGGGCACGAGCGGCGAGGCGCCGACCCGCTCGAGTCCCCTCGTCCAGCCGCTGGTCCAGTCGGTGAACTTCCTGCAGGAGGTGGGAAGCGCCGACGGGCTCCGCTATCCGCGCTACGGCAACGTGCCGAACGCGGAGTCGGTGCAGCGCCGCATCGCCCTCCTCGAGGGCGCCGAGGCCGCCTGCGTCCTGTCGAGCGGGATGGGGGCGACCGCCTGCGCGCTCCTCGCCCTGCTCCGCCCCGGCGACCACCTGCTGTGCAGCTCGTGGATCTACGGCGGGACCCGCCAGCTCCTGGCGCGGGAGTTCGGGGCGTTCGGGATCCAGGTCACGCTCGTCGATCCGATGGAGACCCGCGTCTGGCGACGCCGGATGCGCAAGGAGACGCGCGCCATCTTCCTGGAGAGCCCGGTCAACCCCACCTGCCGCGTCGTGGACCTCCGGCCGGTCCGCTACATCGCGCAGGAGCTCGGGATCGCGCTCGTGGTCGACTCCACCTTCGCGAGTCCCATCAACTTCCGCCCGATGGAGCACGGGGCCGACGTGGTGATCCACTCGGCGACCAAGTACCTCAACGGGCACCACGACGTGGTGGGGGGCGTCGTGTGCGGCACCGAGACCTACGTCGAGGAGGTGCGGGCGAAGATGATGCTCTGGGGGCAGGCCCCGGACCCGTTCGCCTGCTGGCTGCTGGAGCGTGGGCTCAAGACGCTGGACGTGCGGATCCAGCGGCAGAACGCGAACGCGATGCGCATCGCGGAGTGGGCGACCCAGTGCAAAGCGGTCCGGCGTGTGCATTACCCGGGGCTGGCGAGCCACCCCGACCATGAGATCGCCGCGAGCCAGCAGTCCGGCTTCGGCGGGATGCTCGGTCTGGAACTGGTCGGGGGAGGGCGCGCCGCCGAGCGGTCGATCCGCCGGATGCGCCTGTTCAAGCATGCGCCGAGCCTCGGGGGGGTGGATTCCCTCGTCAGCGAGCCGCGATTCACCTCGCACGCGACGCTGACCGCGGAGGAGCGCGCCAAGGCCGGGATCCCCGACGGATTCCTGCGGTTGAGCGTGGGCATCGAGGATGCAGACGACCTGATCGGAGATCTCGAACAGGCGCTGAGGAATTGACGGCAACCCAGGATCGTTGGGAACGCCGCCGCGTCGAGCGGCGGATCAATGGACGGCTGGCGGACCTCACGATCCCGGAGCTCCGCCGCATCCTGATCACGACGATGCTGTTCGTCGTGGTGCTGGCGCTCTTCCTGTGGATGGTGCGCACGGTGATCATCGCGGCCATCCTCGCGATCGTCATCGCGCTGTACCTGCGCCCGATGTACGAGTGGCTCGTCGGCCGCGTGGGGAGCAAGCGATCCGCCGCCCTCCTCTCGCTCGCCCTCCTCGTGGTGCCGGTGCTGGCCCTGCTGACGTACAGCTATCTGGAGATCGCCGGGGTGGCCCGCTACACGGCGACGCACCAGGAGGAGATCGCCTCCCAGATCGACGTCTCCCTCCGCCGGCTCCCCTTCCTCTCCGGGATCAACACCGGCGAGACGGTTCGCCGCTGGGTGCTGAGCGCGTCGAACTACGGGCTCCGCATCCCCGCATTCGTCCAGGAGGCGCTCACCGACTTCTCGGTGGCGGCGACCATCTTCGCCTTCACCGTGTTCTACATCCTGGTGGACGCGGACAAGATCGCGGCGTACCTGCGGAGCAAGGTGCCCCCGCGCTACGACGAGCTGACGCGGGCGCTGGAGACGAACGCCCGCGGCGTGCTCTACGGCGCGATCTACTCGACCTTCCTGACCCAGGCGATCAAGTCGGCGATCATCTTCGCGATGATGATCCTCTTCCGGGTGCCGCTCGCCCCGGTGCTCGCGATCCTCTCCTTCATCATCGGCTTCTTCCCGATCGTGGGGTCGTGGTCGGTCTACCTCCCCGTCGCCGCCTGGCTGCTCGTCTTCCGCGACGCGCCGCTCCAGGCGGGGCTCATGGCCGCGATCGGCTTCTTCGTGAACACCGTCTACATCTCCACCTTCCTCCGCCCCAAGATCGCCGCCGAGAAGTCGGCGGTGCTCAACTTCTTCTGGATGTTCGTCGGCCTCGTCACCGGCGTGTACACCTTCGGACTGCCGGGCATCCTCCTCGGCCCGATCCTGATCGGGCTCCTCAAGGCGATCATCGACACCGTGACGACCCAGGCGAGCTGGACCATGATCGAGGAGGCGGACGACCAGCTCGATGGTGACGGAGGGACCACGGCGCGCGTCTAGTAGGCGCCATGATTCGATTCTCGAAGGTCACCAAGAGCTACACCCGCGGACAGCCGGCGCTGCGCGACCTGAACCTGTTCTTCGGTCGAGGCGAGTTCGCCTTCCTCACGGGCCCGAGCGGCTCCGGCAAGAGCACGCTGCTCAAGCACATCTACCTGGAGGAGCGCCCCACCTCCGGCGAGATCAAGGTGAGCGGGGTCAGCTCCCGGACCGCGTCGCGCGGCGAGGTGGCCAAGCTGCGCCGCAAGCTCGGCATCGTCTTCCAGGACTTCCGGCTCCTCGAGGACCGGACGGTCGAGCAGAACGTCGCCTTCGCCCTCGAGGTCACCGGCGCGCCGGCGCGCGCGATCCCCGAGCGGGTGGCGCGCGTGCTCACCCGGGTCGGGCTGGCCTCCAAGGCGACGTCGATGCCCCGGCAGCTCTCGGGCGGGGAGCAGCAGCGCGTGGCGATCGCCCGGGCGCTGGTGAACGACCCGTTCGTGCTCATCGCCGACGAGCCCACCGGCAATCTCGACGACCGGGCGACGCGCGGGATCTTCCAGCTCCTCCGCGAGATCAACGCGTCGGGGACGGCGGTGATCATGGCGACGCACAACCTCGACCTCATCCGCAAGAACGACTACCGCTCGATCGAGATGGACCACGGAACGGTCGTCTTCGACTCGGCGGCCGAGTCCGGGCAGGGCGCCGGGGTGGCCGGGCTGTCGATGATGACGCCGGAGAGCGCGCCATGAAGCTGACGATTCGCGAGACGATGAGCGCGTTCCGGCGCTCGCCGGTCCTGAGCGCGCTGAGCATCACGACGATCGCCTTCTCCCTCTTCGCCTTCGGCCTCTTCGGGCTCGTCGCGGTCAACATCCGCGAGGCGCTGCAGAAGGTGGAGGAGCGCGTGGAGATCCGCGCGTTCGTCGCCGCCGACACGCCGAGCGAGGTCATCGCGCTCACGGCGAGCGAGATCGCACGCTTTCCCGAAGTGGCGCGCGCCGACGTGATCTCGCAGGACGCCGCGCTCAAGCGCGCGCGCGAGGAGCTCGGCGAGTTCAAGGACGTGTTCGACCAGGCGAGCTTCCTCCCCGCCTCGATCGACGTCCGCCTCAAGCCGGGCCACCGCGATCCGGCGACGGTGAAGCGCGTGGCCGAGAAGCTCGGGACGTACGACTTCGTGGACGACATCCGCTTCGGCGAGGAGTGGATCACGCAGCTCTATCGCCTCCGCAACATCGCCGGCGCGACCGGGCTCGTGCTCGGCCTCGCCTTCGCCGCGGTCGCGGTCATCATCATCGGCACGACGATCCGGATGGCGGTGATGGCGCGCAGCCGCGAGATCTCGATCATGCGGCTCGTCGGCGCGACCGACGGCTTCGTGCGCCGCCCCTTCCTGATCGAGGGCTTCGTGAAGGGGGTGCTGGGCGGGCTGCTGGCCCTGCTCCTCACCTGGCTCTCGATGCGCCTCATCGAGCACTACCTGAACTTCAACACCGTCTTCTTCGACGGCCGGCTCGCCGTGCTCGGCGTCCTCTTCGGTGCGCTGATCGGCCTCCTGGGGAGCGCGTTCTCGGTGGGCCGGCATCTGCGGAAGATCTGACGTGCACGCGACGCCGATGCTTCGACGTGTGGGTCGGAGGCTCCCGATCCTCGCGACGCTCGCGATCCTCGCCCTCCCTGGTGCGCTCCCGGCGCAGCAGTCCACCCGCCTGCGTCAGCAGCGCGAGGAGCTGGACAAGCTGCGGAACGAGCGCTCACGCCTCGAGCGCCGCATGCAGGAGCTGCAGACGAGCGTGCGCGACCTCGACGAGGAGCGGCGCAATCTCGACCGGCAGGCGGACCTCGCCGCGCGCGTCGTCAAGACGCTCGACGAGCAGCTCGCGGCGATCAACGAGGAGGTGAGCGTCGCGACGGACAGCCTCGGCCGCGCCGAGGTCGAGCTCCGTAACCGCCGCGGCGAGCTGCAGGCGCGACTGATCGGGATCTACAAGCGGGGGCCGCTCTACACCTTCGAGGCGCTGCTCTCCGCGCACTCGTTCGGCGAGCTGGTCGCGCGCTACAAGTACCTGCACCAGCTCGCGCGCCACGACCGCTTCGTGGTGCAGCGCGTCGAGCTGCTGCACGGCCAGATCGCGCGCCAGCGCGAGACACTCGTGCGCCTGCGCAACACGATCGAGATGAACCGGCAGGACAAGGCGCTCGAGGAGGAGCGCCTGCGGGCGCTCGAGCGCCAGCGCGCGCAGAGCCTCCGCTCGACGCGACGCGTGGCGGAGCAGACGAGCGAGCGGCTCGCGCAGCTCAAGCGGGACGAGGCGCGCCTCGGCGGGATCATCACCGCCGCGATCAACGCCGAGCGGGAACGCGCGGCCGCGGCGGCGCGCGCGCCCGCGGGGAACGGCGCGGCCCGCGCACCCGCGCCGGCGTCCGCCAGCTCGATCCGCACGAGCGACATCGGGCAGCTCGACTGGCCGGTCCAGGGCTCGATCCTCTACGACTTCGGTCGCGCGCAGAAGGCGAACAACACCGCCATCCGCTGGAACGGCATCGGCATCGCCGCGCCGGCGGGAACGCCGGTCCGCGCCGTGGCGCCGGGGCGCGTGCTGGAAGTGACGCGCGCGGGCACCTACGGGCTCACGGTGATCGTCGAGCATGGCGGCGGCGACTTCTCGCTCTACAGCTCCCTCGACGAGGCGTCGGTGCTCAAGGGCGCGACGATCGCGAAGGGACAGCAGGTGGGCACGGTCGGCATGACCGACCCCGAGCTGCCGCCGCACCTGCACTTCGAGATCCGTCGCGGCGGCCCCGCCGTCGATCCGAAGGCCTGGCTGCGCGCCCGCCGATGAGCGACACGGTCACCAAGCGGTGCACCGTCTGCGGCCGCTTCCGCGCCTACGAGGCGGAGGACGACTACTGCCTCGTCTGCGGCAACGGGGCGCTCGAGGCGGAGTGCGAGTGCGGCCGCGCCTTCGACTTCGCGCTCGCCGAGGAGGGAGATCTGCACTGCCCGCGCTGCGGCAAGGGGCTGCGCGGCCGGGCGGAGGGGTACGAGTGAGCGGCGGCCTAGAGAACGGTTCGACGGTTTGACCGTTTGACGGCACCGGCTGTCATCGGCTCTGTTGAAAGCTCGAAGGCGCGCCCGATAAGAGGATCATGAGGTTGTGCGTGAGGACGCGGAGGATCTGCTCCTCGTCCTGATGCACCCGCTGGCGGGCGGTGAGC
>Ga0182741_1004477_pt1 | contig 13734 bp, 13 predicted proteins | sample eDN5th37CBELigOP_FD_128874 | JGI IMG/M metagenome (GOLD analysis project Ga0182741, IMG submission 128874) | Enriched Organic Plus compost microbial communities from Emeryville, California, USA - eDNA 5th pass 37_C BE-Lig OP (version 2) (version 2) ...
CACGTCCCAGTTGTGGACGATCTCGTAGTCCTCGCGCGGCAGCAGCAGCACGTGGCTGCCGACGGGGCCGGGCCCGGGGGTGGGTTCGCCCTCGATGTTGGCGCCGAGCAGGGCCCAGTCGCAGTAGTCGCTGCCCGAGGAGAACGACCAGCGGCCCGACAGTCGGAAGCCGCCCTCGACGCGCTTGGCGATCTGCGGCGCGTACGGCGAGCTCACCAGGGTCTTCGGGTTCGACGACCACACCTCGGCCTGGGCGCGCTCGTCGAAGAAGCCGAGGTGGAAGTGGTGGATGCCCACCACGCCGAGCACCCAGCCGACGGAGGGATCACCCTCGGCGAGGATCGAGGTCACCTCGAACGACTCGATCGGCGAGAGCTCGTGGCCGCCGAAGGCCCGCGGCTGCAGCATCTGGAAGAAGCCGGCCCGTTGCAGATCGTCGATCGTCTCGGGGAGAATCCGGTCGTGCTGTGCCTGTCGTGCTGCACGCTCCTTGAGCGTCGGGACGAGGTCCCGGGCGCGCTGAACCATCAGCGAGGAGCTGAAGTCCCCCACCAGAAACGGGGTGATCTGGGAGATCATGGCGTCGTCCTGGTCCTGTCCGCCGCGGAGGGGGGCGAGAACGGTCTCGGTCATGGCTCGTTCCTTTCTTTCATCGGCCGGCGGCCGAGCGGTGCTGCCGCCGGGCACGATGGCGTGGTCAGCCCGCGACGGGACGGGGCTGTTCTGAGGAGGAGGTGTCGACCTCGCAGGCACGCTCGCGCAAGGTGGCGTCGGCCTTGAGGCGGTGCTTGGCGACCTTCCCGGTCGGGGTGAGAGGCATGTCCCGGGTGAACAGGACGTAGCGGGGCCGCTTGATGTGGGCCAGGCGGGTGCTGCAGAAGTCGGCGATCTCCTGCTCGGTCACCTCGGCGTCGTCCCGGGGTGTGACGACCACGAGGATGTCCTCGTCGCCCATCTCCGAGGGGACCCCGATCGCGGCCGCGAGCACCACCTGCGGATGCTCGGCGACGATCCGGTCGAGTTCGGCGCCGGAGATGTTCTCGCCGCGCCGCCGGATGATGTCCTTCTTGCGGGCGACGAAGTAGAACCAGCCGTCCTCGTCCTTGCGGACCAGGTCGCCGGTCTTGAACCAGTCGCCTTCGAAGGCGTCGGCGGTCTGCTCGGGTTCGCGGAAGTAGCCGAGCATCACCAGCGGGGTACGCACCCACAGCTCACCGACCGTGCCCTCGGGGACGTCGGTGCCGTTGTCGTCGACGATGCGGCACTCCGCCCAGGGACGCGACGGGTCGGGATGCCGGCACAACCGGCCCATACTGCCCGGCGAGGTCTCGCCGTCGTAGGGGGTGGCGAGGATGCCGGGGATCTCCGTCATGCCGTAACCGCCCACGAGGTGCGGCACGCCGAAACGGTCGCGGAACGCCTTCATGCTGGCGTGCCGGATGCCGTAGATCTTGCGCAGGCCGTGCTCGGGGACGTACTCGCTCTCGGGGCGGTTGAGCAGGATCGCGCTGATGGCCTCGATCATGTTGGTCTGTGTGGCACGCAGCCGCATGACCGTCGACCAGAAGCCCGAGGCGGAGAACTTCGGTTCCACCAGCAGCGCCGAACCGGCGGCGAGAGCACCGGCCACCGAGTAGAGCAGGCCGTTGACGTGGAACAGCGGGAGGATGGCCAGGACCCGGTCGTGGGGCTGCAACCGCACCCGCTCCACGAAGCCCTCCCCCGCGGCGATGACGCTCTTCTGCGAGTGCAGCACGCCCTTCGGGAAACCGGTGGTGCCGGAGGTGTAGATCATGACGCACGGGGCATCGGGATCACCGCCGAGCGGAATCGGATCGGAGGCGAGGAGGTGGTCGCCGAGCCGGGCGATCCACACCTCGTGGTCGACCTCGGCGCGGGCGGCCTCCGCGGTCGCCGCGGCGTGGTCGTCGCACAGCACGGCACCGGCGCCGGACTGGCGCAGGACGTAGGTGGCCTCCTCGACCTTGAAGTCGGGGTTGACCGGCACGAAGATCGCGCCGAGGCCGGCGGCGGCGATCAGCGCGAGCACGTGCCAGTCGCTGTTGCGGCCCATGACGAGCACCCGGTCGCCCTCCCCGACCCCGCGACCGCGCAGGTAGGCGGCCAGGCGACCGGCCGCGTCGAGGACCTGCGCCCCGGTCCGGAAGCGCTCGCCGCACACGAGCAGTTCGCGTTCGGGATCGACCTGCACGCGGCTGCGAACGAGACCGGGCAGGGTGCCGTCGTGCTCGGGGTAGAGCGCCAGCACTTCGGCCGGGGTGTAGGCGTCGGCCTCGAGGGTGGTCACTGCTGGGTCTCCTCCGGAGCCGAGTAGGGGATGCCCTCACGGGTGAGCTGCCAGATCTTCCGCGCCGAGGGCTCGTTGAACTCCTCGACCACGTGACCGAGCAGGCCGCCGGCGCGAGAGACCACGGCCATGCCGCGGGCCGCCTTCAGCGGGATGCCGATCTCGAGGAACAGGGCGGCGATCATGCCGGTGGCGTTGATGGTCAGGTGCCGGCCGCCGCGGGCGTCGTCGACCGCACGGCCGAGTGTCAGGAGCAGGTCGACGTACTGTCCCCGCAGGCCGTTGTCCTCGGCGATCTGCAGCAGCCGCAGCGCCCGCGGATCGTCCGGCTTGTGCAGGCGGTGCCCGAAGCCCGGGATCGCCTTCTTGGCGCCGACGAACTCCTCGGCGACCCGCTTGCAGTAGACCTGGGTGTCCTCGCCGCTGCGGATGCCCTCGACGAGGATCTCGGCGCAGCCCTCCATGGTGCCGGCGAAGACCGGGCCGACGGACAGCAGACCGGCGGCGATGGCGACCTGCACGTCGTCGGGCACGCTGTCGGCGACGAGGCGGGTGATGATCGAGGTCGGTACCCAGCCGTGCTCCATCAGCGTCACGAGGCAGGCGTCGAGCACGCGGGCCTCCTCGGCGGAGGGCATGCGGCCGACGGAGAGGAAGTAGATCATCTCCGTGAAGGAGCGGTGCCCCATCAGCTCGTCGCAGAGGTCCTTGCCGCGGACGGTGATCGACGACTCGTCGGAGGTCGCGATGTGCGTGACCGGCTGGCTCACTTGTCTTCTCCCGTATCGGTAGCGGTCGTGTCACCGACCAGTTCGTCGTGGTGGGCGTCGAGGGAGGGCGCCTCGGTGCCGAAGCCCGCGCGGGTGCCGTTGATGCTCAGCGGCAGACCGGTGAGCTTGAGCCGCTCGTCGTCGGCCTCGAGGATCATCTGCATCGCGGCGGTCTGCGGGTGCTCGAGCACCTGCGGGATGGAGTTGATCGGGGCACAGGGCACGCCCGCCTTCTCGAGCCGCTCGATCCACTCGTCGACCGTGGCGCCCGCAACGATCTCGGAGATCATCGGCAGCAGCACCGGGCGGTTCTCGGTGCGGGCGGCGTTGGTGGTGAACCGCGGGTCGCTCGGCCATTCCGGGTGGCCCAGGGCACCGGCCAGCTTGACGAACAGGCGGTCGTTTCCGGCGGCGATGATGAACGGGCCGTCCGACGCCTCGAACGCGCCGTAGGGCGTGAGCGAGTTGTGGCCGGTGCCCACGCGCGGCGGGATCTTGCCGGTGGCGCCGTAGTCGGCGATGTGGCGGCCGGCCCAGTTGACGGCGGTCTCGAGCAGGGAGGTCCTGACCTCGCTGCCGAGGCCCGTCTCCTGGCGCTGCAGCAGGGCCGAGAGGATGCCGATCACCGACCACATACCGGTGCCGAGGTCGACGACCGACGGCCCGACGCGCGAGGGCGGGCCGCTCGGGTCGCCGTTGATGGCGACCATGCCCGAGAAGGCCTGCAGGAGCGGCTCGTAGCCGGGTCGGTCCGCCATCGGGCCGGTGTGGCCGAAGGCCGACATCGAGCAGTAGATGAGGCGGGGGTTGACGGCCATGAGGGTCTCGGCGTCGGCCTTGAGCTTGTTCTCGACACCGGGGCGCAGGTTGTGGATGAAGACGTCGGCCTCGCGGATGAGATCGAGGAACGCCTTGTAGTCGTTCTCGTCGTCGAGGGAGAGAACCACGGACTTCTTGTTGCGGTTCATCATGTGGAAGCTCACCGAGCTGTCGCCGACGAAGGGCGGACCCCAGCCACGCGCGTCGTCGCCGCCGGGCTTCTCGACCTTGACGACGTCGGCGCCCAGATCGCCGAGGATCAACGAGGCGTACGGAGCGGCCAGGTTCTGGCCCATCTCCACGACCTTCAGTCCCGGGAGCATCCCGAGCGGAGTGTTCGCTCCGGCTTCCCGGTTGCTGCCGTCCTGCTGATTCTCCACAGCTTCCTCCTACGACTCGCGGCTCGGTCGCCCACGTCTTGCGCGACCTCCGTGTCGAGTTGTTGTTCTGTCAACAGCATCTTGACGAGATAGTTGTTGAGTTGTCAACACCACAGTCCGGTCCGATACGGATTCGTGTCTCACGACCGGAATCCGCTGGGGATCAACAAAAGAGCACGCCGACGCCGGCGATGGGGTCCGAGGACCACACCGCCGACGCCGGCGTTGTTACGAGGTACCCGCGCTCAGTGGGAGGACAGGGATTCCTTCGACCTGTCGGGGATGAGGAACGCGACGCCCAGGCTCACCAGAGCCATGACCATCAGGTACGGCGCGACCGCCATGACCGAGTCGAAGTTCTTGGTCAGCGCCTCGGCGATCGTCGGCGCGAAGGCGCCGCCGAAGACGGCACCGACCGCGTAGGCGAGCGACACACCGGACAGGCGGATCTTCGCCGGGAACATCTCGGCGAACAGCGCCGACTGCGGACCGTAGGTCAGGCCCAGCGGGATCGCCAGGGTCACCACCGCCAGGCCGGTGCCCAGCAGGGTGCCCGAGCTGAGCAGCCAGAACTGCGGCAGGAGCATCACGAACAGCATCGTGTAACCCACCCGGTAGACGATCGGGCGGCCCGCCCGGTCGCTCCACCACGCACCGATGTAGGTGCACGCGATCCACACCGCGGTGGCCGCGACGAGCCAGACGAGCACGTCGTTGCGCTCGAGCCCGTGCGTCTTGGTCGAGTACGCGAGGGCGAAACCACCGACGATCATGTACCCGGCGGCCATGTTGCCCACGACCGTGCCGGCCGCAGTGAGCACCGTGCCGAAGTTGTGGCGCACGAGCTCGCGCAGCGGGGTCTTGGCCGTCGCGTGCGCCTCCTCGAGCTGGGCGAAGACCGGCGACTCGGCGACCCGGGACCGCACGAAGTGACCCACGAGGACGAGCACGACCGAGAGCAGGAACGGGATACGCCAGCCCCAGTCGTCGAACGCCTCCTTGCCCACCACGGCGTTGACCACGGCCATCACGATGATGGCGAGCATCATGCCGAGCGGCATGCCCATCTGCGGGAACGCACCCATGCGCCCACGACGTCCGGGTCCGGCGTGCTCGACGGCGAGCATGGCCGCGCCGCCCCACTCGCCACCGGCCGACAGGCCCTGCAGGCATCGCAGCGCGATGAGCAGGATCGGGGCCGCGATGCCGATCGACGCGGCCGTCGGCAGCAGGCCGACCAGCGTCGTCGCCAGACCCATCAGGCCGAGGGTGAGCACGAGGACGATCCGCCGGCCGAAGCGGTCACCGAGGTAACCGCTGAGGATGGCGCCGAGCGGACGGAAGATGAAGCTCACGCCCGTCGTCGCGAGCGCGGTGAGCTGGCTCCACTGCCCCAGGCCACTGAAGAACAGCTCGCCGAAGACCAGGGCGGCGATCTGCGCGTAGACGAGGAAGTCGTACCACTCGACGGTGGTACCGACGAGCGTTGCGAACGCGACCCGGCGACGTTCCGCGTTCATACCCGACGTCGCACCGGTACCCGCCGGGACCGCGGTCTCGGCGAGTTCGGGTGTCCGGTTTGCTCCCATAGGAGTCCTCTCGAATGAGTGGGATTACGAAAGTCACCCCCGGCGAACGGACTTCGACGTGCGCGTACCCACCGGGAACGCCCACGGAATCGGTTCGACGCGATCCGGTGACCTGGACCACAACGGTGACGTACGACCCATTGACTTGTCAACACGGGTGCCCGATTTTCCCGCTTTCCTGGGCTTTCACGAGAGGTTGTTGACAAATCATCAAACCCCCGACACACTTCCGATCACCTGTTGACGACACAACAAACACGGTCGGATGTGGTCCCGAGCACGGAACGCGTCCGGCCGTCGGGGAGAGAGTGCAGACCGATGACTGTCACCGACGAACAAGGCACAACCGCCGCACGGTGCCCCGTGACCAGCGGCTTCAAGCCGTTCGATCACGACGGGACCTACGAGTTCCTCGCCGGTGCCCGCCGTGAAGCACCGGTCTTCTACAACCCGGAGACCGACTACTGGGTCGTGACCCGGCGCGAGGACGTCCTCGCGGTCTTCAAGGACACCGAGCGGTTCTCCGCCGCGAACGTGCTGACCTCGCTCAAGCCCTACCCCGAGGAACTCACCCGTTTCCTCGCGGAGAACGACTTCACCGTCGAACCGGTGCAGTCCAACACCGACCGGCCCCGGCACACCCGGATCCGGCAGAGCGCCGGCCAGTTCCTCAACCCCCGCCGCTACCGCGAGATCGAACCGCGCGTCCGCGCCCTGGTCCAGGACTACATCGCGGACCTGCGCGAGCGGGCCGCCCGCGGTGAGGACGAGGTCGACATCGTCGCCGCGCTCACCCACGAGATGCCCGCCCGCGTGGTGTTCATGCTGCTCGGCGTCGACGATGTGGACCCGCTGCAGATCAAGCGCTGGGCACTCAACCGCGCCACCATGATCTGGGGCAAGCTCACCGAGCAGGAGATGATCGACGCCGGTCACGAGCTCAACGACTTCTTCCAGTTCTGCCGGCGGATCGTCGAGGACCGCAAGGTCTCCCCGCGCGACGACTACCCCAGCAAACTGCTGGAACTGCGTGACGGCGACGACGAGATCCTGACCGAGAACGAGATCGTCTGCCTGGTCTTCGCCCTGCTGCTCGCCGGTCACGAGGCCGTCACCAACGGCCTGACCATCAGCATCCTCACCCTCCTCGAACACCGCGAGGCCTGGGAGGAGCTGGTCGCCGATCCGACCCTGATCCCCAAGGCGATCGAAGAGGTCCTGCGGCACAGCACGCCCGTCATGACCTGGCGGCGGCTCGCCCTCGAAGACGTCGAACTGAGCGGCGTCACCATCCCGGCCGGCGCCAAGGTGCTGCTCAGCCTGGCGTCCGCCAACCACGACGAGGACCGGTTCGACAACCCCGAGGTCTTCGACATCCACCGTCCCAACTCCCGGGAACATCTGTCCTTCGGCTACGGCATCCACGTGTGCATGGGCGCTCCCCTGGCACGTGCCGAACTGAAGATCGTTCTCGAAGAACTCGTCAGCGCCTTCCCCGGCATGAGCCTGGTCGAAGGTCAACAACTCGATTGGACCCCGACGATGGCCCACCGCGGCCCGCTGAGTCTGAAGGTCCGGCTTGGAGGTTCCGAAAATGGCTGAGGTCACCTGGATCGCCGACGGCGAGCGCATCACCGCGGACGTCGCCGACGGCATCAACCTGATGGAGGCCGCCGTCGCCAACGGCGTGCCCGGCATCGTCGGCGAGTGCGGCGGCGGCATGATGTGCGCGACCTGCCACGTCTACGTCGAGTCCGAGCACGCCACCGGCGAGCCCGGTCCGGTCGAAGAGGACCTGCTCGAGTTCGCCGAGGTCCCGCGCCGGGCCACCAGCCGGCTGAGCTGCCAGATCGTCGCCCGCCCCGAGATCGACGGCATCGTCGTCGAAGTGCCCTCGGCCTGAGAGGCACCGTCATGAACCACGGAACCGTCATCGTCGGTGGCGGACAGGCGGGTCACACCACCGCCACGGCGCTGCGTGCCGCCGGATACGACGCCCCGATCACCGTGATCGGCGACGAACCGGCCGTCCCCTACCAGCGCCCGCCCCTGTCCAAGCGCTACCTGCTGCGCGAGATCGGGCCGGAGCACCTGGCTCTCGGCGGCCGCGCACCGGAGGTCGAGCTGCGCACCGGCGAGCGGGTCACGGCCATCGACGTCGACGCCCGGGTGGTCGTGTGCGAGGGAGGCACGAAGGTGCCCTACGACAATCTCGTGATCGCCACCGGCACGCGTGCCCGCCGGCTGCCGGAACCGCTGGCCGGCGGACTCACCGGAGTGCACGTGCTGCGCACCCTCGCCGACGCCGACGCCCTGGCGGCCTCGCTCGCCGATGCGAAGTCGGTGCTCGTCCTCGGCGGAGGCTTCATCGGGCTCGAATTCGCCGCCGTGGCAGCGCGTCTCGGACGCAAGGTCACGGTCGTCGAGCGGGGCCGGATACTCCAGCGCGCCGTCAGCGAGCAGGTCTCCGAGCACCTTCGGTCCGTGCACCTCGGCAACGGGGTCGAGTTCCTCGAAGGCCACGAACTCGAACGGTTCGACGACGTGGACGGCCGCGTGGTGGCGGGCGTGACGACGGACGGCACCCGCGTCGACGCCGACCTGGTACTGGTCGGGATCGGCGCCGAACCGGTCGCCGAGCTCGCCGCCGAGGCCGGCGTCCGGGTCGACAACGGCATCACCGTCGACGAACTCGGCCGCACCAGCGCACCGGACGTCTACGCCGTCGGCGACTGCGCGAACTTCGCGTGGCGCGGTGGACGGCTGCGGCTCGAATCGGTGCAGAACGCCGAGTACATGGCCAAGGCCGCCGCGGCCCACATCGCCGGCCGCGACGTCCCGCCGCGCCCCGCTCCGTGGTTCTGGTCCGACCAGTACGACGTGAAACTGCAGATCGCCGGCCTGCTCGACGGCGGCGGCGACAGCGTCGTGACCCGGCGGACCGAGGACGGCAGCGGATTCTCCCTGTGGCACTACCGCGGTGACGAGCTGCTCGCCGTGGAGGCCCTCAACGACCCGGGCTCGTTCCTGACGGCCCGACGGCTGATGGATCGCGGCATCAGTCCCGCACGACACATCGTGGCGAACGAAAGCCTCGGGATCCGAGACATCGCCGCACAAGCAATGGAGGCAGCATCATGATCGAGACCTTCGATCCTCCCTTGGCGGATTCCAATTCCGCCATCAGCCGGCTTCGTGTCCCCCTCGAGAAGTCGATCCATCTGGACAAGGACTTCTTCCACAACCGGCCCGGTCCGGCCTTCGGCCAGCTGAAGCTCGGCCCCTTCGACAACGACCTCACGGTGCAGGCTGCCGCGGAACCGATCGGCACTCGGGTCATCGTGCACGGCAACATCACCGACAGCGCCGGCGTGCCCGTCAAGCACGCTCTCGTGGAGATCTGGCAGGCGAACTCCGCCGGTGGCTACCGCGACTCCCTGGACGTGTCCGGCTTCCCGCTCGACCCCAACTTCTACGGTGCGGGCCGCTGCCTGACCGACGCCCGCGGCTACTACCGGTTCACGACGATCCGTCCGGGGCCGTACCCGGCGATGTTCAAGGACGGTGCACGCGTCTGGCGGGCCTCGCACATCCACTTCTCGGTACTCGGCGCCGGCTGCTCGAGCCGCCTGATCACCCAGATGTACTTCGAGGGCGATCCGCTGATCCGCATGGACCGCATGATCAACGCCATCCCCGACCGGCGCGGCCAGGAACGCCTGATCGCCAAACTCGAACCCGAGAACTCCATCTCGGAGTCCTTCGGTCCCTCCCGCACCCTGCCCACCGTCGACGGCAGCGGCGCCGTCATCTACCCGCCCAAGCGCACCGATCCGGGTGCACAGCTCACCAAGAACCCCTCCGCGTTGTGCTACCGCTTCGATGTCGTGCTGCGCGGTTCCGCCCAGACACCGTTCGAGTGAGGGATGCTCCGATGATCATCACACCTGCCCAGACCTGCGGTCCCCTCTTCGGATTCGCACTGACACCCCGCGGGATCACCGAGACCGTCCCGGAGGACCACCCCGAGGCGATCGTCATCGAGGGCACGGTCTACGACGGTGCGGGTGAGCACGTCGACTACGGCGCGTTCCTCGAGTTCTGGAGCGACGAGCAGGCCTGCCGCGTGCGCACTCTCGAAGGCCGCTTCCGCACCGTCGTCCGCAAGCCCGCCCCCGTCACGCTCGCCGACGGTCATACGCTCGCACCGCAGTTGGGAATCTTCATCTTCACCCGCGGCCTGTCCGGCCCGCTGGTGACCAAGATGTACTTCCCCGACGAGACCGAGGCCAACGCCGCCGACGCGATCCTGCAGCAGGTGCCCGAGCACCGTCGGCCGGTGCTCGTCGCCGAGACCACCGACACGGAACGCCATCTGCGGTACGACATCCGGCTGCAGGGCGAGCGCGAATCGGTGTTCTTCTCCCTCGACTGAACGGGTTCGCACCCTCCTCCCCCGAACAGAAAGTGTTCTCCCCCATGGAAGACAATCTCCTCGTCGAGCGTCAGGGTCACGTCCTGGTGCTCACCCTCAACCGCCCGAAGAAGCTCAACGCGATGGACAGCGCGCTGTACATCCGCCTGACCGACGAGCTGCGCGGGGCCGACAAGGACGACGACATCCGGGCCGTGGTCATCCGCGGCGCGGGCGGCTCCTTCTGCTCCGGCGCCGACACCGGTGAGTTCGCCGAGCTCACCCCGGACAACACCGAACGCGTCGAGGCGCGTGCCGGGCTGACCTACGAGCTGCACAAGACCATCCCCGAGATCTCCAAGCCCGTCATCGCCGCGATCCACGGCTACGCCGTCGGCGGCGGTTGCGGTCTGGCGCTGGCCTGCGACATCACCATCGCCTCGGCCAACGTGAAGATGGGCTACCCCGAGATCAAGCACGGCCTCGTCGCCGCCGTGGTGATGGCCAACCTCACCAAGCAGCTCGGCCGCAAGGCCGGCTTCGAACTGGTCGCCACCGGTCGCCTCGTCGGCGCCGAGGAGGCCGCGAAGCTGGGCATGGTCACCCGCGTCGTGCCCGAGGGCGAGGAGTACGCCGAGGCCCTGAAGGTCGCGCAGGCACTGTCCGAGCAGATCCCCACCTCCCTGCAGGCCACCAAGCGCCTCTACCAGCAGGTCGCCGACCTCCCGCTGTCGGAGGGCCTCGTCCGCGGTCGCCAGGCCAACGAGGAGATGCGCGAGTACCGTGCCGAGGCGCTCAAGGACTTCGGCGCCTCGGTCAAGGCAGCGAAGGCAGGCTGAGTCACACCATGACGGATCCGACCACCGCGGGGCAGCCCGTCCCGTTCACGCACGTCGTCGAGGACACGCTGCGCGTCAGCGATCTCGACTTCCAGCGGCACATGGGGAACACCGCCTTCACCCAGGTGTTCGCGAACGCCCGCTTCGCCTTCCTGTCCGACGAGGTCCGGCCGATCGTCGGATTCGACGTCATCCTCGCGCTGGTCAAGCTGGACGTGGAGTTCAAGGGGCAGGTCCACTACCCCGCCGTGCTCCGCACCGGCACCCGCCTCGAGAAGGTGGGCCGTACCTCGATGACCCTGCTGCAGGAGATGTCGGTGGACGGCCGTGTGGTCGCGACCTCCCGGTCGGTGTTCGTGCACACCGACCGGGCCAGCGGGAAGTCGATCCCGTGGCCGGACGCCGTCCACGAGCTCGCCTCCCCCGTCCTCGCAGAAACCGCGGCGGTCCCGTCATGAGCGTCACCACGCTCGACCCGGCGACCTTCCGCCACGTACTGGGGCACCACCCCACCGGCGTCGCAGTCGTCGCCGGTCTCGATCCCGACGGCCAACCCGTCGGGCTCACCGTGGGAACCTTCACCTCGGTCTCCCTCGATCCGCCGCTGGTCGGTTTCCTCCCCACCCGGGAGTCGGCCAGCTTCGCGGAGATCCGCAAGGCAGGACGTTTCACCGTGAACGTCCTCGCGCACGACCAGGAGCACATCTGCCGGGCACTGGCGCGCCCTGCCGGTACCAAGTTCGACGGACTCGACTGGACGCCTTCCGGCAACGGCTGCCCTCTGCTGCCCGACGTCGTGTGCAGCATCGACTGCGAACTGGAGTCCTGCACCCCCGCCGGTGACCACTACTTCGTCACCGGCGCGGTGCAGGACCTGCGGATCCACCGGTCCGCCGCACCGCTGCTCTTCTTCCGCGGTGGATTCGGCAGCTTCACGGGAATCGATCGGGAGGCCACCGCGACCCGGTAGACCGTCCCGAACGGAAGTGAAGTACGGAAGACCCCCCGATGCGCCCTCGGCGCCCGGGGGGTCTTCCGCATGCCCGGGATCCACGGAATCCGTTGCCGCAGAACGGGGCAGGAGTTCCCGTTCCGGTCGCCGGCGCACACCGCCCCACACACGACGAGAGGCCCGTGCCGGACGGTTCCGGCACGGGCCTTCGGGGGGTGGATTCGGATCAGGCCGAAGCGGTCGCCTCGGGGCTGATCAGCGCCGCGACGACGCTGCGGGCGTCCTCCACGGACGCCAGATCGGCGGTCATGTGCTCGAGCGCACGAACCTGCTCGTCGGACAGGCTCCAGGGGGCGTATCCGACGCAGTCGCCGAAGGCCTGGGCCTGCTCCTCGAGCGTGAGGGGGTTGCCGGGATAACCCGGGCCGATCTCCAGCTCGCGCACCCACGTCCCACCGGACTTCGTCCGCATCTCGACGCGCGACGACGAGTGCCCGGTCAGTTCCGGATCGAAGTGCACGGCGATCCGCGACATCATCTCGGAACCGTCGAGTTCCGCGACCCGCTCGGGCTCGAAGTGCTCGAGCAGGGACGCCCCGCGCACGAGGGCGTTCGCGCACGTGTACTGGGCGCTGAACTGCGCGTTGACCCGGGGCTTGGTGCCCGGCTCGAACGGCTTGCCGATCAGGTTGTAGGCGAACGACGGCAGGAAGATGTCGACGTGCTCGATGTCGTCCTTCGAGAAGGACTCCAGCGCGAGCAGAGCCGACTCCGTGACGCCCTGCGTGAGACCGCAGCTCGGGTACTTCTTGAAGAAGATCCCGTCGAGGTGGTACTCCTGCCCGAGCCCCACGACGAAGGACTCCGGGGTCCGCTCGCCGTGGGCGTAGAGCTCGGCGTAGCCGAACGGGCCGGAGATGTAGTGGTCGGGGCCGGTGAGTCCCGCCAGTGCGAACTGGACGCTCTGGACGGCGGTTTCAGCGGTCCAACCCTGGATCAGCCGCACTGCCAGGGAGGCGTCGACGTTGCTCTGGAAGCTCGCCGCACACCGGTTGAACGACAGCGCCAGCGCGTGGAGGGTCTGCCCGGTGCCGAGGCCCGCGGCGCGCGCCGCGGCAGCGGTGGCGGCCATGAGACCGGCGACGCCGGTGGGGTCGAGACCGGCGTACTGCTCCTCGGTGAGGTTGAACCGGACCCCGGCCTCGAGACCGACGGCCAGCGCGGTGAGCAGTTCCGCGCCGCTGCATCCGCCGCGCAGTTCCGCGGCGGCCAGGGCCGCGGGCACGACGGCCGAGCCCATGTGCAGACCCGGGACCATCGTGTCGCAGTAGTCCAGGGCACGCGCCATGGTGCCGTTGAGCAGCGCGGCACTGCGGGCGGGCAGCGGATCGCCGTGGACGAACGAACGCGCCTCGGCACGCCCGCCCTGGGCGACGACCAGCTGCCGCAGTTCGGCGATTCCGTCCTGCGCGGCACCGGCGATCGCGGTGCCGCACACCGTGCGCAGCACCTGGTGGGTGACCGCCCGCACGTCCTCGGGAACGGCGGTGAGCGGCGTCTCGGCGACGAACCGTGCTATCCGCTGTTCCGGGGACTCCGGGATCTCGTGTGCGTCCGGAGCGGGACGCGTTGCGGTGTCGATACTGAGGTTTTCTCACCAGGC
>Ga0182741_1004478_pt1 | contig 13733 bp, 13 predicted proteins | sample eDN5th37CBELigOP_FD_128874 | JGI IMG/M metagenome (GOLD analysis project Ga0182741, IMG submission 128874) | Enriched Organic Plus compost microbial communities from Emeryville, California, USA - eDNA 5th pass 37_C BE-Lig OP (version 2) (version 2) ...
TGGGCCAGGCCGTCGTTGGCGAAACTGTTGATGGCCGCGCGGTTCTCGCCCAGGATCGCGTTGGCGTTGCCGGCGGCCGAGTCGAGCTTGGCGAGGCTGGCATCGAGCTTGTCCAGCGTGGCCGGCAGCTGGCGCACGACATTCTCGTCCAGATGGCGGATCGTGCCGTTGGCGGTGGTGAGGGTGGCGTTGAGGTTGCGCGCGGCGTCGCGTGCCTCCACCAGCAGCGCCTGGGTGCCCTGGTCGCGGTCGGCCAGGCCGCCGCTGATGGTTTCCAGGTGCGCCAGGGTGTTGGAGATGCGCTCCACGTTCTGGTCGCTGAGCAGCTCGTCCATGCGCTCGACCACGCGGTTGGCCACGTCGGTGATGTTCTGCAGCGCCGAGGGCGAGGTCTGGATGGTGGGCACGGGTTCCTTGCTGACCGCGGTGAGCGCGGCCGCCTGCGGGCTGCCGCCGCTGAGCTGGATGATGGCCGGGCCGGTGATGCTGGTGATGGCGAGCTTGGCGCGAGTGTCGGTCTTGACCGGCGTGGTCGAGTTCAGGCGCAGCCGGGCGATGACCTTGCGCGGGTCGTCCGGCGCCAGCGACAGGTCGGTGATCGAGCCCACCGAGATGCCGTTGTACTGCACCGGGCTGCCGACCGACAGGCCGGTCACCGCCTCGTCGAACACCACCCTGTATTCCTGCCAGGTGCGGTCGGACGAGTACTTCGCCGCCCACAGGCCGAAGGCGAGCAGGGCCAGCGACACGATGAGGGTGAAGGCGCCGATCAGGACGTAATGGGCTCTGGTTTCCATGGGGTCACGGCCGGGAAGGGGGAGCGGGGAACAGGGAACGACGCAGGGGCGCTGCGCCTGCTCTGTCCGCGGACAGAGGTTGCAGCACGGCGGTGAAGGCGAAGCGAGGGCCCGGGTTCATGCCTGCCGCTCCGTTTCCCGTTCCCCGCTTCCACGCGCGGCGCGGGCGCGCGGGCCGTGGAAGTATTCGCGGATCCACGGGTGGTCCAGGCGTTCGATTTCCGGCAGCGGCGCGGTGGCCACCACCTTGTGGTCGGCCAGCACCGCGACCCGGTCGCAGATGGCGTAGAGCGTGTCCAGGTCGTGGGTGATCAGGAACACGGTCAGGCCCAGCGCTTCCTGCAGGGTCTTGATCAGGCGGTCGAAGGCGGCCGCGCCGATCGGGTCCAGGCCGGCGGTGGGTTCGTCCAGGAACAGCAGCGGCGGGTCCAGCGCCAGCGCGCGCGCCAGCCCGGCGCGCTTGCGCATGCCGCCGGACAGCTGCGAGGGCAGCTTGTTGATGGCATCGGCCGGCAGGCCGGCGAGCTTGACCTTGAGCAGCGCCAGTTCGTAGTGCCAGCGCTCGGGCAGTTCCGGGTGGTGTTCCTTCAGCGGCACCTGCACGTTCTCGCCGACGGTGAGCGAGGAGAACAGCGCGCCGTCCTGGAACAGCACGCCGGTGTTGCGTTCGATGTGCAGGCGCGCGGCCGGGTCGTCGGCGCGCGCGTCCGCGCCCAGCACCTCGATCTGCCCGGCATCGGGCGTGCGCAGGCCGAGGATGGAGCGCATCAGCACCGACTTGCCGGTGCCCGAGCCGCCGACCACGCCGAGTATCTCGCCGCGGCGCACGTCCAGGTCCAGGCCCTCGTGCACGGTCTGGTTGCCGAAACGGTTGACCAGCCCGCGCACGCGGATGGCCAGTTCGTCGCCGTCGTGCCTGTCCCGGGAAGGAATCGCCATCGTGCGTCCCTCACCAGCCCATGTGCATGAACCACAACGCGGCCAGCGCGTCGAGGATGATGACCAGCGAGATCGTCTGCACCACGCTGGAGGTCGTGCGCTCGCCCACCGACTGCGCGGTGCCCTGCACCTTCAGCCCTTCCAGGCAGCCGATCAGGGCGATGATCAGCGCGAACACCGGCGCCTTGGACAGGCCGACCAGGAAGTGGCGCAGTTCCATGGTCTCGTGCATGCGCGCGATGTACATCTGCGGCGGGATGCCCAGGTCGAAGGCGCCCACGGTGACGCCGCCGGCCAGGCCGGCGACCATGGCGATGAAGGTCAGCAGCGGCAGCATCAGCATCAGCGCCAGCACCCGCGGCAGCACCAGCAGGTCGATCGGGTCCAGGCCCAGGGTCTGGATCGCGTCGATCTCCTCGCGCGCCTTCATCGCGCCGATCTGCGCGGTGAAGGCGCTGGCGGTGCGCCCGGCCAGCACGATGGCGGTCAGCAGCACGCCGAACTCGCGCAGGAAGGCGATGTTGACCAGCTCGACCACGTAGATCTCGGCGCCGAAGTCGCGCAGGATGGTCGAGCCGAGGAAGGCGATCACCGCGCCGACCAGGTAGGACAGCAGCGCGATCAGCGGCACCGCGTCCAGCCCGACTTCTTCCATCTGGTGCACGGTGGCGGTCAGGCGCAGGCGCCGCGGTTGCCGCACCAGCCGCGCCAGCTTGGCCAGGTTCTCGCCGAAGAAGCCCAGCAGCACCACGATGTTGCCGCCGATGGCGTGCACCGAACGGCCGAGCCGCTCCAGCGCCGCGGCCACGCCGTAGTCGCGCTGCGGCCGCGGGCGTTCGTCGGCGACCTCGTCGATGGTGCAGACCAGGGCGCGGTGCTCGTCGCGGAACAGCAGCGCGTCGTCGGCCAGCCCGGCGCTGCGCGAGTAACGCAGCAGCTGCAGCACGCCGGCCGAATCGAGCTGGTCGATGTCGCGCGCGTCCATCCCGCGCACCGGCGCCTGGATGCCGCCCAGCACCTGCGCCGACTGCAGGGCGGTGGACAACGTCCAGCTGCCCGACAGCCTGAGCTGGCCGTCGACGTCCGGGTCCATCGCGCAATGGGGCGGTTCGGCGTTTTTCATGGGGGCGTCCGACGCCGAGCATAACCCGTCGCCCGTCGTGCGCCCATGAGTCGATCAGTGGGGCGCACTTCCGGGTGATACTAATGCGCATGTCCGCCGAACCCGTCGCCCCCGTTTCCATCGCTCCCGGCCGCGCCACCTACGCGCAGCGCGTGGCCTTCGTCACGGAGATCGCCGGCCGCCTGCACAGCTACGGCACCACCGCGCAGCGGCTGGAGGCGGCGGTGGTCGCGCTGTCGCAGCGGCTGGACCTGGATTGCGAGCCCTGGTCCAACCCGACCGGCATCATCCTCAGTTTCAGCGACCCGACCCAGGCGATCGGCTCCAGCGACATCACCCGCGTGATCCGCCTCGACCCCGGCAGCAACGACCTGCACAAACTGACCCTGGCCGACCAGATCGCCGATGCGGTGGCCAGCGGGCAGATGAGCATCGCCCAGGGCCACACCGCGCTGCGCCAGCTCGACCGCGCGCCGACCTGGCGCGACAACGCGCAGATGCTGCTGTCCTTCTGCCTGGGCTCGGCGGGCGTGGCCGGCATGTGGCGCCTGCCGTGGCTGGACGTCATTACCGCCGGTTTCACCGGCCTGCTGATCGGGCTGATGCTGTTCTATACCGACCGCCGCGTGGCCACCCGCGAGGCCAGCGATGCGCTGGCCGCGCTGCTGGCCGGTTTCGTGGCGGTGCTGGTGGCCAGTTTCGTCGGCCCGCTGAACCAGAACTCGGTGATCATCGCCTCGCTGGTGGTATTGCTGCCGGGCATGGCGCTGACCAACGCGGTCAACGAACTGGCCAGCCAGCACTGGGTATCGGGCACGGCGCGTTTCGCCGGCGCGCTGACCACCATCATGAAACTGACGGTGGGCGCGATGATCGCGGTGACCATCAGCGACCTGATCGGGCTCGATCCGCTGGTGCGCGCCTCGCGCCCGCAGCCGGAATGGGTGGAATGGGGCTCGGTGATGCTGGCCGCGTTCGCCTTCGCCATGCTGTTCCGCGCCTCGCGCCGGGATTATCCGTGGGTGATGGCCGCCTCGCTGGCCGGTTATGCCATTTCCCGTTATGGCGGGCAGCAGTGGGGCGGCCCGGCGGGGATATTCCTGGCGGCGATGATGCTGACCGCCGCCGGCAACCTGTTCGGCCGGCTGGTGCAGCGGCCGGGCGCCATCATCCGCCTGCCCGGCATCATCATGCTGGTGCCCGGCAGCATCAGCCTGCGCGGGGTATTGAGCTTGATCCAGCAGCAGAACGTGGGGGCCGGCGAGTCGGCGCTGCTGACCGTGGTCAACGTGGTGATGGCGCTGGTCGCCGGCCTGCTGTTCGGCAACCTGCTGGTGCCGGCGCGGAAGAATCTCTGAGCTGGGAACTAGTGGAGAGGAACGAGGAACGAGTGAAGGCAGACGCAAGGGCAGGGGCAAGAAAGAAGCAAGGCAGAAGTGACAGCCGTCGTCTCCGCGAAGGCGGAGATCGCTCTTGCTTCTTCTCCTCTTAACTCACTTCTTGTTTCCACTCACTCCCCGCCAAATGAAAACGCCGGCATGCGCCGGCGTTTTCATTATGGGGTGATTCCCGCCCCGATCACTTCTGGATCAGGAAATCCTCGACCTTGCGGCCGCCGGCGGTGTATTCGGCCAGCCAGCGCGGCTGCTTGCCGCGGCCGGTCCAGGTATTGGCGGCATTGGCCGGGTCGCGGTACTTCGGCGCGACCTTCACGCCCTTGCTGGCGCTCCTGGCCGGGGCCTTGGCCGCACGCGGGGCGCGGCTGGCCTTGGGGGCGCCGGCGCCGAACAGTTCCTCGATGGTGTAGCCGGCCTTCTGCGCGGCCTTGACCAGCTGGCTGCGTACCTTGGTGATGGGCTGGCGCTTGGCGACCACGCTCTTGCGCTTCTGTGCGTCGCGGATCAGGGAGGCCAGTTCTTTGGCCGACAGGCCGCTCAGGTCAATACTCATCGAATAGCTACTCCGGATAATGGGGTTGGGTATCGCCGATCCGTGGCAGCACGGCGAAGCATACCGGCTGTTATACGGAAACGGCAAACGATAATGCGCCCCGGATATTATTTCCATGAGAAAAGGCCGGGGTTTTGCCCCGGCCTTTTCCGTCACCCGGCGATTTTCTGCAGCAGCCCGGCCCGGTCCAGATTCTCGGCCTCGCCGGCCGTGCGCGCCCGGTATTCGTAGGTGCCCGCGGCCAGGCCGCGTTCGGATACCACGATGCGGTGCGGGATGCCGATCAGCTCCATGTCGGCGAACATCGCGCCCGGGCGCAGGCCGCGGTCGTCCAATGCCGCGTCGATGCCGGCGGCCTGCAGGTCGGCCAGCAGCGCCTCGGCGGCGGCGGTGACGGCCGCGTCCTGCTTCGGGTTGATCATGCACACCACCGCCTGCCACGGCGCCATCGCCACCGGCCAGATGATGCCGGCCTCGTCGTGGTTCTGTTCGATGGCGGCGGCGACGATGCGCGATACGCCGATGCCGTAGCAGCCCATCGCCATCACCGCGGCCTTGCCGTTCTCGTCCAGCACCGTGGCCTTGAGCGCTTCGGCGTACTTGCGGCCGAGCTGGAATACGTGGCCGACCTCGATGCCGCGCGCGATCTTCAGCTCGCCGCCGTCGCGGGCGCGGTCGCCGGCCACCACGTTGCGGATGTCGGCCACTTCCGGCTCGGCCAGGTCGCGGCCCCAGTTCACGCCGGCGATGTGGAAGCCCTTCTCGTTGGCGCCGACGACGAAGTCGGCCATCGCCGCCACCTCGCGGTCGGCGACGATGCGGATGGCCCGGCGCGGGTTGAGCGGACCGAGGAAGCCGGGCTCGCTGCCCAGGTGCTCGGCGATCTCGGCCTCGCTGGCCATGCGGTGGTCGGCCAGGCCCGGCACCTTGCCCAGCTTGATCTCGTTGACCTCGTGGTCGCCGCGCACCAGCGCCAGCACGAAGTCGCCTTCGGCGCTCATCACCGCGATCGACTTGACCGTGCGCGCCAGGGCGATGCCCATCAGCGCGGCCACGTCCTCGCAGGTCTTCTGGGTGGGGGTGTCGACCTTGCGCAGTTCCTCGGTCGCGGCGCCGCGCGGCGCCGGGTCGGCGGCGACGGCGGCCTCGACGTTGGCGGCGTAGTCCGAGCCGGTGGAGAACACCAGCGCGTCCTCGCCCGAATCGGCGATCACGTGGAATTCCTGCGAGGCGTCGCCGCCGATGGCGCCGGAATCGGCCTGCACCGCGCGGAACTCCAGCCCCAGGCGGGTGAAGATGCGGGTGTAGGCGGCCTTCATGTTCTCGTACTCGGCCACCAGGCTGGCCTCGTCCAGATGGAAGGAATAGGCGTCCTTCATCAGGAACTCGCGCGCGCGCATCACGCCGAAGCGCGGGCGGATCTCGTCGCGGAACTTGGTCTGCACCTGGTAGAAGTTGACCGGCAGCTGTTTGTAGCTGGACAGCTCCTGGCGCGCGAAGTCGGTGATCGCTTCCTCGGCGGTGGGGCTGTAGCAGTATTCCTGCTCCTTGCGGTCCCTGATCTTCAGCAGCTGGCCGCCGAACTTCTCCCAGCGCCCGGTCTCTTCCCACAGCTCCTTGGGCTGGATGGTCGGCAGCTGCAGCTCCACCGCGCCGGCGCGGTTCATTTCCTCGCGCACGATGCCTTCCACCTTGCGCAGCACGCGCAGGCCCAGCGGCGACCAGGTGTACAGGCCGGAGGCCAGCTTGCGGATCATGCCCGCGCGCAGCATCAGCTTGTGGCTGACCAGCTCGGCGTCGGCGGGGGTTTCCTTGGTGGTGTGCAGGTGGAAGCGGGACAGGCGCATGGGGGAAGTCGCGAAACGGCGGGCCGGTCATTCTGCCAGAAGCCCCGGCCGGGCATGGCCCCCGCGCTGCCGGGCTTGCCGGGCAGGCTTACACGCCGGTCCGGCAAGCAGGCCGGCGCAGGCCCCGCCGCTACTTGCAGTAAACCGCGGCCGTCGCTTCGGCCAGCTGCTTCTGCGCCGCGCGCTGGCTGTCGTCCAGCCGGGTGTCCGGCTTGCCGTCGCCGTCGGTGTCCTGCATCACCGCACCGTTGCCCTGCAGCAGTTCCAGGTTGCGCCGCGCCGCCGTGCACTCCGGTACCTCGTCGGCCTTGGCCGGCTCGGCCGCGGCCACCGGCTCGCCGGAGGCGGTGATGCGGCGGGTCTCGTACTTCTGCCCGGCCGGCGGACGTTCCGAATACTGGGTCACGCCGTTGGCGTCCTTCCACTTGTACAGGTTGCCGGTGCCGGCAGCGGCGCCATGGGCGGCACTGGCCAGTACCAGCAGGCAGCAGAAACGGGGCAGGGCGCGCATGGCGGCTCCGGGGACGCTTGGCGGGTAGAGGGCCGATTGCAGCACCCGGTGACGCGGCTGGCAAGTCGATTAAACTGGCCGCATGGACGAAACGAGACCTCCGCCGCGCTCGCGCAGCATCTACCTGCTGCCGAACCTGTTCACCACCGCCGGGTTGTTCGCCGGCTTCTACGCCATCATCGCCGCCTCCAATGGCGACTTCGTCAACGCGAGCATCGCGGTGTTCGTGGCCGGGGTCATGGACGGGCTGGACGGGCGGGTGGCGCGCCTGACCGGCACCAGCAGCGAGTTCGGCGTGCAGTACGACTCGCTGGCCGACCTGGTCAGCTTCGGCATGGCGCCGGCGCTGGTGATGTACCACTGGTCGCTGTCCTCGCTGAAGTTCGATGGCGACGTGCTGGGCCGCGTCGGCTGGCTGGCGGCCTTCCTGTACGCGGCCTGCGCGGCGCTGCGCCTGGCGCGCTTCAACACCCAGGTCGGGACGGTGGACAAGCGCTGGTTCGTGGGCCTGGCCAGCCCCGCGGCGGCCGGGCTGATGATGTCCTTCGTCTGGGCCTTCGCCGATGGCAGCCTGGGCTGGAGCGGCGAGGAGCTGCGTTACGTGGCGCTGGCGGTGGCCATCGTCGCCGGCCTGCTGATGGTCAGCCGCATCCGTTTCTGGAGCTTCAAGGGCGGCGCCGAGAAGGGCCCGCGCTCGGAGCGCGTGCCGTTCGTGGTGCTGGCGCTGGTGCCGATCATCATCGCCATCATGGTCGTGGACCTGCCGCGCACCCTGTTCGTGGTCGGCGTGCTGTACGCGCTGTCCGGGCCGGCGATGTGGCTGTGGCAGCGTTGGCGCCAGCCGGCCAGCAAGGTGCAGTGAACGCCGCCGCGTCCACGCCGTTGTGGTCGCCGCAGCAGCAGGCATGGCTGCAGGCGATGGGCTATGCGGTCTACCTGGAAGGTGGCGCGCTGGATGCGCCGCTGCCGCAGGCGGTGGCGCGCCCCGCGGCGCTGGCCGCGGCCGATGTAGCCGCGGCGCCTGCGCCGGCGGCCGCGCGCCCGGCACCGCCGCCACGCCGCGAAGCGCCCGCGCGCACGCCGCCACAGGCCCCGGCCACCGCGCCGGAGGCCCGGCCGGCGGCACGGCGCGGTGGGGTGCGCATGCCCGACCGCCTGCAGATCGCGCTGCTGCGCGCGTCCGGCTGCAATCCCAACGATCCGCAGACCCGCGCGCTGATGGACAGCTGGCCGCTGGCCGAACTGCGCGCCAACCCCGCGGCCAAGCGTGCGCTGTGGCCGCAACTGCGCGCACTGCGGCGGAAGCAGCGGCAATGAACGCGGTGGCGGCGACGCCGGCCCCCGTGCTGCGCCCGATGCACGAGGGCGACCTGGACGCGGTGATGGAGATCGAACTGCGCGCCTACCCGTTCCCGTGGACCCGCGGCATCTTCCAGGACTGCCTGCGCGCCGGTTACCCGGGGCGCGTGCTGGTGGGCGGCGACGGCCTGCTCGGCTATGGGCTGCTGAGCGTCGCCGCCGACGAGGCGCACGTGCTCAACGTCTGCGTCGATCCGCTGCAGCAGTCGCGCGGGCTCGGCCGGCGCCTGCTGCGCGACCTGGTGCGGGTGGCGCGGCAGCATGGCGCGGCGCGCGTGTTCCTGGAGGTACGGCCGTCCAATACGCCGGCCATCGCGCTGTACCACAGCGAGGGCTTCAACGAGATCGGCCGCCGCCCGCGTTACTACCCGGCCGGGAGCGGGCGCGAGGATGCGCTGGTGATGGCGATGGAGCTGGTGGACGAGGACATCGCCCGCATGCCGCCGCTGTGAACCGCGCGGTCCGTTTCAGCCCAGCCGCAGCAGGACCACGCCGGCCACGATGAGCGCCGCGGCGAGCATGCGCCGGCGGCCGATGCGTTCCTTCAGCACGAGCGCCGAGATCAGCAGCGCGAACAGGATCGAGGTCTCGCGCAGCGCGGCGATGGGCGCCACCGGTGCCCGGGTCATCGCCCACAGCGCGATGCCATAGGAGGCGGTGGTGCCGAAGCCGCCGACCAGGCCGCGGCCCCAGTGGCCGCGCAGATGGTGCAACAGCGGCGCGCGGCGCGCGCACAGCGCCCACAGCGGCAGCGGCAGGCCGGACAGCAGGAACAGCCACAGCGTGTAGCTCGCCGCATGGCCGGACAGGCGCGCGCCGCGCGCGTCGACCAGGGTGTAGCTGGCGATGAGCACGGCAATGGCCAGCGGCAGCCGCAGCTGGCGGCGGGCGCCACCGCCGGCCATGCCGACGACGCCGGCGCTGACCGCGGCGATGCCGAGCCAGCCGCCCGCCGTCAGGCGCTCGCCGAACGCCAGGCCGCCGGACAGCGCCACCAGCAGCGGCGCGCAGCCGCGCATCAGCGGGTAGGACAGGCTCATGTCGGCGGCCTGGTAGGCGCGCGCGACCAGCACGTAGTAACCGACCTGCAGCACGGCCGATGCCGCCAGCCACGGCCAGCTCGCCGGCGCCGGAAGCGGCAGCCATGGCAAGGCCAGCGCGGCCAGGACGGCGGCCCAGCCGGTGACCAGGATGGTGGTCAGCAGCGTGTCGCCGCCGAGCTTGACGATGGCGTTCCAGCCGGCGTGCAGCAGGGCGGCGCACAGCACCGCGCAGAAGATGGCCAGCGACATCGCATGCCCGGGATGCGGTGGAGGGCCGCAGGATAGCCGCAAACGCAGGCGCCGCCCGCAGGCGGCGCTTGCGTTGCCGCGGCGGCGCGCTTACAGCTTGGCGCGCTGTTCCTGCAGGCCGGCCAGCTGGCTGTTCCAGTCGGCCAGGCGCACGCGCTCCTGCTCGACCACCGCCGCCGGCACCTTGTCGGTGAACCGGGCCAGCTTGGTCTCGCTCTTTTCCTTCTCCGCCGAGACGCGGGCGATTTCCTTGTCCAGGCGCGCGCGTTCGGCGTCCAAGTCGACCAGGCCTTCCAGCGGCACCAGCAGCTTCAGCTCGCCGACGATGGCGGCGGCGGCCGGTGGCGTCGGCGCGTCGCCGGCCAGCCAGTCGATGCTTTCCAGCCTGAGCAGGAAGCGCAGCTGCGAGGCGAAGCGTTCGATGCGGGCGCGGTCGGCGTCCTGGCCGCCCTGCAGCAGCAGGCGCACCTGCTTCGACGGCGGCACGTTCAACTCGCTGCGCACGCGGCGCAGCGCGCTGACCATGGTCTTGAACCACTCCACGTCGGCCTCGGCCTGCGCGTAGTCGCCGGCGAATTCCTCCGCCGTGGGATAGGCGCGCAGCGACAGCGTGCCGGCGGCGATGCCCAGGCGCGGCGCCACCTGCTGCCACAGCTGCTCGGTGACGAACGGGATCAGCGGGTGCAGCAGGCGCAGCACCGCCTCCAGCACGTACAGCAGGGTGTGGCGGGTGCTTTCGGCATCGGCCGCGTCGCTGCCGTTGAGCGCCGGCTTGGTCAGTTCCAGGAACCAGTCGCAGAACTCGTTCCAGACGAATTCGTACAGCGCCTGCGCCAGCAGGTCGAAGCGGTAGTCGGCGAAATGCTGCTGCGCCTCGGCGGAAACCTTCGCCAGGCGCGAAAGAATCCACTTCTCCGCATCGGTGACGGGGGCGGGCTTGGCCCCTTCCCCGTTCCCCGTTCCCCGTTCCCAGCCTTCGGTGTTCATCAGGGTGAAGCGGCTGGCGTTCCACAGCTTGTTGCAGAAGTTCTTGTAGCCCTCGGCGCGGCTCATGTCGAACTTGATGTCGCGGCCGTGGGTAGCCAGCGCGGCGATGGTGAAGCGCAGCGCGTCGGCGCCGTGGGCGATGATGCCGTCGGGGAATTCCCTGCGGGTGGCCTTCTCGATCTTCTCGGCCATCTTCGGCTGCATCAGGCCGTGGGTGCGCTTGGCGACCAGGTCGTCGATGCTGATGCCGTCGATGATGTCCAGCGGGTCGAGCACGTTGCCCTTGGACTTGGACATCTTCTGGCCCTGCGCGTCGCGGATCAAGCCGGTGATGTACACGTCCTTGAACGGGATGTGGCCGGTGAAGCTGTCGGTGGCCATGATCATGCGCGCCACCCAGAAGAAGATGATGTCGAAGCCGGTGACCAGAACGTTCGACGGCAGGTAGCGCTCGAAGCCGCGCTGCGCCATGGCCGTTTCGTCCGGCCAACCCAGCGTGGAGAACGGCCACAGCTGCGAGGAGAACCAGGTCTCCAGCACGTCGCTGTCCTGGGTGAGCGCCACGTCGTCGCCGAGCCCCGCCCTGGCGCGGGCTTCGGCTTCGTTGCGGCCCACGTAGCAGTTGCCGGCCGCGTCGAACCACGCCGGGATGCGGTGGCCCCACCACAGCTGGCGGCTGATGCACCAGTCCTGGATGTTCTCCATCCAGTGGCGGTAGGTGTTGATCCAGTTGCCCGGCACGAACTTGATGGAGCCGTTCTCCACCAGTTCCAGGCCGCGCCTGGCCAGCCCATCCATCTTCACGAACCACTGGTCGGTGAGGTAGGGCTCGATCACCTGGCCGGTGCGGTCGCCGCGCGGCACCTGCAGCTTGTGCGCCCGGGTCTCGACCAGCAGGCCCAGCTCTTCCAGCTCGGCCAGGATCACCCTGCGCGCCTCGTAGCGGTCCAGCCCGCGGTACCGCTCCGGCGCGTTCTCGTTGAGCGCGGCCACCGGGGTGAACAGGTTGATCATCGGCAGGCCGTGGCGCACGCCGACCTGGTAGTCGTTGAAGTCGTGCGCCGGGGTGACCTTGACCACGCCGGTGCCGAATGCCTTGTCGACGTAGTCGTCGCCGATCACCGGCACGCTGCGGCCGGTCAGCGGCAGGGTGACGCGCTTGCCGATCAGGTGGGCGTAGCGCGCGTCTTCCGGGTGCACCATCACCGCGGTGTCGCCCAGCAGGGTTTCCGGGCGCGTGGTGGCCACGACCAGGTAGTGGCGGGTTTCGCGCAGGGTCTCGTTGCCGTCGGCGTCGACCTCGACGTGCTCGTAGCTGGCGCCGTCCTCCAGCGCGTAGGCGATCGACCACAGGAAGCCGTCTTCCTCGACGCTTTCCACTTCCAGGTCGGAGATGGCGGTCTTCAGCACCGGGTCCCAGTTGACCAGGCGCTGGCCGCGGTAGATCAGGCCCTGCTCGTGCCAGCGCACGAACGCCTCGATCACCGCCTCGCTCGGGCCCGGGTCCATGGTGAAGGTGCTGCGCGACCAGTCGGCCGAGGTGCCGAGGCGGCGCATCTGCCCTTCGATCACGTTGCCCGAGTGCGCCTTCCACTCCCACACCTTGTCGATGAAGCCGTCGCGGCCCAGCGAGTCGCGGGTTTCGCCCTTGCCTTCCAGCGCCAGGTTGCGGCTGACCACCATCTCGGTGGCGATGCCGGCATGGTCGGTGCCCACCTGCCACAGCGTGTCGTAGCCGCGCATGCGGTGGTAGCGGATCAGCGCGTCCATCAGCGTCTGCTGGAACGCATGGCCCATGTGCAGGGTGCCGGTGACGTTGGGCGGCGGCAGCAGGATGGTGTAGGGCTCGCCCTGGCCGGACGGCTTGAAATGGCCCGCCTTCTCCCACGCATCGTAGAGCGCGGTTTCGAAGGACTTGGGGTCGTAGCTGGAGGCGAGTTGGGTCATGCGGGGAAACCGGTGGAAGGCGGGGGAGGGGTCAGCGGAACGCGCCGGTTTTCAGCGCGCGCCGGATCTTCTGGTCGGTGTGGTATTGGCTGACCGCATAGGCGGCCCAGATGGCGGCCGGGACCCAGCCGATCAGGGTGATCTGCAGGACCAGGCAGACCACGCCGGAGATCGGCCGGCCGATGGTGAAGAAGGCCAGCCACGGCAGCAGCAGGGCGATGAGCAGGCGCATGGATGGTCTCCTTACATGTCGTGCTTGTTGAGCGCGTAGCCGGCGGCCTTGTACTGGCGCCAGCGCTCGCGCAGCGGTTCGCGCGCGGCCGGATCGGCCGGCACCACTTCCAGCACCCGCTCGCAGCCGCCCAGGTACGGTTCGTCGCGCAGGTTGATCACCAGCGGCCGTTCCGGCGCGTCGGCGCCGGGCGCGGCGATCAGCACGATGGCTTCTTCCTCGTCCACGTCCTCGCCGACGATCTGGTGCGGGATGTAGGCGTCCGGGTCGAACGACCACAGCAGTTCGTCCAGTTCCTCGGCCTGCGCGGCGTCGCGCGCCAGCACCAGCGTATACAGGCCGCCATCGTTGGCCTTGCGCGCCAGTTCGCACACCAGCTTGAGCGGCTCGGTGAGGAAGCGGGGCTTGGCGATCAGGTAGAAGTCGGCACGGGTCAAGGCGGGGAACCGGGAAGGGGGAAAAGGGAAGGGAAGTGCAGGAGTGGGGAGAGGGAGCCGGCGCGGGAGACTTTCATTCCCTGTTCCCGGCTCCCCTGTTCCCTGCTTCAGGCCACCTGGTCCAGCAGCCACTGCGTCAGCAGGCCGACCGGACGGCCCGTCGCCATGCCGCGCTTGCCTTCGTCGCTGGCCACGCCGGCGATGTCCAGGTGCGCCCAGCGCTGGCCTTCGGTGAAGCGCGACAGGAAGCAGCCGGCGGTGATGGCGCCGGCCCAGCGGCCGCCGATGTTGTAGACGTCGGCGAAGCTGGAA
>Ga0182741_1004479_pt1 | contig 13732 bp, 13 predicted proteins | sample eDN5th37CBELigOP_FD_128874 | JGI IMG/M metagenome (GOLD analysis project Ga0182741, IMG submission 128874) | Enriched Organic Plus compost microbial communities from Emeryville, California, USA - eDNA 5th pass 37_C BE-Lig OP (version 2) (version 2) ...
GTGCCGGGCACGTAGGGCATGTCGCCGTCGTAGCGTCCCGGCACGGCGACGTATTGCAGCGCTTCGGTCGCACCGACCTGCGAAGTGAAGAAGCTGAAGATCGCCAGTTGCTTGAGCATCGTGAAATAGTGCGGCTTGACCGGCCCCTGGTGGGTTCCGCCGGCGGCCGCCGCCGTCACGCTGATCTGCTTGCGGGCTTCGGCGTCCAGGCCGCGCAGCAGGTCCGTGCGGGCCTGCGGTGCGAGCGCGGTGAAGCGGCCGCCGGCGCGCTTGTCGATATCGGCCAGCCCCGCGCGGAAAATCGCCTGTTGCTCCGGCGTGTAGCAGTCGGTCACGTACAGCGCCATGAAGGGACCCGCGCCCGCGTCCTTCGCGCCCGGCGTGCTGGTCCGCGGCAGGATGGTGTCCGCGATCTCGTCCAGCAGCGCCACGTCGGCCTCGGAGAAAGCGTGCTTGCCGGCCGCCGATGCCTGTCCGAAGACGAAGCCCGGCACGCCAATCATGGCCGCGCCGGTGGCGGCGGCGATCATCTTCAGGAGTTCACGACGTTCCATCACAGGTTCCCCGCCTTGAGTTCACGCACCGCATGGTCGGCCGCGCGTGCCGTCATCGCCATGTAGGTCAGCGACGGATTCACGCAGGCGCTGGAGGTCATGCAGGCGCCGTCGGTGACGTAGACGTTCGGCGCATCCCAGACCTGGTTATGCTTGTTCAGCACCGAATTCTTCGGATCCCGGCCCATGCGCGCCGTGCCCATCTCATGGATGCCCATGCCCGGCGCGTAGTCGTTGTCGTGCACCTTGACGTCCTTGATGCCCGCGGCTTCCAGCATTTCGGCGGCGTCCGCGCCCATGTCCTTGCGCATGGCCAGTTCGTTGTCGCGGATGGACACGTCCATCGCCAGCACCGGCAAGCCCCACTTGTCCTTGCGCTCCGGATCCAGGCTGATCCGGTTGTCGTGGTAGGGCAGCATCTCGCCGAAGCCGGTCATGCCGATCGCCCAATCGCCCGGCAGGGTCAGCGCATCCTTCAATTCGCCACCGATGTTGAGTTCTGCGATCTCGCGCGACCAGCCGGTGCGGCTGGCGCCACCCTGGTAGCCGAAGCCGCGCAGATAGGCGCGCTTGTCGGCACCGACGTTGCGGAAGCGCGGAATGTAGAAACCGCAGGGGCGTCGACCGAAGTAGTACTTGTCCTCGTAGCCTTCGACGCGCCCGGACGCACCGACCCGGAAATGATGATCCATGACGTTGTGGCCAAGCTCGCCCGACGACGAGCCCAAGCCGCCTTCCCACACGTCGGTGGCCGAGTTCATCAGCACCCAGGTCGAATTGAACGACGACGCGTTGAGGAAAATGACGTTGGCCGTGTACACATAGGTCTGGCCGGTCTCGGCGTCGATGATCTCCACGCCCCGCGCGCGCTTGCGGTCCTTGTCGTAGAGCACTTCCTTGACGATGGAGAACGGGCGCAGGGTCAGGTTGCCCGTCTTCATCGCGGCCGGCAGCGTCGCCGACTGGGTCGAGAAGTAGGCGCCGTAGGGACAACCCAGGATGCACTTGTTGCGGTACTGGCAGTTCACCCGGCCCTGCTCGGGCTTGGGTTCGGTGATGTTCGCGGTGCGCGAGTGGATCATGTGGCGGGTGCCGCCGAACGCCTTCTTGATCCGCGCCGCCACGTCCTTCTCGACGATGTTCAGCGGAATGGGCGGCAGGAATTCACCGTCCGGCAATACGTCCAGGCCCTCGCGGGTGCCGGCGATGCCGGCAAACTTCTCGACGTAGTCATACCAGGGCGCGATGTCGGCGTAGCGGATCGGCCAGTCGGTGGCGATGCCCTCCTTGAGGTTCGCCTCGAAATCGAGGTCGGACAGGCGGTAGCTTTGCCGGCCCCACAGCAGCGAGCGGCCGCCCACGTGGTAACCGCGGAACCAGTCGAAGCGCTTGGTTTCCGTGTACGGACAGTCCTTTTCGTCCGCCCACATGCCCATCGTTTCCTCGGAAAGCGGGTAGTCGCGCCGCAGGACCGGATGATCCGCCTTCATCGCCTGGGTCGGCCGGCCGCGATGCGGATGGTCCCACGCCTCCTTCATCGCATTGACGTAATCCTTGACGTGTTCGATGTTGCGCCCGCGTTCCAGCATCAGGACCTTCAGGCCCTTCTCGGTCAACTCTTTGGCCGCCCAGCCGCCGCTGATTCCTGAGCCGACGACGATGGCGTCGTAGTGATTTTCTGCCATGGGTACTGTGTTTCCCTGGGTGGATGTCGATTTCAGACGTCGCAGAGGCGGATCGCCTCGCGCAAGGAGCCGACGGGATCCGGCGCGGCAGGCATGAATTCCTGCGCCAGGTACCCATCGAAGCCGGTGTCGCGGATCGCGCGACAGATCGCGGGATAGTTGAGTTCCTGATCGTCGCCGATCTCGTGCCGGCCCGGCACGCCCGCGGTGTGGTAATGCTTGAAGTAGGCGTGGTGCCTGCGGATGGTGGCGATGACGTCGCCTTCCATGATCTGCATGTGGTAGATGTCGTACAGCAGGCCGAAATGTTCCGACCCCAGCCGCTTGCACAGCGCGACGCCCCACTCGGAGTGGTCGCACAGGTAGTCGGGGTGGTCGACCCTGGAGTTCAGCAGTTCCATCACCAGCATCACGCCGCGCTTCTCGGCATGGCCGAGGATGCGCTTCAGTCCCGCCTCCGCGTTGGCCAGGCCCTGTTCGGGATCCATGCCGTTGCGGTTGCCGGAAAAACAGATGAGATTGCGATAGCCGGCATCCGCCACGAGATCGATGTGGCGCGTGTAGCGCGCCACCAGTTCGTCATGGAACTCGGTGCCGGCAAAACCCTTCACCAGGCTGATCTCCGCGCCGTTGCACATCGAGCTGGACACGCCATGCGCCTTCAGCGTCGGCCAGTCTTCCGGCCCGACCAGATCGATGGCGGAAAAGCCGATGTCCTTCACCGTCCGGCAGAGCTGGGCGACCGACAACTGCGGGAACGTCCATCGCGCGACGGAATGCTTCAGGTTGCCCTTGAGCGTGAGCGGCGTTTCGGCGGCGAAGCCCGGCATCACCCGGGCGGCGGCCAACCCGAGGCCACCCATCACGGCCGCGCGCAGCGCGCTCCGTCTTGTGAACCCCGGTTCCAGGGCGCTCATCCCCGCATCCTCACACCGCAAAAGAAAGCTTGCTCAAACGGATCTTTCGAGGCGCCGCGCCTGCCACGGGAAACACATCGGCCACCGACGCGGCACGTCGGCCCGATTGTATGGACCTTCATTCCTTCCCCGCCTCCCGACCGACACGGAACCTTGAAGATTCGCCTTCATGCAATCGATTGCACCATAAAGCAGCCGAACCTGTTCATGCAAGGCTTTCGGCGCGGGATCTTATGCTGCACGGCACAACATCCGCGACGCCATCAGGCTTCCTGTGGCTGTCTTCAGGAAGGGGCGGTCACCCGGAATGGCGCGTCATCTTCGACCTGCATTCGATGCGCATCCGCGCGGCGTTCCTCGATATGCGAAGACGGACGATGACGCGCTTTGGCGGCGGGCCGGACGACGCGTCAACCTGCAACTTTGTGCAACTTCGATCACGGCGCACAAGTCCGCCCGGCAGCACGGCGTCGACGCGGCGCGCACGAATCCGCGGATCAACATGAGGTCGGCTTCAAGGCGGAATCCGGCGGGGTGCCATCGCCGAGGCTGCGCGGGCGCGTCGTCTCCGGATCAGGAAGACAACGCCCGGCAACGCGGATACCGCCGGGAAGGTGATATGTGGGACCGGTGGGTCCCGTCAAAGCGGGCCGGCAAGCGCGAGCCGGTTTCCATCCGGACAAGTTCCATCTGGACAAGAGCGGGAACGGCTACCGGGCGCATCATGGCGATCGCGGCGTGCCCTGCCACTTCTTATCGGAGGCGGGCCACCCCTGGAGACGGTTCCGCCCGTATCCGCCGCGCGACGAGCAGCATGCCCCGCGCGCTTCCGCAATGCGGCGACCCTGCGCCCGTGTTGTTCCGGACGCAGGATCGCCGGTGACGCTTACTGATACTGGATCGAGTACAGCACCGAGGTCTTCACCGTGCCGACCGTCGCGGGGCCGCCCATTGCGACGTACTGCGCGTAGTACGAAAGGGTCGCCGCGCCGTTGCTGAGCGCGACCGGCTTCGAGTTCTCGTTCGCTCCGCCGAGCTTGATGAGGCTTTCATCCGAACTGTTCAGCATGCTCACCTCGACGTTCGAGGCGGTTCCCTGCTTGTTGATCAGGTTGCCGCTCGCCGCGTTGATGGTGTCGCCCGGTTCGAAGTGCGTGAACACATTGCCGGCCGCCGGCTGGCAGTTGCTCAGGCTGATCGAGAACGGGGTCTTGCCGGCGGTCATGCCGCCACTGCTCAGCGCCGTGGTCGACACCTTCGGCAGGGTGATCGTGAAGTTCGGACCGCCGGAAGCCTCATTGATCTTGCAGGTCTGGGCCTTGATGGTGCCGGTGAACGTGATCTTGCCGTCGGTGGCATGCGAAATCGACGGGGCGAGCGAGGCGATCGCCGCGATGGCGATGATCGAGTGCAGTTTTGCTTTCATGTGGTACTCCGTATGGACATGGGTAAATCAAATCGATGATGCGAAGATTCCGGTCCCGTATCGGGGGGCGTTGTTCGAGCCGGGTTCGGTCATTCGCATCATCGGGGGCATCCAGGTGCCTGCACGGCGCAGGCATCCGGAAATGGTTGCCGTCCGGCATCGCTCACCATCCGGTGCGGGCGATGCGGGACGTACATCTTGTCGGACCGAACAGAACGCGGCCTTCGTTGTGGTGACTCACTGATAGCTCAGCGTGAACGATGCCCGGCCTTTCACCGAGCCGGCCGTCACCGGGCCATTGGCGATGTACTGGGCCGTGAGCGGAATGCCGGTCGTGCTGCCGGACGGCCCGACATACCACTGGTTCCGAGTGCCGGGACTCATGCTGTCGGGCCCGTAGCCGACCGGTACACCGTTCGCCCGCAATAGACGCAATTGCACACCCGAAGCTGTTGAGCCCGGAGCGAGCGTCAGACGATCCGATGTGTTGCCGGGGTCCGTCAGGTCGGTCAGCGTGACGTAGACATTCGTTCCGGGCGAGCAGCGCAGGCCGACATTGAAAGCCTTGTCCCCTGCCGTCGCACCCGGCGCGGTCAATCGCGATGCCGGGACACTGTCTAGATTCACCTGCACATCCTGCATCGTCGCGCTGCAGCTCTTGGGAATGCTGCGGATCTTGATGGGGCTGTCCTTCCAGTGGATGGTCCTCGAAAGGTATGTGCCGGTCGCATTGTTGACGAATCTGAAACTGGCCAACGGGGTATTGACTCCGTAAGCAAGGCCTCCAATCGGGTTGTAGATCATGTCGTTGAGTTTCACGAGTTCGAGCTTGAACTCGATCGATCCCGACAGAGGCGCCGTGCCGGCAACAGTGGGCATCCATTCCACGAACCCTTGGCTGACGTCGGTCTTCATCTGCTGTCCGGTGTTCATATTGGTGACCCGGATTCCCACGCCCCAGTTCCAGCCGCCGCTGGTGAAGTGCAGGTCGCCCGGAATGGTCTTGGAAGACGTGAATTTCGGCCAATAGCGGAAGCTCCAGCCTGATGCGCTCGGCGTGGCCGGACACGTGTAAGGCACCGACAGCGTTGTCGTGGCGAGCACCGCACCATCCGGTAGGCCCTCCGGCACAACGACTTCCGCTACCGAGAAACCGAAGATGAATGACTGTCTATTAGGGACAATCGTGCTACAACTCGGTGGCGACTGCTGTGCATGGACCGGTGCGATGCATGCCGCCGCGATCAGCATTGCGTACATCCAGCGGATGGCGTAACCGCGAGGAGACGGATGAATCACTGCGTGTTCTCCTTGATGACAGATGGAACATTCCAGGCAGGCACGCGCCGGTCGCTCCGCGGCACCGGCAGAACCATGCGACCCTCAGCTCCCGCAGCCGCCTGGGAAGCCAAGGGAACCGGTTGCGCCGGCTTTTCGGCCAATGCATCGCCGCACGTCGCATCGACGCGCGTGTAGCCGGTATCCTTCTGCGCCTCGCGCGGCAACTGATACGCGAACGAACACGAGTCCTGCGCGCCGCTGCCCCACTTCGCTGTCAGTACGCCCGCCTCTGGAATGCCACGGACAAACAGATGGCTGCCCTGGGCGACCACGCCGACGCTGGCGCCGTTGCCATCGAATACGTTGGTGCCGAATGGCAGCGCCCTGCCGTCCGGCAGGCGCGGCGTGATGAGTGCCGAACGACCCGTGGTGGTCGCGAAGCGCACCGCCACCAGGGCATTCGCGCGCGGCGCGATCTGTCGACTCGTCGATTGCAGTTCGACATCGAGCGGAATGCCTTTCGGGTCGATGCTGATCGTGTTGAGCGCATAGGGCGTCAGCGACGGAACAATCGCGTAACCACTGCGGCCGATGCGGATACCGGTACCGTTCGTCACCCGCGCGCCCTTGGCGTCGCGCGCCTCGACCAGTGCCGAGGTTTCGCCGAGGTCGTTGGTCGGAGTGATGCCGCCGGCGTGCGCGACGAATGCGCCGGACAGCCCTGCCGAGTACTGCGATTGGCCGGATCCGCCCGACGCGCTGGCGGACACGCTTGCATACGGCGCGCGGTAGTGCACGTTGGCGCCGCCATATTGCGCGCCCGCCGCACGCCCACCCGTAACGTTGTAGGAGAACTCGCTCCCCTCACCGGCAGAACCGGTCAACCCGACCTGCTGTGAAGTGCCGGTCCGGGTGGTGTGCGTCGTCGAAGCGGACAGCGTCGGCGCGCGCCTGCCCTGTCCCAGCGGGATTGAAAGATTGAGGTAGAGTTGGTTGTCGAATTGCTGGGAGTATCCATCGCGCTGCCGCGAGAATGACAGGCTGTAGCTCGCGTTCTGGCCGCCCAGGTTCAAAGCGTTGCTGTAACCCAGCTGGAAGCGGGTCGTCGAACCCGGCTGGTTCCAGTAGGTCTGCGTCGCCCCGACCACATACAGGCTGCCACCACCCTCGCCGAGGTTCTGGTTCACCGTCAACTGGATTTGACTGCGTTCGCGGGCGACGTCGCTGGATGGACGGCCGGCAGCCACCAGGCTGCGCGCATGCATCGCATTGCGCGCCGTCCAGAACCCCCGTGACGAGTAGCGGTACGCGGCAATGGCGATATTGGTGTCGGTTTCCGGCACCAGCTTGCTGTAGGTCACGCGTGCGCTGTGACCGGTCGTCGCGGAAACGCCCGGGATCTGCGCCTTTGCCTGGGTGAGATCGATGGCGAACGCGCCCAACGGCGTGTTGAAAGCACCGCCGATCAGGCCCGCGGCATAGCCACGCGTCGCGGTGGCGCCCGCGTAACCGGTGAACAGATTGCTGAAACCGTGCTGGACCGTCGCCTGCGCGAGCATCGGACGCGCATCGATCATCTGTTCGCGGAAGCGGCCGACCGACACGCTGAAGCGCGTGGCTCCCTCACGCAACGATTGCGACACGGAGGCATACGGCACCGTGAAGCTGCGCGCGCTGCCATCGGACTCGGTGACCGTCACCAGCAGGTCGCCGCCATATCCGGTCGGATAGAGGTCGCTGATCTCGAACGGACCGGGTGGCACGTTGGTCTCGTACAGCGTCACGCCGTTCTGCGAGACGTTCACGTGGGCGTTGCTGCCTGCCACGCCGCGGATCAGCGGCGCGTAGCCCCGCTGCGAATCGGGCAGCATGCGGTCGTCGCTGGCGACGGTGACGCCACGCAGCGCGAGGCTGTCGAAGACCGCTCCGTCGGTATACACATCGCCGAGCTTGACCTGGCTCCGCAGCGCCGGCAGGTCGCGCTGGACATAGGTCGAAACGGCATTGTAGCGGCCGGTCTTGCCGCCCTGGCGTGCGTACGATCCGCTGTGTCGCAGGTGCCAGCCGGCCACGTTGACGCCGGCGTTCAACCCGACATAGGTCATGTTGCTCGTCTGTCCGGCATGCGACGAGCGGTAAGTGTTTGCGTTGTACTTGAGTGTGGCCGATGCGATGCCCGCATCCCACAGCTCGGGACTCACGTAGCCACGCGGCTGGCGCAGCAGAACCGCTTGAGGGACGTTCACTTCCAGGCGGAAATCGGCCTGATCGAAGCGGTACGACGCACCATCCGAAAGTTGCGAGAGGTCGCCGCATCCACCGCCCGTGATTTTGGCCAGTTCGGCGCGGCCGACCTCGGCCAGCGAGGCCGCATCGAGCGGGATGCGCGTCATCAACAGCGCGTCCACGCACAATGATGCACTGTCACTGCCCGGCACGCTGACGAACCGGACCGCCGACCGGCCCAGCCAGTCGCCATTCAATACGATGTCGGCGGTGTACTCACCCGGCGCAACGGGATTCCCGCGCGCGAACCGCGACACATCGATGCGCTGGTCCTGTCCCTTCAGTAACAGCGTGTCGCTGAATCGGACCTCGGGTACCTGCTGTGTTTCCGCCGCGGCGGCAGATCCAGCCGGCGTGGCGGCGACGCTGCCAAGCGCCGCCATCACGCAGGCATGGCTGGGCTTGAGCGCGAACCGCAGTCGCGCACGCGGCTTGTTTGACTTGCGCATCCTGTCAGAGGGCCTGCTGTGAAGTTCCGGGAAAGTCGACGATGGGAGTGCCCGCGTGGGGGGCTCGTCTTATCGGGCGGGTTGCGGCACGGCCTTTCCAACCACGCCACTGCCGTAATCGTCGAGATACGTGTAGTCGACTTCGGCGGGGCCACTTGGCAGCGCCGTCAGGCCGTCGATGTCAAAGGTGACTTTGGCGCCAGGAGCGACCATGCCGCCCAGCGGGTTCGTCTTGACCTTTTCACCACTCTTGACTGCGACCCGACTGAACGTGACGTGGTAAGGCGTCGGATTGTAGGCCTCGAGGCCATACCCGCCTTCGTCAAGACGTGCGAACGTCCAGGACACTTTCGACGGGGCTTCCCCTGCGCTTCCCTGCAGGCCGGTCGGTCGGAAGAACAATTTGATGCGTGTGCGGAACGCCAGCTGCAACGCATTCGGCCGTGCTTCGTCCGGTTCCATCTCGGGCGGGACCTCCAGGACGTTGAGCCAGAACAGCGACTCCTTGTCCTGTGCAAGCGGGTCCTTCGTGTAAAGCACGCGCAGACTCTGCCCTTGACCCGGATCGATGCGGGACAGTGGCGGCGTGAGAATGAAGGGCGCGTCGGTGGCATCCGGTAACGCGTTCGGGTTTCCCGCATCGATCCAGGACTGGACCAGCGCCGGCTTCTTTCCTTCGTTGGTCAGCTTGACGGTGACCTCGCGGTCATGTTCCTGGTAGATCACGCGGGTGCCGCCGATCACCACACTTGCCTGGCTGTTGCCGGCGACGAGCGACATCGTCGCGGCGAGACCAAGTGCCCAGGCTTTCCATTTTCCGGAGTTTCGAGTCATGTTGGTTTGGAGTTGTTTGATGATCTGGCGCGACAATCAGGCGATCGGTTGTTTCGACATCGAAACAACCGATCGCCGGAACCTACAGGGCGATTACTGGTATTCGAGCGAATAGAGAACCGAGGTGTTGACGCTGCCCGCGCCGGCACCACCGGCCGTTGCGACGTACTGGGCGACGTACTCCAGCTTCGCCGCGCCCGCCACGATGTCGACCTGCTTCGAGTTCTGCGACGGGGATCCGGCACCGAGCTTGATGGCGGAGCCGTCCTTGTTGAACAATCCCACTTCGACATTGGCCGCCGTGCCGGACGAGTTCTTAAGCTGGCCGGTGGCCGTGTTGACGGTCGTGCCCGGCTCGAAATAGGTCCAGACCTTGCCGCTGTTGGGCTGGCAGTTCGTCAGGCTGATGTTGAACGGCGTCTCACCGGACTTTGCGCCCGCCGATCCGAGCGTGGACGCCAGTACTTCGGGCAATGCCACGGTGAAGTCCTTGCCGCCACCGTTGCCGGAGATCGTGCAGGTGGTGCCGGAGATTTCGCCGTTCACCGTGATGGTGCCGTCCGCGGCATGTGCGGCAGGCAACGCGCAAACGCCAGCGACCAGCAGGGCGGCGGGCAGCGCCCGGAAGAATCCATTTTTGGAAGATTGACCCATTGATTTGAATCTCGCAGGTTGGTTGTGATCGAATGCGAAATTTTTCTCTCATCCGCCATCGGCATCGCCGCTGTCGACACGAAAGAAAATTTCCGCGGAATTGTTGCCATGCGGAATCGCAGGGTGAATAAGACAGTTCTTAAAATCCGCGCACCGGACCGATGACGCACATGCGATCGCCGATGCGTGTCCGCCTGTTCGGTTGATGGAAGATCAGCGAATCACACACACGAGCCGTGATGTCATCGCGCACCGGGATGAAATGGGTCACGGCGACGTGACCTTCGCCCACTGAGCCGTACCACGTGAAGCTGCACAGTCCGTCATCAGCGACAACAGCACGTCCATCAGCGTGCTTTTGCCCGCCGCACTGTGGACTGGATGAGAGTAGCGATGGGCTTGTCCAGCTTGTCCAGCTTGTGCGACACGGCGGCCAGATAGCCGACCAGCGCATTGCCGTCCTCGCCGACCACGCCGATCGCGGCCACATCGCGCACGAGCCGCTCGGCAAGGTCGGGTGCACCCAACAACGCCAGCGCCTGCGGTTCCAGCTCCGGCGTCACTCAGGTCAAGCGCTACGAGTGCGGTAGCGCACAGCCATCCATGGACGGACTGAAGAAGATCGCCCTGGCCCTGGACTGCGCGACCGACGTGCTGGTGTTCGGTCCCAGCGCGCGGCCGATCGCCGACGACCTGCAGCACCAGTTCGAGGCCATCAGCAAGCTGCCCGAAGACGAGCGCGCCATCGCCCGTCATCTGCTCGAAGGCTGGTGCTCAAGCCCGACGCCAAGCGGTTCGAGGAACGGCGGTAACAGCAGCCGCTAGGAAGAAGAAGCCCCGCGCTTGGCGGGGCTTCGTGTCATTGCTGAGTAGGCGGTTCGACTGGAACCTGATAACCGCCGCTTTCCGGATTGGCTTCGCCTTCGCGGGCATACCCTGTCCAACCGCCCGTCTGCTTTCCTTGCGAGTACAGCGCTTTCGACTGCAATTGCCCTCCTGGAGCAGAAAATTTGCTGCCATCAGCCGCTCCACTCTTTGGTACGCCCCCGCTTTCGTAGATGGTCAGGGGCTTTGTTTTGAATTAGCCGCCTCAAACATCATTGGTGCAAGGCCTCCCAGATGTCCATGGCGGCGCTGTCGATTGTAGAAAACCTCGATGTAATCGAACACGTCGCTGCGTGCTTCTTCGCGACTGCTATACACCCTGCCACGTACGCGCTCCATCTTCAGGCTGCTGAAGAAGGACTCGGCTACTGAGTTGTCCCAGCAGTTGCCGCGCCGGCTCATGCTGACTTCCCGGCCGTGTTCGCGACAGAAACGACGCCAGTCGTCACTGCCGTATTGCACGCCCTGGTCCGAGTGGATGACGACCTCCGATGTGGGTCGACGGCGCCAGATAGCCATCAGCAACGCACCCATCGCCAGTTCACGTGCCAAGCTGGATATCATCGACCAGCCAATGACCGCGCGTGAATAGAGATCGATCACCATGGCCAGATACAGCCAACCTTCGGCGGTGCGCAGGTAGGTGATATCGGTGACCCAAGCAAGGTCGGGTTGCTTGACCGTGAATTGCCGCTGCAGGCGATTTGGCGCTACCACCGCGGGCTTGCCGCCCTTGTAACGACGACGCAATGGCGAGCGCACCGAGCGCAGCCCCTTCTGCCGCATCAAACGCTCCACTCGCTTGCGGCCGATGCGTTCTCCAGCTTCGGTCAGATCGCGGTGCACATTGCCGCTGCCATATACGCCACCGGAAGCCACGTAAGACTCTTCGATGTGCACCAGCAAGCGGGCATCCTCTTTGGCACGTGCCGACTGAGGACACTTTAGCCACGCGCAGTAACCGCTGCGTTCTACGTTGAGCACCCGGCACATCGTCACGACCCCAAACTGCTGCTGATGGGCCTGCATGAAGGCGTACCTTGCCCTTACCCCTTGGCAAAGTACGCGGCGGCCTTTTTAAAATGTCGCGCTCCTCTTCGGCGCGACGCAGCTCGGCACGCAGCCGGGCGTTCTCCTGAACCAGGTCAACGCGCTTCTTGGCCTTGCGCACTTCGCAACTGATCCCGCGCTCACGAAGCCAGCCGTAGAGGCTGTGCGATGACACGCCGAGTCGCTCGGCAACTTCAGTGACCGGGTAACCGCGCTCGCTGACCTGCTTGACCGCCTCGGCCTTGAACTCGTCTGTGAATCGTTTGCTCGCCATAGATTCTCCGGTCCTCAAAAGACACTATCAGGTGTCTACGGAATCGGGGGCGTACCAACGTCCAGTTCGTAGGCGTCTCGTACAGTATCAGCGGAACTGGCAATTCGTGCACGACATCTATGGATCGAACTGGCAAAGCAATGAGAAAAGTTTAATCCGTCGCGTTGACGCAACGGATGCGTCAGGATGCTCTGATCATCTGGCTCGACTGCACGTTCCGAACTCGAGCTTGCCATCTTGGCGCCCTTTGGGCCTAGGCGATGAGTTCGGGATCCGGTGAATGCCTAAGCTGACTACGGGTCGATCCAATACCAAGCTGTCTGCTTTTGCGTGTCCAAGATCATGCCTGCATCAAATGCACTTTCAGCATGGGGCATCTTGAGGCAACTGTATGCCTGCATCTCATTAGGCAGCTGCTTGCCATTCTTGTCCGTCAATGTCTGCGGCCACCACGCAGCCATCCTTTTGACTCGCGTTGCAGCTGGCAGCCTGAGGTCGACCATTTTTTCGCATTGACGAAGTAAACCTTTGATGTCGGCTTTGTCAAATTGGAACTTAACCCATAGCTCATTCGTGTCGATATTGTGTGTTTCTACGATGTCATGCACGCTATCAGGAAGATTTCGAGGGAGCCAGCCGCGTTGCAAGGCGCCGTCTGCTACTGCGTCGTAGTAATTCGAGTACCGATTAGTGGTCGTTTCAACAAAGGTGCCGCTACAACCGCCGACCACAACAACAATCCCTATCAAAGGAGCACCAAGCCATATTCTCATTTTGAGCATTAACCTCATGGGTAAGGCATCCCCGGTGGCCTGTATCCACCGCAAGCCGTAGTGCACACCTGTCCTGAAAGCCCTGCTTTCAAACCAACTGCATTAGCTGCTCTATCGGCATCGCACTCTTCCTTTGAATCGCCGTGCCGATAGTGCTGATTTAGCTCGCGTGCCTCACCGGCCATGCCAGCGATTGCCGCTTCTTCTTCGCCAAGGCCAGCCGCTTCACACATTGCCATGCAGTGATAGAACTTATCGGCTCCAACCCAGTTTTTTGCCTGCATCTCGTTGGCATGCCTGTACAAGATTTCTCTTACGACACCCACTGGGAACCGCGGCGGCGGAGCTGGCGGCTTGAATCCTCCAAATCGATCCTGCAAACCCAGCGGGTCGACGTAGCTAACCGGATTTCCCCCAACGTAGGCATAAGTATTTAGTCCCGCCGCCAGTCCGTGCGGGTCGGATTGTGTGTAGCGCCCCAGCTTTGCATCTGGACCGGCCAGCTTTTTGTAGACACATCTGAGGCCATAATTAATGGTAATCACAGAGGTGTTTATGAGCAACGTGCGGTACACGGATGAGTTCAAGGCCGAAGCGGTCAAGCAGGTCATCGAACGCGGCTTCACCGTAGTGGATGTGGCAGCCCGGATCGGCCTGCCCAAAC
>Ga0182741_1004481_pt1 | contig 13725 bp, 13 predicted proteins | sample eDN5th37CBELigOP_FD_128874 | JGI IMG/M metagenome (GOLD analysis project Ga0182741, IMG submission 128874) | Enriched Organic Plus compost microbial communities from Emeryville, California, USA - eDNA 5th pass 37_C BE-Lig OP (version 2) (version 2) ...
ACTCGCGCGGGTCAGTCAGGGTGCATCAAGCAGGCGCGTCAAATCGACTCGGTCAGCAGCGCCTCGTAGTCCTCCCACGTGGCGGAGCGCGGATTCGTCGCCGTTGAATGATCCCGCAACGCCTTCTCGGTCATTTCCGGAATCACCGCGCGAGTCACGCCCATTTCCCCGAGCTTGGCCGGAAGGCCGAGGCGCTGGTTCAGGCCTTCGATGAAGACGGCGAGGTCCGTGCCCTGCGGCAGGCCCATCGCCGCGGCGAGGCGCTCGTATTTATTGCCGACATGGCCGGCGTTAAAGCGGAGCACCGGCGGCAACAGGACGGCATTGAGGGTGCCGTGATGCAGCGACGGCTCCTTCAGCGAGCCCAGTGCGTGCGACAGGGCATGCACCGCACCGAGCCCCTTCTGGAAGGTCAGACCGCCTTCCAGCGCGCCCATCATCATTTCCCACCGCGCCTGACGGTCGGCGGATTCGCTGGAGGCCTTCTCGATACTGGCGATGATGCGTGCAGCACCATCGAGCGCGATGGCATCTGCCGGCGGATTGACCCGCGGCGACAGGTAGGTCTCGATGCAATGAGACAGCGCGTCCATGCCGGTGGCAGCGGTGAGGCGCGGCGGCATGCCGAGCGTCAGTTCCGGATCGCACACCGCGCGCTTCGGAATGATGTGCGGCGAGATCACCGCGACCTTGCGACCGTCATCGAGGGTCACCAAAGCCGCGCGCCCGACCTCGGCGCCGGTCCCGGCCGTGGTAGGAATGGCGATGATCGGCGCCACCTTCGCGGTAATGCGCTCGAGACCACCGTCGATGAACGCATAGGGCTGCAGGCGCGGCTCGTGGGTCGCCATCAGGGCCACGCATTTGGCGAGATCGATCGGCGAGCCGCCGCCGAACGCGATCAGGCCATCACATTCGCCCTCGCGGTAGAGAGCGAGCGCGGCGCGCGCGGCCTCCTCGGTCGGATTGCTCGGCGTGGCGTCGAACAGGAACTCGGCACGACCGCCCGGCAGCGCGGCATGCAGCCGGTCGATCAGGCCGGACGCGACGATGCCGCGGTCGGTCACGACGAGCGGACGCGCAATTCCGAGCGCCTTGAGATCCTCTGCCAGCGCCTTGATAGCACCGAACTCAAAACGGATGGTCGTCAGATAATTGATCAGCGACATGGCCCCTCTCCCGACGGCGGCACACGTTAGCCGTTGCCATGGCGTGAGGGCAATGCGCGATTGGCAGAGCAGCCAATCGCGCATGTCCGCCTTGACGGCTGACGCAAAGATACTGTGGATACGACGTTCATCACCGGCGCCTACTCCGCGGCCTCGCGCCCGTAGCGTGCCGATGGCGTGCGCATGGTGACGAGTTCCTCGGCGGCGGTCGGATGGACGGCCATGGTGGCGTCGAACTGCGCCTTGGTCGCGCCCATCTTGATCGCAATGCCGACGAGCTGAATCATCTCGCCGGCATCATGGCCGACAATATGGCAGCCGAGCACGCGATCGCTGTCGGCATCGACGACCAATTTCATCAAGGTCCGCGTCTGGCGCCCGGACAAGGTCGCCAACATCGGCCGGAACACGGCCTTGTAAATGTCGACGCGCGGGTAGGCGTTGCGCGCCTGCTCCTCGCTGAGCCCCACGGTCCCGACCTCCGGCTCCGAGAAAACAGCAGTTGGCACGTTGTCGTGGTCCACGCGCGTCGGCTTGCCGCCGAACACCGTGTCGGCGAAGGCATGGCCCTCGCGGATCGCGACCGGCGTGAGATTGATCCGGTTGGTTACGTCGCCGACGGCGTAAATGCTGGGAACCGAACTCGCGGAATAGGCGTCGACGATGACGCAGGCGTCGGCACCGAGCTTCACGCCCACTTGCTCGAGCCCCAGTCCGGCCGTGTTCGGCCGGCGGCCGATGGCGAACATCACTTTGTCGGCCGCGATTCGCTCGCCGGTGGTCAGCGCGACATCGAAGGCTTCGCCACGGGGATCGACGGCAGCAACCCGCGCCTCGGTGACAATACGGATGCCGCGCGCTTCCATCTCGCTGCGCAGGTGATCGCGTACGTCCTGATCGAAGCCGCGCAGGATATTGGCGCCGCGATAGACGAGCGTGACGTCGGACCCGAGCCCGGCGAACACGCCGGCGAATTCCACTGCGATGTAGCCGCCGCCCTGGATCACAATCCGATGCGGCAACGCGGGCAGATGGAACACTTCGTTGGACGAGATCACATGCTCCTGGCCGGGTATCGCCTCGCCGTGATGCGGCGCACCTCCGGTCGCGATCAGGATGTAGCGGGCGCGGATGCGCTCGCCCGTGTTCACCATGCGCACCGTGTGCGCATCCTCGACCACGGCGCGGCCTGTGAGAATTTCCACACCCGCCTTGAGCAGGTTGGTGGTGTAGGCCTGCTCGAGGCGGGCGATCTCGCGATCCTTGTTGGCGATCAGCGTCGCCCAGTCAAAGCGCGGCTCGTCCATGCTCCAGCCGAAGCCGACCGCGTCTTCGAAGGCGTGGGCGAAGCGCGAAGCGTAGACGAGCAGCTTTTTCGGCACGCAGCCGCGGATGACACAGGTGCCGCCGACCCGATATTCCTCGGCGATCTTCACCCGCGCGCCGTAACCCGCCGCGATGCGCGCGGCCCGGACCCCGCCGGAACCGGCTCCGATCACGAACAAATCGACGTCAAAATCCGCCATGTTCGCCTCCGCGGCAGCGCGACACCGGCCGTGACCCGATCACAGGTCGTGGCCGCGCTTCTTCATCTCGGCGCGATACTGCTGCAGGACCTCTTCCGACAGTCGGCTCGCCCATTGCTGCGCGAGCTGGAACGACTGCTCGAGCACCGCAGGTTCCTCGGTCGCCATCTTCTTGCCGACGGGCGACTTGTAGAAGGTGATGATTTCCTTGAGCTCGGCCTCGGAGAAGCGCTGCGCATACAGCTTCGCAATCTCCTCCATCAGCTGCGCGCGGCGCGGAAGAAACTCGGTGCGCAGCTGATTGGCGACCTCGGTGAGTTCCTTTGCCAAGCCAGGATTGGTCGGCAGGAACGTGTTCTTGGCCTGCTCGATAATGCCCGGGATGACCGGCTCGAACATGGCGCCGCCGCCCTTGATCTCGATCAGTTCCTTCGCGGTGGCGACGGCGGAACCCGAGGGGTCCTGCGCAAAGGCGGGCGTCGCGCCGAGGCAGAGCAGCGCGACCGCGGCCGCGCGCATTGTTTCGCCGAGCTTCGTTTTCATTATCGGTGCTCCCTGTTCTGGTGATGACGTCAGACCGGCTCGACGACGCGGACCCCGTCCGCTCCAGCCAAAATGGCCGTGCGCGCGAAACCGATGAACAATCCATGTTCGACGACGCCGGGGACCGCCACCAGCCGTGCGGCCAGGGCGGAAGGATCGGCAATGCGCTGAAGCGCGGAATCAAGGATGAAGTGGCCGCCGTCCGTGACGAAAGGATGACCGTCCTTGGTCCGACGGAGGATGGCCGGTCCGGGCGACCCCGCCGCGGCACAGGCGGCTTCGACGGCCCGGCGCGTGGCGGCAAGACCGAAGGGCACCACCTCCACCGGCAGGGCGAAGCGGCCGAGAACGGGCACCCATTTGCTGTCGTCGGCGATGACGAGCATGCGCGCGGCCGCGGCGGCGACGATTTTCTCGCGCAGCAGCGCCCCACCCCCGCCCTTGATCAAATTGAGCTTGGGGTCGATCTCGTCGGCGCCGTCGATCGCAAGGTCGAGTTCCGGCGTTTCCTCGAGAGTCGTGAGCGGCACGCCCAGTTCCTCGGCCTGCGCCCGGGTCGCTTCCGAGGTCGGCACACCGACCACGACGAGGCCTTCGGCGACGCGTTCCGCCAGAAGTTCGACAAAATGGCGCGCGGTCGAGCCCGTCCCCAGGCCCAGCCGCATTCCGGGCTGGATGAAGTCGAGAGCGCGGGCGGCGGCGGCGCGTTTGGCGGCTTCGAGGTCCATGGACGGGTTCTGGCCAAATGTGACGAGCTGGAGCGGACGCCTATCTAGCGGGCTTTCCGACCCGCGGAAACCCCAAAGCACGGGACCGGGCCGGTGGCGCGGTCTTGCGTTACGGCGCCCGGTCGGCTAGCGACTGCCGGTCATGTCCGCACCCATCGTCGTCTTCGATCTGGACGGGACGCTCGTCGACAGCGCACCCGATCTGATCGACAGCCTCAACACCCTGTTCCTGCGTGAAGGCTGGCCGCCATTGCCGGCGGACGAGGCCCGTTCCCTGATCGGCAGCGGAATGAAGCCGCTGATCGCGCGCGGGCTGAAGGCGAAGAATGTGGACGCGGACGCAGCGACGCTCGAGGCGCTGTACGCCGAGTTCGTCGATGATTACGCGTCGCGCATCGCCAAGTTCACGCGGCCCTATCCCGGCGTCGAGAAGGCGCTCGACCGTCTCGCCGCGGCGGGTTTCCGCCTCGCAGTATGCACGAACAAGCTGGAATGGCTGGCCGTGAAGCTGCTGGACGCGCTGTCCTTGTCCGATCGGTTCGCGACGATTTGCGGCCAGGACACGTTCGGCGTGCCGAAGCCGGATCCGCGCGCCCTGCTGCGCACCATCGAGGCCAGTGGCGGCTCCAGCAGCCGCGCCGTGATGGTCGGCGATTCCGCCACTGACGTGCGGACCGCCCAAGCGGCGAGCATCCCGGTGGTGGTGGTGGATTTCGGCTACACCGAAATCCCGGTGCCCGAGCTCGGCGCGGATCACATCATCAGCCACTACGACGCGCTGCCGGACACGGTGGCCAAGCTGGTGAAGACACCGCCGCGCTGACGCCGCGCGCAAATATTGCATCGCAACAATATCAAACCTGCGCCCGCGCTCTTCTCGGCGTTGCTGGGAGCGCGTGCGCATTAACATCGCATTTACCTCAATCCACTTACCATTGCAGTGCAGGTGCCCTGAAGTCCGCAATTACAACGGTCGTCACATGCGCCTGAACCTCGCTCGCAAGGTGCCCGCTCCCGCCACCGCAATGGCCGAACCCGCCATTGTCGAGGAAGCGCCGGACGCTCTCGCCGCACGATTGGCGGCCATTCGCGAAACCATCGACCTGCTCGAGGCCGACATTGCCGCCCTGATCCGCGACGTGCAGGGCGCGGCCGAAACGGTCGGCGAAGGCATCGCCGCCTCGTCCGAGGCACTGGTCGCCATTCGCGAGCGCAGCAGCGCGCTCGCCACACTGTCTCGCAGCGCGCGCGACGACGCGCAGCAACTGGCCGGCGCAACGGACGAACTCACCGCGGCCACACGCGAGATCGGCCGCCAGGTCAAGCAGGCGGGCAATCTCACCGACGAGGCCAGCCGCGCGGCCGAAGCGGCGGCAACCAGCGTGGACGGGCTGCGGGCATCGTCCGCGGAAATCGGCAATGTGGTGGGGCTCATCGCCACGATCGCCAAGCAGACCAACCTGCTGGCGCTCAACGCCACGATCGAAGCGGCGCGGGCCGGCGAAGCCGGGCGCGGATTTGCCGTGGTCGCCGGCGAGGTGAAGGCGCTGTCGCTGCAGACGCAGCGGGCCACCGAGGAAATCGCCCGCAAGATCGAGCAGATCCAGGGCGATGCGGCGCATTCGATCCGCGCCGTCGGGGAGATCAGCGCAGCCATCGGCGCGGTGCAACCGGTCTTCGCTGCAGTCGCGACCGCGGTGGAGCAGCAGGTCGGCGCGACCGGCGAGATCGCGCGGCGCGCTGCCGCGACCGCCGACTTCGTGGGCAAGGTCGTTGCGGGTTGCAGCGAGATCGAAAGCACCGCCACATCCACCGCCGCCCACTCCGAAACAATCGCCCGATCGGGCGAACACGCGGCGGCCCTGGCGGCGAAGCTCGGCACCCGGTTCGTGATTTTCCTGCGGCAGAACGAGATTGGCGACCGGCGCCGGCACGATCGGCTGCCATGCGAAATCCCGTTGCGTCTCGGTTCCGGCAGCCGCATGGCGGCGGGCGTGATCGCAGACCTGTCGGAAGGCGGCTGTCTCGCCCGCGGCGAGGCGCTCGAGACAATCCCGGTGGGCGCAACGCTTGAAGGCGCGGTTGAGGGAATCGGGCGCGTGCGCGTCCGCACCATCAACCGCTCGGCGCTCGGCCTGCATCTGGCGTTCGTCGATCCATCCCCGGAGGCACAAGCGGCGATCAACGCCACGCTGGAGCGGATCCGGACAGAAAATACGGCTTTCTGCGATTTGGTCGTGAAGGCCGCCGCGGACATTTCGGCGGCGCTCGAGGCCGCCGTGGAAAGCGGGCAGGTCAGCCGCGCCGACCTGTTCGACAACGGCTACGAGCCGATAGCCGGCACCGACCCGGTGCAGTACCGCACGCGCTTTCTCGACGCGCTGGAGACGATCCTGCCGCCGCTGCAGGAGCCGCTGCTCGCCCGGGATTCGCGCATGGTGTTCTGCGCGGCGGTCGATCGCAACGGCTACCTGCCGGTGCACAACCGCATGTATTCGAAGCCGCAGCGGCCGGGCGAAGCGGCGTGGAACGCCGCGAACTGCCGCAACCGACGGATCTTCGACGACCGCGCTGGGCTTGCCGCGGCACGGAACGTGCGGCCGGTGCTGATCCAGAGCTATGCGCGCGACATGGGCGACGGCAAGGTCGTGATGATGCGCGAGATCGATGCGCCGATCCGTGTGTTCGGCAAGCACTGGGGCGGCTTCCGCGCGGCATTCCGCCTCTAGCGCCGGTTGCACCCGCATATTCCGCCGCCTATTGTGCCGCGGCGGGGTTCATTGCTTCAGGTCGGGCGGGTTTCCATGCACCGGGTCATCGTCATCGCTGCGAGCGGACTCGCCTTGGCGGCCTGCTCCTCGGCGGCACCCAATCTCGATTTCCTGTCGTCCTCCGCCGCGGTGACGACCGAGCTGCGGCTCGAATCGGAGCCACCCGGCGCCGAGGCGAAGACGTCCCAGGGGAGCGCCTGCCGCACCCCCTGCACGCTGGAGGTCAATGCGGGCCAGCAGTTCTCGGTGACGTTCGCGCTCGAAGGCTATACGCCCCAGACGATCGACGTGGTGCCGCGGGTGCCGGAATTCACGCCACGCGATTCGGAAGTGCCACCACCGCCCGCGGTGGAGCTTTCGCCGAACCCCGCCTTCGTTCAGCTCGAGCCGGCGCCTCCGCCGGAGCCTGCGAGACGGCGGGGATCGGGGCGGCCGCGCGGCTGACCCGGGCCCGCTTGACCGGGTCCCGGACGCCTCGTAAAAGGTCGCCGCCGACGACCGGGCGCTTAGCTCAGCGGGAGAGCGTCCCCTTCACACGGGGAAGGTCACAGGTTCAATCCCTGTAGCGCCCACCATTCTCGCCGCAAAATCACTATCTCAATCGTGACCCTCGCCGCCTGCGGCGATCGCGGCACCGCTGCGACCGGCGATATTCGTATCGCGGCCCCGCTCCCCGCTGTAGGATGCCCCTTTCATCGGCCCCGCCCCAGCCCGACCGGCCGGGGGAAAGGAGCGCTGCGATGATGCGGGTCGGATCGAAGTACCAGCATCTGGCCCGCGGCACGCCGTGCTTCTGCCATAGCCCTCAGCTGCAACGGGCGTCCGCACGCCTCAACGGATTCAGTCGCCGCGCCTTCCTCGCCGGCTTCGGTGCGGCCCTCGCTGCCGGGGCGCCGCGACCTGCCGCCGCGCAGACCGCCGGTCCGGCCGGCGCGGTGCTGCTGCGCCAGGTTCGCCTGTTCGACGGCAAGGCCTCCTCCCTGCAGGAGGGCCTTCAGGTTCTCATCAAGGGGAACACGATCGCGGCGATCGACGCGAGCAACAGCGCGCCGCCACCCGACGCGACCGTGCTGGACTGCGGCAATCGCGTGGTCATGCCGGGCCTGATCGACGCCCATTGGCACACGCTGTTCTGCGCCCTGCCCGCGGCCATCCTGATGACGGCCGACCCAGGCTATATCTTCACCGCCGCGACGGCCGAAGCCGAGCGCACGCTGCTGCGCGGCTTCACGACGGTCCGCGATCTGGGCGGAGCCGTCTTTTCGTTCAAGCAGGCGATCGACGAGGGCCTGATCCCGGGCCCGCGGATCTTTCCGTCCGGGGCGATGATCACCACGTCCGGTGGCCATGGAGACCTGCGGCAGCTGTCGGACCTGCCGCGCAACCCTACCCATTTCAGCACGGTGGAGACGATCGGCGGCGCCGCGATCGCCGACGGCGTCGGCGAGGTGCGCTTGCGCGCGCGGGAGCAGCTCCTGCAGGGCGCGTCGCAACTGAAGGTGGCGGGCGGCGGCGGCGTCTCCTCGCCGCGCAGCCCGCTGGACATGACGTCGTTCAGCGACGCCGAACTGCAGGCCGCCGTCGACGTGGCGCGGGGTTGGAACACCTACGTGACCGTGCACGCCTATGCCCCGTACACGATCCAGCGTGCCATTGCCGCCGGTGCCGCCTGTATCGAACATGGCCATCTGATGGACGAGGAGACGGCACGGCGAATGGCAGGCGAAGGCGTCTGGCTGAGCCTCCAGCCCTTCCTCAGCGCCGACGATTCGGTTCCCCTTGCCGGCCCCAGCGAGGACAGGCTGCTGCTGGTGGTAGCTGGAACCGAGACAGCCTACGGGCTGGTGCGCAAGCACAATATCCGCACCGCGTGGGGCTCCGACATGCTGTTCTCGCCGGCCATGACCGCGCGCCAGGGCAACATGCTCACGCACCTGGCCAAGTGGTACGACAACGGCGCGATTCTGCGTCTCGCGACTTCGATCAACGCCGAACTGTTGGGTCTTTCGGGCCCCCGCAATCCCTATCCCGGGAAGCTCGGCGTGCTCGAACAAGGCGCGTTCGCCGACCTTCTCCTGGTCGACGGCGACCCGCTGGAGGACATCCGTCTGCTCGAAGATCCCGGCAGGAACCTCGTCGTGGTCATGAAGGACGGCAAGATCTACAAGAACACCCTTCCGACCCAGGCCGCTGTCTCTGGGGAAAGCAGCAGCCCTCGGCAGTAAGGCCAGGATCTCCCGGCGACCGCGTTTCCCCGCCCTGCCGGGCGATCACGATCGCGCGAGGTTCCGTGCCGGAGCGGCATCTGGTTCCGAAAACAGCACTTCGATGACGAAACGGCGGCGATTTTACCGGTTGCCGCTGGGTCCGATTTGTGGCCTCTCTGCTATTCGCCCTAAACGGGTATTCTGTCCGCGCCGGTTCCGGCCGCTCACGCCAGCGATGAGGCTACTGGAATGCTCTTGCGTCTGATTGCCGCCACCGCCCTCGCGGTGAGTTCGTTCGTCGTCAGTGCCCATGCGGCACCACAATTCTTCAACGATCCCGACGAGCGCTATTCGGGTGGCGCGCCGCGCGGCGGCTTCTTCGGCCCGGTCGGCCGCTCGCCGGTTCCGCGGCAGACTGTGAGCTTCGCCGACAATCATGCCCCGGGCACGATCGTGATCAGCACCCGCGAACGCCGCCTCTATTACGTGCTCGGCGGCGGCCGCGCGATCCGTTACGGCATCGGCGTCGGCCGTCCCGGCTTCACTTGGAGCGGGGTGAAGACGGTCACCGCCAAGCGCGAATGGCCGGATTGGCGTCCGCCGGCGCAGATGCTGCGTCGCCGTCCCGACCTGCCGCGCTACATGCGCGGCGGACCGGACAATCCGCTCGGCGCGCGGGCGCTTTATCTCGGTTCCACGCTCTACCGCATCCACGGCTCCAACGAGCCGCATACGATCGGCCAGGCGGTCTCGTCGGGCTGCTTCCGCATGACCAACGAGGATGTGATCGACCTCTACGAACGGACGCGGGTCGGCGCGAAGGTGATCATCCAGCGCTGATGCAACGCCAGGCGTCCGTCGCCTCAGCGGCGGACGCGGTCCCGTGAGAGGCCCTTGTCGGTCAGTTCATCGAGATAAGCCTGCCAGCGCGGCCCGGCTTCGCGACCGAGTTCGCGCAGGTAGTTCCAGTCGAAAATGCCGGTCGAATGCAGATCGTCGAACACGATCCGCACGGCGTAATTGCCGACCGGGTTCAATTCCAGGATCTCGACGTCGCGCTTGCCGGCGACCGTCTTGCGCTCGTCCGGCGTGTGGCCCTGGACTTCGGCGCTGGGGCTCATGACGCGCAGATACTCGGCCGAAAGGTCGTAGCGCTCGCCGCCATCGAAGGTGATCGAGAGGGTTCGCCGATCCTTGTGCAGGCGCAGCTCGGTCGGCCAGGCGGCGGGCGGCGGCGTTTCGGGCATGGCTGACCTTTCTCGGCGCTTCCGTGGGCGGTGGCTGCAAAGCTTCCCTTGGCACCCTATTTAGGGTGGAATAGCAAGGCTTTGATCCCCAGGTCATCGGCCTCGAAGCGGGGCAAGGAGATCGGAATGGAATTCGAGCGTGCCGCCTCCGTCGCTCCGGCGCCGCTGGTCGATCCATTCGGCCGCACGATCCAATACCTGCGCGTGTCCGTCACGGACCGGTGCGACTTCCGCTGTGTCTACTGCATGGCGGAGGACATGACCTTCCTGCCGAAGCAGGATCTGCTGACCCTGGAGGAACTCGACCGGCTCTGTTCCGCCTTCGTGGCGAAGGGGGTGCGGAAGCTGCGGCTGACCGGCGGTGAGCCGCTGGTGCGGCGCGGGATCATGACGCTGGTCGAATCCCTGGCGCGCCATCTCGCCACGGGGGCGCTCGAGGAGCTGACCCTCACCACGAACGGCTCGCAGCTGACCCGGTTCGCCGACGCCTTGGCGGCATGCGGCGTGCGCCGCATCAACGTCTCGCTCGACACGCTCGATCCGGACAAGTTCCGCGCGGTGACGCGCTGGGGCGATCTGTCCAAGGTGCTGGCCGGCATTGACGCGGCACAGCAAGCGGGGCTTGCGGTGAAGATCAACGCGGTGGCGCTGAAGGGCGTCAACGAGGACGAAATCGCCCCGATGCTGGAATGGGCGCATGGCCGCGGCATGGACTTCACCCTGATCGAGGTCATGCCGCTCGGCGATGTCGGAGAAGGCCGGCTGGACCAGTACCTGCCGCTGTCGCTGGTGCGGGCGCGACTGGCCGAGCGCTACACGCTGACGGAAATCGATCACCGGACCGGCGGCCCGGCGCGCTACATGCGGGTCGAGGAAACCGGCGGCCGGCTCGGCTTCATCACGCCGATGACGCACAATTTCTGCGAAAGCTGCAATCGCGTCCGGCTGACCTGCACCGGCACGCTGTATATGTGCCTCGGTCAGGAAGACGCGGCCGACCTGCGCACCCCGCTGCGGGCTTCGGAAGGCAACGAGGCGCTCTATGCGGCGATCGACGCGGCCATCGCGCGCAAGCCGAAGGGGCATGATTTCATCATCGACCGGCGGCACCAGCGGCCGGCCGTGGCCCGGCACATGAGCGTAACCGGGGGTTGACCACAACGCATGGCGCGGTGCGGCGCCATTCGCTGTTTGATCTCGCTTCTCCGGCGCGCCCGTGATACGCGGGAGCTTCACGCGTCGTCCCTCCTGTCCAGGCATCGGCCTGTCCCGTGGCCCTCCCGTCCGATCCCAGTGCCAATCGGCGTGGCATCTTCGCGCTCTGCGGCGCGATGGTCGGCTTCGCCATCAACGACGCGTTGATGAAGCTCGTCGCCAGCCGCAGCCCGATCGGCGAGGCCATCTTCATCCGCGGGATGATCGCGGTGTTCCTGGCGGGGACCGTACTGGTCTGGATGGGTCACGTGCCGGCGATCCGGCTGGCAGCGAACCGCATCGTCGCGTTCCGTTCGGTGATGGAAGCCATCGTTTCGGTGCTGTTCGTCACCGTGCTGATCCGACTGCCCCTCGCCGAGATCTCCGCGATCCTGCTGGCGGTGCCGTTGATCATGACCGCCATGGCCGTGATCCTGATCCGCGAGGACGTGGGCTGGCGGCGCTGGACGGCAATCGCCGTCGGCTTCGCCGGCGCCCTGGTCATCGTTCGTCCGGGCATGGGCGCCCTCGCCTCCGGCTCGCTCCTGGCGCTCCTGTGCGCGTTTCTTTCGGCCAGCCGGGATTTCGTGACGCGCAGCATCGATCCGCGCATCCCCACGATCGTCGTTTCCTTTCTGTCCGCCGTGTCCGTCTCGCTGTCCGGGCTCGTGCTCGGCCTGTGGGAGAACTGGCGACCGTTGCCGTGGCAGGACGTGGCCCTGCTGGGGACCGCCGCCGCCTTCATGGCGACGGGCAATTATCTGATCGTAATCGCCTTCCGCGGCGTCGATATCTCGGTCGTCGCGCCGTTCCGATATTCGCTCCTGATCTGGGCGGGCCTGCTCGGCTATTTCCTGTTCGGCGAGCTGCCAGACGGCTGGACCGCGCTCGGCATGGCGATGATCGTCGCGAGCGGCCTCTACACGCTGCATCGCGAGCGCGTGCGCAAGAGCGACGTCGCCACACGGGTGATGCCGCCGGACTGACCCAGGGGCATCGACCCACCCCCTGCACCGCGGGCCCGAAATCCGCCAAAGTTTCATTTGACGCCCGGCGCCGGATTCGGATTAGGTGAGACGCGCCGCCCGGGATGGGAAAATAATCACAGGGCAGCGTTGGGGGATCCAGGCGAAAACAACGGGCGGAAGCCTGCCTGAGGGGATGCGACGTGAACGGACTACTCGCCGTGAGCCGCGCCATCGACGCGGTCAACACCCGGCTTGGCAAGTGGCTGTCGTGGCTGATCGTCCTTGCGGTTTTGGTTTCTGCCACCAACGCGATCATCCGAAAGCTGTTCGATACTTCGTCGAACGCCTGGCTTGAATTGCAATGGGTCCTGTTCGGCGTCGTGTTTCTGCTGTGCTCGCCCTGGACGTTGTGCGTGAACGAGCACATCCGCATCGACGTCATCAGCAACCTGCTCTCCCGCCGCGCCCGTACCATCATCGACATCATCGGGCACGCGTTTTTCCTGCTGCCGCTGACCGTCTTGATGATCGTGACGTCAGTGCCCTTCTTCCTGCGCTCTTATGAAATCAACGAGCAATCGTTCAGCGCCGGCGGACTGCCGCAATGGCCAGCGAAATTCCTCGTCCCGCTCGGTTTCACGCTGCTGTTGCTGCAGGCGATCTCGGAGCTGATCAAACGCATCGCCGTGCTGACCGGGCGAATACCGGACCCATACGGGACGGTAAGCACACACGCCGCCGAGGCCGAAGCCGAAAGGCTGCTGGCAGAACTCAAGACCGACTCAAATCCTCGCTAACCGCGCCGCGGAGTGACGACCATGGTGGACCTGTTCATCCATTACATGGCGCCCATCATGTTCGTGGCGCTCGTGTTCTTCCTGCTGCTCGGCTATCCGGTCGCGTTCTCGCTCGCCGCGAACGGCCTGTTGTTCGGCCTCATCGGCATCGAGCTCGGCCTATTCCGGCCCGACTTCCTGCAGGCGCTGCCGGAGCGCGTCTACGGCGTCATGAACAATGACGTGCTGCTGGCAGTGCCGTTCTTCACGTTCATGGGCCTGATCCTCGAGCGGTCCGGCATGGCCGAAGACCTGCTCGATACGATCGGGCAATTGTTCGGCACGATCCGCGGCGGCCTCGCTTATGCAGTCGTGTTCGTGGGCGCCCTGCTCGCCGCCACCACCGGCGTCGTCGCCGCTTCGGTGATCTCGATGGGCCTGATCTCGCTGCCGATCATGCTCCGCTACGGCTACGACCGCCGGCTGGCGACCGGCGTCATCGCGGCCTCCGGCACGCTGGCGCAGATCATCCCGCCGTCGCTGGTGCTGATTGTCATGGCCGACCAACTCGGCCGATCGGTCGGCGACATGTACGA
>Ga0182741_1004483_pt1 | contig 13717 bp, 10 predicted proteins | sample eDN5th37CBELigOP_FD_128874 | JGI IMG/M metagenome (GOLD analysis project Ga0182741, IMG submission 128874) | Enriched Organic Plus compost microbial communities from Emeryville, California, USA - eDNA 5th pass 37_C BE-Lig OP (version 2) (version 2) ...
CGCGGTCGTCGTGCCCGCGCGGGGCCGCGCCCCCTGGGGGATCGGCGAGGCGCTGCGCGCCATGCCCGTCCCGGTGGTGCGCTTCCCCGTCGACCCGGCGCACGGCTGGGCCGCCCCGGCCCCCAGCAGCCGGCTGAAGAACGCGACCAACCTCGCCGCGATCCGGCTCGCCGCCGAGCTCGTCTCGGTCGCCGCCGCCCGCCGGGCGGGTGCCGCGCAGCGCGAACGGACCGACGGCGAGCGCCAGGTGGTGACCGCATGACCGTCAGGACCGTCCACCGGCCGACGCGGGAGACCCTCCCCCTCACGCGCCCCGAGCCCGAGGCGATCGCACCGCCGCCGCCGCTCGCCGAGGACGCCGGCGTCGTCCCCCTCCAGATGCTGCTGCCGATCCTCGGCGCCTCGACCACGGTCGTCATGATGGTCGTGATGCGCAACGGGCAGCCGTTGTTCCTCGCCGTCGCCGGCCTCGTGTTCGTGGTCGCGATCATCGGCGGCGTCGGGTTCGCGCTCTCGGCGCGCGGCCGCAACGCCCGCCAGCAGGCCGCCAAGCGCGAGCTCTACCTCGACTACCTCGAGCGGATGCGGGGCGACCTCGAGCGGCGCACCCACGAGGTCCGCCTCGAGGCGAGCGTGCTGCACCCGCAGCCCGACGCGCTGATGTCGCTGATCCGCGACCCGAAGCGGCTGTGGGAGCGGCGGCGCCGGGACACCGACTTCCTGGACGTCCGCGCCGGTCTCGGCGTGGTGCCGTGGTTCCAGGTCGACGTGCCGGCGCCGGAGTCGCCCGTGCAGCCGCACGACCCGATCCTGCTCTCCGAGGCCGAGCTGGTCGCCGCCGCCGCCTCGCGCGTGGAGTCGATGCCGATGACGGTGCCGCTGCGGCAGTCGGGCGTCGTCGCCGTCATCGGCGACCGGGACCGCGGCGTCGCGCTGATCCGGTCGATGCTGCTGCAGATCGCCGCCCTCCACGCGCCCGACGACGTCGGCATCGCGCTCGCGTTCGCCGACGACCGCGCCGCCGACTGGGCGGGCGCCGACCTGCTCCCCCACGTCCAGGAGCCCGAGCTGTTCGACGGCCCGGTGCCCGCGCGCCGCATCGCACCCTCGCTCGGCGAGCTCGGCCGCGTGCTCGGCGAGACCTTCACCGACCGGGTGCAGGCCGCGAACTCCGCCCGCCGGGCCGGTCCGCAGCGCAGCCAGCCGCCGCACCTCGTCGTGATCGCCGACGACCACGGGTCGGTCGCCTCGAAGCTGCCGGTCGGCGGCTCGGTGCCGCTGCACGAGCTCGGCATCACGGTCGTCCACCTGCTCTCCGACCGGCTCCACGAGCCGGGCGACGTCGACGCCCGGATCGTCCTCACCGACGACACCGAGGACGCCGACGTCACCGATCAGGGCGCGGTGCTGACGCTCAAGCCCGGCACGCGCGACGCCGTCGACGTGCCGCTGCGGCCGGACGCCGTCGACACCTCGCTGTTCACCGCCACCGCACGGGCGATGGCCGCGCTGCGGGTGACGCTCGTCGCCTCGCGCGACGAGGAGGGCGACGCGACCCTCGACGTCGAGGACCTGCTCGGCATCGAGGACCCGACGTCGTTCGACCCCGAGCAGCTGTGGCAGCCGCGCTCCCCCGCCGACTTCCTGCGGGTGCCGTTCGGCATCGACGACCTCGGCAACCCGGTGCTGCTCGACATCAAGGAGAGCGCCCAGCTGGGCATGGGTCCGCACGGCATCTGCATCGGCGCCACCGGCTCCGGCAAGTCGGAGATGCTGCGGACGCTGATCCTCTCGCTCGCACTCAACCACCCGCCCGAGGACCTGTCGATGATCCTCGTCGACTACAAGGGCGGCGCGGCGTTCGCGCCCTTCGAGGGGCTGCCGCACCTGGCGGGACTCATCGACAACCTCGCCGACGACCCGCAGCTGACCACGCGGGCCCGCGCCTCGATCCAGGGCGAGGTCGTGCGCCGCCAGCAGATGCTCAAGGCGGCCGGCTCCTCACCGTCGATCACCCACTACCGGCAGCTGCGCGAGGACAACCCCGAGCTGCCGGTGATGCCGCACCTGTTCGTCGTCATCGACGAGTTCGGCGAGCTGCTGACGGCGGAGCCGGAGTTCATCGACCTGTTCCTCCAGATCGGTCGCATCGGCCGCTCGATCGGCGTGCACCTGCTGCTGTCGAGCCAGCGCATCGAGGGCGGCAAGCTCCGCGGTCTCGACACCTACCTCTCCTACCGGCTGGGGCTGCGGACGTTCTCGGAGTCGGAGTCGCAGGTCGTGCTCAACACGCCCGACGCGTTCCACCTGCCTGCGCTGCCGGGCTACGGATACCTCAAGGTCGACACCAGCGTGTACACGCGGTTCCGCGCGGGCTACGTGTCGGGACCGGTCGTGCGCAACCGGGCGCCGCGCGAGGAGGAGCCGACCGCGCCCCGACCGCTGCTGCTGCCGCTCTACAACGGCATCCGCCGCGGCGGGGACGACTCGCAGGGTCCCGCGCTGTCGCCGCTCACGCGTCCCGACACCTCGCAGACCCTGGTCGAGGCCGCCGTCGAGCGGACGCGCGACGACGACCGCGCGGTGCGCCCGGTCTGGCTGCCGCCGCTGCCCGAGCGGCTGGCGCTGGGCGCCGTCGTCGACCGCGCCACGGCCAAGGACCGGGCGCTGACGATCGCGATGGGTCTCGTCGACGACCCCGAGCACCAGGCGCAGGACCCGTGGCTGCTCGACCTCACCCGCGCGGGTGGGCACGTCGCGCTCATCGGCGCCCCGCAGACCGGTCGCAGCACGTTCCTGCGCACGGTCGCGGCGTCGCTGGCGCTGTCCTACACGCCGCGCGACGTCGCGATCTACGGCATGGACCTCACGACCGGAGGTCTGCAGCGCATCGAGGGCTTCCCGCACGTCGGTGGTGTGGCGACCCGGTCGAACCGGGACCGGCTGCGGCGGCTGCTCGAGGAGCTCGCGGGCATGCTCGCCCACCGCGAGGCGGTCTTCCGCAACCGCGCGGTCGACTCGATGGCGCAGCTGCGCGCGATGCACGCGGCGGGTCAGGTGCCGGAGCTGCCGGCGGCGGACATCGTGCTGCTCGTCGACGGCTACGGCGCGATCCGGCAGGACTTCGAGGAGCTCGAGGAGGCGTTCGTCGACATCATGATGCGCGCCTCCAGCTTCGGCATCCACCTCGTGCTCGGGCTGACCCGCTGGAGCGAGCTCCGGATGGCGCACCAGGCACTGTTCGGCACGCGTATCGAGCTGCGGCTCAACGACCCGGCGGAGTCCAGCGTCGACCGCAAGCTGTCGGCGCTGCTCACCGCCGACCGGCCGGGCCGGGTGCTGCTCGACGACAAGAAGATCGCCCAGACAGCGCTGCCGGTGCTCGACGTCGTGAGCGACGACGAGGTCGGCGAGGAGCTCGAGCAGCTCGCCGCCCGGGTGGCGCAGTCGTGGAGCGGCCCCGCCGCCGCTCCGATCCGGCTGCTGCCCCACGAGCTGTCCCCGGCGGACCTGCCGAAGGCGTACGAGGAGCCGGACGCGGTGCCGGTCGGGCTGCGGCAGGACACGATGGAGACGGCGGTGTGGGACTTCGCCGGCGAGGACCAGCACATGCTCGTGCTCGGCGACGCCAAGTGCGGCAAGTCGACGCTGCTGCGCACGATCGCCGTCGGGCTCATGGAGCGGTTCACCAGCGACGAGCTCGCGATCGCCGTCATCGACCCGCGCGGTCACGTGCCGGGCGTCATCAGCGACGACTACCTCGCCGCGCACGCCCGCAACGCCGGGCAGGCGCGCGGGCTGTGCACCACGATCGCGGGCGAGCTCGAGAAGCGCCCGGGCATGGACCCGGAGGTGCGTGCGAAGGCCCCGCGGATCGTGCTGCTCGTCGACGACTACGACATCGTCGGCGCCGGCGGCACCGACCCGCTCGGCCCGCTCGTGCCGCACCTGCCGAACGCGCGCGACCTCGACATGCACGTCATCCTCACCCGACCGGTCGCCGGTGCGAGCCGCGCGATGTACGACCTCACGCTGCAGGTGCTGCGCGACACGGGCGGCTCGCTGCTCGTCATGTCGGGCGAGCGCAGCGAGGGCCAGGTGGCGCCGCGGGTCTACGCCGAGCGGTTCCCGCCCGGCCGAGGGCGGTACCTGCGGCGCGGCGAGCGGCCGCACATCGTCCAGATCGCCCACACGCCCGAGCAGCAGCCGGACGACGCCGGCACCGGTGCCGTGCCGGCCGCGGGGGCCCGCTCATGAGGACGCTCGCCGTCGTGGGCACCGCGGGCGGCGTGGGCACGACGACGGTCGCCGCGCTCGCGTTCGCGGGGCTGCGTCACCACCCGCACGGCGCCCCGATGCTGTACGCGCGGCCGAGCGCGCACCTCATCGACCGCGTGGGCGACGACCAGGTGCCGGCCCTCAACGGCGAGCTCGCCGTCTGGGACGCGGGCGTGCACACGCCCGAGAGCGCGGCCGCGCTGCTGGAGGCGGGCGGCTGCGTGCTCGCCGTCGCGGCTCCTGCGACGCCGCTCGGCGTCGCCGACGCGGCGCGCATGCTGAGCACGATCTCCGAGCTGGGTGAGGACGCGCTCGCCGGCGTCGCGGTGGTGCTCAGCCAGGTGGGTGGCCGGGGTCGTGCGGCGACGCCGCACGCGGTGCCGTCGCCGCTGCTGGTGCGGATGCCCTACGACCGTGCCCTCGCCCGGCCGGGACCGCTGCCGCAGGCCACGGTGCTCGCGCGGCGCACGCAGGCCGCCGCCCACGCGTGGCAGCGCCGCGCCGCCGCGCTGCTCTCGCTCCCCACCTGACCGCTTTCAACCCACTTCTGCCCCCAGAACAGGTGTCAACCCACTTCTGCCCGGGCGGCTCCCGACCTGGCAGAAGTAGGTTGACACCCGGGTTGGGGGCAGAAGTGGGTTGAAACCCCGCGTGGGGGCGAAAGTGGGTTGAAACCTAGAGGCCCTGCGCGAGGCGGTAGTACGCGGCGTTCCAGCGCAGCTGCTGGGTGAAGCCGCGGACGGTGGTGTCGGCGTCGATGACGTTGAGCTCGACCTGCGCGATGTCGGCGAAGTCCTCCCAGACCTCGCGGCCCACCGCGGTCGTCAGCACCGTGTGGTGGGCGCCACCGGCGGTCAGCCACGCGGTGGCCGAGGTCGTGAAGTCCGGGCGCGGCTCCCACACCGCACGCGCGACCGGCAGCTTGGGCAGCTCGGCGTCCGGAGGCACGATGTCGACGACGTTCGCGGTGAGCCGGAACCGCTCGCGCATGTCCGACATCGCGACGACGATGCCCTCGCCCGGGTCGGTGTCGAACACCAGCCGCACCGGGTCCTCGCGACCGCCGATGCCGAGCGGGTGGATCTCCAGCCGCGGCGTCGACGTCGTCAGCGTCGGGCAGATCTCGAGCATGTGCGCGCCGAGGATCTTCTCCTTGCCGGGCGTGAGCTCGTAGGTGTAGTCCTCCATGAGCGATGCGCCGCCGGGCAGCCCGTGGCCCATGACCTTCGCGAGCCGCACCAGCAGCGCGGTCTTCCAGTCGCCCTCGGCGCCGAAGCCGTAGCCGTCGGCCATGAGGCGCTGGACGGCGAGACCCGGCAGCTGCCGCAGCCCGCCGAGGTCCTCGAACGTCGTGGTGAACGCGGTCGCGCCGACCTCCTCGAGGAAGGACCGCAGCGCGATCTCCTGCGCGGCGCCGTAGCGCAGCGACTCGTGCCGCTCGCCGCCGGCGCGCAGCTCGGGGACGACGTCGTAGGTCTGCTCGTACTCGGCGACCAGCGCGTCGATCGCGGCGCCGTCGACGGCGTCGACCCGCTCGACCAGCTCGTTGACGCCCCAGGTGTTGACCGCGACACCGAACCGCACCTCGGCCTCGGTCTTGTCGCCCTCGGTGACCGCGACGAAGCGCATGTTGTCGCCGAAGCGGGCCAGCGTCGCGCCGCGCAGCGCCGCCCAGCCGGCGGCGGCGCGGGCCCACCGGCCCACCTGCGCCTGCACGTGCGGCGTGCTGGCGTGCCCGACGACGATCTTGCGCGGCACGCCCAGCCGGGCCGCGACGTAGCCGAACTCGCGGTCGCCGTGCGCGGCCTGGTTGAGGTTCATGAAGTCCATGTCGATCTCTGCCCACGGCAGCTCGACGTTGGCCTGGGTGTGCAGGTGCAGCAGCGGGGTCTGCAGCGCCTCCAGCCCGGTGATCCACATCTTCGCGGGGCTGAAGGTGTGCATCCAGACGACGACGCCGATGCAGGAGTCGTCGGCGTTGGCCTCGAGCGCGACGCGACGGATCGCGGCCGCGTCCTTGAGGACCGGCTTCCACACGATCTCGACCGGCACGTCGTCGGACCCCTGCAGGTGGGCGGCCACCTCGCGGGACTGCGTCGCGACCTGCGCGAGGGTCTCCTCGCCGTACAGGTCCTGGCTCCCCGTGAGGAACCAGATCTGACGACCCTCGAAGGGATTCTTCACCGTGCTGCCTCCTGCTCGTCGGGCTTCTGCCCGTAGACGTTCTGGTAGCGCTCGAAGAGCGCGTCGACGTGGTGCTGCTCGATCGGCACGGGGTCGCCGAGCTGGCGCGCGATGTGCACCGAGCGGGCGACGTCCTCGCACATGACCGCGGCCTTGACGGCGTCGCGGGCGTCCTTGCCGATCGTGAAGGGGCCGTGGTTGGCCATGATGACGGCGCGGCTGCGGGAGCCGCGCAGGGTCTCGACGATGCCGCGCCCGATCGAGTCGTCGCCGATGATCGCGAACGGTCCGATCGGGATGTCGCCGCCGAACTCGTCGGCGGCCATCGTGAGCACGCACGGCACCGGCTCGCGCCGGGCCGCCCACGCGCACGCGTAGGTCGAGTGGGTGTGCACGACGCCGCCGACCTCGTCCATGTGCCGGTAGACGTAGGCGTGCGCGGCGGTGTCGGACGACGGCGTGAGTCGCTCGGAGGTGCCGTCGGCGATCTTCGCGCCGTCGAGGGTGCAGACGACCATCGAGGCCGGCGACAGCTCGTCGTAGGAGACGCCGGAGGGCTTGATGACGAACAGCCCGCCGACCGACTCCGAGCCGGGCACCCGCTCGCTGACGTTGCCGGCGGTCCAGATGACCAGCTGGTAGCGCACCAGCTCGGCGTGCAGCGCGGAGACCCGTTCGCGGGTGGCCTGCACGGCGTCCTGGAGCTCCAGCGGGAGCTCGGCGAGCACGAGCGGGCTGCTGCCGGCGTTCTGGTCGGGGTCGTCGCAGGTGGGGGTGGTCACGCGATGTCCTCGGTCGGCTCGAGCTCCGGCGCGGCGGGCGCGGTCGCGCCGCCCTGGGCGGCGTGCGCCTCGCGGCGGATCGCCTTGAGGCGGTGCATGACCTCGTTGGCGCCGCGGCCGAAGTAGTCGTACAGGGTGCGGTACTCGGCGTAGAGCCGGTCGTAGGCGTCCGACGCCGCCGGGTCGGGCGTGTAGGCGGCCTCGACGCGACCGCCCATCGCCGCGGCGGCGGTCGGGACGTCGGGGTAGCGGCCGGCGGCGACGGCGGCGTGGATCGCGGAGCCGAGCGCGGGGCCCTGCTCGGAGACGATCGTCGACAGCGGCAGCCGCGTGACGTCGGAGTACATCTGCATGAGGAACCGGTTCTTCAGCAGCCCGCCCGCGACGACGAGCTCGCGCACCTCGACCCCGGAGTCGAGGAACGCCTCGATGATCGTGCGGGTGCCGAACGCGGTCGACTCCAGCAGCGCCCGGTAGATGTCCTCCGGCCGGGTGGCCAGCGTCTGGCCGAGCACGAGCCCGGAGAGCTCGTGGTCCACCAGGGTGGAGCGGTTGCCGGAGTGCCAGTCGAGCGCGACCAGCCCGTGGGCTCCGATCGGCTGGGCGCTCGCGAGGTCGGTCAGGTACTCGTGGAGGTTCTGGCCCTTGGCCGCGGCGGCCTCGCTGTAGGCGGCGGGCACGCCGGTGGAGACGAACCAGGCGAAGATGTCGCCGACCCCGGACTGGCCGGCTTCGTACCCCCAGCGGCCGGCGACGACGCCGCCGTCGACCACGCCGCACATCCCCGGCACCTCGGCGAGCGCGTCGCTGCTGAGGATGTGACACGTCGAGGTGCCCATGATCAGCGTCATCTGCCCGGGCTCGACGGCGTTCGCCGCGGGCGCGGTGACGTGGGCGTCGACGTTGCCGACGGCGACCGCGATGCCCTCGGGCAGCCCGGTCCACCCGGCGGCCTCGGCGGTCAGCGTGCCGGCGGCCTCGCCGAGCTGGGCGATCGGGGCGCCGTCGAGCTTGTCGATGAAGCCGGTGAAGCCGGGGTTGAGCGCGGCGAGGAAGTCCTGGCTCGGGTACCGGCCGTCCTGGTAGATGCCCTTGTAGCCGAGCGTGCAGGCGTTGCGCACGTAGCGGCCGCAGAGCTGCCAGACGATCCAGTCGGCCGCCTCGATCCAGTGCTCGGTCGCCTCGTAGACCTCCGGGTCCTCCTCGAGCAGCTGCAGCCCCTTCGCGAACTGCCACTCGCTCGAGATCCGCCCGCCGTAGCGCGGCAGCCAGGACTCGCCGCGCTCGCGCGCGAGGTCGGTGATGCGGTCGGCCTGCTCCTGCGCCGCGTGGTGCTTCCACAGCTTCACGTAGGCGTGGGGGCGGGCGGCGAACCGCTCCTGCTCGCACAGCGGGGTGCCGTCGGCGGCCGTCGGCACCATGGTGCAGGAGGTGAAGTCGATCCCGATGCCGACGACGTCGGACGCCTCCACCCCGGCCTGCGCGAGCGCGGCGGGCACCGCCGTCTTGAGCACCTCGACGTAGTCGGCGGGCACCTGCAGCGCCCAGTCCGGCGGGAGCGGCTCGTCCGCGTGGGCGGTGAGCGTCCGGTCCATCACGGCGTGGCGGTACTCGTGCACCGCGCTGCCCAGCTCGGCCCCGTCCGCGACGCGCACCACGACAGCCCGTCCGGAGAGGGTGCCGTAGTCCACGCCGACGACGAGCGCACGGTCGGCGTCGACAGTCATGACTCGATGTTAGCGTTCACATCCTCGGTGCGCACGCGTTCCGCGGCGGTCACCGCCGCACGGGGTCGGGCAGGTACTCCGAGACGACGTGCCCCGTCGGCAACGCCTCGACGGAGCCCAGCCGCATCAGCCGCATGCCGAGGTCCGACGGCGCGAGACGCCGTCCGGCGCCGACGAGGGCCGGGCACGTCCGCAACCGGAGGCGGTCGACGGCGCCGGCGGCCAGCAGCGCGTCGGTCAGCATCAGCGAGCCCCACACGATGACCGAGCCGTGGCGCCGCGCCACCTCGCGCACGGCCTCGACCGCGCTCGGCCGCGGCCGGACCACCAGACGACGAGGAGATCCCATGATGACGACGTTCACCAGCACGCTGCGACCGGAGCTCAAGGCGCGCCACCGACGCATGTGGGCGCTGGGCGACTACCCCAGCGTCGCCTCCGAGGTGGTCGCCGAGCTCGGTCCGACGGCGGTCGAGGCGGCCGCCGTCGGACCCGGCGACCGTGTGCTCGACGTGGCCGCCGGCTCCGGCAACGCCGCGATCCCGGCCGCCCGGCGCGGCGCGGAGGTCGTGGCGACCGACCTCACGCCCGAGCTGCTCGACGTCGGCCGCCGCGATGCGGAGGCCGAGGGGCTGGCGCTCACCTGGCAGGAGGCCGACGCCGAGGACCTGCCGTTCCCGGACGCGGCGTTCGACGTCGTCGTGTCCAGCGTCGGGGTGATGTTCGCCCCCGACCACCGGGCGAGCGCCGACGAGCTGGTCCGCGTCCTGCGACCCGGTGGCCGGCTGGCCCTGGTGTCCTGGACGCCCGAGGGCTTCATCGGCCGCATGTTCGCGACGATGAAGCCGTACGTGCCCGCACCTCCGCCGGGCGTCCAGCCACCGCCGCTGTGGGGCGACGAGGAGCACGTCGCCGGGCTGCTCGGCGACCGTGTCGTCGACCTCCGCGCACAGCGACGCAGTCTCCGCGTGACCACGTTCGGCGATGCCGCGACGTTCCTGGCGTTCTTCAAGGAGCGCTACGGCCCGACGATCGCGGCCTACGCCGGCCTCGCGGACGACCCGGCTCGGGCGGCCGCGCTCGACACCGACCTGCTGGCGCTCGCGGCGGCCCACGACGTCGGTGACGGCGCGATGGACTGGGAGTACCTCCTGGTCACCGCCGTCCGAGGCTGAGCTCGGCCACGTCGCCCTCCCACTGCCGGCGCAACCACCGGTCGTGGGAGGCGACGACGACGGCGCCCGGCCAGTCGCGCAGCCCCGCCACGAGCTCGTCCGCGAGGGCGAGCGAGATGTGGTTGGTCGGCTCGTCGAGCAGCAGCACGTCGGGTCGCTGCGTCACGAGCATCGCCAGCACGACCCGGCGCCGGGTGCCGACCGAGAGGTCGGCGACCGGACGGTCGAGGTCGCGCGGTGCCACCAGCCCGTGACCCTCGACCGCCGCACGCTCGCCCGGCTGCAGCTCACGCCCCTCGGCGGCTGCGAGCAGCTGCCGAGGGGTGCTGGCCTCGTCCTCGAGCGGGAGATCCTGCTCCAGCAGGCCGATCCGGACGCCGCGGGCCGCTCCGACGCTGCCGCCGTCGGGCTGCAGGTCGCCGGCGAGCAGGTGCAGCAACGTCGACTTGCCGGAGCCGTTCGGCCCGGTCAGCAGCAGCCGCCCGCCCGCGGGCACCTCGAACGAGGGCAGCCCGGCGGCGTCCATGTCGAGACGGCCGGCCAGCCGGACGTGGTGCGCCCAGGCGAGCAGACCGCCGTCGGGCACCGGCCCGCTCGGCGGCTCGAACCGCAGCGGCGGCCGGGGCTTGCGCACCTGCTCGCGCTCGAGCTGCTCCAGCCGCACCTCCGCGTTGCGGACCCGCCGGGAGACCGTCTGGTCGACGCGTGCGCCCTTGAAGTTGAAGAGGAACTTGTCGTTGTCGCGGGGGCCGCGGCCGGGCGCGACCTCGCGTGCGGTGACGGCCACGGCGCGCCGCAGCTGCGTCAGCTCCTCCTGCTCGCGCTCGTAGCGCTCCTGCCAGCGCGCCAGCGCGACCCGTCGCTGCTGCAGGTAGTCGGAGTAGCGGCCGCCGTAGACGACCGGCGGCGGTTCCGGACTGGAGCCGGGGTCGAGGTCGACGATCTCGGTCGCCACCTGCTCGAGAAACGTCCGGTCGTGGCTGGCGAGCAGCACCGCGCCCGTGAGTGTGGCGAGCTCGCCGGCGAGGAAGTCCGCCGCGTCGTCGTCGAGGTGGTTCGTGGGCTCGTCGAGCAGCAGCGCCCGCGGCCGCCGCAGCAGCAGCGCGGCCAGGCCCAGCCGGGTGCGCTGCCCGCCTGACATCTCGCCCACCCGTTGGTCGTCGGCGAGCGCGTCGAGCCGCAGCCCGGCGAGGGTACGCGCCGCCCGCACGTCGGCGTCCCAGACCTCGGCCTGCTGCGCCGCCGCGAGCGCGCGGTCGTAGGCGCGCGCCACCGACGCCTCCTCCGGCCGGTCGGCGAGCGCCGCGGCCGCGCGCTCCAGGTCGGCCTCGAGGCGGCGCACGTGTCGCAGCGCGTCCTCGACGACCGAGCGCGCGGGCGTGCTCGCCGGGTAGGGCAGCTCCTGGTCGAGCAGGCCGAGGTCCGGCGGCCGCTCGACGGTGCCCGCATCGGGCTCGAGGGTGCCGGCGAGCACGCGCAGGAGCGTCGACTTGCCGACGCCGTTCTCGCCGACCAGGCCGGCGCGGTGACCGGGGTCGACGGCGAGCGAGACGTCGGTGAGCACGGGGCGGCCGTCGAAGGAGACGGAGACGCCGTCGGCGCGCAGCACCGGGGAGAGGGTGGTGACGGATGACATACGAAGACCTGCCTCGGTCGTGGGGTACGGGCTCGGGGCAGGTCACATCCGCATGCCGCCAGGGTAGGCAGGCCGCTGCGCACCGGGCAACCGACTTTCCGAGCCGACCGGTGCGGTGCCCGACGGGCCTCAGGCGGTCGGGACGACCCGCCCGGCGAGGGCCGCGAGCCGCTCGTACGGTCCGGCGCCGGCGGGCGCGGGCTGCTCGGGGCCGAACATGCTGCCGCGGTACTCGGGGGTGAGCGCCCCGCTCATGAAGGCCGGCCCGTCCTCCGCGACGCGCGGGGCGAACCCGCCGGTCCCCACGCCGAGCGCGGTGGCCAGGTCCCACGTGTGCACCGCGATCTCACCGGTGCACCAGCGGGAGTCGGCGTCGGGGTCGGCGGGGTCGCGCCAGGCGTCGCGCAACCGGTCGGCCGCGGCGGCGTACTCGGCCTCGCGGTCGTGCACGTGCGGCGCCTCGGCCCCGAAGTCGGGCTGCTCGCCGCGGGTGGCGGCGGCGAGGTTCGTCACGCTGTGCACGACGTGGTCGACCAGGTGGGTGACGTCCCAGTCCGCGCACGGGGTCGCGCGCGACAGGTCCTCGTCACGGACCTGCGCGACGAGCGAGCCCAGCTGTTCGAGGGCGATGTCGAGGGTCTCGCGGTGCGTGCTCATCCACCCATCACACCCCTGGCGCGGACGTCAGACAGGTGAACGCACACCCTCGTGCGGATCCACCGGCCGCGCCCCCAGCCGCGCGGCCTGCCGGGCGACGTCGTCGGGCACCTCCGCGGCGGCGTCCGGCGAGGTGACCGGCGGCTCGGCGACCCGGCGGACCGGGACGACGCCGGCCCACACCTCGGCGTCGACGTCGGCGGGCTCGTCGACCGGCCCGCCCGAGCGGACCTTCATCGACGCCTCCCGCAGCGGCACGGCGAGGATCGCGGTCGCGGCGAGCTCCTTGCGGGTGCTCGGCCGCAGCGTGGCCGACCGCCCCGGGATCATGTGGTCGACCGTGAGCGCGAGCGCTCGCGCCCGCTCGTCGGGGTCGGCGACCAGGCGCGCCTCGCCGATCACGACGGCGGACCGGTAGTTCATCGAGTGGTGGAACGCCGAGCGCGCCTCGACCAGACCGTCCAGCTCGGTGACGGTCACGCACACGGTGCGCCGCGCGGAGGCGGTGAGCCAGCGGGCGGCGACCGAGCCGTGGATGTAGAGCGAGCCGCCGTCGTCGGGGCCGTCGAGGTCGACCGCGAACGCGACCGGGAGCACGAGCGGGTGGTCGCCGACGTCGACGCCGAGGTGCGCGACGAGGGCATCGGCGAGCAGCGCGTGCAGCTCGGCCCGGTCGGTGCGGGCCCGGCTGCGGCCGCGCACGACGGTCGTGCGGGGCGTCGGCGAGAGCGTGTCGGTCATGGCGCTAGGCTCGCTGCCCAGTGGCCTGCCATCAACGGCCAATCGGCCTCCACTTCGGCAGGCCACCGGAGGTGGTCGTGAGCACGTTGCCGGTGGTGCTGGAGCGCGACGGCGCGGTGCCGCTCGGCGTGCAGCTGAGCACCCAGATCCGCGAGCGCATCCTCGACGAGTCGCTGCCCGAGGGGCACCGGCTGCCGAGCTCGCGCGCGCTGGCCGCCGAGCTGGGGACCTCGCGGTCGGTGGTCGAGCAGGCGTACTCGCAGCTCGTGGCGGAGGGGTGGTTGCGCGGCCGGCACGGGTCGGGCACCTTCGTGGCCTCCCGCGGGCTGCGACGTGCTGCCTCGCGGCGGACCGCCGAGCCGGCGGCCGCCCGGCCGCTGGTGACGCTCGACGCCGGCACGCCCTTCATCGACCCGCGGCACGCGGCCGGCTGGCGGCGCGCGTGGCGCGAGGTCTCCACCGCGACGCCGCCGCGCGGCTACGACGACTCGCGGGGGCTGCCGGAGCTGCGGCGGCTGCTGGCGGAGCGGCTGGCTC
>Ga0182741_1004488_pt1 | contig 13701 bp, 13 predicted proteins | sample eDN5th37CBELigOP_FD_128874 | JGI IMG/M metagenome (GOLD analysis project Ga0182741, IMG submission 128874) | Enriched Organic Plus compost microbial communities from Emeryville, California, USA - eDNA 5th pass 37_C BE-Lig OP (version 2) (version 2) ...
CGCGTTCTGGGCCTGCTTGCCCTTTACCCCGAACGAACGCAGGTCGACCAACACGATGTGGTTGTCGGTCCCGCCCGACACGATGCGGAAGCCTTCGCCGGCGAGTGCCTCGGCGAGGGCGGCCGCGTTGGCCACGATCTGCTGGGCGTACTGCTTGAAGCTCGGCTTGAGCGCCTCGCCGAACGCAACCGCCTTCGCCGCGATCACATGCTCGAGCGGACCACCCTGAAGACCCGGGAACACCGACTTGTCGATCGCCGCTGCATATTCGTTGGTGGTGAGGATGCAACCGGCGCGCGGGCCTCGCAGCGTCTTGTGCGTGGTGAACGTGACGATGTCGGCGAAGGGAACCGGGTTCGGGTGCGCACCACCCGCGATGAGACCGGCGATGTGCGCGGCGTCGACCATCAAGAGCGCGCCCACCTCGTCGGCGACCGTGCGGAAGCGCTCGAAGTCGATGATACGCGGGTACGCGGTCGCGCCCGCCACGATGATCTTCGGGTGGTGTTGCTTGGCGAGCGCCTCGACTTGGTCGTAGTCGATGCGCTCATCCGACTCAGTGAGCCCGTAGCTCACGAAGTTGTAGAGCTGGCCACTGAAGTTCACCGGCGAACCGTGGGTGAGGTGCCCGCCCTGGTCGAGGCGCATGCCCATCACCGTGTCGCCCGGCTGGAGCAGCGCGAGGTACACCGCAGCATTGGCGTTCGCACCCGAGTGGGGCTGCACGTTGGCGTGTTCGGCGCCGAAGAGTTCACACACGCGCTGACGTGCGAGGTCTTCGACATCGTCGATGTTCCAGTTGCCGCCGTAGTACCGCTTGCCGGGGTATCCCTCGGCGTACTTGTTGGTGAGCACCGTGCCTTGCGCGGCCATCACCGCGGGCGACGTGAAGTTCTCACTCGCGATCAGCTGGATCTGGGTGCGCTGGCGGTCGAGCTCGCGCCGCAGGATCGCCGCGACCTGGGGGTCTTCCGCGGCAACGGTGTCGATCGGGTCGTAGGGAGCGGTCACGAGTGCTGTTCCTTTTCAATGGCAGAGATCTGGTCGAGGCGACGCTGATGGCGTCCCCCTTCGAAAGGAGTGTCGAGCCACAGCCGCAGAATGTCGTCGGCCAGGCCGTACCCGACGATGCGGCCACCCATGGCGAGCACGTTGGCGTCGTTGTGTTGCCGACTGAGTCGGGCGGTCCATTCGTCGTTGCAGAGGGCGGCGCGCACCCCATTCACCTTGTTGGCGGCGATCTGTTCGCCTTGCCCCGAACCGCCGAGCACGATGCCGCGGTCCGCTTCACCGTTCGCCACTGCGCGACCCACGGCGGCGCAGAATGCGGGGTAATCGACCGATTCCTCGGAGTCGGTGCCGAAGTCGACGACCTCGTGGCCGGCTTGCTTCAGCACGTCGATGAAGTGGGATTTCAGCTGGAAACCCGCGTGGTCTGATCCGATAGCGATGCGCACGCCGCGCAGTCTATGGAATCACTCGGATTCCGCCCCGGGGCGGCGTTCGAGCACCACACCCAGGTCGGCCGCGAATCGTTCGATGGCAGCATCTCGGTTCGGGTCGGTCGGCGTCAGGCCGGTAGGAGGGAACACGAGCGCGTCCACCAGCTTGATGTCGTGCGCGTCGCCGGACGCCACGGCTCGGTCGATCAGGGGCGCGAGGTCGTACGGCATGTCCGCAGGATCGCCTGCGACCGGAGTCACCCCGATGTGCTCGTGCATCGCCGCCAGGAACGCCGAGACCGAGGCCGCCGCGAGCCGGTCGGGGAGGACCGACCGGACGCGGTCTATCGCCACCGCCGTCGTCACCGTGTGCAGCGCGAAGAACGAAGGCCGTCCGGGAGGCGACTCGGCGTACCCCGCCATGGCCCGCTGCACGAGCTCGGTCACCAGCTCGTCGGCGGAACGAGCCGTCGAACCGTCGGGAAGTGCGTCGGATTCGGCCCACTCCGCCCACGCCGTCAGGGCGCGCGCCAGTTCGCCTCGGCGAGCGACGGAGTCGTGGGCCTGCAGTGCCCGCACCGCGTGTCCCGTGCGGATCACACCATGACCGAGGTGTGCGAAACCGTCGGCCGATGCTTCCCGAGCTACGTCCGCGACCGCCACGCGCCAGTCGGCGTCGACCGCCGCTCGAACGCGTTCAAGACGCTCGGCGTATGCGCTGTTCGGATCGATGAGGTCGAGCTCGTGGATCCATCGCTGCACGTACTGCTCGGCTCGCTCGGTGCGCCCGAGCGCGATCATTGCTTCGGTCGCCATGGGCGCGTGGTTGGCGTAGTACCCCATGAACGTGTGGGCATACGGAGCGAGCCGGTCATCGAGCGCGTCGAGGAGGTCGACGGCGGCGGCGGGAGAAGCGGCGCTGAACGTGTCCATGGGCCGCATCGTTCACCTTCAAGTGGACTTGAAGTCAAGGGGGCGCGGCCCGCCGATCCCTACCCCCACGCGTAGCCTCGAAACGGTGGAACCGGTTCGCACACGAGTGACCAACGCGATGCTGCGCGCCGAACCGAGCTGCCCGCGACGCCTCGCCCTCCAGCTCCGCGAGCGCAAGGGCACTCCCACGGGGTCGGGCCGCTACCGCGTGAGCAATCGCATCCAGGCCGACGTCCGCTTGGCCCACTCCACGATGCGGACTCCCGAACCCGGTGATTTTCCTGACCCCACCGATCTGTTCCCGGAGGAGCGCGCCCTCTATCGCGCCGCCGCCCGGGCGTACTGCGCGATGTTTAGCGAGATACCCGCCGAGATCGCCGACTTCGATGAGTGGGAAACCACCATCGACGACGTGCGGATCGTGGCGCCGATCGGTGTGCCCGTGCGCACGCCCGATGGCCACCTCGAGCTCCGACGGCTACAGACCGAAGGTCGCCTTCGTATTCCCAGCCCCGATGACCTACGCGTCCTTGCGCTGCGCGTTGGCGAACTGCCGTTCCGCGTCGTGACCGCCGATCTCATCCACGTCGACCAGCACACGATCCAGGTGGAATCGCTCGACGTAGGCCCGCGTTGGATCCACGAGCAGGTCCTCGACGTCGAGACGCGCGCCGACGAAGACGTGGCGGTCGTGGGCGTGGAGTGCGCGTGGTGCACGTTCACGTTGGACTGCAAAGGGCTGCGTGAGTGATGGACCAACTCGTTCCGCAGATCCCAGTCCTCACGCCCACGTCCTACCGGACATGGCTCGACTGTCGGCGCGCCTATCTCCTCCGCCACGTTCTTCACGTCCCGGCGTCGGACGCACCGTCACACGCCAGCAACACCGGTCAACTCGTGCACGACGTCCTCCAACACGTTCACCTTCACGGTTCGTGTCGCGACGCGGCGTTCGTCGACGACGTCGCCAACGCTCACGCGCTCAGCCCCGCGACCCGCGAGCTCGTGGACGCGCACCGCACGCGCTGCCCCGACGACGCGACGCACGGCGCCCATGAGGTCGAACGAGTGCGACTCCACCGCCGTCCATGGTTCTTGGCGCGAGCGCGCGTCGACGCGGTGTGGGTTCGGCCCAATCTCCTCGATGTCCGCGACTACAAGACGGGTTCGCGCACCTATGACCGCGTACGAGACGACCCCGGCGCTCGACTCATGGCGTGGATTCTCCAGCGAGACATGAACCGCAAGCGATTGCCGCTGCGTCTCGCCTACGAGCAGCTCGCACCCGAAGTCGATGAGGACCCGGAGCCCTTCACACCCGACGCTGACGACCTCGCGGAGATCGACGAGGAGCTCACGGCGATCTCGGCGGCCATCCGCACGGAGGAGGAGTGGCAGGGCGTCGCCGACGCATCGGTGTGTGGCACCTGCTTCCACCGCAGCGTCTGTGCCGACAGCGCGGCGCGCGGCCCGTTGAGCTGGCCGGCGGCGAGTCTGCCCTCCGACCTCGAGCCCGCCCCCTGAGCCGTTCGTCGGTAGCATTTCCCTCATGACGTCTGCTGCGCACCCGCACCGTGCCGCCACGATCTGGCGAGGCCTGACACTGCGCTGTGCGCGCTGCGGGTCGGGCAAGATTTTGCGCGGGTGGTTTCGCTTGGTCGACGACTGCCCTCGTTGCGGGCTGCACTTCGAGCGCGAGCAGGGCTACTGGGTCGGGGCTCTGGCGATCCACTTCATCCTCACCGGCGGTTCGGTGGTGGTCACCCTCGCGGTGATCCTCATCCTCACCCTCCCAGAGATCCCCATGGTCCCCACGATGATCGCGTTGGTCATCGAAGCCATCGTGGTCGGGCTGCTCACGTACCCGTTCTCGAAGACCATCTGGATGGCAATCGATCGCGCGTTCCTCCAGCGGCTCGATCACTCCGAAACACTCGACGAGCAGATTCGTCACTGACACGAGCGGCGCGTGTGAGTGACGCGCGTCGGCGAAGTTCTTTCGGATTGGTGAACAACATGGGTCGCTCGACCCATGGTTCGATGACTTCGGCGGCCGACACCCGGAGAGCACACCAACGCCTCGTCCGGAGTTCTTCAGATGCCATCGCCTCGTTCGGCCCGTCGATTTCTGGCCACCAGCATCCTCGCTGGCTCTCTCGCCATCCCCTCGATGCTCGCCGCCGCGCCCGCGGGGGCGGCGACCCTCAGTGATGCTCACGACCCCGTATCCGGTGTCCTGACCATCACCGATGGACCTGGCAACAGCTTCATCCAGATCCATTGCAGCGGCGGGTCAGTGACCGTCAAGGAGGGGGCAACCATTCTGGGCCCCTGGACGAACTACGACACGTTCACGGATGTGACCAAGGTCGTGGTGGACGCCGGCGCGGGTGACGACTTCGTGTCGGCCGAGTCCTGCAACCTCCCGACGGAGCTCGATGGAGGTGCGGGAATCGACATCCTTCTCGGCGGATCGAACGACGACCTCATCCGCAACGGTGAAGGCACCAATGTCTCGATCGTTGCGGGCGGCGGCGGCAACGACGTCATCGAGGTATCGGCCGGAAGCGATCCTCTGTTCGTGGGCGGCGGTTCCGGAACCGACACGCTGAAGATCGACGTCGGTGGCCGCAACTGGGCGGAGTCCCCGTGGTTCCCGAACTGGACGCTCGTCACCGTCAGCGGGCGCGCCGGCATCGCGCACACCGAGTTCGAGTCGGTGCAGTACGTGAATCAGGCCACTCCTCCGGTCACGACGCCCGACCCGGTCGCGCCGACGTCGGACCCCCAGCAGTCCGTTCGCTCGGGCTACTGGATGCTGGACGAGCACGGGCAGATCTACAACGAGAACCCCAAGACGGGCGCCAAGTTCGGTGACGCCGGATACTTCGGCTCACCGTTCAACGATCTTGCGTTCCTGCGCATGACCGACCAACTCGAAGGTCGCCCGCACACGGTGGCCACCAAGCTCTCCCCGACTCCGTCGGGGAATGGCTACCGCGTGCTCGACAGCTACGGCCGGGTGTGGTCGTTTGGCGATGCAGCCAACATCATCCCGCGCGACGTGGAGATCGCGAACAAGCCTCGTGAAGACGGCGAGTGGTACACGACGATGGCCACCACCGCGAGCGGCAACGGTTACTGGCTCTTCACCAACCGAGGCCGCGTCCTCACCTACGGCGACGCGCAGCGTTTCGCGGGCCCGAGCGGCGAGACCGACCTCACGGCAAAGACGCTCAACGGCGGAATCGTCGACAGTGCCGTGACGGTGGATGGCAAGGGCTACTACATGCTCGGATCCGACGGTGGCGTGTTCACCTTCGGTTCCGCCACCTTCCACGGCAGCACCGGTGCGATGAAGCTGAACTCGCCGGCGAACGGCATCGTGCCCGACAGCGATGGGGTGGGCTACCGCTTCGTTGCCGGTGACGGCGGCATCTTTGCCTTCGATGCCGAGTTCTACGGCAGCCTCGGTGACTACCCGCTGAACAAGCCGGTGAATGGCATGGTGAGCCACGGTCGCGGCTACCTCATGGTGGCCAGTGACGGCGGGATCTTCATGAGCAACCCGAAGCACCCCGACTGGATCTTCTCCGACCTGCCGTTCTACGGCAGCCTCGGTGACGCCAACATCGCCACTCCGATCATCAGCGTGGCGAGCCTGTACGTCGTGTCGTGAACGACACCTGCATCGTCGATCGTCGGCATCGAGCAATCGCTCGATGCCGACGATCGCGCGTCAGCCCCCGAGATCGATCTTGAGGGTGAGCACGCCGTCGGTGAACTCCCACGTGGCATCCCCGATGATCGAGAAGTCCTGGTAGTCGAGCTGGGCGCGCTGCACGAACTGCTCGCGTTCGGGACCCGCCACGGGCGGCAGCGGTCGCTCTCGGACGGCCATCGCCCGCTCTCGGAAGCGAGCGAGCATCGCGTCGATGTCGAGAACGTCGTCGGCCATGGTCTGCTCCTCGAGTACGCGGGTTTCCGATCGTACCGACCGCTCTCGGATCAACCGACCTCGGCCCGCCGACGGGCGATGAGCACGCGCGCTCGTCCGGCAAGGTCCCATCGCACCTCGGCCGATGCGAATCCCGCGGCGGTGGCGAGCTGCACCGCGGTATCGGCTTGCTGGGGCGCGAGTTCCACCACCAAGGCGCCTTCGGGCGTGAGCCAATTGGGGGCCTCGGCGACGATCAACTGGATCGCCTCCAGACCCGTTTCCCCCGCGGCCAATGCACCGTGGGGTTCGTGCGCCCGCACGGATCGATCGAGCGTCTCGATCTCGGCGTCGGCAAGGTACGGCGGATTGCTCACGATGAGTTCGAACGAGCCGCGCTGACTGTCTTCGAGCGGTTCGAACCACGAACCCTCGAGCAAGGTGACGCGCACACCCACCGTTCCGTTGCCAGCGACGTTGGCACGCGCCACGGCCGCGGCAGGTTCGGAACACTCAACCGCCCACACATGTGCCTGCGGAAGTTCACTGGCGAGCGCGAGCGCGATTGCTCCGCTCCCGGTCCCGAGGTCGAGCGCCCGGAACGTCGCCTCGCCCGTCACGAGAGTGGCCTTCGCGCGACGCGCCCCGAGACGCACCGCCTCCTCGAGCGCGAACTCGACAACGAGTTCGGTCTCGGGTCGAGGAATCAGCACCCGAGGGTCGACGAGAAGGTCGAGATCGCGAAACGCCCAATGACCGAGGACATACTGAATCGGTTCGCCGGCAAGTCGACGTTCGAGAAGTCCGGCGAGCGCCTCGAGTCCACGCTCCGTTGCCGGTTCGCCCTCTTCGGCGACGAGTTCGGCGCCGTCGTACCCCGACACCTCTTCGATCAGCCAGCGCGCCTCCGCGTCCGCGGTCTCGATGCCGGCGTCGCGGAGCCTCGCCTGCGCGTCCCGCCGCGCATCCCTCCACGTACTCATGTGGTGTTCCCCGCCTCCCACGCTCCGCCGGGGCCTCCTCCGTCGGCCTCACCCGGCTGCGCTCGTCGTCTCACGTTCCCCGCCTCCCACGCTCCGCCGGGGCCTCCTCCGTCGGCCTCACCCGGCTGCGCTCGTCGTCTCACGTGCTGGCGAGCTGCGCTTCGCGTTCGGCGGCGCGCAGCGCATCGGTCAAGGGGTCGAGGTTGCCCGCGAGGATCTGGTCGAGCGAGTACAGGTTCAGGTTGATGCGGTGGTCGGAGACGCGGTTCTCCTTGAAGTTGTACGTACGAATCTTCTCGGAGCGACCACCACTCTTGAGTTGGTCGCGCCGCGCATCCGACAACTCCGCGGCCTGTCGTTCCTGCTCGGCGGCGAGCAGCCGCGCTCGGAGAATGCGCATGGCCTTCTCCTTGTTCTGAAGTTGGCTCTTCTCGTCCTGACAGGTCACCACCAGACCCGTCGGCTTGTGGGTGATCCGCACCGCGGAGTCGGTCGTGTTCACCGACTGCCCACCAGGTCCGCTCGAGCGATACACATCGACATCGAGGTCGTTCGGATCGATCCGCACGTCGACCTCTTGGGCCTCCGGAAGAATCGCGACGGTGGCCGCGCTGGTGTGAATTCGACCTTGACTCTCGGTCGCGGGCACTCGCTGCACCCGGTGCGGCCCCGCCTCGTACTTGAGCCGACTCCACGCGTCGGCTCCCTTGACCACGAAGGTGATCTCGCGCAGCCCACCTTGCTCCGACGGCTGACTGGTCAACACCTCGGCCTTCCACCCGCGCGCATCGCCGTAGCGCCGATACATCTCGTAGAGATCGCGGGCCCAGAGGTTGGCTTCCTCTCCGCCCTCCGCACCCCGAATCTCCACGAGCACATTGCGGCCGTCGTTGGGATCCTTGGGCACGAGCAGCTCGCGAAGACGGGCCTCGATCTCAGCCAGTCGGGCCTGCGCGGCATCGAGCTCCTCGCGGTAGAACGTCCGCGTCTCCGGATCCGACTCCGTCTCGAGCATTTCGGTCACGCTCGCGATCTCCGCACGCTCGGCCACCCACGCTCGGTACGCATCGACCACGGGTGCGAGCTCGGCTCGCCGTCGCGCCGCGTCGGCCAACGCCCGCGGGTCGCCTTCCCCCGCAATCGTGGGGAGACGATCATCGAGTTCGATCAATTCGGATTCGACGGCGCGCAGGTGCTCGAACACAGCCCGGCGAGGGTATCGGCTGAACCCCAGGAGCGGCCGCCCGGAGGAGTGCATCACGCCAACCATCGCCACGAACTCCTCAGATCCGGGCGCGACCGGCCGATCGTCTGATCGGGAGCACTGCATTCAGATTCACCAGGACCATGGATGGCCGCGTGGAGACCTACCCTCCGGACCCAGTGCAACGACAGCGCACCGTCGACCTGATCACCCAGTTCGGCATCGACGTCGAGTCCCCATCGGGACGCGCACTCGTCCAAGACGCAACCGACGGCACCCCGTTGGAACTGCCAACGCCGCCGCCGTCGCCCGCCCACACCCCTCACGACGACACGGCCGCGACCGCCTCTCGCCCACCCGCCCCCGATGTCGCGAGCGCCACGGTGCAACGCGCCGCGCTGCACCAACCGCCCGAGACACGACCGTCGAATCCCAACTGGGTCGAGACCTGACCCGGGTCCCGCGGGGCGCGCCTGAGGCCAGACGCGACGAGACCCTCGAGATTGCTCCCGAGGGCCTCGCGCACCGGCTACAAGCGGGTGTCCTCCCTGACGCCCCCACTCCGCCCGGCGATCTGGGTCGGCGTTCGCCGCCCGCGATTCCGACATCACCGTACGATCTGGACACCTCCGACGACAATCGCGTGGGTCCCCACTGGTTCAACCAAACGCTGGCGACGGCTCCGACCCACCCGCGGGTGGACGATTCCGAGCCGCGACTTCGGCTCGCTGCTCGGCACTGAGCACCGCATCGACCGCAGCCAACGCCACTTCGACTTGATCATCGGCAGGCTCGCGGGTGGTGAGTTTCTGCAAGGTGAGCCCGGGGGTGGTGAGCACCCGAACCCACGCCCATCGCTGGTGTGACGCCGCGAACCGAATGATCTCGTAGCTGATACCCGCGATGATCGGAATCCCGATGAGGCGCGACGCAATGAGGATCGGGAGGTCGGGGCGACCGACCACCGCCTGGAACGCGATCGCCACGACCATCACGGTCAGCAAGAAGTTGGTGCCGCACCGCACGTGGGCGGTGGAGAACTTCTGCGCGTCGGCCACGGTGAGCGGCACCCCATTCTCGTAGGCCGCGATCGCCTTGTGCTCGGCGCCGTGGTACTCGAACACCCGGCGGATGTCGGGCACACGCCCGATGGCGAGGAGATATCCCACGAAGATGCCCAGGCTCAGGGCGGCCTCGATGAGATGGAACACGACTCGCTGACCGTCGAGCGCGTCGGCGAGGAATCGGGCGCCGAGCAACGGCAGGAGGACGAACACGGCCGCGAAGAAGATGAACGCGGTGGTCATTGTCGCGGCCATCGCGCCCTTGCCCAGCTTCTCTTCCTCGGGCGCGGCGCGATCCGCCGACCAGGTGAGGGCCTTGAATCCGAGGGTGAGCGACTCGGCGAGCGTCACGACTCCCCGGATCAGCGGGATCTTGTTGACCGAATCGGTCCAGCCCGGGGCGTCGTGCACCACTGTGTCGATGGAACCGTCGGGATTGCGAACGGCGACCGACCAGGTCTCGAGGCCGCGCATCATGACGCCCTCCATCACCGCCTGGCCTCCCAGGTAGCGTGGTTCAGCGCTCATGACGGGCGACTCCAATCAATCCTCGGTGCTGCTCTCGGGGGCCTCGACCGGGGCATCCGCCGGCGCTTCGACCTCAGCGACTTCCTTGGGCGCAGCCTTCTTGGCGGCCGTCTTCTTTACGGCTCGCTTCTTGGTCGCCTTGACGACGTTGGCCGCCTTCTCGGCTTCCTTCGCCGCCCGCCGCGCCTTGCGCTCGGCCGTTTCCTTCTTCAGCTGCTCCGCCTGCGCGTAGCGACGCTCGAAACGCTCAACGCGACCCGCGGTGTCGACGAGCTTCTGCTTCCCGGTGAAGAACGGGTGGCTCGCCGCACTGATGTCGAGACGCACGAGCGGGTACTCGTTGCCGTCTTCCCACTTGACGGTCTCGTTGGAGGAGAGGGTCGAGCGGGTGAGGAATTGGAAGTCCGCAGCGGTGTCCTGGAAGACGACCGGGCGGTACTGAGGGTGCACGTCGGGTTTCACAGTGGATCCATTCTAGGGGAGATCGGCCTCCGGTCGCTCCTCGCGGTCATGCGAGTGCGGCCGTCCGGCCGACCCCGAGGGTCGCGGATGCGGCGGCGCCGCGGGTGGAGACGCTCAGCCGCCCGGAGTGGGGGCCTTGGCGATCTCGGTGAGGAACTCGTCGTTCGACCGAGTCGTCTTGATCTTGTCCATGAGCAGCTCGAGACCCGCACCGCCCTCGAGGGCATTGAGGACTCGGCGCAGCTTCCAGACCTGCTGGAGCTGGTCCCGCTCGAAGAGCAGCTCTTCGTGACGGGTGCTCGACTGCTCCACGTCGATCGACGGGTAGATCCGGCGCTCGGCGAGACGGCGGTCGAGGCGCAGCTCCATGTTGCCGGTGCCCTTGAACTCCTCGAAGATCACTTCGTCCATGCGGCTGCCGGTTTCGATGAGCGCGGTCGCGAGAATCGTGAGCGACCCACCCTCTTCGATGTTGCGGGCGGCACCGAAGAACTTCTTCGGCGGGTACAGCGCACTGGAGTCCACACCACCCGACATGATGCGGCCGGAGGTGGGAGCGGCGATGTTGTACGCCCGCGCGAGTCGGGTGATGCCGTCGAGCACGATCACCACGTCTTTGCCCATCTCCACGAGTCGCTTGGCGCGCTCGATGGTGAGTTCAGCGACGTGGGTGTGTTCGTCGGAGGGACGGTCGAAGGTGCTCGCCACCACTTCACCGCGCATCACGTGGCGCCGCATGTCGGTGACTTCTTCGGGTCGCTCGTCTACGAGCAACACCATGAGGTGAACCTCAGGGTTGTTGCGTTCGATCGCGTACACGATCTGCTTCATCACCGTGGTCTTCCCGGCCTTCGGCGGCGACACGATGAGTCCGCGCTGACCTTTCCCGATCGGGGAGATCAGGTCGATGATGCGACCGGTCATGAGCGTGGGCTCGTCGGTGAGTTCGAGCCGCAGCTTCTCGTCGGGGAACAACGGCGTGAGGTCTTCGAACCGCACACGATTGCGCGCCTCGTCGGGCGTCATCCCGTTGATGGTGTCGACCCGAAGGAGCGCGGGGTACTTCTCGTTGCTCGCGGCCGGGCGCGTCGCACCCTGGATGTAGTCCCCCTTGCGGAGGGCGAACTTCCTGACCTGCGACGCTGATACGTACGCGTCGTCGCGTCCGGGGAGGTAACCCGATCCGCGCAGGAAGCCGTATCCCTCATCGCGCAGGTCGAGCAGACCGGCGACGGGAATCGGTTCACCTTGGAAATCGACGTTCTCGTTGCCGCCGCCGTTCGGATCGCGATCGCGGTCACGACCCCGACGACGGCGTCGTGAGCGTCGGCCACCGAGTTCGTTGCCGTCATCGTCACGGTGCTGGTTTCGATCGCGGTTCTGATTCCGATCGCGGTTGCGGTCGCGGTTCTGATTGCGATCGCGACCTTCGCCCTGGTTGCGCGGTGGTGCACTCGTCGACGAGGTATCGGCGGAGCCGGAACCACTGTCGCTGGTGGTCGAACTGCGCTCCGACGTGGTCTGCGTCGAGGCCTGGCCTTCGGCACTCTGACCTTCCGCGCTCTGGCCTTCTGCACTCGTCGACGGAGTGCGGCGGCGAACCGCCCGACCCAACGCGGCATCGGCCGCGGCTTCGTCGGACGACCGGTCGGTACCCGCAATGGCGTCCTGTTCGGCGGCGACGGCGTCGACCGCCACCAGTTCGGACGCGCGCTTCGAGCGCACCGGCCGCTTCGCAGTCGTGCTGGAGCCGTTCCCACCTCCGTTACCCGACGCGCCCGACGCCACGATGGCGTCGACGAGTTCGGCCTTACGAAGTCGGGAGATCGACTTGAGGCCCAGTGCACTCGCGATCTGGTTCAGTTGATCGCGGTCTTTGGCTTCGAGCGCGGAACGGTCGAGGTTGTCGCTCATGGCAACACTCCGATGGGGTTGCGGTTGAACCGGTGGTTCGCACGGCTGCGTCGCCGCAGCGTCTCGAGCGGGCGGGCCTGGGAAGGACCGTGGCGTCGAGTCTGCGGAGACACCGCGCATTGGAAAGGGGGCGAGATCGCTCGGTCTCGGACCGAATCCGCACTGCTCCGACACCGTGGTCGATCTTGCCTGGAGGGAAAGAAGGCGACCCGCAGAGCGGTGAAGGAGAGGGGTGCGAACGGCGTCTGCGAACGTACAAGGCGCACATTCGGTGGCGACGCACCGGGAACTCAAGGGTCAGCATACCGATCGGCCACCGTGGCGGCAATACTCTCCGCCCAATGCGGACGACAGCGCGCGTGCGGGTACCCGCCACAACGGCCAACCTGGGAGCGGGATTCGACGTCCTCGGGCTCGCGCTCACGATTCACAACACCGTCGTGCTCGAGCGGTCCGCGGCTGGCACGCACGCCGACTACTGCACGGTTGGCGGGCCGGAAGGACGCCTGGTTCCCGACGGTCCCGACAGTCTCGTCCTCGTCGCCGCGCGTGCGGTGTTCGCCCGAGCCGAGGTCGATCCGGGCGCACTGCACGCCTCCGTCGAGCAGCACGTCCCGGTGGCGAGTGGCATGGGCTCGAGTTCCGCGGCGCTCACCGGTGGCGCCGCGGCCGCGAACGCCTTGCTCGACACTCCACTCCCCCAATCCGTGATGATCGAGGTGCTCGCCGAGCTCGAAGGCCACGCCGAGCAACCGGCGGCAGCGCTCCTCGGAGGACTCGTGGCTGCCGTCACCACACCCGACGGATCACCGCGCGCGTTCACCAAACCGGTCGCCGACCTCCACTTCGCGGCGGTCACTCCGGCCATCGCGCTCGAGACCAAGCGAGCTCGCGAGGTCTTGCCGACCTCGGTGCCGTTCGCCGACACCGTGGATCAGTTGGGCAATCTCGTCGCCATGCTCGAAGGACTTGCCACTGCCGATGGCGAGCTCCTGCGCACCGGCACGCGTGATCACCTGCATCAGCAACCGCGTACGGCGCTCCTTCCTCCCGCGCCCGAAGTGCTCGCCGCTGCTCTCGAGTCGGGTGCACTCACCTCGTGCTGGTCGGGGGCCGGACCCACGATGCTGGCGATCTGCGCCGACCCGACCACCGCCGACGCGTGCGGACTCGCGATGCGAGCCGCGTTCGAGGCCAACGGCCTGCGCGCCACGATTCGCCGATGCGAAGTGGA
>Ga0182741_1004490_pt1 | contig 13696 bp, 13 predicted proteins | sample eDN5th37CBELigOP_FD_128874 | JGI IMG/M metagenome (GOLD analysis project Ga0182741, IMG submission 128874) | Enriched Organic Plus compost microbial communities from Emeryville, California, USA - eDNA 5th pass 37_C BE-Lig OP (version 2) (version 2) ...
GGGCAGGTCCAGTCGGTGATCGGCGACCGCATCACGGTGAATTTCGAGCATGCCGGCAAGGTCCTGATCAACGCCGCGCTGACCGAGCTCGAGATCCTGGAGGAGGGCCAGGACTGAGCCGAAGGCCCGGTCCGGCGAAGGGCGCAGGCGATGCCGCACCCCGCAGCCATGCACCAGCCGGCGGGGGCACGGGGCCTGCGCTCCCTGCCAGGGCTTGCACCGGGTGGGGGTTGGGGACCAAATCCCTTCCTGAGCGACATGTATTGCCCAAGGGGACCCGGTCCATGCTCGATCCGTTCGGCCGGCGGATCACCTATCTTCGCGTCTCGGTGACCGACCGCTGCGACCTTCGCTGTGTCTACTGCATGGCCGAGGACATGACCTTTCTGCCCAAGGCGGAGATCCTCTCCCTGGAGGAGCTCGACCGCCTCTGCGGCGTCTTCATCGATCTCGGCGTGGAGAAGATCCGCCTGACCGGGGGCGAGCCGCTGGTGCGGCGGAACGTCCTCTCCCTGTTCCGCAGCCTCGGCGCCCGGCTGGACGGTGGCGGGCTGAAGGAGCTGACGGTCACCACCAACGGAACCCAGCTGGCGAAGATGGCGGGCGAGCTCTACGCGTCCGGGGTGCGGCGGATCAATGTCTCGCTCGACACGCTCGACCCGGCGAAGTTCACCGCACTCACCCGCTGGGGGAAGATCGAGCAGACGCTGGACGGCATCTTCGCCGCCAAGGCGGCCGGGCTCGCGGTGAAGATCAACGCGGTCGCGCTGAAGGGCGTGAACGAGGAGGAATTCGACGCCATGATCGCCTGGTGCGGCGAGCATGGGTTCGACCTCACGCTGATCGAGACCATGCCGCTCGGCGACATCAGCGGCGACCGGACCGATCAGTACCTGCCGCTCTCGCTCGTGCGATCGCGCCTGAAGCAGCGCTGGACGCTGGAGGAGACGGACTACAGCACCGGCGGGCCGGCGCGCTATTTCACGGTGCGGGAAACCGGGCGGCGCATCGGCTTCATCACGCCGCTCACGCATAATTTCTGCGAGTCCTGCAACCGCGTGCGCCTGACCTGCACCGGCACGCTCTACATGTGCCTGGGCCAGGAGGACTCGGCCGACCTGCGGCGTCCGTTGCGCGACCCGGCCATGGACGACGAGGGGCTGCGCGAGGTGGTCCTGGATGCCATCGCCCGCAAGCCGAAGGGCCATGACTTCGTCATCGACCGTCGGCGGAAGCAGCCGGCACTCGCCCGGCACATGAGCGTGACGGGCGGCTGACAGGGAGTAGGGAGACATGGCCCAGCTGCAGGAGCTCGCCGCACGGCTGGCCATTCCCGGGCTGCCTGCATGGACCGGCCTGCTGGCGCTGCTCATCCTGCTGCTGGTGGGACTCGCCTATCTGCTGATGCCCTTCGCCGTCTTCGGGGTGAAGGGCCGGCTCGATGTGGTCGAGGCCCAGCTCGACGAGATCCAGGCGGAAATCCGCCGCCTGGCGCTGCGGCTGTCCGATTCCCCACGCCGCATGGCGGCGGAGGAGTGGATCGATACCCCGGTGACCCGCCGCGCCGAGGAGCCGCCGCTGCGTAGCAGCCCCCCCGTCCCGCCGCCGCCCGCCTGGCCGGAAAGCGGCCGCGGCCGGGCTGAGCCGCGACTGGACTGGCCAGGGCGCGGCGAGCGGGGCTGAGCCGCCCGACCGGCCGAGGATACGGGCGAAGCCGGGCATCGGCACCGTGGAAGGAGCGGCAGGAGCGCGCGGCCGCCGCGAGGGTGACCGCCCTTGCCCAGCCGGCCGCGGCGCGGCTTGATGCGAGGGCGGGGACAGGAGGCCGGCCATGCGCGTCAGCGTCATTCAGATGAATCAGGGCAGCGACAAGGCCGCCAACATCGAGCAGGCACAGCGGCTGGTGGAGGCCGCGGTCGCCGCCGACCGGCCCGGCCTCGTCACCCTGCCGGAGACCTGGACCAATCTCGGCGGCGGACGGGATGCGCGTCGGGCCGCGGCGGAGGTGCTGCCGATGCCCGGCGGAACCGGCGGCGCCGCCTACGAGATGCTGCGGGAGCTGGCGCGAACCCATCGCATCCATGTGCATGGCGGCTCCATCATCGAGGATGGCAGGGAGAAGCTGTTCAACACCACCCTCGTGTTCGACCCCGAAGGTCGCGAGATCGCCCGCTACCGCAAGATCCACCTGTTCGACATCACCGGCCCGGACGGCACCGGCTATCGCGAGAGCGCACTCTACGGTGCGGGCGACTCGCTCGTCACCTTCGAGGCGGGTGGCATCACCTTCGGCTGCACGATCTGCTATGACGTGCGCTTCCCGGAACAGTATCTCGCGCTCAGGCGCCTGGGGGCGGAGGCGATCCTCGTGCCCTCCAATTTCACGCTGCAGACCGGCAAGGACCACTGGGAGGTGCTGATGCGCGCACGCGCCATCGAGAGCCAGTGCTGGATCCTCGCCGCCGCCTCCTGGGGCCAGTACGAGGAGCGCGGCGCCATGCGCTCCGTCTATGGCCATTCGCTGGTCTGCGATCCCTGGGGGCATGTGGTGGCCAAGGCGAGCGACGGCATCGGCTGGGCGACGGCGCGCATCGACCCCGCCGTCACCGCGCGCGTCCGGCGCGACATGCCGGTGCTCGCGCACCGCGATGCGCGACGCCTGGCGCTCTAGCATGAGAGACATGGCTCCAGCCTGTTTCCCGTCCTCTCCCGCGCTGCACCCGACGCCGCTCAGCGCGACGGACCTCGCCGGGCGCGTCGGCTTCCTCGCCGCGGCGACGGAGAAGGCCGCGGCGGCACGGGCGCGCCTCGCCGCGCGCTACGGCGATGCGCCGGCCGAGCAGGCGGCCGCCATCGTCGCCCTGGGCGGCGACGGCGCGATGCTGGAAACGCAGCACCGGCTGCTCGGCCGCAACATCCCTGTCTACGGCATGAATTGCGGCAGCGTCGGCTTCCTGATGAATGACTACCGGGAGGACGAGCTGCTGCGACGCCTGGCCGAGGCGCAGGCCGCGGTGCTGCATCCGCTGCGCATGCGCACCACGGCCCAGGACGGGACGGTGCAGGAGGCGCTGGCGATCAACGAGGTCTCGCTGCTGCGCGAGGTGCGCCAGGCGGCCAAGATCCGCATCCTGGTGGATGGCAAGGTGCGGCTGCCGGAGCTGATCTGCGATGGCGTGCTGGTATCGACGCCGGCGGGCAGCACCGCCTACAACCTCTCGGCGCATGGGCCGATCGTGCCGCTGGGCGCGAACCTGCTGCCGCTGACGCCGATTTCCGCCTTCCGCCCGCGGCGCTGGCGCGGCGCGCTGCTGCCCGCCGACGCGGAGGTGGTGTTCGAGATCCTCGAGCCCGGGAAGCGGCCGGTAGCGGCCGTGGCCGACTACACCGAGGTGCGCGAGGTGCGTCGCGTGGAGGTGCGCGAGGATCGCGGCGTCTCCCTCACCCTGCTGTTCGACCCCGACCACGGGCTTTCCGAGCGCATCATCGCGGAGCAGTTCACCGTCTGATGCGCCACCCCGGCACGACCACCGGCGGCGCTCTGCGACCGATCGCGATCGGCCACGCTGTTCGGCTGGGGCAGGTTGTTCTCCGTCCTTCCACTGTTCGCGGCACCGATGGAAGCGGAGCTTGGCTGGTCACGCGCCGAGGTGAATGACGGGCTGACGTGGTGCCCAAAGGAGGCCGCCATCATGGAAGTGATCCGTCTCGGGCAGTTGGAAATCCGGTTTCTGCAGTCAGGCAGCGAAACCGGTGGCGCCCTCGACATGTTCGAGTTCATCGTGCCGCCGGATGCAAAAGTGCCAGTGGCGCACCACCACCGCGACTATGACGAGACCATCTACGGCATCTCCGGCACCCTTACATGGACGCTGGATGGCAAGCGCCGCGACCTGGGTCCAGGAGAGACCCTCTTCATCCCCCGCGGGGCGGTGCATCACTTCGCCAACCCGCACGCCGAAACCGCTCACAGCCTTGCGGTTCTGACGCCGGGGCTTCTGGGGCCTGGCTATTTCCGCGACTTAGCCGCCCTCATCCTGCCGGGTTTGCCACCCGACCTGGCGCGGGTCCGAGAGGTGATGCTGCGCTACGGGCTGGTGCCAGTCCCGGGCTGAGCGCCACCAGCCTGCCTCCCGCCGCACAGCGAACGCCAGCGTCGGTCAAACCGCTAGCGCCGTGCCGCATCCTGGCGCAGCGTTCCGCCGATCGCGCCGCCGACATAGGCTCCGCTGACACCGCCCTCGCGGGCGGTGCAGGCGGCGAGCGCCAGCAGCATCACAACCAGCGCGGCCCTCACGCCGCCTCGTTCAGGTGGCAGGCGCTGCGATGGCCCGAAGCGATCCGACGCAGCACCGGTCGCTCCACCTTGCAGCGCTCCATGGCGTGCGGACAGCGCGGGTGGAAATGGCAGCCGGAGGGCGGATTCAGCGGCGAGGGAATCTCGCCCTGCACGCCGCTGAAGGCCCGTTTGCGCGCCTCGATGCGCGGCACGGCCGCAAGCAGCGACTGCGTGTAGGGGTGATTGGGGCGGCGGAACACCTCCTCGGCCGGGGCCTCCTCCACCACGCGGCCGAGATACATGATGACCACGCGATCCGAGAGGTGCTCCACCACGCCGAGGTCGTGCGAGATGAAGAGGTAGGTGAGATCGAGCTCCCGCCGCAGCTTCATGAACAGGTTCAGGATCTGCGCCTGGATGGAGACGTCGAGCGCCGCCACCGCCTCGTCGCAGACCAGGAAGTCCGGCTTCACCGCCAGCGCTCGGGCGATGCCGATGCGCTGCCGCTGCCCGCCCGAGAACTGGTGCGGGTAGCGCCGCTTGAGGGCGGGGTCGAGGCCGGCGCGGCGAAGCTGCTCGTCCACATAGGCATCGAGCTGGCTGCGACGCACCAGGCCGTGGACCAGCGGGGCCTCGCCCACGATGTCCTGCACCTTCAGCCGCGGATTCAGCGAGGCGTAAGGGTCCTGGAAGATCATCTGGGTGCGGAGCTTGGCCTCCCGTGCCTCCGCCCCGGCCAGGGTCCGCAACTCCCTGCCGTGCCAGAGGATGCTGCCCGCGCTCGGTTCCATGATGCCTGCGACCATCCGGCCGAGGGTCGACTTGCCGCAGCCGGATTCGCCGACCAGCCCCACCACCTCGCCCTTGCGGATGGAGAGGTCCACGCCGTCCACGGCATGCACCACCTCCTCCCGCACCGGCGCGCCGAGGCGGCGGGCGAGTCTCGCCGCGAAGTCGAGCGTCTTGGCAAAGCGCTTGGAGACGCCGCGCAGCTCGAGGAAGGGGGCGGCGCCTGTTGCTGCGGCATCGCCCGAGGTGGCCGGCCGTTCCATGACTGCGCTCATGCCGCCGCGACCTCCTCGAGATGGGGGTGGATGCAACGCGCGAAGCGGCCGGTCCGGTACTCCGCCATCGGCGGTGACTCGGCACAGCGCGCTTCGGCACGCGGGCAGCGGGCGCGGAAGGCGCAGCCGGCGGGCAGATTCAGCAGCGAGGGCGTCATCCCCGGAATCTGGCGCAGCGGCTCGCCCCGCCGGTTGCGGCTCGGCACGCTGCCGATCAGACCGACGGTATAGGGGTGCAGCGGCGCGTCCAGCACCTCCGTCACCGGCCCCTGCTCCACCACCTTGCCGGCGTACATTACCGCGATGTCGTCCGCGAGACCGGCCACGACCGAAAGGTCGTGCGTGATCCAGATCAGCGCCGTGCCCGATTCGGAGCAGAGCTTCTGCGCCTCCGCCAGGATCTGGCCCTGGATCGTCACATCGAGCGCAGTCGTCGGCTCGTCGGCGATGATCAGGTCCGGACGGTGCAGCAGCGCGATGGCGATCGCCACCCGCTGGCGCATGCCGCCGGAGAACTGATGCGGATAGGCATGCAGGCGTTCGTCCGGCGAAGGGATGCCGACCTGGCCCAGCGCGTCACGCGCGCGCTGGCGCGCCTCCTCCCGGCTGACCTTCTGGTGCGCCTGCACCGTCTCGATCATCTGCGTGTCGACGCGCAGGACCGGGTTCAGCGTCATCATCGGATCCTGGAAGATCATGGCGATGCGGTTGCCCCGCAGGTCGCGCATCGCCTCCTCCGGAAGCCGCGTCAGGTCCCGTCCCTGGAACAGGATCTGCCCGTCCACGACGCGGCCGGGCGGGTCCACGAGGCCGATGATGGAAAAGCCCGTCACCGACTTGCCCGAACCCGACTCGCCCACCAGCCCCAGGACCTTGCCACGGTGGACGGTGAAGGAGACGTCGTCCACCGCCTTCACGACACCGGCGCGGGTGAAGAAGTGCGTCCGCAGGTTGCGGACCTCCAGGGTCGGAACGGTCACTTCTTCAGCCTCGGGTTCAGCACGTCGCGCAGCTGGTCGCCGACGAGGTTGATGGAGACGATGGTGATCAGCAGCGCGACTCCCGGGTAGAAGCTGATCCAGTACTTGCCGGAGAGCATGTACTCGTAGCCATTGGCGATCAGCAGGCCGAGCGAGGGCTCGGTGATCGGCACGCCAAGGCCGAGGAAGGAGAGCGTCGCCTCCAGCGCGATGGCCCGCGCCACCTGCATGGTGCCGACCACGATCAGCGGCGGCAGGCAGTTCGGCAGCAGGTGGCGGAAGATGATCCGCCGCGTCGGCAGGGCGAGGCACTGCGCCGCCTCGATGTACTCGCGGCGCCGCTCGACCAGCGCGCTGCCCCGCACGGTGCGGGCGTAGTAGGCCCACTCCACCACTACCAGCGCGATGACGACGTTCAGGATGCCCTTGCCCAGGAAGGCCAGGATCATCAGTGCGGCGAGGATCGCCGGGAAGGAGAGCTGCAGGTCCACCAGGCGCATGATCGCGCTGTCGGTCCGCCCGCCGGCATAGGCGGCGAGCAGCCCGAGCGAGGCGCCGACGATGCAGGCGATCAGCGCCGAGCCCGCGCCCACGCTCAGCGAGATGCGCAGCCCGTACATGATGCCGGACAGCATGTCCCGGCCCTGATCGTCGGTGCCGAGCCAGTAGGTGAAGCCGGCGCCGCCCACCGTGCCCGGCTCCATGCGCCCGTCCATGATGTCGAGCTGGGCGAGGTCGTAGGGGTTCTGGGGGGCGATCCAGGGGGCGAAGATCGCGACCAGCGCGATGGCCACGAACACCACCAGCCCGCCCAGCGCCAGCTTCGAGGCGGCGAATTCCGAGACGAAGCGACGGAAGGGCGTCTCCACCCGCGGCGCAGCGGTGGAGGACGCAGCCGCCACCTCGGGCGCGGTGGTCGTGCTCATGTCCGCCCCTCCAGCCGCACGCGCGGATCCAGCACCGAGTAGGTGATGTCCACGATCAGGTTGATGGTGATGAAGAGCAGCACGATCATCATCAGGTAGGCGACGATCACCGGCCGATCCAGCACGTTGATGCTGTCGATGATCAGCTTGCCCATGCCAGGCCAGGCGAAGATGCTCTCCGTGACGACGGAGAAGGCGATCGTTCCGCCGAATTCCAAGCCCACCACCGTCACCACCGGGATCAGGATGTTCTTGAACACATGCACGAAGGTGACGCGCGCCGGGCTCAGGCCCTTGGCACGGGCGAATTTCACGTAGTCCATCAGTACGGTTTCGCGCACGCCGGCGCGCGTCAGGCGAATCACCAGGCTGATCTTGAACAGGCTCAGGTTGATTGCCGGCATGATCATGTGCTGGAGACCGTCCCAGGTGAGGAAGCTCCAGCGCATGCCCAGCACCTCCACCGTCTCGCCGCGGCCGGTGGAGGGGAGCCAGCCGAGCTGCACGGCGAAGACCATGATCAGCATCAGCCCGACCCAGAAGGTCGGCAGCGAAAAGCCCAGGATGCTGCCCGCCATGATGGTCTTGCTGGCCGGCGAATTCGGCCGCAGCCCGGCATAGAGGCCGAGCGGCAGGCCGATCAGCAGCGCCACGAAGGTCGCGCCGAGAGCGAGCTCAAGCGTCGCCGGCATGCGCTGCAGGATCAGCTGGAGGGCGGGCTCGTTGAACACGAAGCTGCGGCCGAGATCGCCCCGCAGCGCATTGCCCAGGAAGACGAGGTACTGCTGCCACAGCGGCAGGTTCAGGCCCAGCGCCTCGATCGCCCGCTCGCGCTCGATCTGGTCGGCATCGGGGCTGATCAGGATCTCCACCGGGTCGCCGATCGCATAGACGCCGACGAAGACCAGCACCGACATCGCCAGCACGACGCCGGCGGCCTGCAACAGCCGTCGCAGGAGGAAGACCGTCATCGCGGGGCTGCCCGGATGTCCTGCGCCCGGGTCAGCTCATCCGCGCGCGGCGTGTGCACCACGCCCTGCCGCATGGCCCAGATATTGGTCTGGATGTGCAGCGGAATGATCGCGACATCCTCCATCGCCAGCCGCTGCGCGTCCTGCAGGATCTTCTCCCGCTTCGCATCGTCCATCTCGGTGAGCGCCTGGTCGATCATGCGGTCGAGTTCGGGGTTGGAGTAGCGGCCGCGGTTGGAGGCGCCCCAGCCCTTCTCCCGATCATAGGTGGCCGAGAGGTTGCGCAGCGGGTGCGATCCCTCCGGGTTGGAGCCCCAGCCGACCAGGAAGGCGGAGAATTCCTGCCGGCCCGCGCGGGCGATGAAGGTGGTCCAGGGCTGTGCCTCGACCGCGGTGCGCACGCCGATGCGCGTCCACATCTGGCCAACCGCCTGGATGATGCGCGCATCGTTGATGTAGCGGTCGTTCGGTCCGTTGAGCTGGATGCGGAAGCCCTGCGGAAAGCCAGCCTCGGCCAGGAGCTTGCGCGCCGCCTCCGGATCGGCCTTCGGTGCCGGCAGGTCGGGGACGTGGCTGTAGATTCCCTCCGGCAGGTACTGGCCTGCGGGCGTCGCCGCGCCCTCCATGATCCGCTCCACGATCGCCTGGCGATCGATGGCGAGCGAGAGCGCCCGCCGCACCCGCACGTCCTTCAGCGGGTTGTGCGGAATCGGCTTGCCGTCGTTGTCGGTGATGAAGGGCGAGGCGTCGGTGCGCATGTGGTCGAGGCCGAGGAAGATGATGCGCAGCCCGGTCCGCTCGGACAAAGTGATCCGCTCATCCTTGCGCAGCCTTTGCAGGTCGCTGGTCGGCACCTGATCGATGAAGTCGACATCGCCCGCCAGCAGCGCCGCGGTGCGCGTGGCGTCATTGGTGATCATGCGGTAGGTGACGCGGGCGTAATAGGGCTTGTCGCCCAATAGGCATCGTTGCGCTCGAACTCGATGCGGTCGCCGTTGCGGTGCGAGAGCACGCGCCAGGGGCCAGTGCCGATGGCGGCGCGGACGGCGTTGAAATCCTCCGTCGTGGCGTCCTGGTGCGTCTCCCGGTCCAGGATGCGGACGTTGGAGAGGCCCATCGGCATCAGCGGATAGGGCGTTGCCGTGTGCAGCCGGATGGTCAGCGGGTCCACCACCTCGATGCGCTGGATCGGCCGGGTGTAGATCGCGAAGGAGGAAGGGCTGTTCGGCACGTTCGGCACGCGCTGGAAGGTAAAGGCGACGTCCTCGGCGGTGAACTCGTTGCCGTTGTGGAAGTGTACGCCGGGGCGCAGCTTGAACTCCCAGACGGTGGGCTCGACGGCGCGCCATTCCGTGGCGAGCCCGGGCACGAGCCGTGCACGGTCGTCGGTGTTCACCAACCGGTCGAAGATCATGTCCGCCACGGCATTGTTCGGCGAGAGCTGGTGGTAGTGCGGATCAAGGGAGGTGACCGGCGCGCCGACCGCCATCGTCAGGCTCTGCGCCCGCACGCCGGATGCAAGTGCCAAAACCGAAAGGGCCGCGAGGCCCATGCTTCGCGCGATGCCGGTCATTCTCGCCCCCGGAAGCTCTTCCCAAGGTCCGGAGCTTAGCAGCCGGCCCATCTTGCGGCTAGGTTCCCCTTACCCTACCGGTCGGGTATTGCTTTGACTGCCGCAGTGTGCGCGGAATGGCAGGCCCTGTGCATGCACGCCCCGCCATGGCGCGGAACCCAGCCTGGACAGAGACCGATGCCGCCACATTCCCCGCCCGCCCGTCCCGCCCGCGCCCTGGCCGTGGCGGCCCTTCTCGTCCTGGCCGTGCCGGCCGGGGCACAGACGCTCAGCATCGGCATCGGCGGGTCGCCCACCTCGCTCGACCCGCACTACTACAATGCCTCGCCCAATATCAGCCTGACCCAACACCTGTTCGACCGGCTCGTGGCGCAGGATGCGCGTGCGCGTCTTCAACCCATGCTGGCGGAGAGCTGGCGCGCCGTGTCCGACACGGTGTGGGAGTTCAAGCTGCGCCCCGGCGTGAAATGGCACGACGGGCGCGACTTCACCGCGGAGGATGTGGCCTTCACCATCGAGCGCGTGCCCAATGTGGAGAACAGCCCGGGCTCCTTCGCCGGCTTCGTCCGGGCCATCCAGCGCATCGAGGTGGTGGACCCGCTGACCATCCGCTTCCACACCGCCGCGCCGCATCCGCTGCTGCCGACCGAAATGGCGGCCGTCCAGATCATCTCGCGCCATGCCGGCGAGGGCGCCACGACCGAGGACTACAACAGCGGCCGCGCCGCCATCGGCACGGGGCCCTACCGCCTGGTCTCCTATCATGCCGGCGACCGCACGGAGTTCGTGCGCAACGACGCCTACTGGGCAGGGCCGCAGCCCTGGGCGCGCGTCTCCTACCGCTTCATCGCCAATGACGCCGCCCGCACCGCGGCGCTGCTGGCGGGCGACGTGGACGTGATCGACCAGGTGCCGGCCACCGACCTGTCGCGCCTGCGCCGCGACCCGAAGGTCTCGATGTTCGAGATCCAGGGACTGCGGCTGATCTATCTGATCCCTGACTACAGCCGTACCGAGAACCCGGTGCTCGTCACCGACAACGACGGCAACCCGCTGCCGCGCAACCCCTTCCAGGATGCGCGCGTGCGCCGTGCGCTCTCCATCGCCATCGACCGCACGGCGCTGGCCGAGCGGATCATGGAGGGCACGGCGAAGCCGAACGGCCAGTGGCTGCCGCCCGGCACCTACTCCTACAATCCCGAAGTGCCGGTGCCGCCCCACGATCCCGAAGGGGCGAAGCGGCTTCTGGCCGAGGCCGGCTTCCCGCAGGGCTTCCGCATGACCCTGACGACGCCGAACGACCGCTACCCCAACGACGCGAAGACGGCGCAGGCCGTGGCGCAGATGTGGACGCGCATCGGCGTGCGGACGGAAGTGCAGGCCCTGCCCTGGTCGGCCTATGCCGGCCGTGCGGCGCGACAGGAGTTCAACATGCGCCTGGTCGGCTGGGGCAGCTCGACCGGCGAGGCCTCCTACATGCTGGTCAACATCCTCGGCACCTATGACCGCGCGAAGCGGCGCGGCGCCTCCAATTCCTCGCGCCACTCCAATCCAGCGCTGGACGCGCTGACCGAGCAGGCGGTGGCGACACTCGACGACGAAAAGCGCGAGGCGCTGCTGCGCGACGCGGTGAAGATGGTGTCCGACACCACGGCGATGATCCCGCTGTACCAGCTCGTGAATTTCTGGGCGACGCGCCGCGGCCTCACCTACGAGGCACGAATGGACGAGCGCACCACGGCCATGGCGGTGAAGCCGGCGAAGTGAGGCGCCTGGCCCGCGGCGCCCTGCCCCGCGCGGGCGCCGCTACTCTTCCGTCGCGGGCGCGACCGGCAGGATGGCGGTCTCCTTCACCGTGGTGACCGTCAGCATGGTCTCCACCCGCTCCACTCCGGGCAGGGGGCGCAGTTCCTCATTCAGGAAATGGTCGAGCGCGGCGAGGTCCGGCAGCCGCACCTTCAGCAGGTAGGTCCAGCCGCCGGTAATGGCGTGGCATTCCAGCACGGCGTCCTGCTTGCGCATGGCCTTGCGGAATCCCGTATCCTCGCGGCCGGGCACGACGGTGACGAGAATATGGGTGAGCAGCGGGCAGCCTGCAGCGCCCGGATCGAGGTCCGCCCGCCAACCCCGGATGACGCCGCGCTCTTCCAACCGCTTCACCCGTTCGGCGGTGGCGGAAACGGAGAGGCCGGCAACCTTCGCAAGCTCCGCCAGCCCTGCGCTACCGTCGAGTTGCAGAGCGACCACGAGTTTGCGGTCGATTTCGTCCATGCGGGAAGCCTAGGCGGCCCCACCCTGTGCCGGCAAGCACCGGCATGCGGGGGAACCCGCCCGCGCGAATTCCCCCGGCCTCCGCATCAGACGTAATGCTCGGCGAGCGGGCGGAAGCCGTTGAAGGCCTGGCTCGCATAAGTCGTGACATAGGCCCCGGTCGCCAGCAGGGCCACGCGGTCCCCGGACTCCAGCGCGAGCGGGAGGCGGTAATTGGCCTTCTCGTACAGCGTATCGGTGCTGTCGCAGGTCGGGCCGGCGATCGTCACCGGGCCTTCCGGCGTGCCGTCATGCGGCGTGGCGAAGGCATACTTGATCGCCTCGCCCTCGGTCTCCGCCAGGCCGCCGAAGCGCCCGATGTCGAGATAGACCCAGCGCACCGGATCATCCTTCGCCTTGCGGCTGACCAGCACGACCTCGGCGCTGACCACGCCGGCATCGCCCACGATGAAGCGCCCGGGCTCGATCACGATCTCGGGCAGCGCATTGCCGAAATGCTCGGTCATCGCGCCCATGATGGCAGCGCCGATCGCGTCGATCTCCGGCACCTCCTGGCGGTAGCGCACGGGATAGCCGCCGCCGAGATTGACCATGCGCAGCTTCACCCCGGCCTCGGCCAGGTCGGTGAAGAGCATCGCCACCTTGGCGATCGCGGCCTCATAGGCCCCGGTGTTGGTCTGCTGGCTGCCGACATGGAAGGAGACGCCGAAGGGATCGAGGCCAAGCTCGCCCGCCAGGACCATCAGCTCCTTCGCCATCTCGACCTCGCAGCCGAACTTGCGGCTGAGCGGCCATTCGGCGCCGTCATTGCCGACCAGGATGCGGCAATACACCCGCGCGCCCGGCGCGGACCGCGCCAGCTTGCGCAGCTCGGCCTCCGAGTCGAAGGCGAACATGCGCACGCCATGACCGAAGGCCGCCCTGATGGCGCGCTCCTTCTTCACGGTATTGCCGAAGCTGATCGCCTCCGCCTGCGCGCCGGCAGCAAGGCAGGCCTCCACCTCCTCGAGGCTCGCGGCATCGAAGAAGGAACCGAGACCGACCAGGCGCTCGAGGACCGGTGCGGCCGGATTCGCCTTCACCGCGTAGTAGATGCGCGCCAGCGGCATCGCCGCCTGGAGCCGGCGGAAATTCGTCTCGACCCGGTCGAGATCCAGCACAAGACAGGGCGTCGGCGGAGCGACGTCCTGCAGGAATTGCGCGACCTTTGGGGTCATCGCGCCCTCCTCGAAACTCGAAGGACCGCCCCTGCATGGGCGGCGGCCCCAAGTTGACGAAACGGTCGAACGAACCAGCGACCAAACGGGCCGCCCGGGTTGCCTCGGACGGGGTTGCCAGAACGCTTGACGTCGTTGCGTAAACCTTGCGCCGCGGTGACCCGCTAAGCAGCGCCTTGATGGAGGGGCGCCTGGGTTCCGTGGGCCTGGGGCCAGAGGCACGTGCGTACTGCGTCTGGGCGGGCATATAGGCCCCGCCCGGAATCATGCAAAGCGGAAATTCGCCTCCGGCTGCATCTTTTTCCAGCGGCAGCCGCCCTGGGCCGGAAACTCCCCTCGAAGCGCACGGAACATCCGGCTGATCCGCCTGCCGGAATGCTGCTTCACCGGGAATCCAACGGCGCGGAGACGCTCA
>Ga0182741_1004492_pt1 | contig 13696 bp, 16 predicted proteins | sample eDN5th37CBELigOP_FD_128874 | JGI IMG/M metagenome (GOLD analysis project Ga0182741, IMG submission 128874) | Enriched Organic Plus compost microbial communities from Emeryville, California, USA - eDNA 5th pass 37_C BE-Lig OP (version 2) (version 2) ...
CCAACATCATCATCGGCAGTCAAGCACCAACCAGTCGACAGCGCATGCCGAACTCGAAACCCCGTGCCCACCAGTCGGATACGCCAAATCCGCCCGATTTCCGGCGGATGCTACGGCTACCCCATTGCGCGTCAGCGTCATCCGCCCTCCAAAAGGTTTCCCTGAATTAAAAGTCAGGGGAACCGAAATTTCAAGAAGTCGCGGTGTGCACAGAGTCCCGGCGAGGAGATGACTGCGGGCAGCACCTCCTCGCCGAGTCCGGTGTCAGCTCTTCCGGAAGGCGCGCATTGCCGCCCAGGTGCCCCCGGCGATGACCAGCACCCCCAGTACTGCGAACCCCAGCAGCAACGGAATCGACGAGCCTGAGGACTGTGAGTCCTCAGGGGCAACCTGCGCTTCGGTGGTCTCGGGCTCGGCTGCGCCCGACGAGGGGGACGCCTCCTGAGCCTCGGAGGTCGGTGTCTGCCCGGCCGCCGCGGTGACGGTGAAGGCGTAGGAACCGGTGATGGGATGGCCGTCGGCGGAGACGACCCGGTAGCCGACGGTATACTCCCCTGCGGTCAAGGGCTCCGGGATGGCCAGCCGCACCCGTTCTGCGTCGACAATCGCCTCGGAGCTTCCCCGTTGAGTGCCCGAACTGTCGGTAAGTGTCACGGTGGCGAAAGCGGTGTTGATGGGTTGGTTGAACTCGAGTTCGATTCCGTCCGGGGAACTTGCCACCGTGGCGTCGGCGGCGGGAGTCGAACCGATCAACATGCTGTGAGCTTGCGCGGGCGCGACGCCGAGGAGCAGCACCGCGGCGGCCGCGGCGAAGATCGTGATGAGTCTGGTCATGGGAACATACTTTCTCGGCTCCCTACCCCGGCGCAGCGTCCGGCGCGGTGGCCTGTCGAGAGAACGCAAAGGGTGCTGATCGGGGTCTACCCTAGCCCATCTACTATGTACCGTAGTTTTACGGTTGGTCGGTGACGCTACCGGCTCGCTCAGACACCGAGACGGACGAGAATATGAAACTGACGACCAATGTGAAAGTGTCCGCGGCTCTGGTCGCCCTGTTCGTGGTGTTGTTGTCGGTGTTGCTCTACACCAATAGGGCCGGGACGAACGCCGGGACGACTGGCCAAGAGGCGCCCGGCGCTGCCACGGCACCGGTGTGGACCCCAGATATCCGTACCTTGTCCACGGCCCCCGACGACAAGGTCCAACTCGTCGAATTCCTTGATTTCGAATGCGAGTCCTGCCGGGCCTTGTACCCGGTGATGGAACAAATCCGCAACGAGTACGTCGGGCGGATCGACTTTGGGATCCGCTACTTCCCCATTCCCAGCCACACCAACAGCCATCTGGCCGCACGGGTCGTCGAAGCCGCGGCCCGGCAAGGGCGTCTCGAGCCGATGTATCAGCTCATGTACGACACCCAGGCACAGTGGGGCGAGTCGAGCCAGTCCCAGGAAAAAGTATTCTGGGGTTTTGCCGAACAACTGGGCCTGGATATGGCCGCATTCGAGCGGGACGTCAACGATCCCACCGTCAGCGCGCGCGTGGACCGGGACTTCGACGACGGTCTTACCCTCGGTGTACAAGGCACACCCACCCTGTTCCTCAACGGCGTCGAGCTGCCCCCCATGCCCACCTACGAACAGCTACGGGCCCGGATCGACGCGGCGCTGGCCGAGTGAGCGCCCCGACGCGTCCGGCGGCGCCTGCCACCGACGAGGCGTCGGGTCGGACGCTCGGCAGCACGGGGGTGGGCTGGATCCTCGTTGTCTGCGGCGCAGCGGGGCTACTAGCCTCGCTGGTACTCACCGTCGAAAAGTTCGCCGTGCTGGCCGATCCGGCCTATCGGCCCTCGTGCAGCATCAACCCGGTCATCAGCTGCGGGTCGATCATGACCTCGTGGCAAGCGGAGCTGTTCGGCTTCCCTAATCCGTTGCTGGGCGTCATCGGTTTCACGGTCGTACTGACCACCGCCGTAGCGGTCCTGGCCGGGGCCGGCGTGCCCCGCTGGTATTGGAACGGCCTGTTCGCCGGCCTGACCGCGGCGGTCGCCTTCGTGCACTGGCTGATTTTCCAGAGCCTCTACCGGATCGAAGCGCTGTGCCCGTACTGCATGGTGGTGTGGCTGGTCAGCGTGCTCGGCTGGTGGTATTGCCTGCTGCACCTCGAGGCGGTGCAAAAACATCGACCGTTGCGGTCATGGCAGCGGCTGCACCGGCTGCATGCAGTGGTCCCCACCGTCTGGACGCTGACTGTATCCGCCCTGGTAGCGCACGCCTTCTGGCCGTACTGGCAGACCCTGATCTGACAAAAGTTTCCGGGTAGCGGCAGCCTCCGCTCACTCACGGCGCATCGAGCGATATTCTCCCCATCGCGAGGTACCTTTTGCGAGGCGCGCGGGAATGCTCGGACGACTACGTGCCGTCCTCGCGTGGTGGAGGAAGCCGGTGCAGGTACTGCTCGGGCAGCTCGGATTCGGCAGCCCGACGGGCAGCCTCGGCCTCGACCATCTGCGACGACCGCGCCCAAACCACCTTGATCCAGTGGTACGCCAGGACGGTCATCGCTCCCCACCCCAAAAACAAGCCGATGCCCGGGCCGGCCCCACCGGCGACGGGATCGAGGGTCTGCCGCGACCACACGGCAAGCACACCGAACACGATCGCCAGCGTGCACCCGGCGCTGGCAAACCAGGCCAGCACCCATCGTCGGGTCACCAGCGCCAGCATCGAGAGCACGATCCCGAACACCGCTGCCAGCACCAAAAAGATCCGCGAAGGAAGGGTGATGGTTTCGGCCTGTGCCACCGTAGAGCCGGCCAGCACCTGCCAGCCGTTGGCGCCACCGTTGTGCGGAAGTGAGAACGAGACCGCCACCACCACCACCACTGCAGCGACCACCACCGCACGCATCCCGGGATCGATCTGTCCGGCGACCCTCTTTTCGGCGGCCGCCAGCTCCTGTCGACGGTGGACCGGATCGGGGTAGACAGTCGACTCGTCGCCGGGCTGTACCTCGTCCGGATCACTACGGTCACCCGACTCGCTCATAACTCGACCTCCGCCCTGGGAAAATGTTCCGGTGACCGCGACCGTCCAAAGCGGAGCAGACCGGTCGGCCCTCGGATGGATCCAGCCCGATCCGTCCGAGGACCGACCGGCGCAGGTACCCGCACCCCTCGGACCAGGCACCAGCCCTCTACCCGGGATCGACCAGCACCTGTGCCTGGGGCTCGTCCCGCCACAACTGCGCAATGATCGCGCAATACGACCCCGCGGTAGCGGACCAGGTCGCGGAGGCATCGACTACCCCCAGCCCCCGGCCGATAACTCCGGCCGCGAGCAGCACCGCCCGATTGGCCAGTGCCGCGGCCGGACTGCCACGCTCGACGACGGTGCCGGCCAGGTCCGCCGCCACGTCGAAGAGCTCTGTCGGCACGGCCGGTACCGACTCGGTTCCTAGGCCATGCTCGCGCAGGTGCGCACCGGCACGAAGATGCCGATCCACCTGCCCGAGAACATGTTCCAACGCACGCACATGTCGGCGCAACTTACCCGGCTTGCCGATGTGCGCGGCGGTGATCGGCGGCAGGCGACGTAACCGTTGAGGATCCGGAAGCCCTGCATGCTCGAGCGTCACGGCGGTCAGGTCTCGGATGAGCCAGTCGGCCAATGCCGCGGTGGCTCGGTCTGTTGCCGGCACGGTCACCACCGGCATGTTGGTCTTCAACGGTATTTTCCGATCTTTCGGCGCCGAGACGGCGAACGATTTATTCCTTCGTATCGGTGCGTGCCGAGGCCTCGCCGGTGCTCCGCGGTTCGGCAAGCTCACGCTTAGCGATTTCGGTGCTCCTGGGCGCACCACCGAAACCCACGTGTGCCTCGGCCCTCATGCGTTCGACCATGTGCGGGTAGTGCAGCTCGAACGCCGGCCGTTCGGAGCGGATCTGCGGCAGTTCGGTGAAGTTGTGTCGCGGCGGCGGGCAGGTAGTCGCCCATTCGAGCGAGTTGCCGTAGCCCCAGGGGTCGTCGACAGTGACGATCTGCCCGTAGCGGTAGCTCTTGAAGATGTTCCACACGAATGGCAACACCGAGGCACCGAGGACAAAAGATCCGATCGTCGAAATCGTGTTCAGGGTGGTGAATCCGTCCGAGGGCAGGTAGTCGGCGTACCGGCGGGGCATGCCTTCATTGCCCAGCCAGTGCTGGACGAGAAAGGTGGAATGGAAGCCCAGAAATGTCAACCAGAAATGCCACCTGCCTAGGCGCTCGTCGAGCATTCGACCGGTCATCTTCGGAAACCAGAAGTAGATACCCGCATAGGTCGCAAACACCACGGTGCCGAACACGACGTAGTGGAAGTGCGCCACCACGAAGTACGAATCGTGCAGCTGGAAGTCCATAGGAGGGGAGGCCAGGATCACGCCCGACAGGCCGCCGAAGAGGAAGGTGATCAAAAAACCCACGGAGAACAACATCGGTGATTCGAAAGTCAACTGCCCCTTCCACATGGTGCCGATCCAGTTGAAGAACTTCACTCCGGTCGGGATGGCGATCAGGAAGGTCATGAACGAGAAGAACGGCAGCAGCACCGCGCCGGTGGCATACATGTGGTGCGCCCACACCGCGATCGACAGGGCCGCGATGCCGAGGGTGGCGTAGATCAGGCCGGTGTAACCGAAGATCGGCTTCCGGGAGAACACCGGGAAAATCTCGGAGACGATGCCGAAGAACGGCAGCGCGATGATGTAGACCTCGGGATGACCGAAGAACCAGAACATATGCTGCCAGAGCATCACTCCGCCGGTGGCGGGATCGAAGAGGTGACCGCCGAGTACCCGGTCGTATAGCAGCCCCATCAACGCTGCGGTCAGCAGCGGAAAGGCGATGAGGATCAGGATGGAGGTGACGAGAATGTTCCAAGTGAAGATCGACATCCGGAACATCGTCATGCCGGGGGCTCGCATACACACGATGGTGGTGATGAAGTTGACTGCGCCCAGGATGGTGCCCAGTCCTGAGATGGCCAGGCCCACGATCCATAGATTTGCGCCCATGCCGGGGGAGTGCACTTCCGTGCTTAAAGGCACATACGCGGTCCAGCCGAAGTCGGCGGCGCCGCCGGGGGTGATGAAGCCGCCGACTGCAACGAGGGATCCGAACAGATACAGCCAGTAGCTGAAGGCGTTCAGCCGGGGGAATGCGACATCGGGCGCGCCGATCTGCAGTGGAAGGATGTAGTTGGCAAAGCCGAACACCACAGGAGTGGCGTACATCAGCAGCATGATCGTGCCATGCATGGTGAACAGCTGATTGTACTGCTCATTCGAGAGGAACTGCAGACCCGGCGCGGCCAGTTCGCTGCGCATGATCAGGGCCATCAGGCCTCCGATAGCGAAGAACGCGAACGCGGTCACCAGGTACATCTGACCCAGTACTTTCGGGTCGGTCGTGGTGATCATTTTGTGGATGAACGCACCCTTGGGGCCGCGCCGCGCCGGCATGGGGCGGGTAGCGGCAGGCCAGGGTGGCGGGGCGAGAGCGGTCATGTGCTGTCCGATCCGAAGTTTCGCGCGAGCGCACGGTGATGAGACGCCCTCGAGCGTACCTAATTACTATGCTGCATAGTAATTAGGGTCGGTTCGGTCGCCCGTGCCGGATCATGCCTGAGCGAGGGTCAGGCACACGGCCGCGGAGGTCGCCGCCAGCCCGACCAGCGCGGTAGCGACAGGCATAGCCATCGACAACGCCGCAGCTGTGGCGTACGACACCTTCGGGCACCGCGTCCGCCAGCTCACGCGCAGCTTGAGCAGTCGCAGCGAGATCTCGTTGCTCAACCCCAAGGTCCCGGCCGGCTGCGGCAATGTCGAAGCGGAGACCACGGTCAGCGCCGAGCACACCGTCGCCGTGCTGGTGGCGCGGGCAGCGTGCTGATCAGCGGTCAGTTCGACCAGGGTTTTGACCGCGGCCGGGGCGGCGGCGAACAACGGCACTGCCGGAAGCACCGCGGCCAAGATGTCACATGTGGTGACGATCAGGTGGTGACTGCCTCGCAGGTGTGCCCGCTCGTGGGCCAGGACAGCATCGCGTTCGGAACCGCTCAGACACTGCGAGAGCCCGTCGGTAGCCACCACGAATCCGGGTCGGCCGGCCACGCTGTAGGCCATTGGCATCGGGTGCGCCAGCCACATCACACCGTCGTCGCGGGAGTGGGCGACGATGGAGACCACATCACGGTGGTAGTCGAGTAGACGGGTTTGTTCTCTGGTGTACCGCCGACCCAGGATCACGGCTCGCACGGTTATGGTGAGCAGGGCCAGGGCTCCGGTAGCGGCCAGGGTTTCGGTGATCCACGGCTGCATCGCGTGGGAAACCGCGGACAGACACCGCACCACGGCCTCGACCGCGGTCTCGGCAGGCGCATGGTCGGGCCAGGCCAAGGTGACCACCGCGGAGGCGCCGAAGAACAAGGCCCCGGCTATGCTGCCCAGCCACGCCGCCAGCAGGACTCCGGGAGGCACGGAGGTGGCGGCGAGCGGACCGAGCATTCGCGGGGCCGCCATCGAGATCAGGGCGGCGCCGAGCAACAGGACCAGGGCCAATGTCATTGGTCGGCGGCCCGGCCCGTCCAGCCCCGGCGCAGGGCATCGTATTCGCGGTCGCTGACCGTCTTGGCGAAATGCAGCAGCACCGCGCTGGGGTCGGTGCTGCTGTCGAGCAGGGCGCGCAGTGCCTCGGAGGTGGCTTCCTCCCGGCTGCGTGAGGGCGAATAGTAGTAGGCGCGACTGCGTTTTTCTCGCTGCACCCAGCCCTTCTCATACAGATGGGTGACCACGGTCAAAATGGTGGTGTAGGCGAATTCCTTGCGATCGCGAAGCCGTTCGACCAGGCCATGGACCGACTGTGGCTCGTCGGTCGACCACAGTTCGTTCATCACCTCGGCTTCGAGACCCCCCAACCTGTGTATGGCTTCCCTCGCAGACATTCGCCGATTATCCCTTATCTATGTGCGTGCATCTGACGCGATCTGAACCCCTCGTGCGTTCAACCATGCCATGGGATCGGCCTTCTGGCCGTCCGGTCCCCACACTTCATAGTGCAGATGTGGCCCGGTCGATTGTCCCCGATTGCCCACGGTGGCGATCTGTTCCCCGGCTCGCACGCGCTGACCTGCAGAAACCAAGGCCTGATCGATGTGCCCGAACACCCCGATCGTGCCGTCGTCCTGCAGGATTCGTACCCACAGTCCGAAGCCGGAGGCGGGACCGGCCTCGAGTACCGTGCCATCGGTCACCGAGACGATCGGGGTGCCGATCGAGTTGGCGATGTCGAGCCCGTAGTGGCTCGTGCCCCAGCGGGGTCCGAAGTTCGACGTGAGCGTGCCACTGACAGGCATCAGCGTTTTTGGGCGGCGCGCCTCGGCCTCTTGCATGAGTCGGCGCTCCTCCCGGATCCGTGCCCGGTCGAGTTGATCCGCGAAGTCTGCCAGCATCGGCACCTGCACGGCCTGCAACACCTGGGGGGCCTGGGGTAGCACATCCGTAGGGGCTGAGGGTTGCGACGCGGCCTCGATCTCGTCGCTGACCGTGGGAGGGACCGAGGCGGCATGGGCGCTCGAGGTCGTTGCTGCCAGCAGCGCGCCTGCCGCTACCGACACGGCCAGCACGCGTCCGCTGGTTCCTGGGCTCGTTCGGCGATGCGCGCCTTTGCTTCGGATCGGCCTCGGGGCGAGGGCGTCCGCATGCTCGGCAAGGGCATCCCGATGCTCGATATCGAGACGTTCTACCGGGTCCAGGACAGCCACTGTCGTCGGGAAAGCAGCGTCATCGCGACCTGCGTCGATGGGATCGGTCGGCTCGGGAACAGGCCACGCTGCAGTACTACAGTCAGAGCGGCGGGGAACGACGAGTTGGGGCTCTGGTTTACGGTGTCGGGCCAAGATCGCATCCTCAAGAAGGCACCCGCTCGCGTGATAACGAAACGGTGACGGACACCGACACGTTACTACTATTCTGCATAGTTTCAATACCGGATCGTTACCCGGTCTCCGATTCGCGCTTGGGGTCGTGGCCGGAGTCAGCGGCGTCGGCTGCTGCCGCGGTACGAGAGTGTGGGTGCAGTCCGTTCAGCATCGCGTTGTACGCGGCCAGTTCGCGATCTCCCTCGCGGTCGACCTGGTCGTTCCGCTTCCGGGCACGCTGGTTTTCGATCGAACTCCATCGCACGAGCGCGAGCACGGTGGCCAGTAGCAGCGGTAGCTCGCCGACGGCCCACGCCAGGTTTCCACCGAGTCGCTGATTGGCAGCCAAGTCGTCGAACCAACCCAGTTGCAGTGAGGTATAGAACTCGGCGGCGATCACAAAATCCGCCATGATCAGGGCGACCAGAAAGAACGCGTAGCCGGCCAGCGCGACCGCCACTGCTCCCACGCGCGTCAACGGTCCCTGCGGCACGGGGACAGGATCGATCCCGACGGTGACCCAGAAGAAGACCAACCCCACCGCCAGCAACCACATATCGAGCACCATGCGTCCCGGGTAGGAGCCGCCGTCGTACAGTCCTCCGAGATACAACAGGTAGAAGGTGCCCACGAGCACCACCGCGGCCACCAGGGGATGGGTCACCCATCGCAGTGCGGTGCTGGCGAAAATCGCCCGCATCCAGTCGCGGGCTCCTGGAACTGCATCGCTGGGGCCGGAGCGAACCGCGCGGGCCGCCAAGGTGAGCGGAGCGCCCAGAACCAAGCACATGGGCACCACGATCGCCAGCGCTGCGGATGCGGGCAGGTGCACGCTGAACGCCGCCGGGGCGTAGCGCCCGACCCCGGAGGATGTCACCAGAAGCAACACTAGACAGCCGAGAAGCCAGGACACGGTGCGCCGGACCGGCCACGGCTGCCTCACTGCACGTAGCCTCCGCACTCCCAGCAGGTAGAGCGCTGCCAGCACGACCGCTGCGGTTCCCAGTAACAGATCGAACCGCCACTCCGTCAGCAACCTGCCCAGCGTCGGGGCACCATCGAACCCGTACCCCAAGACTTCGTCGACCAGGCTGGGTTCGCGACGTTCGCCCAATGGCGGCGGAGTACGGCCCAACGCCACCCCGAGTCCAATCGTGGCCGTCAGGACCGCAGATTCGATTACCGCCAAGCGTATGAACGTCCCCCGATTCGACGCGTCGGCGGCCAGAGCCGTGATCGCCACCGTCCGTTGGCGCCAGCCCAGCCACCCCACTACACCGAGTGCGACGACCTTGGCCAGGACCACAAGTCCGTAGGGGCCGGACAGAAACTCCCGAAGCGGAACCCGCACCAGAGCATTAATTATTCCCGACGCAGCCATCACCACGAATGCCACCGTCGCCAGCGCGGAGAACCGGCGTGTGGCGACATCGAGATGTCCGCCACCACGCACGGCGTGCAACACCAACGCTGCCAATCCCCCGGCCCACAGTCCGGCCGCCACCAGATGAAGTATCAGGCTGTTGGTGGCAAGATCATGCGATCCGCCCCCGGCGGAATGTCCCGTCAACGCGCGTGGCATCAGGCTCCCTACCGCCAGGACCAGCAACAACGGTGTCCACCGGTGCTGCAGAATGAGGCGGCATCCCAGCCCCACCGCGGCAGCCATACACGCGGTCCACAGCCAGGCGGTGGATGCCTCGATTTGCCCCACCGACTGCACGAACGGAACCGGATCGGCGAACACGGTGCTCAGTGGTTGGCCGGAGGTGTCCGACAACGACAGAGGAATCAGCACCAGCGCCGATCCTGCCCATAGCGCTGCAGCCGCGCCCGCAGTCCGCACCGCGCGGTAACCGTCGACATCGAGCAGCCCGGAACGCTGTGGTGGTACCAGCACCGCCGCCACCAGCAACGACCCGATCATCACCACCGCCGCCACTTCCCCTATCGCGGTGGCGGCCGGGAGTCCGTATCTCGTGAGCACTCCTGGATCCGGCAGCCCGAGCAACCGCAGAACCTCGCTGCTCGACACGGCCGCCAGGGCGGCCGCCACCAGGGCCGCGCCTGCCGTCCAAGAGACCATCATGCCGACTACAGCTCTACTGGTACCTGCCACGGAAAACCTCACCTCGTCCGTTGTTCGCCCGTTCCCGCCGGCCGAACCTGCAGGCCGCGCCTCGCCGCCGAAATACTATGAAGGATAGTTGATCGTGCCGATCCAATTTTCGCGACCATCCTATATATTCATGCGCATATGACTATATGATGTCGGTGTCTTGAGAAAGGAAAACGATGAGCCACGGACACGGACACGGCCTCTCGCCCGCCCAAGCCACCAGCGCCTCCGGCCGACACGTCCGACGGTTGTGGATCGCCGTGGCCCTGGGCCTGGTGACCTTTGTGCTCCAGGTCGTCGTCGGACTCTCCACCTCGTCGCTGGCCTTGCTCTCCGACTCCGCGCACGTGTTCACCGACGTGTTCGGCGTGTTGATGGCCGTCACCGCTATCACCGTCGCCCAGCGTGCCCGCACCCGACCGGACCGGACCTTCGGCCTGTACCGCACCGAAGTGTTCGCCGCCCTGCTCAACGCACTCCTGCTGTTCGGCGTCGCCCTCTGGATTCTCTACGAAGCCCTCCAACGACTGTCCGCCCCACCCGAAGTCCCCGGCCTGCCCGTCACCATCGTTGCCGTGGTCGGCCTCACCATGAACGTCATTTCGTTTCTCCTGTTGCGCGCCGGCGCCAAGGAGAGCATCAACGTCCGCGGGGCCTACCTCGAAGTCCTGGCCGACATGCTCGGTTCGGTCGGCGTGCTTATCAGCGGTGTGGTGACCATCGTGTTCGGCTGGCGGTACGCCGACCCGCTCATCGGTGTCGCCATCGGACTCTTCGTCCTGCCCCGGGCCTACAATCTCGGCCGACACGCGATCGGCATACTGCTCCAACAAGCCCCGAAGAGTATCGACATCACCGAGGTCAACGCCGCCCTTAATGCCCTTCCTGGAGTCCATGAATCCCACGACCTGCACGTCTGGACTCTTACCTCGGGCATGGAAGTGGCCTCTGCACATCTGGTCACCGAATCCGACGCGGACTCCACAGCCGTGCTCACAGCGGCACAAACCTTGTTGGCGGAACGCTTCGGCCTCGAACACGCCACCCTGCAGGTCGAACCCCACGACGGCGAGGGACGCTGTCGCGAACTCTCGTGGTGACCTCCACAGACCCACCAGGAGTCCCTGGGACGAACACGGCGCACGCTGCAGCTCCTTCGATCCTACGGTCACTGTCGCCGAGGCTGCGATGGCCAGTTCGAAGTTGTTGCCCGCGGCGGTGAACGCCAGGGTGGTGGTGCGCTCGTAGCCCAGACCGATCGCGGCGCCGAACAGGAACCCGCCGCCCCACATGAGGACAAAATAGGTGAGCAGAGGCAGAGCGATGCGCACGACGTCCCATGGCTGCGACGTGATCTGTTCGCCCTGGAGCGCGAATAGGAGCACGATCGTGAACAGCAACCCGTACAGCGTCCACGGCCCAGCCGGTCGACAGAGGCAGCACTCGCCAGTTCGACACGCTCTTCGGCAGCTAGACCTATTCCGAGGTCGCCGATCTGATCGCTGAGCCGCTGCGCCTGCAGGCCGGGCTGCTGCCCGACGGCAAGGTCGCCGCCGTACGCGCGCTGCAGGCCGACGGAGCGAAAGTGGTCGTCGTCGGAGACGGCATCAACGACGCTCCCGCGCTGGCCGCTGCGCATGTCGGTATCGCCATGGGTGGCGCGGGATCGGATCTGACCTTGCAGACCGCCGACGCGGTCGTCGTCCGTGACGACCTCACCGCCATCCCTGCGGTGATCCACCTGGCCCGGAGGGCTCGACGCCTGGTCATCGCCAACCTCGTCATCGCCGCCTCGGTCATCGTGGTCCTGGTGACCTGGGACCTTGTCGGCACGCTGCCGCTGCCGCTGGGAGTGGCGGGTCATGAAGGCTCCACCATCCTCGTCGGTCTCAACGGACTGCGATTGCTGCGAGAGACCGAATGGCGCCGTGCTGTCCGCACAGACCGACACAGTTCCGCTGCGCACGTGTGACCTCGCCACCGTTAGTCATCTGGCCGAATCCACCTTCGACGCTCACCTGTCTCATCTGCTTCAGGTGGTCACCGATTTCGAAGAGCATGGCATCGGTTTTCCCTCGGTGACCGCATCGATACTGTGGTAACGAAGTGCTCCATCTCCGATGTCACAGAATGTACGTCTATGGAAGGCACCTGATGCTGCGCAAGTTCGTCGTCGTGACCGCTGTGACCGCCGCGCTCGGAGCGGGTTCGATGGGTACCGCTGCTGCGGACACCGCCCCACCCGTGCCTGCCCTCAACTTGTGCAAGTGGGAGCGCTTTACGCCGGAGTGCATTGCACTGTGGTTGGCGGGCGTGGCGACCGGCTCGGCGGGATCCGGTTCTGCCTTGTCCTGATCGACGGCGCTCGTTAACTGTGGCTCTGGCGCACTCCTGTGGGATGCGTCGGAGAGAATCAAGACCGACGACAACTGCATGAATGCACGGCATGCGTGCACGTCCAGCGGGCGACTCCATCAGACTCCCTTCACAGTCCCTCAAGCACCCCCATCAGGTCCTCGAGGAGCGCATCGGTGCGGGCTTCGATCTCGTCGAAGACGTCGGTGAGGTCTTCGAGGGTCTGGTGATCGCGGCGGCGGGCGGTGGTACCGCGGTCGTAGTAGCCGGCGTCGAGGTCGATCTCAGGCTCGACCCAAGCGTCGACATCGTCTTGCGGGGGAACGGGCAACACCTTCCGTACCGGGGCCCGGCCGGACAGGTGCGCCCGGGTCAGCGCCGACACCGATTGCGGGGTCATCGGCTGCGCGTGTGGGAGGTGTCCCCAGCGGTCGATCGGACACAACAGCGGTTGCCGAGCCTGTTCCGCATCGAGCGGATCGGTGATGATCTCGCTCGGGTCGGTGAGGTGATGGCGCAGCAGATGGGTGCCGGGATACTGGTCGAGGAACGCCTGGATCTGCGCCCACCGCTGGTAGATCGCGACCGCGGGGTTGTCCCCGGTCTCGGAATCCGGTGGGAGACGGAATCTTTCGCCGGTCCGGGTGGTAACCACGAGGGTGTTGCCGTCGAGGCGGAGGTCGCGGCGGCGCAGCCGGGTGAGGTCGGTGAAGGTCATGCCGGTGGCGGCGAGGACCAGCAGGAGCGCGTCGCGGCGGCCGAACAGTCCGCTCGGCCATCCCTCGACAGGTAGTTCGGCCGCCCGCTGCACCAGAAGGCGCCCGAGCCGGTCGAGACGCGAAGCACGAGTGGTGTCGAGGTGCCGGCGCACCATCTCGGTCCGCCCCGGGGCGGGATAGCCGTGCCCGGTGTGGACGGCGTTGATCGCCGACAAGCGGCGCCGCTGCGTCGCGACCACGGCCGGGTGCTCGTGCAGGAACAACGCCAGGGATTCGGGTGCGGCGGGGATGGGATGGTGGTCGGCGGCGGTGCACCAGTCGGTGAACAGGGCCCAGTCATGGCGGTAGCGGGCGGGGATCCGCAGGTCGAGGTCGGCATCGTGAACATCGGTGCTGCGGAAGAACTCTCGTCCGGCGCTGGCGCTCACGGTCACAGGCCGAGATTGGTGACGGCGTTGCCGATGAGTGGTGCGTGTTCGCGGGCGTAGGTCTCGAGCATGGCGGGGGTGGTGTGACCGGTCTGGCGCATGATCGCGTGCGCGGAGGC
>Ga0182741_1004493_pt1 | contig 13694 bp, 10 predicted proteins | sample eDN5th37CBELigOP_FD_128874 | JGI IMG/M metagenome (GOLD analysis project Ga0182741, IMG submission 128874) | Enriched Organic Plus compost microbial communities from Emeryville, California, USA - eDNA 5th pass 37_C BE-Lig OP (version 2) (version 2) ...
CCGATGCTTCAAAGTGGAAGCATATTCCCTACGCAAATACCAGATGTGTGTGCGAATGGAGATGGAGATTTGAGGGACCTCACAGAGCTATGTCGCAAGATTGCCACCCAGTTACCAGCTGCATACGATGTGCCGAGCGACCTTCGAGTCTGCATCTGCCCCGCACTGATGCCGGAATGTGCTACAAGTCTTAATGCAGCGCAGCAAAGCTTGCAAACTTCGATCACAGAAGTCCAAGAGATGGTCGGAAGTATTTTCCCCAATTGGCCCAAATATGGTGCTGCCGCTGCACCTCGACTTATTTCGATCATTCGCACAGTAGACCGATTGCGCACTCTCGCCGCACGTAAACGAGAAAACCCTGAAGTGGATATTACCACCCTGCTCTCAACGACTCCGCTCCCAGATGATACATGTAACGTCTGTCTTGGAAAGCTTCGCGACACTTTGCTTGAAGACGCATTGTACGACAGCGGCATGGAGCAATGGGAGTCGTTTAGAATGCTTCTTCACGAACGATCTCATCGTCGAAAAGTTCATCGCCGTGTCCGCCTGCTTGCAGCATCACGGTATGGAAGGGAGCTGTTGCTAGCTCTAGCGCAGCGTGCCTTGTATCTACAAGCGTCTCCGTTGGCTCCTGCTTTCCGAGATAGCGAAACCACAAGTAGGCTGCGCAATTGTGGGTACGACTTGGCGGATGTAGACATCGAGAGGATTGTCACTGGAGATCCTGAGGCCTTGCGCGAGAGCTCAGAGATCGTGGAAGGCGTCTTCAGAGCAAATGAGTGGTCATACTCAACAGTACGGCATTTGCTCGCATGGCTCGACCAGTCTTACCACCAGTTTGTCAGGGTTGCATCCCTCCTATCCATCCCTATTCGTATTCACCATCTCGAGAATTGTGCCGCGCTGATGTGGGGCAAGCAGTGCAACGATCCTCTGTCTAAGGCGCTCTATCTCCTGGTGCATGCGAGTTACAGAGTGAAGCCAGAACCGCAGTTAATTTTGCCTCCTTCAGCGCCTGCGAGAGTGGAATCTCCGGCCGAGTGCCTACAACCAGTAGGGCCCAACTGGACCGATCCAACACTCCCTTCTAAGCTGCTCGCAATCCCGATTAATCCGAAATATGCTGCATTAGAAGTTACTGGCAATGCAGTTCTACGCGAAGAGGTAGAATCCAGCCCCAATTACGTTGTTTCGGCTGACTGGTTACCTTGGCGCACCTCTGCTACAAATGTTGTTCAAGGCAGCGAACAGAAGCTGTACTCCATGATACCTTCGGTGCGTCGAGCGGCTAAGCGACTACGTGACTCCTCTTCGTGGCAAATTGCGCCAGTAGGTGGCCCGATGACAGATGCAGTTGACGCTAGTGCATCCGATGACTACGCTGTTCGAGGTATCCAAGAGACTGTATTCTCATCCTCTTTGCCCATTGCACTTGCCGCCGTTGTCCGTGAAGAACTGATGTTGGATGATGTATGGGATGCCGAATGGCCACACGTGCCGGCACTCGATTCACTCGACACTATGACGGGGTTGGGTGTAAGTCTCTTGAACGCGGGCTACGAAACGAAGTCCCCCAAAGTCATACTAAGCTTGCTTTACGCCTTCCTTGAGCGTGAATATGTTCAAGACTACTGCGAGTATCGTCTCTACAAACTTCGCAACCAGTTGGCCAAACCCATAGCGGTCACAACACCCTCCACTAACAAAGAAGCCCACGGTGACCTTCCTCCACCCGTGCCACTGTGTGTCACACAGTCTCATTGGGAGCGTCGGCTGTTTGGCATTCGGTCTATCTGGAACACTCTAGGTCCACACTGTATTGGTGCCAACTCAAGATTCTTGGAGCTTGAACCACCACTCGGTTACTCTAGTCCGTTCGTACGCTTACCACCCAATCCTGATGAAAGTTCTCCGATATGGGAACGCAAGTTTGTTATTCCAAAAACGATGGGATCAGCTAGCAGGAGCCGTGTTGCCCAAGTTCTGGCGGATTTTCTACTCCTTGGACAAGGTCATGACGGCGTCAACGAGTATGATGAATCTGATGAGTGGGTCGAAGACGATGACTTTCATCAATTAGAACGGGCCGTCCGAGCCCTTGAGGTATCCTCTCTCACAGAAGATGCAATGGAAATCATTCACTCGTGGTCAAGCACTGAAAAGCGTGTACTGGCTCCTCGACGCCGACTCCCGATATTCACCTTTTACAAGTATTTGGAAAGGGCGTGTGAGGGACGACCTCTAGGGCCATACTCAGAGTGGGCTCTCGATGTCCCCTCATCATCCCATGCACTTGCACAGCTCAGGGGAGCCTTGGAAGATATCCGACTTCGCTTGAATGAACCGCTCAAGCTTCGCGCCATTGTGCATGCCACCCCAGAAGAAAGGCGCATTTTACAGCAGGACGAAGTCAAGCTTTTGCCTGCCTTCCGCTGGGCTGTTATGCGTGTGATTCGGAAGGACGTCCAATGCGCCATAGATCCTTTTTACCACGAGCGACCGACTCGCATTAAACGGCGTACGCCAAAGCAAACTCAGGCGCTGAGTTCAGAGCAAATTGCAATCGCTGTAGCTCGACGGGTCATGCTGCGTGAACTGGAAGAGAGTGGAGATACGTCTCCGCTGAACGCGTCGGAAGTATACAAGCTCCTTTGCGTTTTTAATGGAGGCCTTGCGTGCCTCCAAACCTCCGCTGGTATTAGTGCCTTAGACATGCTGAGCGCGTCAAATGTCCACACAAGTGTACTAGCTGCACTGATAGCTGGTATGGCTAACCCCAATGGATCGGACGTCGAGAAGATGAGAGCATTGTATGTCACAGTATTCCCCAAAGCGTTCGCGCGATTGTCGGCATTGTTGGATTCACCATCCCAAAGCGAGACTGATGTTAAGACCTCTGCTCTTGTTCAACGCCCAGGTTCTTCAACGAGAGATCCCGACCCCTTAGCCCCTGCAGCGCTCCGCCAAAATGCCAGCGTTCGGAAAGCGCTACTGGCCTGGTCGGAGTGGCAAGGCCCAGCCCTGCCTCCCTCTTTATTTCCTGTGGTGCAGCGAGCAAATGAGCGCAAGAAGTTAGAGCAGGCAGGAAAGGGCGTGCTTTCGAGCGGTGTGCTAGCCTCCCCTCTCTTCTTTGCAGCTCAGTTCAACAATCCTGAGGTAGCTGCTCTGATAATGCTGAGCGGTGCAAACAGCGCACAAATTGATCGCACGAATCTCCAGCCGCCGGTGCTTAGGGCGGTAGAAGCAGTAAGTAGTCGTCTCATATATTGTTTCCTCACCTTGGGTCAACGCGCTTGGGAGGTTTTCGCAAGTTTGTGTAGTGCTACATGTGTGTTGTACTAGTTTGTATTGTACTAGTTTGTGGGATATTTGGCGCCCAATGTGGTACGTGAGGTCCCTTCTTTAGATTTCTTCGCTTTGCATATGCTCACTTATCGCCTATATCTCAAATGTCTCCCCCCACCCTTCTGTAGAATGCTCTTCAAACGTTACAAGTCATGTTGGAGCGTGGTGCGGATCCCAACCAGCCAAATCAACGCAACGGATTAAGGCCGCTTCACTCAGTAGCTTATTTCAACAAGATTCCCATTATGGTCACTCTCATCAAATACGGAGCAGACATCCGTGGAACATTCATGGGCGATATCACCCCGATCTACACACTGGCCAGCAAGGAACATCGGCAAGCCCTGTTTACGCTCTGCACACTCGCCAAGATGAATGACCGTCGAATCCAATTGGCTGCGAAAAAAGAGCGAATTGCCGCAGCGCTGAATCTCCCTCATGATGCCCCAGTCACCCCAACTGCATCTGCAGAGCGGGCCGAGGCCTCGAACCAAGACATGGTTTGGACGGAGCAGGACGAGCAAATGTTGAACGACACAACGTATGTGTGCGAGTTGACAGTCATTCGGACCTCCCATATTGTCGAACTCATGCTTACAGAGGTCTCAGGTGGTGTCCCCTTATTCATGCTCCTGCCTGGTGCGCTGCCACCTCTGCCACCACAAGTGGAAGGTGAGTCGCAGGACATCCAACATGCACGCACAAGACGGGATCTTATGCATCAAGTTGCGTCTCGCGTTGTTGACGAAATGATGGCAATTGGCATGACTTTCCGAGAACCTATTCGCAACGTCGCCCCAGGCACCCAAAATGATACGTCTGTTTTCGCCATCGCCGCTGCCAGTGGCTTCGTTGACATCATGCGTAAGCTAGTAAACAAGTGGCAAGAGGAGGCTGTCGGTGAGGGTGCCAATGACGAAACGCTGCCGCTCCATGAGACTGTGCTCGAAACCCTGCGTCGGCCTCAGTACGAGCCCAGGGCGCGAACGCTGGCAGCCAAATATGGACATAGCGAAGTTCTTGAGTACTTAGACAGGATTATGTCGTAATTTATCCACTGTTTATCATCTCAAGTATTGAGCGTTATTGTATTCTTTTACCCCCACACACGCCCTAGATCACAAGATATTCCCATAAAACGTTTTGTAACGGCTCTTTTCCGAGCGATCTGAAACTCAGGATATACGCTGTGGTCGTGAGCCAGAAACATTAGGGTTGCGCGCATCAGCGTAGGTCGAGTTGGACTATCACCATTACTGCTGGCCGTACTTGCGGCACGGCTTCTAAATCAACATGAATCGAGCCGACGCTGGTGAAGTTGCTGAAACACTCTCAACCCTGTCGCAGCTCCTGCGGTCGATGCCTCTGCCTCAGCCGGGCCATGTGGTGCAATCAGCAGCAGGCGTCGAGCAGCATCCACCGGCGCAGGTAGGTGACTATGCCAGGCTCCATGCTCTGATAAAACTGCTCGGGAGCGACCCCCGAAACGGACCGGAGGAAACTCCTGAGGAGACTACAGCTAGAAGTGGTGACAGGAGTGCTTCTGCGGCTCATAGTGACAGTAGGCCCATACTCTCGTGGGAGATACCCCTTCCAAGTACCTCAGCCACGTATGTAATGCCTGAGCGAGACTTGGCGACGCCAGTGGAGGTCCAGGTCAAGAATCCCACACAAGAGTCCCAACTTCCCCCAATCGTGATGTGTTTGGAGCAGCCTCGAGAGATGGTGCAGCATGCAGAGCACTCTGAAAGCCTTGCAAAGGCGCTGACGCAATCCGATATTGGCTCAGGCATAATCGATGCTTTAAGTGAGTGCGAGCAACCTCGCCAAAGTGCACCCCCCGAGCCTGAACCTGCTCGTGCTCAAGAGTCCCAACCACAGCCCATAACTTCGACTCAGGGCACAACAGAGCTTGGGACAGGTGCGGCGACGCCATCCACTCGCAGTGCCCCCAATGCAACCCCCCGCTCCTCAGTCACAAGATCTCTCGACGAAAGGATTGCTGAATGGCATCGCCAAAACAGTCTCAAGCTGGCTGCACTCGAAGCCGAACGGAAACGAAGAGAAGAGGAAGAGCTTGCCCGTACATGTACCTTTCGGCCTAACATCCCGCCATCTAGCAGAATAAGTGTTGGAGAAGATCCTGGCGAGCTGACTCGAAGCCTTTATGAAGAAGCCCTGGCTAGGAAGCGGCAGTTAGCAGAGCTTGCGGCACGCAAGACCGAGGTAGAACTTGCACCATGCACATTTAAACCCGTCGTTCCAAAACCGCCCAAGCACTTTCAGCCCGACAGCCGGAATGTTTTTGAGCGACTCAGTGAAACGCCGGTCACGCAGAGAACACCGCGTGTCGGGAGCGCCGAATCAACCCGACCAGCGACTGCACCAGTTGAAGCCAGAGAAGCCCGAAGTCGGCTGGCACGGCTAGAGCGCGAAGTACAGGCAGCTTCCGGATGTGATCGATCGCGCACTCCTTCCGTTGCGCGCTCCTCCACACGATCGGCCAGTGGTGGTCGCTCCAGTGCCTCTGTTCCAGATGTTGTAGAAAGGATACATGAGCGTGCCCAGCAGACTCAAGCTCGACGTGAGCAGCTTCAGCAGCAATTTGCCATGCAACAAATGCAGGAATGCACCTTTAAACCCAATTTACACCATGCTTTCGCTTCACGCATTCACCCAAGTGATGAAGAGGATCACTCTCAGCCTCGCCCATCGATTTATGAACGAAGCGTGGCTCATGCCACAGAGCGCATGAAGATCCTCGAGCGAGAAAGAGAGAGAACTTTACCGACGTTTAGGCCCGTCCATATAAGCAAAACAAGCACCACACTTGGCACAGGGAGTGAGACTGCAGAAGAACGTGCAGTGCGACTCTCTGTGATTGACGCTGAGCGTCGACGCATGGCGAAGCTTGAAAGAGAGCTCGCCGCGCAGGCTGAGCACAGATTCACTCCGGCCATTAACCGGGTCTCGCAAATTCTGGCCCTGAGAGCTGAGCGACATCGGCCGCAGCAATTGGGCCCCGAGGAATCATCCTCATCGGGCTCTGGAGCACCAGTCGAACAGCGCTTTGAATCAACCACAGACAGTGCGGTCCATATCGGAAATTCGAAGGTTTACGAAGCTTTGGCAAAGCCTCATGAGGCGACAATCTCACCAAAGCTTGCCAATGAGCTTGCTGAACAAACCCCATTTTCTCCCCAGCTTGCAATCACGTCGTTGGCGCTTGCAAAGCGTCGGCGAGATCGCGCTGAGGAGGCTTTACGCCGATTAGTACAGGATGAAGAAACGAATGCCGGTGCAAGCCATGGTGAGGCAAGTCAACGCGAAGAGCCAGCTCAGACCGAAGCACGAGTGGATTTGGGAACAGCCCAACCAGAGCCATTCGTTGTCGTCAGCGAGAATGCAAACCTTGGCACCACGTATAACGCTCTCAACGACCAGAGTGAGCAGGGAGACATTGATGCTGCCACGATCCTACGATATGTGGGCCCAGCCAAAATTAAAACAATGGACCCTCACTTGTATGTTACTCTCTTGAAGAAGCTCAAGGGAAAACGCGAAGCTGAGGAAGCCAAAGCCAAGCAAGCCCGGGAGCAAGCAGAAATCAAGGAATGCACGTTCACTCCTCAAGTGAGCATAACCCCAGGTCCTGATGAGATCAAGCGCCTGGTGAATGATCCGAACAAAAAGCTGGAGCGTCAGGTGGCAGGTATGGAGCGAGTCTACGAGCTGCGCGCAGCTCGAGAACGCCTCAAACAAGAACAGGCCGAACGTGAATTTGAAGTGTTTGGGTATGGTCAGGATGGGCACTATGAAAAGGTCTTAGGTTTGCCTACCCAACCAGTTAGCTCTAGCAGTAGTCAAGGCAGTAGGAAGGCTTCATATTCTCAGAATGTATCGCAGACCAGTCCCGATGCCCCTTTACATTGGATCCACCAAGCTGTGAATGAAGTTGCTGCTGAACGCGGTCGTCGAGGTGAATATGAGAGGATGCAACGCGCGCGCGTTGAAGGGCGTGTAATTGAGCCGACTCGAAGCAGAAGCATGTCTCGGCCAAGATACACTGAACCCGTTGGGTTCAAGCTATCCCAGACCCCTGCTCCGATTGCTGAGAGGCGTCGACGTCTAGAACAAGAAAAGGAAGAAGTCTTTAGAAGTACTTGCACATTCGCACCCGCAACTGTGGCCAAGACGAACCGCGCAAAGATCGACCGCGTGCTGCAAGAATTGAATTTGTAATCGTATATATTCCAATACAACTCAAATTACAACGCTGTTTACTGGCTGTGGGCCCCTCACGGGTGCTTGTTCATGCGTATGCACAATGGGAAGTGCACAGTCGGTAGACCACAAGTCATGTGTCTTGATCTTCATCGGTCAACTGGCCAAGGACTAGATTGGAGAGACGATGAATAGGAACGCGAGAGGCAAAACGGTTTACATCATGAGTTTGAGACCATAGCTGTGAAGAAGGTAGAAAGCAGCCGCACAGTAACAAATGAGTTTCAATCTTCCACACCCGCGATGGACAGTGAAGTTACTAACTTACCTGAACCTAACAGACTCGCTAATGTGTTGCGCTGATCTGTGCTCAAATCAGTTATGCTTATGGACTTGCCACTGAGGAAGTTCGAAACAAAGACCTCGTCGTCGTCTTCTTCAACATCTTCTTCGACGTCCTCGTCCTCACCCTTGCTCTCACCCGCTTTATCTGCTGCGCCAGCCTTTGGTCGCCTTGTGCGCTTCTTTCCCAAGGCGTTTCGGCTTGTTGTGTCACTCTTGTACTCACTCTCATCAGCATCCTCCTCCTCTTCTTCCTCCTCCTCCTCGTCGTCGTCGTCGTCGTCCACGCGGTCTTGAATCGCGCTATAGGCGTCTTCATGCTCAATCTCAGCAGAAATATCGTTAGCCTGAATGTTTAGCATGGCGAGAATCGCGCTTGGCAGCTCCGTGATCTCCGTAGTGTCCACGCATGTGGGGTCGTAATCGTCGTCGGGAGTGCGGTTCATGCGAGGGACTATATGGCGCGTGTCAGCTACGTGGACTGGGGTGATATATGTCAAGAGGATCTTATATGGGTCTTCACGCTGCTTCCACGGGTTGAATCCGAATGCTCTCTACGGGAACCCGGGTATCTTGACCAGTTGGAAATGTGCTCGAGGGGGCTCTCACTCAGGTGAAAGAACAGGGTGCGGTACATTTCGACGCTGGACGAGGGTTGAGGCGCGAGAAAACCCCGAGACGACGGTATAAGTATGGTATAATACTACTGCTTAGCCCGGACTGCCACTTCAAACAACATCTGTGTCGCGCAAAAGAGTGCAACAACACACATTACATGACCAAACGTCCGGCTGGTCAAATTGTTTTACTGACTAACCGAGGGATTCGTGAAGCGTGGTGGAGTTTGGATGATTCATCCCGCTACTATATGACCATAACAGCGGTAGTATCGATGAATATATGCCGACTTGGGTGCGCTCTCCCATGGCCTCATCAAACCACTCAACCTCTCGTGAAGACGGATTGGATGGCAAATGAGGAAATAAACCTCATAGGCATCTCTGTGAGACCAGAGCCCCCGCTGCTGCTCCTTCCTGCACATGGTGTATAGGAATACACATACCACACGAGCGTGGCAAACTGCACGGCTAGGCATGGTAGTACAATGAACATGGTTGGCTTCGTGAAGCACACGAAGAGAGTCAGGATCATGGATCCGAAGTATGCAGAGGTAATAATATAACGCTCTCGGCTGAATAGTGTGGGTAGTTGGCGTGAAGGCGGCACGATGAAGCACGTGCTAGAGGGGAAATCAGTTATACAGTGGATTAATCGTGGTGAGTTGTGTGGCTGCATTTGCTGGTAGACAGCCAAGTACCAGGACGACCTCGTCGATGCTCATTCTACTTACCTTGTAAGAATAAAGATATTCGCCATGACATAGGACAGTGCAAACTTGGCAGCGCCACCTAGTAGCAGCAGATGTAGTGTCGTAAAGCACTGAAGTGATGGGAAGCAATGTTAAAAGGATAGAACGTAAGTGTAATGGCGTCCAAAATGGCTCCGTGACATTCTGAGATGAGAAGACGCAACATGCAAACGAGTCAAAATACGTACAATGACCATCATGATGATTCCCGCAGCGAGTGAGATAAGAGCTCCTACTAGCCTCTGAGCGTACGAGAACTCAGGGAGCTGGGGCAGCGAGGGCAAATAGCGAGCATAGAGTGGCTCGGATTCGGTTGAGTTTGGTTCGCTTCCTTCGCCGTCGTCTGTGTGTTGGCTGACCGGCTTGGGGCGCACAGTCTGGCTCTCTGGGTCGACTTCCGCGGCAGCCGCGACAACAGCATCCCAGCCGCTGAGAGCCTTCGGCTCTGCCGCGGTCGATGCCCCTAGTCCAAGGTAGCTCTTAACGGTTTGCATGTGTTTGATGACGGAGTGTTAGGATCTAGCACGTCCAAGTGCAGATTCAGGTCTAGATCCAAGTCAACTTGACTCGGCCTCGCGTGCTTGTGGGTTGTGTGTATCCACCAGACTCAAACCGTTCGATCGCTTAGCTGCGTTATGGCGGGCAGTATCTCTCTAGAGTGAAACCGGTAGGGAGTTAATTCGGTGTGCTTTAAGTGTGTGATAGTGGGAATTTGGGGTTTTTTCCAGAGTTTAATGGGTTGTATAGGCATTAGCAATATTCCTATCCCATTTACTGCGGCAGATAACAACGGGAATGCCGGATTTAAGACCCCATGGAAATGTGCATCCATCGATTTCAACTTGTTTTCCAACACCCCATGCAGTGCACAGCATGCGATTGGATGACAATAGTACTACTAGTAATACGTGTGTATGGATGTTTATATAGTCGTGGTAGGAGAAAATGAATGTGACTTTGATGTAGCCTGTGCTCGATGGGTGCTAGAATTGCGCTGTCATCTTGGATCTGCTGCAACTTGCTAATGCGGATTGAATCGAGCAGGTCGTCCTCATTCGTTTGGCCGCTCCTAGCATTGCCTTGCAGTACGATGCAATGCGACAGTAGTTCGAGCAACCACGATTCTGTGCGACAGCGCTCGTAGTGGAGGGCTGGATTCATCACAAGATGGGCTGGCCTGGGGCACGCTTTCTACAAGAAGTCATGCACCAAGTGTGAGTATGAATGGGTTGCGTTTTGTCTTCTCCTAGGTGATTGGTGGGCCAGTCGGCCTGACACTCATCATGCGCGTCCGGCACCCAGTCCACGAGCAATCCGTGAGGGATTTAATCATGAGAAACACCAATGCAGACCCAAAGATTAAACTATTTTACATGCGTTGCGTTGGGTTGCCATCGCAACTCTGGGTGAACAGCTTCTGCGTATTTGTGTTAGATGAGACATGCAAGCTGCTTACTGCTGAGATGCGGCCTTGCGAGCAGCAATCTCATCCTGCTTCTTCTTCTTGAGTGACTCGTAGAGCTCGTAGTTGCATCGCTCATACTCGTGCATCTCGTCCTTGCAGTTGGGGTACTGCCAGCCCTTAGCATAGCGGCACTTGTGGAGAGGGATGTAGACGTCCACGCACAAGTCACGCAGGCTGTTGGGCACGCCGAGTGCATCAAGCTCTGCTGCGCTGGTCTTGATCTCTAGATGTTCGAGGATGTGCGCCAATGGTGCGATGGGAATGCAATGAAGTGAGCACGATTCGGATGCCGAAGGCGATCAAATCTGTCTAGAGTTGGAAGGCAAATTGCGGGTATTCGCAACAGCCACTCCATGAGGAGACACATACCTGTGGGTGGATATACAGGGCGGGCGTGATGATGGTGTGCCATATTCCACTATCGAAGAAAGGGGACCTACACAATTGCAACGAAAGAAGGCAGAGTTCGGTGAGCTCTTTGTGGAGTTTGAGGGTGGGGTGATCCTGGCGCAGCTGCCAAGGCGGCTAGCTAAGAAAATTACCGCCTCATTACAAAGTGAATGGTTGTCCTATCACAGCCAAGCAGGCATCCGGTGGCGTGAGATAGGCCATAAATGGTTCTAAGTCGTGCGAAACCACCTCACTCGGCAAGCTTGGACGCGGTTCTAGATTCATGGAGAGCTCCATGAGGATAAATACCCAGGATAACGGATGTGCATCGATGCTAACACCAGGGTGACATAGGCTATTGCTCTGCCGCAGCACCGCACCGGGAGATATAATGTCTTATTCAGAGTGCAGTTTTACCGTGCCCTGACCCCCTGGGTTGCGGGTAATTTTTGCGTGCCCGCATAATCCGCCGCGTCCCATCAAACACCAAGGTTGTTTTTTTGCTTGTGCGCAAAAATTCAGCGAGCCTGAGAAGGTTGTATAGACCCGCATTGAGCGGTAGAGCGCGGCTGGCATTCACTGCAGTGCACAGCATTAGATAGAATAAGCTAGGAAGTATCGAAGTTGCGCCCCAGATCCGCAGCACAGTTCGAGATCCCCGCCTTTTAGCGCCCAAACACAAACAAGAGAACGAATCAATACGATACTATACGCGAGCGGTGAGCGGTGGACGTTGGATCAGGATCACGAGGTCAGATCACGCAGCGAGCGCACGAAGTAGCAAGCCAAGGTAGCTGAGTTGAGTTGGATTGAATTGGATTGAATTGGATTGGATTGGATTGGATTGGATTGGATTGGATTGGATTGGATTGGATTGGATTGAATCTCAAACCAGATGAATACCGACGACTACCTGATACAGCTGCGACAGAAGGACCGGTTCATTCGCCGATGTCTCTTCGTCTGCAAGCAGTCTGTGCTCTACAAGCTCAAGACACGACCATCGGAATCAAATCCAAGTGGCACATGGGAGAAGACTGGCGTCGACGGAATGTTATTCTTAGTAGAACGTGAATATTACCCCTACTATGTCCTCACTGTGTTCAACCGGATATCACTTGATGAGTTCTCCAAAGCACTCACAGAAACAACCAAGGTCGAGATTATCCAGAACTTCGTGTACGTGCACCAGTCCGCCATCCTTCGTGTGCGCGCCAATGCCACGGAGGAGGATAGGCTGGGCTTCCGTCCCGATGCAGATGGTGGAGAGAATGAGGTCATTGCATTCTGGATCCCGCCTTCGGCATCGTCTCTGAATAATGCTCCGCATTTGCTGGCTCGGCTCAAGACAGTCATTTCATACTTGGAGATCTACAAGGACATGCTGACAGGGCGTTTGCCCATGATCGCCGCGATCGTCGACGACTCGCACCTTAGTTCAGGCTCAGACGAAACAAAATCCAGTAGTGGAGACAGTGGATCGAGTAAGGCTGGTCCGAAATTCGAAGCCACCCCATCCAAATCGGGCGCCACATCAGGCTCGAGAGCCTCCTTAGCAAATCTTCTCTCAGGGAAGACGTCGCTTTCAGACGATCCCCAGGCGGTAGCGGAGGAGTTTTTGGAAACCATCAAGCCATCCTCGGGACCTGAAACCGAAGGCAAGACAACAGCTGCTGCTGCTGCCGTTGCTGCCGAGTCACCTTCACAGCCCGAAGCCACACCTGGTGCCGGCAAGAAGCAACGCAACAAGGCCTCGCGTATCCCACGCGAGAACTTTGCAGCCCACCTCATGGAAATCGTGAACAACGAGGCTCGGCTAAACAAGCTCTATGAAAATTACACCAAGAACCCGAAGCTGTTCGATGTGTAACACTGCCCCGACGATCCTACTGCTGCGGTGCGGGGTTAGCACTGCACGCGAGCAACGGCTCGTGATGGCATATTCGAGTGATTCACACTTCGCGGCACCCGTTTTGCCCAGCTTTTGTACACATACTCCTTGTATAATACACCCGTTCTGGTGGCAGGTGCTTGTCACAGCCTTGAATGCCATGAATTCCGTCTTAGTGCCTGGTAAAAGCTGAGGTGTTTTATGAACAAATGAGTGCATAATTACATCAGTGCCTTAAATGGTGGACTCAGCAAGCTCGGAGTGGGGCTGTCGTGTTTGGGGGACGGAGTGGTATGGCCCGACACCCAATCTTCCAATTCGAACACCGCCCGTGATTAACGGACTGGAGTGAACTTGCTGAGAATGGTGTGAGACAGGCTGCACTCGCACCAAAGGATCCTTGTACAGATTAGGAAGAATGTTGGTGCCAAAATACAGGAATTCAGGCCAATCCACATAGCCATCCCTATTCAAATCCGCTGCATCCCGTAGGAGCGCAATTTGCTCTGCAGACAAGCGGAGCTCGGGCTCAGCGGATAGGCAACGCGAAAATTCCTCAGCGTCCAGTCGGTCATCATCATCAGCATCAAACTCGACGAACTTTTTCCTGAGTTCACGCTCTTCCTTCGTTTCACCAACCTTAGCTGTTGAAGTGCCGTCAG
>Ga0182741_1004494_pt1 | contig 13693 bp, 14 predicted proteins | sample eDN5th37CBELigOP_FD_128874 | JGI IMG/M metagenome (GOLD analysis project Ga0182741, IMG submission 128874) | Enriched Organic Plus compost microbial communities from Emeryville, California, USA - eDNA 5th pass 37_C BE-Lig OP (version 2) (version 2) ...
CACCTTCAGCCTGGCGCAACACGGCCATGATCTGGGCTTCGCTAAATCGGCTCTTCTTCATCAAAATCTCCTCGAGCATCTTGCCGAGAAAATTCTACTTTTGAAGCCCCTTATTCGCGGGGAAGGATTACCGAGCAAGCCCCTACGACTGCATGATTGGAGAAAAGCTGTATCGGGACGACCCGCTTCGAAACAGATTCAGCCCGGAGAACTTCCAGTGGCCATCAAACCGTCTTGAGAACTGGCGGCGCTAGTGCGTTGGTCTGCTCTTGGGAGGAAGCTAGGTCAAACGGAAGACTGACCTCAGACACCGGATATTGCGTGGGGAAGTGTTGGAATGGTGGGCGATGAGAGACTCGAACTCCCGACATCCTCGGTGTAAACGAGGCGCTCTACCAACTGAGCTAATCGCCCGCGGGCGGCAAGTGGTGCGCCCGTGTTTCGTGAGGCTCGTTTAGGCATTTCCGGACTGATCCGCAAGCGGAAAATGCACATCCACAGGCCTAATCGAAAAAAATCGAAAAATGTTCGATGGGCCGGAAACCCCTGTTGACTCGAATCTCGATACCCCCTAATTGAGCGCCATCGCTTCGAAACAAACCGAAGCAAATGCGCGGGTGTAGCTCAGTCGGTTAGAGTGCCGGCCTGTCACGCCGGAGGTCGCGGGTTCGAGCCCCGTCACTCGCGCCATTCTCTTCCGCAGAATGGTGCGACCCCCGCAAACCAAGTCTCCTGAATTACACATTATTCTCACGCTGCAGCAGTTAAAGCAGTTATTTTTCGCGCGCTGCGGGCCCATCTCCAGAAGCTGATCTGTGGGGTTCGGTGCGGCGAATGTGCACAATTCGTCCGAGGAGAGTGCAGGGCGTTTGACACGAACCTCGATACCCTCTAAAGGGTCGCCATCGCTTCGAAACAATCCGAAGCAAATGCGCGGGTGTAGCTCAGTCGGTTAGAGTGCCGGCCTGTCACGCCGGAGGTCGCGGGTTCGAGCCCCGTCACTCGCGCCATTCTGTTTTTCCATTTAGAATGTCTGGCCCGCACGAGTGAACGCTTCAAACTGCGTGCTTGCGGTTTCGCGTCATTGTCGCCATATCCCGCCTGTGCGGCGCAAAAGGCCGTAGCGAGTGTCCAACCAGCCCGGATCAGTGAATTGACCCTCTACGCCAGCCGAAACAGGATTTTCAGCATCGCCCCCATGCTCGACTGGACGGATTCGGCCTGCCGCTATTTCCACCGGCAGCTGACGAAGAACGCCTTGCTCTACACGGAGATGGTGGTGGCCGATGCGGTGATTCACGGCAACCGCGAGCGGCTCCTGGGCTTTGATCCATCGGAACATCCGGTGGCCGTACAGCTTGGCGGCAGCGATCCGGCCAAACTTGCCGAGGCTGCGCGCATCGCTGCCGACTTCGGTTATGACGAAGTCAATCTGAATGTCGGCTGCCCGTCCGACCGCGTGCAGTCCGGCACCTTTGGCGCGTGCCTCATGAAGACGCCCGAGGTCGTGGCTGAATGCGTCTCCGCCATGAAGGCGGCAGTCTCCATTCCCGTGACGGTGAAGTGCCGAATCGGCGTGGACGAGCAGGACCCGGAAGAAGCGCTCGACCGCATGGCTGATGCCGTCTTTGCAGCGGGCACGGATGCGCTCTGGGTGCATGCGCGCAAAGCCTGGCTGCAGGGCCTGAGCCCGAAGGAAAACCGCGATATCCCGCCGCTCAACTACGAGCGCGTCTATCGCCTGAAGCAGCGATTGCCGAATCAATTCATAGGTATCAATGGCGGAATTCAGACGCTGGATGAGACACTTCAACATCTGAATCAGGTTGATGGCGTCATGATGGGGCGTGCAGCCTACCAGAACCCGGCGATCCTTGCGGAAGTGGATCGCGTGGTCTACGGCGAGGATGCACCAGCGCCTGATCTGGCCGAAGTCGTGGCAGCGATGGCCAACTATGCCGAGCGTCACATCGCCAGGGGTGGCAGGCTCGGTCACGTCACCCGCCATATGGTGGGGCTCTTCCATGGACGTCCCGGCGCTCGCCGGTTCCGCCAGATACTTTCTAGTGACGCCACGCGCCCGGGCGCAGGTCCTGAGGTCCTGATGAACGCGCTGGCCGAGGTTGATCTGTCAGATGTAGAGGCGGCCTAATCCGTCAGAATCAGGCGGCTGCCGCGCATCTCGAAGCTAGAGAGGCTGCTGAGGAATTGCATGCCGAGCAGGCTCTGCTCAAGGCGGCCTTCTTCGGCTACCATCACGGGCACGTTCCGCCGCTCGATGCCGCCGAGCGACACGGTGTCGACCGTGGCGCGCGCGGCATTGGCGCGTCCGTTGGCCGTCATCACGGGCGTGGTGAAGGCGAGCCGCTTTACATTGATGCCGATGCGCTCTGCATCGTCCCACGTCAGAACGGTCACGGAAGCGCCAGTGTCGACCAGCGTCTGGACCGTCCTGCCATTCATCTCGATGCGCGCCTCGAAGTGGCCGTTTCTGGAACGGTCGATCATCACCGCGATCCGGCCATCCGTTGTGACCGACATCGGGCTGCCGGGGACGAGGCCGGCGGTCAGACGGCTGGCCGTGTCCTGCAGCTCGTAGCGGAACTGGTAACCCGTCATCAGCACCAGGATGAGCAGCAGCCAGTAAGCGAGGTCGCGCAAAACCTGTGACATGTGCCGGCGGGAGCCGACGATACCCACGGCAATAACGCAGGCCCAGAGGCTCATATAGAGTGCGGAGGCGAAGGTGTCGTTCTGAATGCCGAAGACCGACCCGCTGTCGTGGTTGGAAACCAGCAGCATGAGGCCTACGGCCATGACAGCGATGAGGATCCAGAAGAGGCGCATCTCAGGCCTTCTCCCTGTCTGCAATTTTCGAGAGGCGATCTCCCAGGCCGGCCATCACCCTTTGGCGCTCGTTGCTGGAATAGGACCTCCAGTTGGCAATTTCCTCCAGCGTGCGCCCGCAGCCCACGCAGAAGCCGGTCGTCTCGTCGATCACGCAGATGCGCAGGCAGGGTGTTTCAATCGCTGTCATGGAGAAGAGATGGAGCCTGCCGGGGAAAAACACAAGACCGCATGAAAGCTGTGTGGCTGGGTCTTTCCGCATCGACATTCCATCTTTCAGGTCTAGGATCCGATCGTCGAAGCCTGAGAGCCTTTTCCGCCCCATCTGATGCAAAGAAGACCCGTCCATATGAACCGCGCCCGCCCGCGCAGAACTGTCCGCGCATGGCGCTGGCGGCGCGTAAGGGACTGGCTCGTCGGGATTGCAATCGTGGCACTGCTGGCTCGCCTGATCCTGGGGCTCGATGCCTTCCAGCCTCGTATGGAGGGCGTTCCGCATGTGGCAGATGGCGACAGCCTGACCTTGAACGGCGAGCGTATTCGCTTGAAGGGGATCGATGCGCCGGAGCTGGACCAGCTCTGTTTGCGTGACGGAAGTTCCTACGCCTGCGGGCGCGAGGCCAGGGGTGAGCTTCAGAGGCTGATTAATGGCCGGCAGGTGAGCTGCACGGGATCAGAACGGGATCAGTATGGCCGTCTGCTTGGAACATGTTCCCTGGGGGAAACCGAGCTCAACAAGGCGATGGTGGAATCCGGCTGGGCAATCGCCTACGGTGACTATGAGACGGTGGAGGTGAGGGCGAGGCTTGCCGGGCGTGGCCTGTGGCAAGGTTCGTTCGATCGGCCGCAGGAGTGGCGGGCTGACCATCAGACCGCGCAACAGGTTGATGAAGATAGCTGGTTCTATCGATTGGGCAGCACCATCGGCGACGCGCTCTGGTCATTGCTGCGACGTATCTTTGGAGGGAGTGAAGCATGAAGCTCTATGACGGGGGCAGGGCACCCAACCCGCGCCGGGTGAGGATGTTTTTGGCAGAGAAGGGACTGGAGATACCACTGGTCGCGGTGGACATGGGCAAACTCGAGCATCTGGGCGATGATTTTGCACGCCTCAATCCCCTGAAGCAGCTGCCGGTGCTGGAGCTCGATGATGGCACGATCCTCACCGAAACCATGGCCATATGCCGCTATTTCGAAGAGCTTCACCCGGAACCGGCGCTCTTCGGTCGGGGCGCACTTGGAAAGGCGACCGTCGAGATGTGGCAGCGCCGCGTGGAGTTCCATCTGATGGGAACCGTCCAGGCGGTGTTCCGCCACAGCCATCCGGCCATGAAGGAGATGGAAGTGCCGCAGGTTCCGGAATGGGCCGAGGCAAACAGGCCGCGGGTCCGCCGCTTCCTCGAAATTCTCGATCGTGAACTTGCTGGCCGGCCGTTCATCGCGGGCGATCAATTTTCCGTGGCCGACATCACCGGCTTCATTGCTGTCCAGTTCATGAAGCCGGCGCGCATTGAATTGCCGGCCGAACTCACCCATGTAGGGCGCTGGTACAACGAGATTGCAGCACGTCCCAGCGCCTCCGCCTGACCGCTGCCAACTGGCCGGTAATGACTGAAAGCCTTGATACGCTTCTGGCGCAGATCCGCACGTGCCGGATCTGCCGCGACAATCCCGCAGGCACGCCACTACCGCATGAACCCCGGCCGGTTCTGATCGCCTCGCAGCAGGCGAGGATCCTGATTGCCAGCCAGGCGCCGGGCCTGCGCGTGCACGAGACTGGTCTGCCCTTCAACGACCGGTCTGGCGATCGCCTGCGCAGCTGGATGGGGGTGACGCGTGAGGAGTTCTATGATCCGGCGCGCTTCGCCATTGTGCCGATGGGCTTCTGCTTTCCGGGATACGACAGGAACGGCGGCGACCTGCCGCCGCGGCGCGAATGCGCGCCTCATTGGCGCGCCAGCGTACTGGCCGAGATGCCGCAGATCGAGCTGATCCTGACGATCGGGCAATATGCTCAGGCCTGGCATCTGGGTGATTTGCGCAAGGCGAGCCTGACAGACACGGTGCGCGAGTGGCGCTCGATCCTCGAGAGCCCTGTGAAGCCGCGAATCCTGCCGCTTCCGCACCCCTCATGGCGCAACACCGGATGGCTCAGGAAGCACCCCTGGTTCGAGGCTGAGCTCCTTCCCGTACTAAAGCAGCAGATACGGGCGATGATTTGAAACGGCAGAGCCAATCGGGCGCCGCTTTGTAGAAATTAATTCCTTGAAAACGCCCCATTCTGGCGGCATGTTTTAAAAAATTATTCTACGAGTGTGCCCAATGGACCGTCTGGATCGCAAAATTCTTCGCCTTTTGCAGGAAAATGCAACTCTGGCCGTGGCTGACATCGCCAAGAAGGTTGGGCTTTCGACGACACCCTGCTGGCGCCGGATCCAGAAGCTTGAGGAAGAGGGCGTCATCCGCAAGCGCGTGGCCATTCTCAACCCCGAGAAGGTGAATGCCCGGGTCACCGTTTTCGTCTCGATCCGTACCAATGCGCATAATCCGGAATGGCTGAAGCGCTTCTCCGAAGTGATCAAGGAATTTCCGGAGGTGGTCGAGTTCTACCGCATGAGCGGTGACGTGGACTACCTGCTGCGCGTCGTGGTGCCGGATATCGCGTCCTACGACCAGTTCTACAAGAAGCTGATCGGCAAGATCGAGATCCGCAACGTGTCTTCAGCCTTCGCGATGGAGCAGATCAAGTACACGACCGAGCTTCCGCTCGACTACATGGTTCTCGACAAGGAGCCCGCACAGGCTTCTGCGTAAAATCCTTTACCGTTGAATCCCTTGCAGGCGTTTGTTGAGCGCCTGCTCCAGGTTTGGCGCAGCGTCCACGAGTGCACGCGCCGGCTCAGTCTTCGGTGCCGACAGCACCTCGGACGTGGGCCCGCGCTCGACAATCTTGCCCGCATCCATGACCATCGTAACGTCGCTGACAGCGCGCGCGACGGTCAGGTCATGGGTGATGAAGAGGTAGGCGAGACCCAGCCGCGCATTCAGTTCTGCAAACAGATCGAGGATCTGCGCGCGGATGGAAACGTCGAGCGCCGAGACCGGTTCGTCGGCCACGATCAGCTTCGGCTTTGTGATGATGGCGCGCGCGATGGAAAGACGCTGGCGCTGTCCGCCCGAGAATTCGTGCGGATACTTGTGCATGTCGGAAGGTGAGAGACCAACCTGCTGCAATGCCTCTGCGATCCGGCCGCGTTTCTCCGACGCGGAAAGCGGCTTCTCCATGAGGTGAAGCGGTTCGCCCACCAGCCGCTCCACGCGGTGGCGCGGATTGAAGGAGCCGTAGGGGTCCTGGAACACCACCTGCAAATCGCGGCGGATGCTCTTGAGCTCCGCTTCCGAGCCATGGGCTAGATCCTTCCCCCTGAACGTCACGGAACCTTCCGTCGGCTTGTCCAGCGCGAGGATGATCCGCGCCAGCGTCGACTTCCCGCAGCCAGAGCGGCCGACGAGCGCCACTGACTGCCGCTCCGCAATGGAGAATGATACATCATCCACCGCGCGAAACTTCTTCTTCGCGGCAAACAGTGATGTGCGGCGCAGCAGATAATCCCGCGACACACCCTTCACCTCCAGTAGCGGCATGCTGCCGGGCGCAGGCTCCGGAGCCTTGGGCCGCGCTGGCACATGCGTTGAGGCGCGGGCGAGCTGGCGGGTGTAGGGATGCTTCTGTTCTCGCAGAATGGAAGCCGTTTCGCCAGCATCCATCACCTCGCCATCACGAAGGATGGTGAGCCGGTCGGCGTATTGCGCCACCACAGAGAGGTCGTGCGAGATTAGCAGCAGGCCCATCCGCTGTTCGTCTACAAGCTCCTGCAGCAGATCGAGGATCTGCGCCTGAATGACCACGTCCAGCGCAGTGGTGGGTTCGTCCGCGATGAGCAGCTTCGGCTTGAGCGCGCAGGCCATGGCTATGACAACGCGCTGGCGCTGCCCGCCGGAAAGCTCGTGCGGATAGCGATTGAGCGGAAAGTGAGCTTCCGGCAGCCCGACGCGGTCCAGCATGGCGCGGGCGCGCTTCTCGGAATCCGTGCGGTTTGCACCTGTATGCCAGCGGATGCCCTCCGCTACCTGTTCGCCGATGGTCTTCAACGGATTGAGTGCCGTCATCGGCTCCTGGAACACCATGGCGATGTCCTGGCCGCGCAGGCGGTTCATGGCGCTCTCGGGCGCACTCAGGATGTCGACGCCATCGAGCGTGACGCGGCCGGAAGCCTCCATGCCATGGGGCAGCAGCTTCATGGCCGTAAGCGCGGTCATGGACTTGCCGGAACCCGATTCACCCACCAGCCCCATGATCTCGCCAGCTTCCACCGCAAGATTGACGCCGTTCAGGATTCGGTACTGACCGATCGAGACACGGAGATCTTCAACCTCGAGCAGGCTCATAAGGTGCGCCTCTGCTTGGGGTCTATGGCATCACGTAATCCGTCGCCAAGAAGATTGAGGCCGAGCACCGTGAGCACGATCGCCATGCCGGGGATCAGAGCGAGGTGCGGAGCAACCGCAATGCGCGTCTGTGCATCAAACAGCATGCGCCCCCAGGAGGGCATCGGCGGCTGGGCTCCGAGCCCGAGATAGGAGAGGCCAGCTTCTGCCAGAATGCCGAGTGCAAACTGGATCGTGGCCTGCACAAGCAGCAGGTTGGCGATGTTGGGCAGGATATGCTCGACAGAGATGAGAAATCCCCCCTTGCCGCACGCCTTGGCCGCCAGCACGAATTCGCGCGGCCAGATGGCAAGCGCGCCGCCGCGCGCGACGCGGGCGAAGACGGGAATGTTGAAGATGCCGATGGCGATGATGGCGTTGATCGCGCCGGGCCCGAAGATGGCTGTGATCATCACGGCAGAAAGCAGTGACGGAAAGGCGAAGATCACGTCATTGGTGCGCATCAGCAACTCATCGACCCAGCCGCCCCTGGCCGCTGCCCAGAGGCCAAGCGGCACGCCAAGCCCCATGCCGATGCTCACGGCCACCAGCGCCACGGCGATGGAATTACGCGCGCCGAGCATGATCATCGACAGAATGTCACGGCCAAGATGGTCTGTGCCGAACGGATGCGCCCAAGACAGTGCCTGAATGCGGCTCGCCACCGAAACTCTTGTCACGTCGTATGGTGTCCAGAACAGGGAAACCAGCGCAGCGATCGTAATGGTGAGCGTGATGGCAAGGCCGATGACGAAAGAGGAATTGGAGAACGCCCGTCTCAACACGTGGCGCTCGGGAAGGGTGGCCGGCGTCAGTTCAATCGTCATTGGCTGATCCTCAGGCGCGGATCAACGATCGCATAGCTGATGTCAACGACAAGATTGATCAGGATGACGCTGGCCACGAGCAGCATCACGACACCTTCCACCACGATCAGGTCGCGCTGGTTGATCGCCTGGAAGATCAGGCGGCCCAGGCCCGGCAGGTAGAAGACGTTCTCGATGATGATGGTTCCCGCGAGCAGGAATGAGAACTGCAGCCCGAGGATTGTCAGCACCGGGATCATCGCGTTGCGCAGCGCGTGCCGCCAGAGCACCTTGCGGCGGGGGAGGCCCTTTGCACGGGCGGTACGGATGAAATCTTCGCCCAGTGTCTCCACCATGGCGGACCGCGTCACGCGGGCGAGGATGGCGGCCTGCGGCAGTGCGAGAGACACTGCGGGCAGGATCAGCCCCTGCAGTGCATCGACTGGATTACTCCAGCCGGGAAACCCGCCGGATGGCAGGATCCTGAGGCCCACTGCAAAGACATAGACCAGCAGCAGCGCGAGCCAGAAATTCGGGACTGCGATGCCCACCTGCGCAGCGCCCATGGTCAGTGTGTCTGCAAGCCTCCCATTGCGGGAAGCCGCATAGACGCCGACAGGAATGGCGATGACCGTAGACAGAAAGAGGGAGATCAGCGCCAGCGGCAGCGAGACGACGAGGCGTTCCCGCACAAGGTCGATGACGGGGCTGGAATAGGTATACGAGCGGCCGAGGTCGCCCGTCGCGAGGCCCGCCAGCCAGTGGAAGAAGCGGATGGGAGCGGGCTGGTTCAGCCCCATTTCCTGGCGCAGCGCCTCAAGCGCATCGGGGCTGGCATTCATGCCGAGCATGATCCGGGCGGGGTCGCCCGGAAGGATTTCGAGCACGCTGAAGACAACAACCGATGCGAGAAGCAGCGTGACAAGCCCGATACCCAGCCGCTTGGTGACATAGACAATCATGAGCCTGTCCTGCCGCGCTCCCGCATGTGTCCAGTTTCAAACTGGATTTAGTCAGTCCAGCGCACCTTGGTCAGGTCATTTGCCTGGATCGGCGAGTTTTCCCACAGGCCCGTGAGCTTTGCATCCCACACGCCGATCTTCGGCAGCTGGAACAGGAAGCCGTTGACCGCGTCATCGGCGATGATGTGCTGGGCCTTGCGGTAGAGCTCATTACGGACAGCCGGATCGCTCGACTGGTCAAGCTCGGCCATTACCGCTTTGAATTCCGGATTGTTGTAGCCGAAATAATAGCCCTCGCGGCCGTAGATATCGATGTCGTTCGGCTCTGTATGGGCGATGATCGTGAGATCAAAATCCTTATTGGTGAAGACCTGCTCCAGCCACTGCGCCCATTCCATCGGCACGATCTCGAGCTTGATGCCGATTTCTGCCAGCTGCGAGGTGATGATCTCACCGCTAATGCGGGCATAAGTCGGTGGCGGAAGCTTGATCGTCGCTGAGAAACCGTCAGCGAAACCGGCCTCGGCGAGCAGCGCCTTGGCCTTGTCGACGTCGTGCGGGTAGGTGCCGGTCAGATCCTCATAGGCTTCGTTGGCCGGCGAGAAATGCGAGCCGATGGGAACGCCGAGCCCGTCTGTGGCGCCGAGAATGATCTCGTCGCGGTCGAGCGCATGCGAAATTGCCTGACGCACCTTGATGTTGTCGAACGGAGCTTTCGCGTTGTTCATGGCGAGGATCGTTTCGCCTTCCGTCGCGCCAACGACGACGCTGAAACGCGGATCAGCCTTGATCTGGGCGAGAGCGTCGCCAGCCGGGAAGCTCGGAAATGCCTGGACGTCCCCGGACAGGATTGCAGGCACTGCCGCCGCTGCATCCGGAATGAAGCGGAACTCGGCCTTGTCGAGCGCTACAGCATCACCCCAGTAGTCTGGATTTCTGGCAAGCGATACCGAAGCGCCCTTGGCCCAGCGCTCGAATCTGAACGGGCCGGTGCCGACCGGTTTTTCCTTGTTTGTTTCAGCGCTTTCGGGCGCAACGATCACGGCATCGCCCCAGCCCATGTTGTAGGTGAAGGAACCCTGTGGCTGCTTGAGCGTCACCTTGATGGTCTGGGAATCGACCACTTCGACAGTGTCAATGGCAGCGAAGAGAGCCTTCTGTGCGTTCACGGAATTCTCTGCACGTGCGCGGTCGAGCGAAAACTTCACGTCCTCGGCGTCAAACGTGCTGCCGTCGTGGAATTTGACACCCTGACGAAGCTTGAATGTATAGACCTTGCCGTCTTCCGACACGTCCCAGCTTTCAGCAAGAGCGGGAAGCACCTCTCCATTCGGGCCAACCCGGGTCAGGCCTTCAAACACGTTCGCGTAGAGAATCTCGTCGATAGCGCCTGCGGCGCTCGCCGTCGGGTCGAGGTGGGGCGGTTCCAATACGACGCCGAGAACAAGATCTGTGCGCGCACTGAATGCAAAGTTGGCGGATGCAAGCGTCACGGCGGCGGCGCTGAGCACGGTCACAAGGCTTTTCATCTAAAGGCTCTCTCCCGAAACGTTTCCATGGATCGCCACTTTGTATTGCATCTGGACGAGCGGCGATGGATGGGCCAAATCCATCGCTGATTAAACTGTATTTCGCAAGTGCGAAGAAGGCCCTCCGCGTGTCATCATCATATATGTTCAAAATTCTTTCTGCCCATTATGACTGAATATGCATCGTCCGATTGCATAAGGAAGCAGCATGCCGACCGAAGCCTTGTTCCGTGATGAACAGTACTTGAAAGCCACCGACGCTGTCGTTGTGGGCATCAATGATCGTGGGGGACTCATTCTCGACCGCACGATCTTCTACGCGACCTCCGGTGGTCAGCCAGGCGACACAGGCCGGATGCTGCGGGAGGACGGCAGTCATATCGCGATCGCCACCACGGTGACGGGCGAGACCAAGGATGACATCATCCATGTTCCGGCCGAAGGGGCGGCGCTGCCCGATATCGGGGAGACGCTGCGGCTGGAAATCGACTGGGAACGCCGGCTCAGGCTTATGCGCATGCACACGGCCTGCCATCTCCTCAGCGTTGTCTGCCCGTTCCCCATCACCGGCGCCGCCGTTGGAGAGGAGGAATCCCGCGTCGATCTCGACGTTCCGGATCCCTCCTATACGCGCGAGATGGTGACCGAAAAGATCATGGAACTGGTGCACGGCAACCATCCGATCTTCACGCAGTGGATCACTGACGAGGAACTGCAGGCGAAGCCAACGCTGATCAAGTCCAAGAACGTGCGACCGCCGATCGGGACCGGTCGCATCCGCCTCGTCTGCATCGGCGAGCGGTCGTCCGTCGACAGCCAGCCCTGCGGTGGGACCCATGTTGCGAACACGTCGGAAGTGGGCGAGATTCACATCAGCAAGATCGAGAAGAAGGGACGGGAAAACCGGCGCTTCAGGCTGCGTTTCGGTCCTTTGCCGGCGAGCGCCTGAGGCTGATGGATAGTTTGTTCTTGCGGTTCCGCCGCGAATTCGGTCTTCTGATACAATAACCTTCAAGCAGACAGGTGCGGGAAATGGTTGAAAAGAGTCGCTTCGTGGTCTCTGCTGACTGGCTTGAGCAGAACCTGGACAAGCCGGGCATCTCCATCGTCGACGCGTCATGGTATCTGCCCGCGGCCGGGCGGAGCGCGCAGGCGGAATACGAGAAGGCCCACATCCCACGCGCTATTTTCTTCGACCACGATGAGATCGTCGATCCCGATTCAAAGTTTCCGCACACGATCCCCCATCCGCGCCTCTTCGAACGGTTTGCGAGTTCGATGGGGATCTCAGCCGACGACACGATCATCGTTTACGATGGCCCCGGCTACATGTCCGCGCCCCGCGCCTGGTGGCTCTTCCGCGTGATGGGCGCGAAGAATGTCTTCGTTCTGAACGGCGGTTTCGATCGGTGGAAAGCAGAGGGCAGACCCGTTACTGACAAGCCGACGCCGGTAGCCGGCAGCGCCTTCATAGCCAACTTCGATCCAGGGAAGGTCGTGTTCCTGGATGAAATGCGTCAGCTGGTGGATCAGGGCGTGCAGATTGCCGATGCCCGCTCGACAGGGCGCTTCACGGGCAAGGACCCCGAGCCACGCCCCGGCCTGCGCGGTGGCCATATGCCAGGTGCAGTCAGTGTTCCATCCACCACGCTTGCGGAAAACGGTGAGCTGCTGCCACTCGACCGCCTGCGTGAACTGTTGACCCAGGCTGGTCTTGATCTGTCGAAGCCTACAGTCACGTCCTGCGGCTCCGGCGTCACGGCGGCGGTGATTGCGCTGGCGCTTGAATCCGTCGGAGCGCCGGGCACGCGGCTCTATGACGGTTCGTGGAGCGAATGGGGTGCCCAGCCGGACACACCAGTGGTAACGGGAGAGTAGTGATGCGAGGCTCTGCGGCCGCACCGCTGACTGTGGTCACTCTTCTGGAGATGCAACGGCCGCCGGAACGCTACCCGCACATGCCGATGGGGCCCCATCAGCTGGCCCTTCTGCGCTGCCGCGAGATGCCGCTCCATTTCTATCGCTACATTTATGACCGGGTTGGTCGAGACTGGTACTGGACGGCCGTCCTGCTTCTGGACGATGAGCAGCTTGCGAAACGTCTGGCTGATCCTGCCCGCGAGGTGCATGTGCTTTATATGGACGGTGCGCCGGCCGGCTTCTTCGAGCTGCACCGCCTCGACCGCAAGGAGTGCCGGCTGCTGCTCTTTGGCCTGATGCCGCATGCAATTGGCAAGGGCCTCTCGCGCTGGTTCCTCGGCTGCGCGATTCGCGCGGCATGGGACGGCGGAGCCAAGCTCGTGTCGGTTGAAACCTGTACGCTCGACCACCCGGCAGCACTGCCGCTCTATCAGAAGATGGGCTTCGTGCCGGTCCGGCGCTCGGAGACCCATGCGGTGCCGGTCTCTGATGAAAAGCGGGCTGAGGTGTTGCTGCGGCGTTGAATTAGCCAGCAAAGAAGCTGAACTCTCCATAACCGACGCGTTCATGTTGCCTTCACCAGTGCTGTTGCATGGTGCGCTCACCAAGTTCCTGGAGGCAACACCATGATCAACCGTCGTAATGCACTCTTCCTGTTTGCTGCTGCAGCCCTTGCTCCGACCGCAGTTCTTGCGCAGGCGTCCATGCCCGGCGAAACGCAGATCCTGCGCCGTCTGGAGGCAGGTCCGCGTGAGCGTGTCCGTCCGCAGGACCGCGTCACCATCGAGCAGTTCAAGCGTCGTCCGGACCTGCGTCGCCGTGCGCCTTCCATCGATATTCAGGCGATCAACTTCGAAACCGCCTCGGCCGACATCGGGCGCTCGCAATATCCGAAGGTCGAGCAGATCGCCTCTGCCCTGAAGCGGCTGCTACGCAATCGTCCGGGTACACGGTTCCTCCTGGAGGGACACACCGACGCGGTAGGCTCTGCGGAATATAACCTGCGCCTTTCCGAAGAGCGGGCTGCTTCGCTGAAGCGTCTTCTGGTCCGTCAGTTTGGTGTGCCATCCCGCGCCATCGACACGGTCGGCTACGGCAAGGAATTCCTGCTCGTAAACACGCCCTATGAAAACTGGGAGAA
>Ga0182741_1004498_pt1 | contig 13687 bp, 19 predicted proteins | sample eDN5th37CBELigOP_FD_128874 | JGI IMG/M metagenome (GOLD analysis project Ga0182741, IMG submission 128874) | Enriched Organic Plus compost microbial communities from Emeryville, California, USA - eDNA 5th pass 37_C BE-Lig OP (version 2) (version 2) ...
AGCGCGACCGCATCGCGCTTGAACTCATCGGGATAATTCTTCCTTGCCATCGGGTTGGATCATCTCGCTTCCCCCAGGGCATTCCTGGGATTGAGCGTGTCCAACACACGGGGGCAAGTCCCCGCCTTCCGGGTTGGTTGTGGTCGCCTAGAAGGTTGCGCCCGCTGAAGTGCGCGGCGAGTCATAGTGATGTGAGGATGGAGGATCGCTTTGTCTCGGAGCTTCTTTGAGAACCGACGATTGAGATTAGTTGCCCGGCTGGCGGTGGTCGTGGCGGCTCTCAATCTGGGGCCGCCAATATTCGTTGCAGGCGCAGGTCCGGACGCCGACGTCCCTGGAATGGAATACCAGGTGAGCAGTGGCCAGCCCTGCAGTGAAAGGGAAACGTTCGTATTCGGGCGTGACAGCAGTGGCGGACTGTTGGCTTGCCATTGGATTCAACCTTACGACGGCTACTTCTGGGATGGCCCACTGAGCGGGTCGCTGAACGGAACGCGGACGATTGGTGCACTATGTGCGAACCTGAGCAGGGGAGTCGCTTATGCTCAATCGCCTGAGGGATACCCGCTTGGCTGCAACGATGGCAAATGGAGCCGGATCTAGATGTTCGATCAGGCGAGCCCGATACGGCGCCAGCGTCTCCGAGTACATCACCAGGTGGCCACAGTTGATCGAAACGCCACTGCTGACGGGTGTCACAGCGCCGAAATTCGCAACGTTGATTTCGGACTGCTGACAAGAACAACGGCGTGGCAACGTCGGTCGAACAAATATGCTCAGTAAGCACGAAATGTTGTACCGGATGGTGTAGGGATGAGAGGGTGTTTCGAGACGAACCTCCTGTGCGGATGTTGCGAGCCACACGACTCAAGGGCGCACGACACCTCATTTGCGAGCGAACTACTCGAACGATCCCAGCCCAAGCTCATCGCGACTCTAGCCCGTCGATCGAACCCTCGATGAGGCCTAGCTGCGAGTCAATCAACCCAAGCTGGGAATCGAGGAGGCTCCAGTTCGATTCAGACGAGGAATGATGGGCCTTTGCATCATCTTTTATCTCGCTGAGTAGATCCGCGATCACCTTGAGCTGTTTCATTAGCTCACTGAACTGTTTGGCTTCCACCAGGTCACCCTTCCGTGCGCCATCGTTACAGCGAGTTCACCGTACCGAAGATTCAATGTCCCAGTTGGATTTCGATGATCTCCTACTTCGGAGGGGTCAGCGGGGAACGTCTACGTCTCTGACAATGCGCAACAGCGCGTCGCGGATGGAGGCAGCGCTGCTACCTAGGTCCACCGTCATGAACCTGTATCGGTGACCTTGTATCGTCGCCGCCTGGCAAAGATGCTGTCCGACAACCGGATATAGGAGCACTCCTTCAGCAGTCGAAGAAAGATGATCCCGCTCGTGCTGTGACTGCACATAGGCGTATAGCTGAAAGATATGATTCCGTGAAAGCTTCACTGAGTCATATTGATTGGGCTTCAATGCGTCGGCGAACTTTGTCTCAATAATGACCCTATGGTCGGAAGTTTCCAGCACGATGTCGGTCTTCATCACGGGCAGCACTGCATGTAGACCATCGGTTGCTTCGCTGACCGGCCATCGGTGGCGTGTCTCGCCCTCCGCCACCGTCCACTCTGGTGGTAGGGAGACCTTGTAGAAGCCGCGGACCGCGGCCTCGTACAGCCGCCGGACTTCCGCGGCGTGACGTTCAGGCTCACGGTTCGTGGCCTTCCCGTCATGCTCGGCAGGAATATTCATGCTGATGAGGAGCCGCGCCGCATCGATTGCTTCGACATCATCCCGGTCGTTGCGGCCCAGAGTGACTTGACCTGCTTCTCGTGCGGACACGAGTTGTGGCGAGACGCCGTACTGCGTCAGAACTTCCGTGAGTCGCCGTGCGCGCTGTTTGAGAGCCGGCTGACTTGTCCGTCGTGCCGCAATCACCAATGCGGTGTGTAAGAGTCGGTTCCTTTGGTTATTTGCCGTGAGTTCGGCGAACCGGCATGCGACGCGCCCCTGTGCGAGCAGCTTCCTCGACTCGGTAGCCAGAACGTCGATCTGGCCGCGCACACGCGTGAGTGTGTCGGTGCGCTGGTGATACTGACGTCCGAGGCTACGTTGCAGCCGGCGCTCGATTGCGGTGATAAGTATGTCGGTGATGAGGTCGAACAGATCCTCTGGGTTTTCTTCGACTCCCCGTTCGCGCAGGAGCTTATCACGCTGATACAGACGTGAGGCGTAGAGCATCAGCAACCACAGGTTCCGTACCGGGATCTTCGTGATGCCGCTGGTGATCGTTCCCGTTGGTGTCACGAGGCACCGATCAACGCATCTGCTTCGTCGGTGACCTTTTGCGGTTCATCAAACCAGTACTCGGAAAGCAGCGGGCGGATCTCCTGGTCAACGATCTCAGCGACCCAGCTCAGAGGGTCGGGGATCGCGACGTCACTCGTCGGTGTGAAGAAGCTATGACCGATTCGGTACTGCGCACCGAGCGTTCGATCGGCCTCGATCCGTTGATTGAGAACTTCGATCCGGCTCGCAAGGTCTGCAAGGAAATCCAGAGATATGCCGTTACGTTCGGACACCCAGGTCCGCCAGGCGTCGTTGAACTGAGGAGCGAGGTCGGCGAACGCAAACCTCCGTCGCAACGCGAAGTCGACTATCGCCAGTGATCGATCTGCCAGGTTCATCGTGCCGATGATGTAGAGGTTCTCTGGGATGTGCACCTTGTCTTCCGCTGGCCTCCGGTAAGTCAAGGTCAGAGCTTCTGCAGCGTCGCGTTTGTCTGCCTCTAGCAGAGTGAGAAGCTCACCGAAGATTTGGGCCAGGTTTCCCCGGTTGATCTCCTCGATAACGAGTACATGTCTACTGCCTGGGTTGTTCTCGGCCTTCTTGATGACGTCGAGGAACAGCCCGTCTACCAACTTGAGCGTTCCGTCGGCGCTGGGACGCCAACCGCGAACGAAATCCTCATAGGACAACGTCGGATGAAACTGCACTGACTGCAGCAGGTCGGATGCGCCTTGGCCGATCAAAGCTCGGCCAAGGCGCTTCGCAAGCCAAGTCTTACCCGTTCCGGGCGGACCCTGCAGGATGAGGTTTTTCTTGCGCTCCAATGCGTCCAGATAGCCACGTAACATCTGCTCGGGCAAGAAACATCCATCGCTGAGGATATCCCGCACCCCATACGTCACTTTTGTGGCAGTCTCTTCTTCAGTCGTCTCTTCATCACCTTCGTCGATGACCTCGGGGGCAGTGTCGCCGAATCTTTCAGCCCAATAGGGGTCGTTACGAAACTCGTTGTAATCCTGTTCGGCGTCATTGAAGGTGAAGTCGATGAGTGCCTCTGATTTCCAGCTTGTCGGCTTAACTCTCCATACCGTTTGCTGGTTGGTGTAGAAGTACCACTCGCGAACCGGCGAGGGTGGATCCCAATCGACGTCGACGTTTTGGCCGTCACCCGGGTTGTGCGTGATGGTTCCGGTGGCTTTGATCGCCATCACCGACACCCGATTGCCTTTAGTGTCGAAGGGCATCTCGTGCAGCCTGGTGAAGGCAGCCTTGATTGCGATCCGCTCACCTGGCCGCATGGCTTTAACCAAATCGTGGTACTTGCCTTCACTGCCGTTGTGCCAGCGTTGAGCTTTGACGAACTCGTCGGTTCGATCGCCGAGCGGGCCATCATAACTTTCAGACTCCGCGAAGAAGGCGCCGACAAACCAATACGAGGGTAGATGCTCAGTGTCGACTGGGGGAGTCGTCGCCCGCTTCTTTGGTACGTACGCCTGGAACGCCGGTACCGCTTCCAAGTCGGCCTCGGTGATCTCGACCGGATGGTCCTGGAGCATTTCGCGACCAAAGTCGGTGATTCGGGACTCGCCGTTCTTTACCTTCTCAACCGCTTGTGCGCGCGTGAGAAATGACAGCGCCCACCCAATTCGGTTGTCCGCTTGTCCTTGACCCGAGCTTAGTGTGACAGCACGTTGAGCCTCGGAGAGTTGAAGCCAGTCCATCACGGCGAGTTTGAGATCACGCGTTCGCCACACTTGTCCGTCGCTGAGTACCTCCAGTACCGGGCGGGAGAAGTGAGGCCACGGCGGAACTGTCGCTGTATCTGGGGTAGGCACGGGGCTCCTTGGATGGGGTGTGTCGTGTGCTGCTTGGACGGACTGTAGGACAGTGTCCCGACAGTTCGGTGTATTTCACCAGCGCAACCTGGAGAGAGATGGCGGACGGTGCTACACGCGGTCGCGGGATTATCTGCGGGGATAGTTGCGCGGGTGTTATCCCGTCATCGATCGATCGTCTCCATGCTGAAGCCGGAGCGGCCGATGACGAACCGGGGCGCGCACTCTGTTCAGGGCGTAATCCTGGAGATGCTCGCGGAGGAGGCAACGTTGGGTGACGATGTCGCGATGCCGTCCTGAATGCACTCGCAGCAGTCGACGGCGGCAAGGACCGTGAGTAAGCAGAACTGGCTATCACCTACTTGTCCACGATCTCGGTCGCTGGCTTCCGCAGCATCGGCCGGCGGGCCCGCCTGGGCCTTTGTCCGGTACCGGGCCTGAATGGGGGTCAGCGCTCGCTGCGGCTCGAAACCCGAGCTTGTGCAGAGGCGCTCGACCTCGCGCTGATCGGTACCAAAAGCCGCTGGCGCGGAAACGGGTTGCCGAATCCATGGCAGTACCTGCACCGCAATGAGCCGTGTGCGATCCGCGTCAAGTTCACCGCCGAGGGCGTCGGCGGCCCAACACCGTCGGCACGGTTTGGGGGGCGAAGATCGCTGGCGCCAAGGCATGATGGGCGGCGCGTAGGGTGCGTCGGCCAACGGAGCGGGCGACCTGGACGAGACACGGTATTGGCAGGCGCGTCACCGGACCAGTCAATTGGAGTGGAGGAGCCGACTGGACTATGAACCCGACGGTGTCGCACAACGAGTTGGGACGCACGTTCGACAACAGGCTTTCGGCCCTTCACAATGCGTTGGCGACGCAATTCGGGTTGGAGATATTGGCCGAAGCGGAGAAATAGCTGGTAGCTGAGCTGACGTGTTTCGTTCCGCGCGAAGTTGACTCCGCCCGGATGCTTACGGAGTTGAGACATGACAGGTAGCGGTTCGCGCGACAGCCGAGTATCACTCTGCGGTCACGTAATGCTCAGGAACGATCGTGGTCTCGCCCGACCAGCGGTAGGCGGTCGGCCTCTCACCTTCTACGGCGCTGAAGTCTATGCACGCCGTGTGATTCGTCCAGTCGTGTCGGTGCTTGGGCGAGCCTTGCCGCCAATAGTGGCCGTAGAACACCGGGACCTGTGCGGTGTAGACGTACGACTGATCTCCGCCGGAGAGCTCCAGTTCGGGCAGCGGCGGGTACGGTTCACCGGTCGCGGTGGTGAACTTGCCGCCCATCTCCGCGATATCGCGCAGCGTGCGAGCCTCGCCGTTCCACCACTGCACCCGGGCACTGCCGCGCGGATGGCCGTCCTTATCGTGATACTCCGGTTGTTCGCGGTCGACCAGGCTGATCTCGGGTCCTCTCAACAGTGTCTCGACAGCGTCGTACAAATCGTCACCTTGGGTACGGGCGGCCACCAGGTGCTGCAGTTCGGCGAACGGGGCGCTCGAACCGCAGCGTTCTCGACCAGCTTGATCGAGTCGTCATGCCAGCACGCATGCACGACGTGCACCTCTCCGAGATCCAGCCACAGCGGAATCGTCGCGAACCATTCCAGATACCGGCGGCGGTCGGCACCGCGAACCTGCTCGAGAAAAGCAGCGTGCTGTTTGGTGTTCTTCGCCCATCGTCGATCATCCGGATCATCATGCGGCCGCGCATATTTCCCGCTGCCAGCGGGCCACTCGGGGTCGTAAGACAGTGCTTTGAACTCATGGTTACCCATGACGACCTGGGCGCTGCCGGCACCGACCATGGCCTTGGCGACCTCCAGCACGCGCAGTTGCTCATCACCCCGGTCGATCAGATCGCCGACGAAGATCGCCTGTCTGTCGGCAGGGATGCTCGTATGGCACTGATGTTGCGCTGGCCCGGTAGCCGAGCGTGTCCAGCAGCACTTCGAGCTGAGTGGCGCAACCGTGCACGTCTCCGATGACGTCGTAACCTTCAGCGAATTGGTTCATTGAATCCCTCCTGTCCAGTCCTTCGACCGAGTGCGCGATATCACCCGCATCTCGCGGGTACGCGATGCGGGATCGAAGGAACGAATGTCAAGGCTAGAGAGGCGACGTGCTGGTGAACGCGTCGCTCAGCCCGAGGTAGCGCATCAGCTCGGCGCCGTCTTCGCCGTAGATTCCACGATGGTCACCGTCAAGTACCCAACGGTGCTGCTGGTCGGCACGCGCCGCGATCTCAGCGGCACGACGTCGTCGCGTTGCTTCCACCGACTGGTAGTGGCGGACACAGGATGTGATGATCCAGAACGTCAGGACAAGGCCGAGCGCCGCCAAGATCCACCAGATGTATTTGATGATTAACCCGATGAGAAACAGCACACCGATGGCCCCTATCAGTCCACCACCGGATTGACTCTGTTGACGGCTCACGCAGACCACCACCTTCGATACTTCGCATGATGCCACGAGGTACCGACAAGTCCTGACCGGAGCCGACGAGATTGAGCAAAAATTGGACGTTCGACTGACAGCGTGTGGGCGTCGACTTCTGCGAGTCTGTTGCGGCTTGTCGGCTCCGGTTGAACCCTGAGCAGCCTGCTCCGGAACTACCTGCTCACTTTTCGACCGGGTGGTTTCTAGCGGTGGTCGAGTGCAACAGGACTACGTCGGGACCTCTATGTCGCAATACAATTCAAAATCGCAAACCTCTTATCGCCGTGTGATCGCGCATGGTTATATGTGCTGGCTATTGTCGTGAAGTCGTGGGGGCAGCAAAGTGACTGACGGAGAACTCGCCCGTGAACGTGTACCGGAAATGCTTCGCAGGGCGGGCGGTCGGTTACGCACGCCGGTTATCGGGTGGGGAGCACGCGCGGGCGCTGGTCAACAAGCTGAGCGGACAAGGCTGAGCAACTATGTCGGATGAGCGTCTGAAGAACTTCGTGTTGTCCCTCGCTGACCGTGATGACGCGTTGAGCGAAGAAGCGAAGCTCGTCGTGCTCGCTGCGCTGGAAGGCGCCGACGACCTCACGGAGGTGTTGGACCAGTCGGCGACCCGTCCCGATTTGATCGAATCGCTGACCACCGCTCACGAGGACACAACCGAACCCGTCGGGGCGTATCTGCGCTCGATCACCGTACAGGGATTCCGGGGAATCGGGCCCGAAGTCACGCTCAATTTCCAACCCGGGCCAGGCCTGACCGTCGTCGCCGGGCGGAACGGGTCCGGCAAGTCGACACTAGCGGAAGGTCTCGAGCTCGCACTCACCGGCCAGAACTCGCGCTGGGGTGACAAGCCGGGTGTGTGGTCGCAAAGCTGGCGGAACTTGCACGCCGGAGAACCGGCGCAGCTCCGTGTGGTGCTGGCCGAAGAAGGCTCGGGCGCAACCACAATCGGAGTGGATTGGCCCGCCGGTGACGATGTCGACGTCGACGACTGCTCATGCTGGGTGCAGCGGCCCAAACGCAAGCGGGAAGACGTCAGCGCGCTGGGGTGGTCCGGCGCGCTGGAGATGTATCGGCCACTGCTGAGTTACGACGAACTCGGCGGCATTCTCGAAGGCGCACCTAGCAAGTTCTACGACCAGCTGCACAAGTTACTCGGACTGGAGCAGCTCACCGAGGCCATGACGCGGCTGGAAGCCGAGGTCAAGGTGCTCAAGCAGCCGTCGGAGGAAGGGCGGAAGGCGCGTGCCGCGCTGCGGGGCAAGTTGGAGTCGCACGAGGACCCACGTGCCGCTGAGGCGCTGACCCAGGTCAGGAAGCGCCGGCTCGACCTCGACGCGCTCCGTCCGTTGGTCACCGGAGGAGTTGGGGCCGATGTGCCAACAGCCTGGAGGCAGGCTGAGGCGCTGTCGACACCGACCGATGAAGAGGTGACGGTGGCGTGCGAAGCGCTTCGGGCGGCCGCAGACGCGGAGCTGCGGGAGGTTGAGCGTGCCGATGCCCTGGCCGCGGACCGGAGCCGGCTGCTGTCGATGAGCCTGGATTTCCATGCGGCCCATGGTGATCAGAAGTGTCCGGTCTGCGGAGAAGGGGATCTCACAGCGGAGTGGGCAGCAGCAGCGCGGGAGCTGTTGGAGCAAGATCAACGAGCGGTCAAGGCTTTGGCGGAGGCTCGGCGGGCGGTCGCCGAGGCCCGTGCCAGGGTCTTGAGTCTTGTGGAGTCAGTCGACGCGCTACCTGCCGATGGAGACGGTGAGCTCACCGCCCTGTCGGCTGCGCAGGCAGCATTCGAGCAATTCACCGCGGTCCCAGTCGACGGACAGCGTGCACTTGCTGACCACGTCGAGCACAAACTGCCCGTCCTACGTGACGCCTACGCCGCCCTGCAGCAGGAGGCCGCGGAGCTCATCAAGGCGCGACAAGATGCGTGGAGCCCGGTGGCTCTCGAGCTGGCGGCCTGGATGCGGAAGGTGGAACAGGCCAACGAAATCGAGCCGCAACTCTCTGTCGCTTCAGAGGCGTTGAAGTGGTTGCAGGACAACGCCGCCGAACTGAGGAATCAACGCATCGCGCCGCTGGCCGAACAATCCCGACAGATTTGGGCGGCTTTGCGACAGGAAAGCAACGTCGAACTCGGTGCGATCCAGTTGGTGGGCCAGAAAACCAGCCGCCGAGTCCTGCTCAAAGCTGAGGTCGACGGATCCGACACCGAAGCGTTCGGCGTCATGAGCCAAGGCGAACTACAGGCACTGGCGCTGGCGGTCTTCATTCCGAGGGCGACATCGCCCGCGAGCCCGTTCCGGTTTCTGGTGCTCGACGACCCCATCCAGGCGATGGACCCGTCGAAGATCGACGGACTGCTGCAGGTGCTGACTCAACTTGCTGAGACCCGCCAGGTGGTCGTGTTCACCCATGACGACCGACTGCCCGCCGCTATCCGGCGGTCCCGGGTGCCGGCGCGTGTGGTCGAGGTGGTTCGCGGCATGAATTCCGCTGTCAGCGTGGCAGAAGCCAGCCGGCCGGCGATGAGAATGCTCGACGACGCATTCGCAATCGCCGCCGACGACGCAGTCCCAGACGCAATCAAACGAGTCGCGGTGCCAGTGCTCTGCCGAGACGCGTTGGAATCGACGGCGTGGGATGTGTTCAGCTCCCGTCGTCTGGAGCAGGGGCATTCACATGCCGATGTTGAACAACTCTGGGAGACAGCGCGGTTGACCAAGCGGCGTCTTGGGCTGGCGGTGGATCCAGATAACGAGACTGCTCTGGATCGGTGGCTTTCCAGCGGGTCAGCGCGGCGGCAGGCGCTGAAGGTGGCGGCGTCTGGTGCCCACAGCGATGTGGTGAACTACCGCGATGCCGTGCACGCGACACGACTCGCGGTCGGAGACCTGATGAAGCTCTCATCATGACCGACCGCTCGGTGCTGTTGGATTTCGCCGATCAGGTTCTCGACGGCACCGTGGACCTCGGCGTGCGTGCTCCTCGTACAGCGGCCCTGCTGGCGCGTCGCGCCTTCGAAGACTGGCTCGACGAAGCCAGCCGCTCGTGGGCGGCGCACGTAGAGTCCGATCGCCCACCAACCACCAGCTCGAAGTTAGTGGTGCTGGGAGCCCTTCGCGGCGACGAACTCGGTGAGACTGCGAAACGGATATGGCACGGCCTGAGCCGGGCGGTGCATCACCACGCGTACGAACTTCAGCCGTCGGTGGCCGAGGTGCGGAGTTTGGTGAGCCAGCTCCGGGCGGTGTGCGCGGTTGTGGAGGCGGATGGAGCGACGCCCTAGACCAGGTGCGCCAACGACGGGACGGTCACCCATCCGTGAGGATGGCTTGCAGGCAGTTGCTATGAGCTAGTACCTGAAACATGGCACCAAGCAGGCGACAGTGTGATACGAAGTCCAAATGCCAAGAGTGGTAACTCGAGAAGAGCGTATTGAGCGTCTGGTTGCCAAGACCCGCAAGCGGGTCGATGCGAATTCGAATGGTTCGCGGTCACTGTCCCAGACCCCTGACAGCCTGCTTGGCACGTTGGTACGCGAGGCAGGGTATGCGCGCAGTTCCACCAAATTGCTTCAAACCCTGGAGCAGAACTTCACGGACGCGGGTATCGCCACCTACCCGGAGATCACCGACCCCGGTAACACCCCAAAGACTCGGATCCACTTCTTCGACCGCCACAAGCGCGATCCAGGACTGCAGAAGCCACGTCATCTGTTCGCCGAAGAGAAGGAACTGTCGCGGTTCCTCATGACGAACAAGGACGTCTTAAAGTACTGCAAGGCAAACAAGCTCGAAATCCGGGGGCAAGAGGTCCGACTCGCCGGCGACTGCCGAATAGACCTGCTGGCCGTTGACACGAAATCGCGAGAACTTGTCGGATTCGAACTCAAAGCCGGCAGTGCGGATGAGCGGATCGTGGCACAGTCAGCCAAATACATGAAGGCGCTTAAGGCGCAAGCAGCCAAGGAAGGACGGCCTGGGGCTCGATTGCTGATTGTGACCGGTCAGCCCGACGCCGCTTTAGCTGACCTTGTGCAAGATGCCGCCAAGAAGCATGGCGTAGAAACCTGTTGGCTGCTCTACAAGGTGACCATTGATCTTGTTGAAGCGGGATGAGAACCGACGAGTTTGACGACGAGCTGTTCGATCGGATCTTGGCGGTGGCAGAAGACGACGCCACAGTCTCGACTGTGAGTCACAAGCGGCCGAACTGGATTTCGTCGGTCGAGCGGACTGGGGTATGGGTGGAGACGGAGCGTTCACGTGACCGAAAATCCGGCCCACAACTCGTACCGGCATGGATGATCACGGTCGCGTGGAACCACTTGCAACAGAATGGGACTTTGGCCAGCGTCTATCTGCTGAAGCAGTTGAAGGTCCACCGCTCGACGTTCGTGTGCGCGCTTCTAGCGCGGTTCCCCGATGTCGAAGTTCGGCAGAATACACCGACAATTCTCGCTCTGGCTGATGGTCCGGATTAGCGGCGGGGCAGCCTTGGTGCCGTTACTCGACTGTTCCCGCTGTTCACTATCACCAACTCGCCTGCTGGATATGCCGCGGCAGTCCATCCCAGTCGTCGCGTTCGATGTAGCGCATGACCTCGGCCCCCTCGGGTCCGTAGATGCCGCGGGCATCGCCGTCGAGGACCCACTGATGCTGCCGGTCGGCACGCACAGCGATCTCGGCATGGCAGCGATTCCGTTCGGCCACCGCCTCGAGGTGGGCTTGGATCAGCGCGCGGACGATGAAGACAGCGGCACCGATCGCCAGCCCGCCGAGGATCCACCAGATGTACTTGATGATCATTCCGATGACCACCAGCACGAAAAACGCCGTCACAAAACCGCCGGACGAACTTCCTCTACTGCTCATATTCTCTGTCCCCCTGCGCGAATGGGTGCCGGCAGGACCGACACCCGTGTCACACCGGGCCGGTGTAGCCCTGCGCACGCGCCCATGCGACGACGTCAGGCTTGACGTCCAGGCACATGTTGTTCACCGCCGACATCAGGACGATCGCGGCCTCGGCCGGGGCAAACCCGGTGTTGGCGAGCTTGCCGAGCACCAGCGACGGTGACACCCCATGGCGCAATTCGTGGCAGAGCTCTTTGCCGATGTCGATCATGTCGACGATCGACCCGTAATACACCCCCGAGTTGTCGAGGTCAGAAATGAAGTCGTACTGATCTGCGTGCGCAGGCCCAGCCAGCAGCACTGACCCGCACACCGCCACGACAGCCGCAATTCCCCCCACCGCGCGCATGTTCCCCCCTTGGATCGAGCTAACGAGCAAAGATTAGCTCCGACCACCGACAATCAAGAGAGAAAGGCGGCTTACCGGTCAGCCCACCACGGCGGAAAGCTGATATCTAGCCGCTCGCTGCGGCGGTACCCCGCCCAGGTGGGCACGCCGATTGGCTGTCCGCGGTAGATTCCGCGAGCTGCGGCGACGACCCGTGGATGCTGGGTCGGCCATTGCAGGGTCGATGCGATCTCTTCGAGCACTGCCAGGTCGCGTTCCAGAACACGGTCGACGATTGCCACCGCGGGCAAAGCTCCACCCTTGTCGCTGTTGCAGCGCGCACATGCCAGGACCAGGTTGGCCAGACCGTCGATTCCGACCAACGACCAGGGCAGCACGTGGTCGATCGGATTGTCGGCGGGTAGATGCGTCCCGCAGTAAAAGCAGTGTGGGCCAAAGGCTTCCTTGAACGGACCGCGCACCGCGGCGAGCGCGGTGCGCTCACGGCCGAACAGGTGCCCGGCGACATCGGGCACATCGGCATCGAGGAATCGGTTCATCCGCCGAACGTCCTCGACCCACATGATCTCCAGCGCAGGCTTCAGCAGTCCCGCCAACCGCGCCAGACCGTGCGCGACACCCGGTTTGAGCACGATCACGTCTCCGTGGTCCCGCAGCGTCTTGCGGCTGACGTGATCATGCAGGAACGAGTCGTCGTAGAGGAACGCGTCGCTGCTCGATGCACCCGGCAGCTTCTGCAGCCGGTGCAGGGGCTGCTGCGCAAGACACAGCGTGATTTCGTCGATCGCGCGTTCGTAGGCGTCGGGAGCACGCAGCCGGGCGATGTCGACCGACAGCCCGCCACGCCGTGTCGCCGCAGCATCACGGAGGGCTTTCGTGGCAGCGACGATCCGCGCCTTCGGCTGGGTGGACTGGCGCAACTCGTGCCCGTCGAAAGGGCGAACTTGCTGCCAGTAAAGCTCCAGCACACGATGCGCCACTGCGGGAATCGGCACGGCGAGTGTGTCGGCGGGGTCGGCGGGCAGGTTCTCGACACAGTGCTCGATCAGCGCCATCAAGGTCGCGAGCTTGTAGGTGGCGGTGCGCAGCCCAGTCTCGAGGATGGCGACCACGCGCTGTCCGAGCAGCAGAGGGTCGGATGCCTCGGTCACGCCACCTCCTCGCGATGCTGCCTCGTCCGAACTGTCCGAGAGCATTATCGCGGGAAGAACAGAGATGGCTAGCGGATTCGGCGTCGGAGGCGCACCGCCCGCACACCCATCACGTCGCCCCGAACGCCTCCACATACAGCGCATAGAGCGAGTGCGACGCGGCCATGTAGAGGCGGTTGTTCTCCGGACCGCCGAAGGTGAGGTTGGCGCAGCGTTCGGGCAGGCGGATGAACCCGATCGGCTTGCCTTGTGGGTTGAAAACCATGACACCGTCGAGATTTTCGGGCTTGCCGCGGAGTTCGTACACCTTGCGGCCACCGACGTCGGTCGGCTGGTCGGCGACCAGGCCGTTGCTGCCCCAGCCGCACCACAGATTGCCGTCGCGGTCGACGGTGAACCCGTCCAGCGCGCCCTGGTCGGCGGCGTCGATCAGCTTGGTCTTGTTGGCGACGGTGCCGTCGTCGTTGACGTCGAAGCTCCACAGGCTGCGGTTCGGGGTGCCGCGCCACTCGATCACGTAGAGCTTTTTCTCGTCGGGGGAGAACCCGATCCCGTTTGGGTTGACCAGGTCGGTGATCACCGCGGTCAGCTCACCGTCAGGCGTGAGCCGGTAGACGTTGGTGGTCGCCTGCTCGGGCTCGGCGCGGCTGCCTTCCCATTCACCGTTGATGCCGAACAACGGATCGG
>Ga0182741_1004500_pt1 | contig 13684 bp, 6 predicted proteins | sample eDN5th37CBELigOP_FD_128874 | JGI IMG/M metagenome (GOLD analysis project Ga0182741, IMG submission 128874) | Enriched Organic Plus compost microbial communities from Emeryville, California, USA - eDNA 5th pass 37_C BE-Lig OP (version 2) (version 2) ...
GCGAACTTGCCCTCCTCGTCGTGCGCCTCGCCGTAGCCGCCGTAGACCGACAGGCCGTACGTCGCGAATCGCGCGACGAGCATGCCGACATACTCGATGCTGCTCCCCTGCGTGAACTTGCGCAGGCCGCCGGCGAGCACGACACCGCCCATATCGGCGCTGATCGCAAGGCCGGCGAGGTCCACGTACCAGCGCGACGGATCGAAGGGGGATGCGTCGGATGCGACGTTGAACCGGAGCTGCAGGTCGTCGACGGCAGCGGTCAGACCGAAGAGCGAGACACGACCGTCGAGGAGCAGCGCAATGCTCTCGAGGTTGTCATTCTCCGTGGTAACGCCGAGGCCGACCTGCTCGATGTAGAGCGGACCGAAGCCCTTCTGGATCGCGAGCCACCACGGTCCGTCACCGTCGCCGGCACGCAGCGACACCTTCACCGGATTGCCGCCGTGCTTCTGGATCGCGAGCGCAGGACTGAACGCAGGCGATGGCTGGTCACTGCCGCTGCTCGCATCCGACAGGAGACCCTGTGCGACCGGATTGCCGCCCGACGCTCCGCCGAGCGTGACCGCCAGCTCGCTCAGCTGCACCTGCACACCGCCGCTCTTCTCGGTCGAGCTGACGCGGCCGAAGCCGTGCAGGGCGACAGAACCGAGGGTCAGCCCCACGTCCAGCAGGGGACCGTTCGAGCGACCGACGCGCAGGCCGACGCCGTTGATCGAGATGGACGGCTCGAACGTGTAGCTGCCCGCCGACTCGCGCAGCACGCCGATCTGCAGGCCGGCGGCCGGCGTGCCGTCGATCCAGCGTGAGTCGGCCTCGAGTGCGACGTACACGTCGCCGGAGACGATGTCGACGCGGTCGGTCACGCCCAGGTGCAGGCCGATGACGCCGCCGTCCCTGGAGACGCCGATCGTGATCCCGCCGCCGATCGGGATCGACGGCCCCAGCGTCGCGAAGTTGCCGATCAGCCGCATGAGCCGGTCGAGCAGCTCGGCGGGATCGAACAGGTCGTCGGCGAGCCGGGTCGGATCGGCTGAATCCAGCAGCACGCCGGCAAGCAGATTCCGGATTCGGTTGTCCGGCCCGGTCGTGCCGGGGATCGCCACGTCGAGGAACTGCTGCATCGCCGGCGTAGAGAACGCGAAGCTCGCGACCAGGTCGAGCACGGCGTCGAGCAGGGCGAGCGCGACCTGCCCGGGATCGGTGTCCACCGTGACGCCGACGGCCGTGTACAGCGAGAACGTGCCGTCGTCGAGCGTCCAGCGGCCGCCGACCACGCGCTCGCCGACAGTGTCGATACCGAGCCCGAACTCGATGCGGCGTCCGCCGGCTGGTGCGTTGCCCGCCGCCGCGCCGATGAATGGCCGCAGGATTACGCCGCCCGCATCGATCTGTGCGGGGCCAAGTCGCGTAATGAGCGACTGCAGCCCCGCTTCATCGAGCTGCATGTCGAGCGCGATGCGATCCACGCCGGGAATGCCGCTCACCTCGCCCGTGATGCGGAACGCGAGTGGGGATGTCGCGAGCGCGACGGTCACACCGCCGATCACCACCTGGATCTCGTCGCCCGCGACGCTCGCGGAGATGCTCGCGGGCAGTGCGTTGGCGAGTGCGGCCGCAAGCTGGTTCAGCGCGGCTCCGGCGAGTCCTGTCAGACTGTCCGCGAGCCTGCCGGAGGGATCGTCCGCCCACGCCTGCAGGGCCGCAGGCTGGAAGCGCGCGGGCGTGCCACTGCGCAGGCCGAGCACGTCGCCGGCCTCCCGCACGATCGCACCGATTTCGCCCGCCAGTCCGGGGCCGGTCCGTGCGGCGAGTTCGTCGAGAATGAGCGGCAGCGCCTGCTGGACCGCGATGTCCGCGAGCCTTCCCAGACCCGGCGCTTCAGGATAGAGCGGAATGTCCGCACCGCTCTCCGGCCGCAGGAAGACACGCAGGTCGCCGTTGAGCGCGACGTGGAGGGCGCGGCGTCCCGGGGCGGCACCCGGCAGTCCGGCAATCAGCGAGAGCGACGGCAGCGGCGCACCGCTGGAGCGAATGAGCAGCCCTGCGCCGATCGTCGCGACGAGCCGCGCGCTGACGTCGGGTGGCGAGAATCCCGCCGTGTCGATCGCAGCGGCGAGACGGAGGTCGGCACCATGCGCCTCCGCACTCACCCGTACGCCAGGCGCAAGCTCCCACTCGCCCGCCGGGCCGTTGATGCCGAGCAGCGGCTTCACCGCATCCAGCAGGCTGGCAACGCGCGCCGGCGAGAAGCCGGTCGCACCGCCGAGTGCGGCCGGGTGGCGGAGGAACGCGGCCGGGTCCTCGAGCAGTGCAACGGGCAGGCGAATCCTGCGCGCACCATCCGTCGCAGCATCGCCAAGCAGGCCGATGGCGTCGAGCACGTTGTCGAGCACGTCGTGCACGGTGTCGTTCAGGCCGCGAAGCTGCTGGAAGACCTGGCGCAGCATCTCGGCCGGCAGCAGTCGAACGACCGCCTGCAGCACCGCGTCGGAGTCTGGCGATGGCCAGAGCCGGATGATGTCCGGCGCATCCGCAGCGCGGTGCCACTCGAGCAGCACCTCGAACGGCGCGCTCGTGACGCGCAGCACGGCTCCGCCCGCGGGCGAGTCACCGGGCGTGCCGACCGCAATATCCGCCGACGCGGCGCCGTTGCCGTCCAGCGACAGGTTGAGCGACCAGTCGAGCAGGCCGTGCGTGCCGGCGGACCCCGTCAGGGCGAGCGTCAGTGCGCGGGAGGCGAGGTCGACGGAGAGGCCGGGCACGGCGGCGAGGAGTGTGTCCGCCCCGTTCTGCAGGTGCGGGAGACGGCTCGCGTCGCTCAGCGCGTCCTGCACGTGTGTGCGCACGTCGTGCAGCAGGTGGTCGATCGCGTCCGGCACACTTCCGCCTTCCGCGCCGACGATACCGACGCCACGGAGCAGCTCGAGCAGCGCCGTGACCTGCGCGTTATCCGCGGCCGTCTCTTCCAGCGTCGCGATCGCGTGCGACAGCAGCACGCGCACCTCGGGCAGTGTCGGCGTGACGACGTCGTCTGCCTCCACGCCCGACGCGTCCGCGCGCACGATCCACCGCTCCCGCGAGACGCCGAAGACGCGCGGCTCGTGCAACACGATCTCTGCCGCACCGTCCGCGCTGCCGCCGAGCGGAATCGTGACGGTTGTCTCGATCCAGCGCAGCTCGTGGTCGGGGCGTGTGCCACTGCGGCCCGGCTCGGGTCCGCCGAACAGCCAGCCGCCGGGCCGACGCACCTCGACGCGAACCCGCACCGCCCGATCGGTAGAGAGTGCGGGCAGCCCGTCCGTGCCACGCGTCGTGCCGAACAGCTCGAGAACGACGTCGCCGGTGATCGTGATACCGCCGGTGCCGGCGCGGATCGGGACGCGGATCCCGCTGCGCGTGACATCGACGCCCGGGAACTCGGACTCGAACAGGCGCATCGCGCGCGTGGACAGACTCGTTGTGACGACCGCGGTGATCGCGCGGCGCACGGCGTCCTCGGACAGCACGCCGAACAGCGCGTGCACGGCGAGCCCGGAGCGCGGCGCGGGCACACCCGCCGCGGGCGGATGCAGCTCACTCGCCGGATCGGCGAGCGGAAGCAGCGCCATGAGCCCGTCGACCAGATCACGCGCACGCGCAAGGTCCGGATCGTCGCTCTCTTCTTCGTCGGAGGCGGGGAGGAGCGCGCGCAGCAGCCGCAATGCATCGGCCGCGGGCGCCTCATCGAGAACGCTGAACGCGACCGGGCCGAGTGGCGTGCCGAGCGTGACGACGCCCGTCACATGCGCGAGCTCGTTCGCCGCGAGGATCGCCGCGTGCCCGGCTTCTGCCGCTGCGACGAGCACGACATCGCCGGTTCCACTGAATGCACCCAGCACACGGGCGAGGCGGCGCGCCTGACCGGTGGTGCCGTCCGCATCACCACTCGACAGGCGCGCAGCAGTACGACTTGCAAGTGCGATGAACCATTTACCGCTCTCCGCGGCCGGCGGCGTGAACGCTTCGGGCGCGAGTCCCGGCGCGCGCAGATCGATGACGCGTTCCGGCGCGGCATCGGGCCAGGGCAGCGGTGTGTCGGGTGCGACGACTGCAACGTGGATCGTCGTTGCAGGCTCGCCACCGAAGAGCGCAGCGAGGTCGAGTCGGTCTGCGAGCATGCGCGCGGTAGCGTCCGCCACGCGCAGCACGTGGATGCCGGCGGGATCGGTCGCGGGCGGTACGACGCGACCGTCGGTTCCGGTCCAGCGCGTGATCAGCGCCTCGAGGCCGACATCGATGTCGACGCGGCCCGCGACGAGCGCATCGATGTCCGCGAGCGTGCGCGCGGCGTCATGCAGCGCGGCGTCGAGCAGCGACGGGGCCAGTGGAGGCGAACCCGGGCGCCAGTCGCGAACCGGATCGGGCACGCCCGTCTCGAGGACGTGCCGTGGGCCTGCCGGCCCGAGCCACGCCGCGAGCTGGGGCGCATCGTCGAGCGGCAGCAACGGCAACGACCAGGGCCGGTCCGGCCGACCGCCGCCGTCCAGGAACCCGAAGGATTCCGGATCGCCGGTGAGCACGCGCGCGATCGTCGTGAGCAGATCCACGATCGTCGCGCGCTCATCGAGCAGCAGCTCACCGAGCCACCGGCGCAGCTCCGCCTCTGCATCCGCCTGCAGGTCGGCCAGCCGGAGGCGCGGACGCTCGGCAGCCCCTGCGCGAAACGACCAGCCGAGCGTGTTGAGCAGGTCGCGCACCCACGGTACCGGCACGACCGTGCCGAGTGCACCCGCGAGCGTCTCGAGCGCGGCCCACCCGGCCGCATCGGGCGTGACGCTGCCATCGAGCGCGAGTTCGGTCAGGTCCACCGGGATATCCAGCTCGTCGACCCGCAGCACGAGGTTTGGCGCCATTACGTTCGCGCGCACACCCGTGTCGGGCGCCCAGTCGATCGACAGCGCGACGTGATCCGCACTCAGCTCGAGCGGGCCGAGCTCCAGCTCGAGGCTCGCAGCATCGCTCGCGCGCATGGCGACGCGCACCTCGACACCGGGTGCGAAGACGACACCGCCGTTGGCGAGATCGATGCTCGCGATACCGACATGCAGCAGCGTCTCGACGCGCGGCCCGAGCGCGTCATCCGTGTACGATGCGGCGAGCGCCACCTCCAGCCGGTCGCCTCCATCTTCCATCCAGAAGAGCAGGGCGACCGGTCCGACGAGGCGGATGCGCCACGGATCCGGCCGCGTTCCGGAGCCGTCGACAGGCAGCGACGCAACCGCATCGTCGGCGAGGAGGTCACGCAGAGATTCGAGCAGCTCGGGCACCGCGGCGGCATGGTCGCGCAGCACCGAGCGCCAGTGCGAGCGCACTGCGACGAGCGGATTCTGCAGGAACGCGCCGAGGTCGAGCGTCGGGACAGTCGGATGCGACGGCGGCGTGCTCAGCCCCAGGATCGTCGAGAGGACGTCGCCTGCGGGGCCCAGCTTGCCGAGCAGGTCGTCTGCAACGTCGCTCAGCACCGTGCCGGCGACTTCCGCGACCGCGTCCGGCGTTGACAGGTCCAGCGTCTCGTACGTGTTACCCGCGATCGTGACGTTGTCCGCGGCCAGGAGGAACACGGGCCGACGCTGCTCGTCGAGCGCAACGCCGACCCGCACGGCGTCGATGCCCGGGTCACCGGTCAGGATCGGCGAGCCGGTACCGTTCGCACGACCGAACAGCCCGAACACGGCCACACGCGGAACCGCGAGCGCATCACCGGTGCCCAGGTCGAGCCGGAGCAGGTCGAGCTCCGCGCGGCCCCGTGCACTGCCGTCCTCGACGGAGGCAGACAGGAAGGGCGTGATCACCGGCTGTCCGGATGCGCCGGCCGCCACCCGCACGCCGAAGCCGATGTTCGCGGGCCCGACCGTGAAGCGAACCTCGTCTCCACTGACGGATGCGCCGGCACCCAGCAGCTCCGCGACCTGGCGCAGCCAGGCGCTGCGCGACGTCGCCGATCCGATCACGTCGTCGAACCAGTCGGCGATTGCCTGTGCGCCACGCTCCGCCAGCTCCGCCACCGGCAGCGGCGGAACCGCGATGCCTTCGCGCAGTCCGAGCATGCCCGCGAGGCCCGCCAGGCGTGCGAGCGCGGGGTCGCCGGAATGGGCGTCGACCTGCGCGCGCACGATGCCGAGAACGAGATCGAGAGCGGCGTCGTCCAGCTCGTCGATGTTGGATACGGAGACCGACAGGTCACGTGGCGCCGTCGTTCCGGGCATCTGCAGATCGGTGAGCTGCACGGATACCGTCTGAGCGCTGCCGTCGGTCGGCGCGAGCACGCCCAGCCCGAAGCCACCCAGGTGCGCGGCGCCCGGCGCGGGCGCGGAGTCATCCAGCGTGATGTGCGTCGTCAGGCCGATGTCGCCGCCGGGCTCACCGAGCAGGATCGGGTTCGGAACGGAGTGGCCGTCCTTCGCCGCGCGGAACGGCATCACGAACAGACGCGTGCTCGACGACGGCGCGGTCGTCTCCATCGACACGCCGATCCCGATGCGCACGTGGTCCGTCGGCCGATCGTCGAGGACGAGGTACACGGTGATACGCGGGTTCGTCTCGCTGAAGAGCGGGAGCCAGACCCGGCCTTCCGTGTCCTCGTCGCGCTCGGCACCGCCGAGCACGTCGTCGATGAATGCGATCAGCGCATCGCGCTGTGTCTCGTCTGCGAGTGTTCGACCCAGGTAATAGCCGGGCCGGCTCAGCCAGTCGTCGCGGAACGTGCCGTTGCCTTCGGCAAGGCCCAGCGCCGTAGCAAGCGAGCTCAGCTCGCCGAGGTCGGATCCTGAGAGGCTCAACGCTTGACTCTGTCGAATTCGTGGCGGGCGAGCGTCCGGACCGACAGCTCGTTCCGTGACGCGGTGAGAGCGAGCGGGATCAGGCCAGCACCGTCCTGGTCGGTTCCGCTTTCCGCTGACAGCACGGTCGTCGCGCGCAGCACGGTCTGCCACGCGAACGCGATGAGCGACTCACGCCAGATGTCGACGACCTCCGCGGGTCCGCGGGGGCGCGCCTCCGTCGCGGCGATCATCCCCGCAGGCTGCTTCGCCGACCCCACGGCAAACGCGACCTGTACCTCTGCCTTCTTCACCTGGTCGCACTGTACCGGAATGCGCACGACGATCACGCCATCGTCGATCTCCGTGCGCACGTCCGATGCATGAACCAGCAGGCGGTTCTCGCCGTCGTCCCAGAGGATGCGGTCCGCACCTGCGCTCGAGCGCGCGGCCGCAGCGAAGAGCGCGACGACCTGCTTCGTGTCCAGGGTGATCTCGGGGCCGGGCTGGCCAGGCGGAACCGGCTCAGGACGCACGATCCCCGGGCAGCGCTTCTCCAGCGCGTCGAGGAGCTTCCTGCATTCGTCGCTGAGCTTGTCGTTTGCCGGGGCGAGGGCATGCACCAGCGGACGCAATCCGGCGACAGCCGGGATCGGTCTCGGTTCTCCGGATGCACCCCGCCCGCGACGATGCTCGTTGCGGGCCAATTCGTTCGGGTAAAGTGAAACGCGGTGCTGCGTGAAGCCCGGCATGGCAGGTCGTGACCGGGCGCGGCGCGCGGCCATCATGTGGCGGGCAACCGACTTCGTCAAGCGAGAACACTCCGGCCTGTGACGGAAAATGTCAGCCGCCCGCGAAAGGGCATGCGCGGTGCATCCCGCACTCGTACGCGCAGCGGGAGGTGGCGCATGGCCGGGTCTGCGGATGAGCAGAACGGGTGTGAGGCGGAGACGTCGCGGAACGCAGTCCCGGAACAGCCGAGGGAGCTGCTGCCGATCGTTGCACTCGCGGCAGTGCTCGTTGTGCTTCTCGTCCTCGCAGCGACACCCGCACTCATGCTGAGTCGCATGGCGCGCATGACCGCCGAGGTCACGACGCTGATGCTGCCCGCGTACGAGGCCGTTCGGGATTTCGCGTACGTGACTGAGCGTCGCCTGGCCGCGTCGCGTGGGGTAGCGCTGTCCGACGAGCCGCGCTACCGCAGGGAGCTGGCGGCGGGCCGTGCAGCGGAGGATAGCGCACTGGCCGTGATGATCTACCATGCGCCGCGGCTCGGCCCGCGCTTCGCGGCGCATGTCGACACGTTGCGAATGCTGGTCGCGCGGCGTGATTCGCTCGAGCGTTCGATCGGTGTCGATCTCCGCGCGGGTGATATTCCGGCGATGCCCGCCTTCGATGCGATCAACGCCGCGGCGATCCACCAGGTGGAGCAGCTGCGGGACGCCCTGTCCGATCTCACCGACCTGATGCTGGCCGAGAACGAGGAATGGGCCGCGCAGCAGCGTGGTGCAGCAGTTCTGCTCGGTATCATTGCGGCTGCCGCCGCGCTGGTGCTGGGCTGGTTCGGCCTGCAGCAGCAGCGCCTGAGACACACGGCACAGCGTGCGCTCGCGCTGGCCGAGCAGCGGCGTGAGGAGCTGGAGCGGCTGACGGAAATCAGGACCAGGCTGATGCGAGGGTTCTCGCACGACATGAAGAACCCGCTCGGCGCCGCGAGCGGCTACCTCCAGCTCCTGACCGACGGCATCATGGGCGCGATGACGGATGAGCAGCGCCGCAGTGTGAGTCGGGCGAGCGGCTCGATCGACAGTGCCATCCACCTGGTCGACGACCTGCTCGAGCTTGCACGTGCGGAGAGCGGGAATCTCGCGATCCACTGGGTGCCCACCGACCTTGCGGCCCTCGTACGTGACGTCGCGGAGGAGTATCGAGGTCAGGCCGAAACGCGCGGGCTCGCGTTCGACGTGAGACTGCCCGAACATGCCCCGCGAGTCATGACGGATCGTCGCCGCGTCGGGCAGGTGCTCGGGAACCTGATCTCGAACGCGGTGAAGTACACACGGGACGGACGTATCGCGATCCGGCTCGATGTGGTCGAGGACACCGAGGCGCATGCACAGGCCGCGATCTCGGTCGAAGACACGGGGCCCGGTATCCCGAATGCCATGCAGCGTCGGCTCTTCGACGAGTTCGTGCGTCTCGACCCGAGCGAAACGGGAGGGGCGGGCATTGGCCTGACGATCGCACGGCGCATCGCGCACGCGCTCGACGGCGACATCACGTTGCGGAGCACCGAGGGAGAGGGCAGTGTGTTCACGCTCTGGCTGCCCCTGAACGGAGAGAAGACGGTTTGACGTCAGGCCGACGCCGGTTCATCCGCACACCGCGGTGCGTACTGCTCAGGGCGGTTTCGCGTACATGTGCTGCGTTCGCCGCCGCGCTTGTGCTGCTCGCCGGTTGCGGCGATTCGAGCGGCGATCGATCCGCGGGTGCAGATGGGCAGGCCGTGTCCGACGTGCCCGCTCCCCGCGCAGCGACGGTCGGTCTCGACAGCGCTCTCCTCGAGCAGGCATTCGACAGTGCGGCACGCATGCCGAGACTGCGCAGCCTGCTCGTGGCGCGGCACGGCGAGCTCGTGCGGGAGGCGTACTTCAACGGCGCGAGTGCGAGCGCCCGCGCGAACATCAAGTCGGCATCGAAGAGCATCCTCTCCGCCCTGGTCGGGATCGCGATCGCCGAAGGTCACTTTACCGGCCTCGACCAGCCGGTCGCACCGCTGTTTCCGGAGTACGCCTCGGCAAATCCGGACCCGCGGATCAGGGCGGTGACAATCGGCAACCTGCTGTCGATGCAGGCCGGTCTCGAGTCGACATCGTTCGGCAATTACGGCGCCTGGGTGACCAGCAGCAACTGGGTGCGAAACGCGCTGACGCGTCCATTCGTCGATGACCCCGGCGGCCGCATGCTCTACAGCACCGGCAGCAGCCACATCCTCTCGGCCGCACTCACGCGTGCGACCGGCATGAACACTCTCACGTTCGCGCGCAGCCGGCTCTTCGACCCGCTCGGTATCGACCTTCGAGGGTGGACGACGGACCCACAGGGCGTCTACTTCGGCGGCAACGAGATGCAGCTCCGCCCGCGGGAGCTCCTCGCCTTCGCCGAGCTGTACCGGAACGGCGGCAGACACGAGGGCCGCCAGATCGTGCCGGAAGAGTGGATCAGGGATTCATGGACACAGCGCACGACGTCGCGCTTCAACGGCCATGGCTACGGCCTCGGATGGTGGATCCGCGAGCGCCGTGGCTACGACGTGTACTTCGCGTGGGGCTACGGCGGACAGTACGCGTTCATCGTGCCCGAGCTCGAGCTCACCGTCGTAATGACGTCGGACGCGGTGTCGCCCCGCGAAGGGGGCCACAACCGCGCCCTGCACGACCTGCTGACGGACATTCTGATACCGGCCGCGGAGCGAGGGGATGGCAGCCCGGTCTCCGCCTCAGATGTATCCGAAGAGCGGCGGGAACGTGATCACCACGATCGCGGCCCAGATCGCGAACACCCAGAGGTAGTTCGTCTGCCAGCGCTCCAGATCGCTGAACCCGCGACGCCGACGCAGGAACTGCACGTACAGCACGGCTGACCAGGCGAGGTTGACCAGCAGGATCACATTCTCACCCAGTGCAGCGACACGGTTCGGTGTAAAGCCCAGCTCGTTGATTCGCGCAGCAATCGCCCAGAGTGCGACGCCGTCGGCGAGCAGCGCACAGATCACGAGCACGACCTGGAGCACGTCGAAGAATCCCGGCGGTGCGCCGGGATCCCGCGCCGAGATCGAGTAGAGCAACAGGCCCAGCACCACCACCAGCAGCAGGTCGAACACGATCAGCAGCTCGCGCTGGAAGTCGAGCGTGCGCCCCGTCAGCAGCATCGTCACGAGGAACGTGATGAGCGCGATCGTGAAGAGGGGTGTGAAGAGGCGCGTGAGCACCGGCGCCATATTCTCGATCACGCTCTGCTTCGCCTCGACCAGCCACGAAGCGACGATGACGGCCCCCGCAGCGCCGCACGGCAGGATCCACTGCTCGAAGATCGGCTCAATGTCGATGCCGATCGCCTGGAAGGTGAGCGCGGTGAAGCCCATCAGAACACCGCCGCCCAGCGCGATCAGCACGAAGTAGATCAGCAGCTCGCCGGAGAACCGGATGAAATCCATCCGGCCGGCCACTTCACTCCAGCGCCCACCGGCGTACGCAACGCCGACCACCAGCCAGAGCGCGATCGGCAGGTGCAACGCCGTGAGTGCTTCCGTGTTCCCCTGCGGCCGGAACGGGTAGATGTTCGCGAAGATGACGGCGAGGGCAAATGCGAGCGCGAGCCAGCGCACTGTGGCGCTCTCCAGCTTGCGCTTCCACACGAAGTAGCCCGTCAGCAGCGGCAGCACGAAGAAGCTCGCGTTGCGCGCATAGAAGCCGGCGTCGTCGTTCAGGTCGAGCCCGAAGAGCGCGGGCAGCTTGATCGCGATCGCGGCGCCAACCGCAACGAGGAACGCAACGAGCGCGTCCCTCGACGTCCACACGTCAGGCTGACCCACACCCGCCGGAAGTGCAACGAGCTGCTTCCACAGCCGCTCCGAGTGCTCCCGCGCAAACTCACGCGACAACGCATCGAGATCGCCCATTCGCTTCACCGCCACGAGGAACGCCTCGTCCGAGGACAGCCCTGCATCCATCAGGACAGCGACCTGTTCGCGCAGATGATCCTCCAGCTCCGCCACGTCCACGGCATGGATCGCCTGCCGCCGACGGAGGTAGCTCCGCCACTGGTCGATCTGCTCCTCCAGCGTTACCGCATTCTCCTCCGTCGACATGGTCAGGCTGCCTGCAGCAAAGGAATCAGAAATGCCGGCCGCACGGCCGGCTTGCGAAGGACGGGCATCCGGCGGACTCGCCGGCGCGCACGCCTGGAATACAGCACACCCGCCACGTCGGGCACCGGCACCGAGATCAAAAGCGCACCCCAGAGCCCCCGCAGCGTCTCGTCCACCGCCTGCCACTGCCGGCGCTCCTCCTCGAGCTGCGCACGCCCGCGCGGCGTGATCCGGTAATACTTCCGGCGACGACCCGTCTCCGCCGTCTCCCAGCGCGCTTCCACGAGACCCTGCCGCTCCAGCCGGTGCAGCACCGGATACAGCATACCGTCCGTCCACTGGATCTCACCGCCCGACAGCTCCCGCACCCGCTGGAGGATCGCGTAGCCGTAACTGTCGCCCTCGGCCAGAATCGCCAGCACCATGGGCGTGGATGAGGCAGCCATCAGGTCCTTGTTGATCTCCATAGCGCGCGTCCTGCGAGGGCACGGGTTTACGGGTTCGCGCCGCGCGGCGCATACCTGTCAGTATTATACATGGAGGTGCTAGGTGTGGGGAGGGGGTGGGACGGAATGGGGGCAAGGGAGGACAGGGGCCGTGTTTCCGGGAACGAAGGCGGGCCCGGAGCCGGGGTGGTGGCCGGGGGCGCAGAGCGAGAGGATGCGGCGACGAGAGGACGGGCGCCCCGCGCACGCGTGGTGCATCTTCCTCGCGCAGCTGGCCCCGCACTGACGACCCGGACGCGATGCTGACCACGATCCTTCACTCCCGCGACTGCACGCGAAGGCCGGAGTTCCCGGTGGCGCGATCTTGACCGAGCGTGTACGGGCGGGGGGCTGGGCGGCCCCCGGGCGCCGGACGCTTCTCGTCGCGGGGATGCTCCTCGTCGCGCTCAATCTGCGGGCGGCGCTGGCCAGTGTGGGGCCGCTGGTCGATTTCGTCATGGACGCGACGGGTATGTCGGCGACCGCGTTCGGCTCCCTGACCACGCTTCCGCTTCTCGCCTTCGGCGTGATCTCGCCGCTTGCGCCCTCCGTTATCCGGCGGCTCGGCCTGGGTGCGGCACTGATCGTCGCGCTGCTGCTGATCCTGCTTGGCACGGCGACGCGTCCGCTCGCAGGCGCGACGCTTCTGTTCCTGGTTCTGCGTGCGCGGGACACGCACATGGCGACGCGCCTGTCGGGCATGGCGCAGTCGATCGGGTACTTCGTCGCGGCAGTCGGCCCTGCGCTCATCGGTCTCGTACGAGACCTGACCGGAAGCTGGACCGTGCCCCTGCTGTGCCTGTTCGCGGTGCTCGCGGCAAAGGTGGTATCCGGAATCGGCGCGGCGCGGGATCGCGTCATCGCGGTGCGCTGAGGGCGTGGCCGGACGTCCCGTCGACCCCGGGGGCGCATCGGCGGCCCACATAAACGCGCACCACACGTAACCGGACGAGAGCCGTCACAGCCGTCCCGCCACCCACGGCGACGCCTCCTCTCCCGGAGCCGCGCCCTTGTCACACGGCTCGTCGGAGCTTCGTCAGCTTTCCGGATGCCGGTGCGGTTCCGGCCGCACCGGCCGGCCGTTTCCACGAACCGGAGGCATAGCAGAGATGCAGCCGCAGCGGATCTTCATCGCGGGCGCGACCGGCGTTCTCGGACGCCGCCTCGTCCCGCTGCTCGTAGAGAAGGGCTACCACGTCATCGGCATGACCCGCTCACCGTCGAAGCGGGCGATGCTCGAGCAGCTCGGCGCCACACCGGTCGTTGCTGATGCACTCGACGCCACTGCGGTCGGCCGTGCCATCAGTGAGGCCGAGCCGGACGTCGTCGCGCACCAGCTCACCGAGCTTTCCGACCTGGGCAGCATGCGCAACTTCGAGAAGACGTTCGCTGGGAACGCACGCCTGCGGTCGGAAGGGACGGACAACCTGCTGTCCGCGAGCCGTGCCGCCGGCGTTCGCCGTTTTGTCGCGCAGTGCTGGGCCGGCTTCGTGTTCGTCGACGGGCCTCCCCGGCAGCGCGTGAGCGAA
>Ga0182741_1004501_pt1 | contig 13684 bp, 13 predicted proteins | sample eDN5th37CBELigOP_FD_128874 | JGI IMG/M metagenome (GOLD analysis project Ga0182741, IMG submission 128874) | Enriched Organic Plus compost microbial communities from Emeryville, California, USA - eDNA 5th pass 37_C BE-Lig OP (version 2) (version 2) ...
GAAGCATGTGTAGCTTTCCTACTACCAGCCGACGTCTGCTTCGCTCCTCCGATAGTCTCTCGACTGAGCACAACTAACTGGTCGAGTACGGGCCGGATATCGTCAATATCGATATCCAGCACCTCGGGAAGGTCCCCAAGCCTCACCATTCCATTGTTCATTCGAAGCTGTTCTAGAATCTCAACCTTGAGCTGCTGACGAGTGACGAGTTCATCGCCTGTGCGGGTGCGAACAGCATCGAGACCATGTGACTCCATCAGTTTGTGAATGATACTCAAGATATTGCGCTTGGACAGCTGTGAGGCGCTGGGCCGCTGCTGAGTTTGGATCAGCAGCTCTCTCAGGCGCTCCTAGATTTTACATGTAAAGAAATTGCGCAGTTGTGAGAGGTTTTCGAGATGTTTAGAATAATGCGCATGTTTGCATACAAGGCTAGGACTTATACGTACAATTTCTGCGTCCATCACGCTGCGGAGTTGCGAGTTCCGCAATTGTTGGAGTTGTGATTGATTCGACTCAAACTCGGAGTCGACTCGACAGTTTGCTGAGAGTGAGCTTTCAAGCGAGTCACCCCAAAAGGCTGATGCAAAAATGCAAGCATTTTACTAAACTACAGGCGATTACGATCATATGCATATGTATGGTACCAAAAGTTCAAACGGGCCATCTAACAAATACTAATCTTGGGCTAAACCAGCCTCTGAACTATCCTATTGACTGGTACCATTCGCACCGGCCCCGCTACCACCTTGATCATCTGCGTTGTCGCTACTGGAATCTGGTGTGGCGAAGGATCGAGGCGCGTTACTATTGTTCCTCAGTTGATCGAACCAAGGATGTTTCAACAGCTCCGCTGCTGTGGGTCTCTCGTCTGGATTACGGCACAGACACTTCAGCAAGAAATCCTTGGCATTTGGTGATAGACGACTTGGTATTTTGGGAATGGAGTTCTCATTTGCAATATGATACAGTGCTCGGAAAGGGTGCTCAAAGTTCTGCTCAGCCCAAGGTGCCTTGGCGGTGGCCATCTCAATCACGACACACCCTAGCGACCAGATATCAACCTTGCTATTGTAGTCACCAATGAGCACCTCAGGAGCTGTCCAGAGGGGAGTGTAATTATATCCCAGACTAGGTGCATCCTTCCGCAATACATCCTCAAATCGCTTAGCTGAGCCAAAGTCTGCCAATTTGAGTTGGCCCATTGGATCGACTAGTACGTTCTTACCCTTGATATCACGATGGACAACACCATGGGCGTGGCAGTATGCCAGTGCTTCCAAGAGTTGGTGAGCATAGTTGACCATGACATTCTCATGCAGAGGTCCAAATCTCTCAAGGATGGTGTCCAAAGACTTACCAGCTACATATTCCATGATGATGTTCAGTTTGTTACCGGTTCGTTGCGTGCCAAGCAGTGAGACGATGTTCGGGTGACGCAAGTCCTCCATAAGCGAAATCTCTGTCTCGATTTGTCGAGCTGTCTCCTCTTGTTCGGTTGTGTTCAGCTCGACCTGCTTGATTGCCAGCAACTCACCGTTTGCTAGATTCATACCCAGGTAGACCTTACCGAACGAGCCACGACCAATCAGCTCACCACGCTTCCACTCGATGGTGCATTGCTTAGGTGCTCGTGGCCTCGGTGATGGGGCTTGTGCTTCCTTTGTTTCGGTCTGTCTCACGTCAGCAGAGGCACTGGTACTGGCGCTAGTGTGAGCATTGTCGCTCTGCTTTGGACTGCCAAGGTGCGCTGCGCTGCGAGAACTTTCGGGTGACTTTGCATCTCCTGACTGTGAGGACTTCGAGTCTATCCCCTTAGTTAGACTCGGTGTAGACGGTTGCCGAGTCTGACCAGATCCAACAGCTGAATCGTACGAAGGGCCGTGGATCGCCTGGCTGCCTTCTAGTTTGCTCAAGTGACCTTCACCGCCAAGGGGAGAGTTGACAGTGACCTGGATGCCTCCCGGTGCCGATGCTGGATTGGCAGGGGCTGAAGACGACGGGCTAACACTCTGCCCTTGGGCGCCTGCAACAGGAGAGGACTTGGGGTTGTCTTGCTTTGCCACACATGCGTAGCAAGCCAACTTCTCGTTTTTCAGTCTTGCAGTGCTTTTCTCCAGGGGAGCCGAGCAAAAAGAACACTTGAGACAATGCTGATGCAGCTTCATGCCGACGGCGAACTGAACATTCTCTGTAATTGGATACTTGCACACGGTGCAAACGACTCGGGGCATGGGATAGTTGGTGTGCTCAGAGCAGAACAAGTAACCATTGTGAGCGATGTACTGCTCAAGCTTGACATGGCAGACGGCGCAGCGTAAACACTCTGGATGATAAGCCTCTCCATTAACTGATAGTGCTTGTTTGATAATGTGATCACCACAGGCTGAGCATATCCGTGAAAACAGGTTCAAATAGTCCTTTCGGCAGTAAATCTGGCCATTCTTGTTGAAGATGCTGCCTTTTGCCATCAAACTCTCTCCACAATGGCAGCACTGTAAGCAGTTGGCGTGATAGTTCTTGTTCGATAATCGAGTGAGAGCCGATATGGGGATGGGTTTGCCGCATGCATCACAAATCTCAAGCTGCATGAGGCTGTAGTGCTCTGCACAGTAAGGCTTACCCTCATGCTCATAGTATTTGCCATCTTTGAAGGGTTGTTTGCAGGTCGCGCAGACAAAGTGATGCTGATGGAAGTACGTATCAAGTGCTCTGACTACGGTACCTTCTGAGATTTTCTCACCACATGCGCTACACGTGTGGCAAAACTGCTCGCTGTAGTCGTTGGGACAGTAGAAGGCCCCGTCACGGAATCTAGGTCGGACGCTCAGGAGCTGCATACCGCAGACACGACACGTAAAGTGCTCAGGATGAAAGCAGTAGTTTCCCACACGCAAGAACTGTTGACTCTGAATGGGTCCATTGCACGAGTAGCAGACTAGATTGGAGCTTCCTCCACCACTGCTTGTTGGTGTAGGCTGATTGGTGTTGTGGGTAGTCACACCCGGCATCGACGGATCTTCGTTGGGCGTCGTCGACATTGCTACAATAATGCTGATGCTGGTGCGACACTGGTCAATTCAATTCCGCCTTACGTTCGCTGCAAGTACGATCGCTCTCTTACGCTCGTTGTCAGCTCCGATGGTGCGTTCGCCTTGGGGGTTCGAGCCACAGCTAGAGCTTCCGAAGCCAAGCGAAAGACTTGTTGGGAGCGCCACGGCTGGAGGGCTGAGGGAGCAGAGGGAGGCGTGTGAGAGCCTGGGAAGCGCACGCGTGGGTGGCCTTAAGAGAGGCTTAGAGGGGTCGTGAGAGTGTGGAGTGTGTAGGCGTGAAGGCCCTGTGTGTGGATAGCTCACTAGACGTAGTTGTTGTGGATGGTTACGACACGGGGCTATGCCAGTCGGGTTGATTTGACTGACTGAATGTCAGATTCTTCTACTAGACTTGGAACACGGAGGGGTCGTGTTTAAGGTCTGTAAGGGAGTGTAATGGGACTAGAACTGAATAAAATGATATAAATTCATGTATGCAATCGACGTATATAGTTTTCTCATACACTACACGCCACGCATACCATGAACCACTACCCCGAACCTAAAGCGTTTCACCTTGGAAATCCCCTGTTTTTTGAAATGGAAACGGCTATTCTGGCTCCCCAAGTGCGGGCGGCGTGGCTGCAATCGCTGCGAAAACACTGCGCTACGCACCCTCATCCCGCGCAAACTGTTATGAAATACAAAAAAATTATTTCTATGGGCATATTCTATCGAAATGTAATATGATTTACTAACCTTCAGCCAAATAACGGCATATACTCGGATGAGCAATGTTTCCCGAGACCAACTTCCAAACGCACTGGCAACCAGGTCCAGGACCCGCGAAGGTTCAGGCTGACACAGCTCAGGTGCGTGTTTACCTAGCATACATACTAGTGTCGGCTCTACCTATTCTCCGAACCAGAAGGAACGAGGGCATTGGAAAACCTGCTCTTCAGCGAAAGACTTCGATGGCCAGATGAGGGAGCACTGCTAAAAATGGAACGCCCTCGAGGTGTCATGGGCTGTCCGAATGAACTCTTGTTAAAGGAGCCAGAAGCTTTCGCAGCCGGCGCAGATCCGTTATTATCGTTAGACGAGAAAACTGAGGGTTCGTGGTTGTTGGCTTGGTTTTCGTTCAGGCCATTGATTCCTCGACTCGAGCTACCGCCGCCTGCACCTCCGTGTGGCTGCCCTGTTACCGAGTCACCGATCCTGGAGCGAAGTTGCTGAGACTGCGATGTGCCAACCAAAGATGCATGTTGTGAGGTCTGGGGCGATGCGTGCCCGAGGCGGGAATAGGCTCGTTTGGAGCCTAAACCATTAGAATCTTCAAAGCTCTGTGCCTCTGAGTTCGGACTCATGACAAGACTTTGCGAGTAATGAGTTACGGAGCTATTTTGTGCCGATAAATTGGTGTGACCATCATGTGTCACCTCAAGTGACTCAGGGAGCAACGGAACAAGCACGTTTGGACTTGTCGGCACTCCAAGCGAACTATGGCCATTTGTATAATGAGAGTCGCTAGGTCTGGGCGACATCACAGTTGATAAAGATGATACTCCTGAATTTGGTTTTCGCAAGAACTGAACCCTCTGCACCGCTGAAGGGGTAGAGATCCGATTTGCTTGAGAGCCACTTCTATAGTGGTTTAAGGAGTTTAAGGATAAGGTGTTCAATCAAGCGCGTTAGAATCTGGATCCACCAACAGTACGGCCAAACGGATGGTCATCGCAAATGTCTGCGCATGCAGTAACTGGAACGTGTCATTTTGAGTACGTACGAGGAAGGACGGGGAGTGAGGGTAATATTCGGCGAATGAAGACTGGAACTATTCAGCTCTCGAGCTCCTAGTGTAGAGCCAGAACGCCGGCCGCCAAATGCCTCTTCAAAACGGATAAGCTTTCTAGATTGTGAAAACAGTGAGCAAGGATCCGCGTTATAAGTCAGATGTGATTGGCTAGCTGGCCTCACTAGTGATGAGCCAAGTTGAAGCGAGGTCCCGGTAAACAAACCTCTCGCAGTTGGGCGTCTAAGTCACTCTGAACCACGTACCTTTGCTGTTCGCAATTTTCAGCCTCCAAGTCGCTGAGAATTTGCTTGGCACGAGCGAACTCTGATTCAGCATTCGACAATCGATACTTGTAGGACTGCAGTGTTGCTCGAGTCTCTGTCAGCTCTGCTCGAAGTCTCCTGATTTCTTCCTGATTTGCAGCCGACCCCTCGGCCTGTGCAAGGAGATGGTTAGCATAGTCCAGCCGCACGTTCTTCTGATAGTTCCAGAACGCAACAGCTGCCGATGCAAGTGCAAGGATGGCAGTGGGATTCAAACCCATGAGGATTCTTTCATGCCGAGGCGTTGGTTGGGTGAAAACGGAGTACAGCTCCGCATCGCTAGAGAAGTTAATCAGGAGTGGACCGCAGTAAACATAGAACGAAGTATGAGACACATGCCTACACAGTCATCATCGTGAGATAGCACAGCCGAAATCTCAGCGCCAACTTCAGTTCACAAGTCTTGAGTAACCAGGCGACGTACCGATTGATGCCGCGGTCGCACGCGGGACACTCTGAGTGCGTTGCAAACCATTCACTTGCGCATGGCACGCCTATAATTTAGAATGAGCATATTCGGTTGTGTAAGCTTTGGAAACAGATATTTCCAATATTGCCCAGTGGGAAAAATGCAAAACTAGGTTTGTATACGTACAATAAATGTGTGAGCACGGTGTTAAAACCGCCTTAGTATCGGTAATGCTTTCCCAGCATCGATTGCATGCAATCGTATCCTTGCGCTCCATGGTGATCGCACTATACGACGAATGCAACAATCTTGGAAAAATCAGTTACTGCGACAATTTTCCCAGCCTGGCCCAGCCGAGCGGAAAGCTCGCCATATGGCGGGCGAGGAACTTGAAAACATACATGGCGTTTAACTAACTAGTGTAACATTGTACGAGGATGCAATAACGTGCAGCTATTTTTGAAAAGACGGAATGTCAAATGAAGCGATACCGGCAAAGTCCGGCAGGAAGACTTGGTAAGCAAATCCAGGGCCTTCGTACTTGTACGCGTGTAGCCAGATTGCCTCACGCTCGGGGTCAATATTGATTGTCTTCGGATATTTGGTCATGTCTATGTGACCGTTTTCTAGTCTAGGGATCTCAAATGGCTTGGAAGTTTCATGAGAGTCGACGTCTTCAATCGCGTGCTGGCTGCTCTCAACTTCGGCCCCGTGTTCAGTTGGTTGTTCCCTTGAATCCTCGAGTGAGGATACCGCAGGAAGGGTTGAGTCTCGCTGCGGTAACACCGCGTCCATATCATCTGTGACCTCCTCTTGGTTTCCACGGATGAAGTGGAATCGATCGGTCCAAATTCCCGAGGTAATGTCTTGGCAGAATAAACAAGTAGGTTCATAGCTCTGCTTCCATAATCGTAGGCGCTTCTCTTCTTCACTTTCTACATCCTGCTTAGTATCTTGCGCCGCATGAATGTCGCTCTGTGTCTGTGTGGTCGCGCTTGACTCCGTCTCGTATTCTGACGCCAGGCGCTTGGAGTCATCGTACTCGTCGAGGCCCAATGATCTACGATACTCTCGCCATGACACACGAATGCGCCCTCCGTAGCGCTCGTCGTTGGCTATGGGGAATCCGAGATGGGCCAGGTGAATTCTGAGCTGATGAGTGCGACCTGTGAACGGCAAGCAATGAACCAGTGATGTGTCGGTGTCAGGATCATACGCGACCAATCTAAATAAGGACAAAGCGACCTTTGCGTCAGGATCGCTCAAACGATCGCTCACAAGTGAGGCTTTGTTTGCAGTCTTCTCATCGCTTGTTCCTTGGCCTTCTTCTGATGACACAGGTTCCGCCCCAATTGCGAAGTAACCAAACTTAGCATTCAACGCCGCAAGCGGGCGGTCCACCACAATCTCAACTTTACCTTCCCAAGGGTTTCCTCCATCAGTTACCTGCACGCAAGGCGCTCTGACCTGAACACCCGGCCAAAGCTCTGCGGAAACACCACCTTCAACCATTGAGGGGAGTTTAATCCCTGTCGCTAAGGCTGAACCTGCATCTGGCACCACTCCGTTATTCATTCGCGCCCGTGCTAAATACGCCGGGGTCGTGCAGAGGCAAGGGTCAGTGCCTGTAGGAGACAGGGCCTTGGCCTCTTCGAGGGTCCCGGGAAAACGCCCGTGAATACGAGCAAGGTAGTGTTTGCGGACATTGTGTGCAACTATGAGAGAAGCCATTCGCGCAGCAGCCTTAGGAGAACGAGCGAGAATCAGGAGACCGGATGTTGGTCGGTCAATTCGATGCACCATATAAAGCTTCGTCTCTTTGTGTTCTTTTGCAAGAATATAGAGCGCTGAGTTCATCATGAACTTGCCTCCAGGGTGAACAGGTACTGTGCAAGGCTTGTCCACAACAATGATTTCCCTTGCATCATCCCTGACGGCAATGCGTACAGGGTCTGGACGAACTGGGGCTTCATGCCGATGCACAGAATGCTCGAAGACATCTCCCATCTCAAAAACGTAATCTAACCCAGCGGGCTTTCCGTTTACAAGGAATCGCTGGTGCTTCAGTTGATGCTGGATGAACTCGTCTTCCTGGGCGAACTCGAACTTGAGCATCTCCCGCAGAGTTTGACCTACCCAGCGGCCCTTTGCATTGGACCTGTGTACGTAGTAATATGGCCATACACATCTTCGTCCGTTCTCGAAGTAATACTCGGTGGAGTTCACCACGTCCATATTGACGACATCGCTGGCTCTCTCCTGTTCTTCCAGTACTTTTAGATTCTGCTCACGCTTGGCGTCCGCTTTGGCCTTTCGTTCGAGTCCTGCCTGTCGAAGTTCAGGTGGCAATGAGTTGAGATGATACTCCGCACGGGCCTTTCGCCACTGCTTCTTGGTCATCTTGCCCTCTGGATCCAGAATTCCCCGAAGCTCTTCGTCGCTGGGGACATATGCAGGCTTGCGTTTCTTTCCAACTTCAGAGAAAGCTTCGCCATGGCTTTGGGGCGCAGTGGAGCCGCTGGGCTCAGCCGATTCGACGGTCGTTGTGGCGTCCCCAGAAGCCTGTTGCGCATCGAGCGTGGCAGCGTCGTGTGAACCATTCATTCTTGGATGAACACCAGACTGCTGTGGAGCTTGTTCAGATGCAACAGCAGTGGGTGAGGCTGTATCAGTGGAATCACGTTGATCCATTCCACCGCTCCAACCCGCACCGCCGAGTCCCGCACTGATATCGATCCAGGAAAAGAGTTGGCTTGGCCCCAGTTTTGGCCGGATCCGGATAAAAACTCAACGGTTTTTCTCTGTATTCACATTTCCAAGCGCTGCAAATCTCGCGCTGCACGAGTGCACACGACCTGCAAAACTCACAGCACTATCTAGTATTCCTCATCAAACGTATCTATCAATTTTGACTCAGTTCACACCTGCAACCACACGTAAAAGGAAGCGCACTCGGGGTCGTCCTGAGAGACTCCCTGCCGTTTGAGTCCGCCAGCCGTCATTCTGCGGTCAGATAAGGCCGTTTGCGGCTAGATGGACTGATGATCGTACCATCTCAACAAGAAAAGTCTGGACGTGACGCAAGCTATATCCTGCCAGGCCAGATTAGGAGGTATAGTGATGTGTTTGGCAGCTTAAACTCTATTGTCGACTTTGTTCTGGTGGTAATCCTCGCGATTTGGCTTCGACGACGCTACATATATGAAGATGACATTAGGCTAAGTGCTGAGACTGGGTTGTATCCCGCCGCCATTGATCCATTCTCCAGCAGCTATCATGACCTCGTTCGGAGTCTATACTATGCTACAGTTGCTTTCATTCTGGTTAACGCAGCCTTTGCATTCATTGTGACACAAATCATTGCATCATATGAGTTAAAGTACAACCCTGACGTACAAGCATGGCGCTCAGATCGTTTCTGCTCGTGGTGGCTCCCCAGAATTTTGAGCTCGTTCATATCTCCCTCATGGTTTGTTGCAACGGGGTCACGATGTACCACTCGGTGTTGTGGCCTGTTTAACAATCCGCTCTCACCCCAAGCGGACGAGCTGTGGGGTCCTCTCTGTTGTTGCATCGAGCCTTTTCTGAGGGTCTTTCCACACGTCGTCATTTCATTTATTTACCTAGGCCGTGAGTATGGGTTCGTAGGTAGGACTCCGACCAGCACAACGCTGGAAGTCCCCCCTGACGTAACTGCTGCGTACACATTCAGGGAAACTTATCCCTCACGTCAACTCATTCCCGTTATCTTTGGCTGGCTGACTCTGAGCTGGATCTACAACTTTCTTCTTCGTGGTCTTGTACGGAATTGTGAAGCCACTCGGAGAACAGCGCCTGATGTCGAGCAGACCTTCGCGGATATCCGCACAGCTATCCCCTTACAAAGGATATCTGTCGAGGAAGCCGTTAAAGATGGGCCTCCCAGCGATTTAATTGGGCAAACAGGGAAGTACGTGAGTGCGCAACCCATACCTATAGTTTCCATCAATCAACTCACGTCCAAAGCCTTGGCCAGCACCAAGCTTGATCCATTTATCGATATTCCAGAGCCGAAGATGCGCGCTATCACTCTCGTACCCGACCTGGGTGTAGATCCCCTCTCAGCAGCTCTTGGTTTGCGCACTTCGGTGGCGCCCCCGCAGTTGGCTCAATCTGAGTCAGTTGCAACGATCCGAACGTCTCCCCCAACACACACGTCGGCACTCGTGCCAATCTCTCCGCAGACCTCCTCCCAGGAGTCTATCGAGAGTGAGCGAAGTCCTGGAGACGATACAAACTCCCAGGTCATTCGTTCCGTTCCTGCAGTGGTACCTTCGGGAGCTGCTGTCCCTGAGATATCCACGTCACGACCTATCGAACTTGACGGAACCATGCTATGGGATGCTCCAGTGGTTCGAGTAATACCCCCGGACCCGTCGCTCCCTGTGCTATCACCCATTGTGTATGCTAAGGCGGCAGCCTTTACTGCTGTCTTTCCAATTCCAAATCCCATGCCAACCAGTGCCGCACCCAATCCATCTAGAGATTCTACAGAGGGTAAGCACGGCATTCTGCTTGACAGCACTCCGGCTTCATCATCAACTGATCAATCAGGCGGTGACGATAACCTGCCGCTATCCCTGAGCCAGCATACCAGTACGACCTCACCGTCATCGAATGACTCCAGTACCACGCATGCCTCTGATTCTGAGCCTCATCCCAGTCGAGGTGTTAGACTGCCATCGATGACAGCTGCAGCCGCTTCTTCAGCCGAGCCGTCACCAGAGTCACATGTGACACAACCCTCCGCAACCCCTGAAGAACCGTCGATTCAATCCGGAACTGCCGGTAGCACTGCTTTCGTCGAGGAGGAGGCAAAGACTGATCCATCGAGTCAGGCAGGAGTTGACTCAGCCGAGGTTGCTCAAAGCAAACTCGAGAAGTTAACTTATCTGCTGAGTTCCGCGGCCCTTCCAACCTTCCAGAGCTCGCAAGTGATTAAATTCTCTGTAGAAGATCTCGAGTCCCGACCTCTGGAGGAAGAAGATAGACAGGCTGAAGCCATTGTACAAGGTCTCGCGCCGCTGGATAAGGTGGTTGAGGAGCTTGAGGCAGGCTCGCTCGCCAAGGTATAGGAGGGCCACGGAACTAGTCCTGACAATTTTGTACATAGACACACGATACGCCTGCAAGAGTTACTGTAAATAAACTAAGAAACCTCATCGTCACTAATGTATTCGTTGTATGGTGACCTGCAGTCGCATTCGAGTGTTGAAACTGAATCCTGCGGCAGCATTGCCTAAGCTCACTGCGTCTTTCCACTTGTTCGTGCTAAATACGCAGGATCGAGCGCGGGATTATAGCCTGGGTTTGCTTTGTACACTGCAGGGTTGACGTCTGGATACCATGTGCTAAACCACTTCTCAAGCGCCTTGTCCGTGTTTGCAGGTGCACTCGCATATGCCAAGAGCTGGTTCAAAGCATTCAGGTCCTGAACCTGATCAAGATAGAGAACGGCGCGGAAATTCTCACGCTGCAGCAGGACTCGTTCCCACAAGACCTTTTCGGACGCACGATTCAGATCACGTGTCGACACGAAACGAGGTGTGAAGGTACCATCGGGATAGCGTGTGAAAGGACCGGCCGCATATTTGACCTGCTTGAAAGAGGAGAAGGGCAGGCCATACTGCTCAAATACATACGTTCGAGCGGCTGGAATGTTCTTGCTTCGCGGGAACATTCTCTGCTCAACATGGTTCTCGGGGATAACCGCGACTCGTGTGAGCTGCTTGGAAATCGCAAACAAGTTAAGGCCTGAGGCAATGATTGTGCCCAGCCACAGGAGCATGCCTGGTGTGCTCCAGTTCAGTGTTGAGAGTGCGTAAAGTGAGCCAAGAATGCACCCCACAGGGAAGACAGACTTGTCTCGAAGCCTAGATGTCCGACGAGAAATCAAATTACAGGTGCATGTGAGCAGCGAATAATACAAGTTTGGTGTCATTAAGCATGCGCAAATAGTAGAGTCAGTGAGATGAGATTACACGGCAGCCGCGTAGCACTTCATCGAACAGCTCCAATATCGCGTGTAACAGACAGTACGTACGAGCCAAGGCCTTTCTCGTCGAGCTCATAAAACACATGGCCCTCGATGGGTCGTGTATATACGAGCTTTCCATTCACTTTTTTAGTTTCACCCAGTCCAAAGCCGCGTATACTTTGGACGACGCCGCCAGAACCCTTGTTCGCCTGCTCGCTTAAGCGCTTTGTCGTGTGGAAGCCAGCTGCAGCGTGTCTAGGAAAGCTTTGTGTGACGAATTTCGTGAGTACTGCCGCGCTCTGAGCTCGATAAAGACTTGAGAACATGTTACAAGTCTGTGTTCTATATACTGACAGGGTCGGAATATGAATGCACGATGTAAGCACTCGAAATCTGGCTCTTGAGCAAATCGACTCAGTGCAGTAATTTTTTCTCCTCCGAACGCTTGAAACCGAACAGGTGCGAGAAGAGGAGTCATGTGGAGGAGTTGAGGCAGGTGAGCTAGTACGGACATGTGCTCAACGAGACGTTACAAGGATGCGACCCAAATCGCTCACCTCGATTGTACGGCTGGTGATGACCTCTTACAAAAGCCCATGAGGTGTGTATTAGTTTGAGAGCCGAACCAAGCGCGGCAGCTATGACACCTGACCGCGGACATAAACACGGCTGCGTAAGCTTTGCTACATCGGAGACGGGTGCTCTACTATCACCCACAGCAGCCGTTCGTTCTCAAATATATCTGAAATAAATGTCTTAGACGCGATCAAGTTTCGAGCACGTCTAAGAGGGAGACGTCCAAATGAGCGTCTCACGTGGCTTATTAAGCAAACAGACAAGCTACTGGCATGCAGATTAATCATAAGCGTCTCCGTCATCCTCGCCGAATGCATCGTGGCCTTCTTCATCATCATCGCGGTACTCGGCTGTGTAGTCGTCCTCAGATTCGGAGTCCTCTTCCTCCTCTGACTCCTCATCCTCTTCTTCTTCTTCTTCCTCTTCGTCGCCTTCAACAGGGATAATTTCATCGCTCTTCTTCTCCTCGGGTGCCTTCGGCTCGAGCTGCAAGTCGACCAGAGTGTCGCCAGCAGAAGCAGCAGCCGACTCGGCTGTTGACGAGAGCATTTGAATCATCTCCTCTAGACTTGTCGAGGGCGCGGTGGGCGCGGTCTTGTCATCTGTCTTGACACGCTTAGTAGATGCCGCCGCACTGAATGCCGCCAAGCGCTCAACAGTTTCGCTGAGCATTGGAACGACGGCGTTATTGCTAACCATTGGATGACGTATGGTAATCGTACCCCCACCAGATTTCTTCTTCTTCGGGAACTTTCGCCTCAACTCCGCGGGGAAGAATGGATGGGAACGTTCGTCGAGATCGTCGTATACGCTTCTGAGACCTATTAGGACACGGAACTTGTCTTTATCGCTGCTCGTCAGCGGGTCGTCGTCAACCCTCTGACAAGTTCCTGAGTACATGAACTTGTCCATGATAAACTTGGCGTGATCGACCATGCGGCGCTCCTCTCCAAAGGGCTTGTACATGGGTCGAAGCGTGCGTGCCGGGTACAGCACTGGATGCTTAATTTGTCCATCATACGCCTTTGCCTCGAGTGTCAGCTGCGACGCCGCGTTATCGTCCAACCCCGAGAGCAGTGGCTGAATCTTTGCGGAGGGCTTATCGCCTCGACGCGCCATGGTTGTGTATCTAGGAGTATACAAGTAGACTAGTAACCCTTAGGTAGATTCAATACGCGCCCCAAAAGCCGCCTGTACGCCACACGCTGAGTGGAATACGAACCAACTTAACCTCGCTTCTTCGACCAGTATGCGTCGCAGTTCAACTTTGGAAGGGAAGGCGGGTTTGCCACTAGATTAAAGCGGGATTAGTGCGTTGCACTGGTGTGAATACACTTGTTTGATAGAATAAACCTAGTGAGTCGCTCGTCCTTCGTCCGGTTTTACGCCTCAGAAAACGTGCGAAATTCGGTCCTTTGCGCACTTTACTACATCATCGAATCCTCGGGTGTCGGTGTATACGGGCTGAAACTAATAGCAGAGGTCAGTCATAATTGTATATACCACTTTATTTCGTGAATTATTATCCGTGAA
>Ga0182741_1004502_pt1 | contig 13678 bp, 10 predicted proteins | sample eDN5th37CBELigOP_FD_128874 | JGI IMG/M metagenome (GOLD analysis project Ga0182741, IMG submission 128874) | Enriched Organic Plus compost microbial communities from Emeryville, California, USA - eDNA 5th pass 37_C BE-Lig OP (version 2) (version 2) ...
CGGATGAAGGCCGTGAAATAGCGCTCGCCGTCGCACTCCATCTCGCCCACCTGGATCTCCATCGGAAAGGTGGTGCCATCCTTGCGATGGGCCGTCGCAACATGCCCGTTGCCGATCGGGCGAGGCTCCCCGGCGCTGCGATAGGGGCCGGCAAAGCCGCTCTGCTGTTCGCCATGAGCCATGGAAATGAGGCGCCCGACATTCGTGCCGGTGACCTCATCCGGGCGATAACCGAAGATATGTTCCGCCGTGGCACTGAACGATCGGATGGTGCCTTTCTCATCGGTGACGATCATGGCATCCGGTATGGTCTCGAGGATGGAGCGCAGATGTGCCTCGCTGCGGCTCAATCTGTCCTTGCTCCTCTTCAGAGCGATCTCTGCGAGCTTGCGCGCGGTAATATCCTGGGCGGTGCCGATTTTGCGGACGGGCTTCCCGTCGTCGCTCAGCACGGTGCGGCCTGTCACCGTGATCCAGCGCTCATCTCCCGTATCGGCGCGAAGAATGCGGAAGGTGTCGCTGTAGGCCAGGGCTCCGTCTGCCCCGCTCGCGCAGAAATTTTCCTCGACTCTGTTGCGATCCTGGGGATGGACCACTTGAAGAACGGCTTCCCTGTCGATCCTGGCATCTGGGTGGAGGCCGAGGAGTTGACATGCCTCGGGCGTCCACTGGTGCCTGCCCGTCACGATGTCGAAGTCCCAGATGCCCAGGCCCGTCGTCTCCACGGCGAGGCGAAGACGCTCCTCGCTCGCGCGCAACCTGTCCTCGGCGGCGCGCTGATCGTGAATATCGGAGATCGTGCCGATCCATTCCTGGATATCTCCGTGCGGGTCGGTCAGGGGAATTCCCGTGACGAGCACCCATCTGTCATCGCCGCTGGAAGCCCGTACCCGGCACTCGGTCGTTCCGATGGCTTTTGACTCGATAAGCTTCCGCCAGGTCGCAGCCATGCGGGCCCGGTCCTCGGGATGCACGGCATTCAGCCAGCCGCTCCCGCGAAACTCCTCCGGCGTTTGGCCCGTGAACTCCTTCCAGCCGTGGCTTTTGAGAAGGGCTCCGTTGGGATCCGCCCGCCACACGATGGCCGTGCTGGCCTCCACGCGCGCGAGGCGGCGATCGTCGCTTCTGCGGGAAACATGAATTTCATTCACCGCATCGACCGCGACGCCCGCGCCAGTTCTGTGCCCCGCCTGGGCTTGGTCGTTGTGTGGAACGTGAGCGTGATGTGAAACCCATCGATCGTCCCCGGGAGGGTACAGATATTGGAAACCCGCTTTATCGCAATCATCGTCGGGAACGGATTTCAATTCGACCGGCTTGCAGGGCTGCGGATGCGGGGCCACGCGCATCCCTTGCGGGTCTGCGGATCGCGTCGCGCTCGACAGTCGCAGGCTGATCTCGCCTGCCACGGCGCGGGAAAGCGCAAGAAGCGCTTTCGACTGCCTGGTCGAGAGGCCTTCTGGATGCGGCATGGTGTCAAAGACGCAAACAGAGCCCAGGACCGCTCCAGCCTCGGTCATGATCGGGGCCGCAGCATAGAAGCGCAGATGCGGCTCACCCGTGACATGAGGATGCGCTTTGAACCTGGGATGTCGAACGAGATCGCTGATGCTGACTGTTCCGGGCTGATGCAGCGCATGGGCGCAAATGGATGAGCTGAGGAGGATTTCACGGAAGCCGCTGCCGATTTCGGCCTTGAACCATTGCCGTCCTTCGGTGAAGAACGTGACGGCTGCGATGGGGCATCCGCAGGCATCCGCCGCCAGTTGAGCGATATCGTCGAAAGCAGGTTCCGGTTTCGTGTGGATGATTCCTGATTGGCGCAGGACCGAGATGCCTTCAGCGTCAAAGACAGAGAAGTGATCATCCTTGATCGTATCGGGAATCATTAGGTGTCCGGCCAAAGGATGCTGTCACTGTTGCTGGATTGTCTGGCCGGGCTATCAAATGGGACTGAAAAATTCAATGTTATTCAATGATTCCGGTCAAGCTCGCAGCTTGGGATCGGAGAAGAACCGCATGTTTCGACACGTTGCATCGTGTCGTTGTGCCGCCATCGTATTTGCTGATGAGCGCGGTTCTGCGGGTGCGTTGTTCAATGATCCGATCTGACGAGCTCATCCTGGAGCAGAAAGGAAGATGCTTCGTGCTGCGACATTCACTCCCGCGCCTCAAGAGGGACGATGGCTCTCGGAAAGGGCCGCATTGCTTCATAGTTATCGTGCTTGAAAGCCCGGGATAGTGGCATGGCCGCCGGGACGCGAGACTGGTGCAAGATTCGCGGGATAGAAGCAGCCGTTCGACGGCCGAGCTTTTAACGCGAAAAGGCATGGCGCCTGGACGAATCATCCCAAGTGGGACACGGCGGCGGGTAATCCGAAAGAGGTAAGTCTAAGTAGGCAAATAAGCAGGACTACGTAGTGTCGAGTTTCGGTTTTTACTGAGTTATGACATGACGTTCCATCGCGATCTTGCCGCGCTTGCAGGAACCTTCGGGTCCGACACGAAAGGCATAAAATCTTCCGTATCAATGATTTGGGCATGATTGTGGCGTTTGACCAGATTCAGGTTAAGCGTCCCTAGGGTGACGACGGTCAGGAATCTCCAACCATTAACAGCCATTAACCTTCTTTGATTGAGCACTCTGTCTCAATACGTATTGCCCGAAAAATCGAACAGTCATAGCTTACGGCTGCCAATAAAAAAGATAACTGCCGATTACGGCAATGAAATGGCAAAGTGAGTTTTGCGTTGAGCTAGTAATTAATAATACAGGCTGGGGGCCTATCATGTATATCGTTGTCGATGATCGGCAGATAGTGACGTCAGGTTATGTAGCAAGCTTCAAACGGGAAGGTGTTTCTTCCATAGGCTTGTATTCGAGCGAATTCAGCGAGTGGCTGGAAACTGCGTCTGACACAGACGTGGAAGCTATTCAGGGTTTTGTTCTCGGCAGCTTTGAGCAACGTGCCAGCTATGCCGAGAGCATTCGACGCCATTCGAAAGCTCCCATCATCGCGTTGAGCGAGGTCCGCTCTCTCGAGGAGACGCTCGAACTCTTTACAGCCAAGTTCGACGATGTCGTCCGCAAACCGGTTCATGTACGGGAGATCCTGGCCCGTTCCGAGGCCGTGTGGCGGCGTGTCAATGCAAGTCTCAATAAGTCGAGCCAGACCGATAACGACCGTCTCAAGGTCTTTTTCGACGGGCGTGATCCGGAGGTCGACGGTATCCCGCTCGCATTGCCGCGTCGTGAGCGGCACATCCTCGAGTACCTCGTTCGCAAAAAAGGGCACCGTTTGACGAAGAAGCAGATCTTCGACGCGGTCTACGGCCTCTATAGCGACGATGTGGAGGACAGCGTCGTGGAAGGGCATATCAGCAAACTCCGCAAGAAGCTGCGGCAGCGTCTGGGATATGATCCCATCGATGCGAAGCGCTACATCGGCTACTCCTACACGGGTGCTGTTTCCTAAGAAACCGAACGGGCGAAGAGACGCCCTGCCATCAGCTAATCCTTGCAGGACATGACTCCGTTCGATAGCGGCGTGTCATCTGAAAGGGTGGGGTGGCATCGATCGAACGCTGCAGGAGTCGGGTCAGGCATGATCCGGCTCTTCTCGTATTCGCATGCTTATGAGCGATGCGGGGCGCATAGAAAGTCCAGGGGCCAGGCAAGCCAGCCTGACGCAAGATAGAGCCACTAAGGTCAATCAAGCCATTTGTAACGTCAAGTTTATGTCGATGTCCCATACAACGTCCCGCAGGCCAGGGATGCCCGTCATTGCCGCGGCCTTTATCGGCCCCCGTGCTGTCGTGCCGTCGCTCCCGCCGAACGGCAGGTACGCGGACGGCAGGACGCTGTCTTGTGCCGCTCAATGGGAGACGGCGGATTCCATTGTTGCGCCGCGCCGCGCTCTTGCTGCGGCGGAGCCGAAAGGACGCAGGAAGGGTCAGGCACCCGCCGCATGCGGGCTTTCGGGTCGATCCACTCGGTGCGGCAAGGAAGTATCCACTTTTCTATCCGATATCGAAGCCGCCTAGCCGGTCTTCACGCAGCAGAACACCCAGCAAGCCATATTAACCAGAGATGAGACACCGCGATGGACGACCTTCTCCTTGAGTTTCTCACGGAAACCAATGAGCATCTTGAAACGGTCGATGTGGAGATGGTCCGCTTCGAGCAGGATCCGAACAATCAGGCGATCCTCAGCAATATCTTCCGCTTGGTCCACACCATCAAGGGAACCTGTGGCTTCCTGGGACTGCCGCGGCTCGAGGCTCTCGCGCATGCGGCCGAGACTCTCATGGGCCGGTTCCGTGATGGAATGCCGGTCACGACAGCGGCGGTCTCACTGATCCTGTCGACCCTCGACCGCATCAAGGACATTCTCGGCGAACTGGAGCGCCACGGCGTCGAACCGCAGGGAACCGACGACGATCTGATCGCTGCCCTCGACCGGATGGCGAATGCCGAGGTCACTGCGCTGGAGCCGGCCAAGCCGCAAGCGGTCGAGACTCCGATCTATCAGGTGCTCGAACGTGAGCTGAAGCCTGGAGAAGTTTCCCTCGACGAGTTGGAGCGCGCCTTCCAGGAGGCGCCCGGTCCCGACGAGGAGAAGACATCCGGGACGATCGTCTATCAGGTGCTGGAGAGGGCGCTCAAGCCAGGAGAGGTGTCTCTCGACGAGCTGGAGCGCGCGTTCCAGGAGGCTCCGGGACCCGAGCCTGTCGCCAGCGCCAAACCGGTTCAGTCCGCCCCCGTCGCGCAGGCGAGCACACCCCCGGCCGCTTCCAAAGCTGAGGCCGCGTCTTCCGAGCACCCCGAGGGAGGGGAGGGCGTTGCCGGAAAGGTCCAGACGATCCGCGTGAATGTGGATACGCTCGAGCACCTCATGACGATGGTGTCCGAGTTGGTCCTCACCCGTAACCAGCTGCTCGAAATCGCACGGCGGAGCTCCGAGGATCACGGCTACAAGGTGCCCCTGCAGCGCCTCTCGCAGGTCACCGCCGAGTTGCAGGACGGCGTGATGAAGACGCGCATGCAGCCGATCGGGAGCGCTTGGCAGAAGCTGCCGCGCGTGGTGCGCGATCTGTCGACCGAGCTGTCGAAGCAGATCGATCTGGTCATGCAGGGCGCCGACACGGAGCTCGATCGACAGGTCCTGGAGGTCATCAAGGATCCGCTGACGCACATGGTGCGTAATTCGGCGGATCACGGCATCGAGAGTCCCGCCGAGCGCCGCGCGGCCGGTAAACCGGAAAAAGGCGTCATTCGGTTGAATGCCTATCACGAGGGGGGCTCGATCACGATCGAGATCTCCGACGATGGCAAGGGGCTGAATTACGCGGCCATTCGCAGGAAGGCCGTCGAGCGGGGCATCATCAACGAGGCCGAGCTGGAGCGCATGAGCGATGCCCAGGTGGCCAAGTTCATCTTCCATCCTGGCTTTTCGACTGCATCCACCGTCACCTCCGTATCGGGGCGCGGCGTCGGAATGGACGTGGTGAAGACAAATATCGAGTTGATCGGCGGAACGGTCGACATTCGCTCGGAGCAAGGACGAGGCACGACGTTCACGATCAAGATCCCGCTCACGCTGGCGATTGTGGCGGCCCTGATCGTCTCGTCGAAGGACCAGCGGTTTGCCATCCCGCAGGTGGCGGTTTCCGAACTCGTTAGAGTCTCGCCGTCGTCCGATCATGCGATTGAGCGGATCAACGGAACGCCTATCCTGCGTCTGCGCGAGCGCCTGTTGCCGATCGTGCCCCTGTCGAAGGTCATGCACCTGTCGAGCGACGAGGACGTCAATACGGGCTTCGTGGTCGTCACACAGGTTGCGCAGCAGCGCTTCGGTATTCTTGTCGATGGCGTCTTCCATACGGAAGAGATCGTCGTCAAACCGATGTCCTCGAAACTGAGACACATCCAACTGTTCTCGGGGAACACCATCCTGGGCGACGGCGCCGTCGTGCTGATCGTGGATCCCAACGGCCTCGCCCGGATGGTCGGGTCGGGAGGGCAGAACGACGAGTTCCAGACGGACGACACCTTGGAGAAGACGATCGCTTCAGTCGAGGAACTGACGAGCCTACTGGTCTTCCGGGGAAGCGGCGACTGCTTGAAGGCGGTGCCTCTCTCCCTCGTGACGCGTCTGGAAGAAATCGATGCCTCGACAATCGAATGGGCCAGTGGTCGCCCCGTGGTTCAGTATCGCGGCCACCTGATGCCGATCGTTGCCTGCGACGAGGAGCTTGAGATCAGGCGGCAGGGCATGCAGTCTCTGCTGGTCTTCTCGGACGGTGAAATATCCATGGGCCTCGCGGTGGCGGAAATCGTCGATATCGTCGAGGACAAGCTCGAGGTGGAACTTCTCGCGGAGCGCTCCGACCTTGTCGGATCGGCCGTCGTGAAGGGGCGCACGACTGAAATCGTCAATATCGCTCATTACCTGCCCCTGGTCCTCGAGACGTGGTCCCGCTCAGGACAGAAACACAAGCAGGGCAATTCGCTTCTCCTCGTGGACGGGTCGAATTTCTTCCGGGACATGCTCATCCCCGTGCTCAAGGCATCCGGATATCGCGTCCAGACGGCGACGACTGCTCAGGATGCGGCTCGCATGCTCTCAAGCGGCCTTCAGCCTGACTTCATCGTTGCCGATCTCGAGTTGCCCGGACATTCCAGTTTCGCTTTCATCGCCACTCTGCGTGCCGATGCCCAGTATCACTCAACACCCATCATCGGAATGACGCTGAAACCCGATCCCCAGCTGATTGCTTTAGCGCGGCGCTTCAAGATCACGGATGTCGTTTCCAAGATCGACCGTCGCGGGCTTCTCTCCGCACTTGCGGAATTGGGCGGATCTCTCGAGGAGGCTGCATAGCCATGAACGCATTTGCCTTCAAGACTGCCAAGGTTCTCGCCCAGGAGACGGAATTCATCACCGTCACCGTGGCTGGCCAACTGCTCGGGCTGCCGATCGGCCGCGTCCATGATGTCTTTGTCGTCAACGAGATGACAAAGGTCCCCCTAGCGCAAGTCGAGATTGCCGGCCTTCTCAACCTTCGCGGGCGCGTCGTCACCGCCGTGTCGCTGCGCAGCCGCCTTGGTCTTCAGGAAGAGTGCAGGGTGGGGCGCCGCATGGCAGTGGGGCTTGAATGTCAAGGCGAAGCCTATGGGCTTCTCGTCGACGAGGTCGGAGAAGTGCTCAAGCTGAAGTCGGATGACATGCAGCCCAACCCGGTTCACCTGGACCGGCGCTGGGTCAGCCTGTCCCAGGGTGTGCATCAGCTCAAAGGTGAGCTGATGATCGTTCTCGATGTGGACGCAGTTCTGTCCTTCGAGGCGGGGCGCGACGCGGCATAGCCGGCCTCATTCACATTCATCTAACCAGATAGGATACGTTACAGTGAGCTTAGATCTTTCAATTCCTGTCCTTGTCGTCGACGACTACCAGACGATGGTCCGGATCCTCCGTAACCTTCTCAAGCAGATCGGCTTTACGGATGTCGATGATGCTTCCGATGGGCAAGCAGCGCTGGAGAAGCTCAGGGCAAAGAAGTACGGCCTCGTCATCTCCGACTGGAACATGGCTCCGATGACGGGATACGAGCTGCTTCAGCAGGTTCGCGCCGACGCTGAGCTCAGCACTCTGCCCTTCATCATGGTGACTGCAGAAGCGAAGACCGAGAACGTTGTCGCGGCCAAAAAGGCAGGCGTCAACAACTACATCGTGAAGCCCTTCAATGCGGATACTCTTCGGGCGAAGATTAGCGCCGTCATTGGCTCCTGATGAATTGTGGTGAGAGTCATGAACCCACGAAAGAGCTATCGTATCGAGGCTCACATGCCCTCTGCCTCCCACGAAGATGACGCTCTCGAACGCCATGCCGAGATCATGAACCTGCTTGGAGCCATCAAGGAGGCGATCGTTCCGGCCAAGGAGCTCTCGGCTTCCCTTCTTGAAGAGCACCGGAGGGATATGCAGGAGGCGATGCGTCTCAAGGTCGAGCTGGACTCGATCTACGAGGCGATCGAGCTCACGAAGCGGGAGATCGCAACGCTTCGCTATGCCGGCGCGCAAGGACAGGAAATCAACCGGGTCACGGATGAACTGGGCGCCATTGTCCTCGGCACGGAGACGGCCACCAATGCGATCCTGGCGGCTGCCGAGCGCATTGACGAGCTATCGGGCAATCTCGCTTCGCGCCTGTCGGGAGGAGACCAGGAGATCGCACGCGATATTTCCGATCAGGTGATCAGCATCTTCGAAGCCTGCAACTTTCAGGACATCACGGGCCAGCGCATCAGCAAGGTTGTGCAGGCGATGAAGTTCGTGGAGGAGCGAGTCCACGAGATGATCGAGATATGGGGCGGGCTGGAGAGCTTCAAGGATGTGGAGACCGTGGAGCCGGTGCGCGACGGTGACGACGCTCTCCTGAACGGGCCGGCCTTGACGACGGACAAGGGGATTACGTCCCAGGACGCAATCGACGCATTGTTCGGTTGACGACAAAAAGCCGTGGACGCCGATCCGATGGAGTCCACGGCTTCTGGCGCGATCCTGCCTTTTCGCTCAGGCGGGTTCGCTCGAGCGATGATCGAGGAGCTTGCGGACAATGTCCGTTTCCAGCAGCCGTGCAAGAGAACGTGCGGCATGATCGGTTGCGGCCAGCAGGACACCGCCGCAGACGTTGTTCTGCCCCGTGAATCTGTAGCGCAGCACATTGGCAGGCTGCATCCTGCCGGTTGGGCGAGCGACAAACCCTTGGATGGCTCCGGGCGGATCGCTGCGCCCATTCTCTACGCTCATCCCGCTGAAGCTGCCTTTGAACGCGTACGGAATGACCTTCAGCTTCCTGCTGTTCCGGTAAGCGACGCCCAGTTGCGTGTTGGCGATGGCCGCCACGATGTCGGTGTCGAAATGCAGAAGCCCCTCGAAGGAAGTCGACCGGGACTGAACCTCGAATTGATCGAACACTGCAATCGCGTCGAGGTCGTCCAGGATCACGAAGACGCGGTGATGCCGGTAGCTCGGCCCATGTGCAGTGCTGCCGATTTTGAAGATGTTTGCCCCTTCGGGCTCCTCGTGGGCTTCGATCCAGCCTTGTCCGGCGAGTTGCTCCTGGTCGTCGGGAATGGCGACGTTATGGGCCCGCGAAGAAACGAGATATTGGCGGGCTGCTCCGGTCTCATGGAGACTCGATCCCTGCGGGTCGACGATCCAGGGTGCGCCGCCCGTCGCATAGACGAAGGATGTGCAGTCATTGTGATCATGCTCATGATGACGACTGCTCAAGGATGCGCAGAAGTAGTTCCACCGGGCGTTGCGTTCGTAGTTGCGGGCGGTGATCAGGCCGGATCGTGCTGAAGAAAAGCTCTTCCTCCCCGTTGGGTAGGACAGCTCGGTGGCGAGATCGGAATCCGAGAGCAGGCTGGTGCCATAACCGGAAAGAAGGCGTCGCAGCCAGGACGCATGATGAAATCCGAAGGGAGCATCTCCGAATGGGGGCAGAGAACCCGACGGGGCGGTCACTGCGACGAGCGTTCGAAGGCCACGTCGGAGGCGCTCCGTGAGGTCCGCGCGAAACTCCTGCGTTTCCGGCATGCTCTCGAGCTGCCGAGCCAGGATGAGTCCCAGAGAGACGAGTTCGAGCTGCAAGTGTGTCGATTGCTCGATGAAGGTGCCGTTCTCGTCGACCATTCGCCTGAACCCGTTGTCCAGATGCGCCAGGGCGAGGGATGTCCAGTAAGGTGCGAGCGGTATGCGCGGAAGGGCTCGCGCCAGAGCCAGCAGGGCGCAAGCGGCATGAAGGTGAACGATAGAATGCGAAAACACATTCTGCCCGAGGATCTGGCCCAGCGCGCAGGCATGCCGGACGGTCTCCGCGAGGATGACCTGGATGTTCTGCGGATTCGCTGAATGCGAGGTTGTGACGCTCGAGGAGAGAAGATGAAGGAATGTTTCGGCTCGAGCCGACAGAGCCCGAGGATGGGCGCTGATTGTGTCGCAGGGGTGGCCCCAGGGGTTGGCGCTCGACCAGGCGGCTGCCAGATCGATGGCTCGTGTAAGCCTCCTGGGGTCTCCCGCTACGGCGGGATTGCAGAGCCATGCGAGTGACTGGAACTCCAACCTCCAAGCGAGGGATTGATAGGGATCTTCATTCCATCGCGGTTCGTCTGGCAATGGCCATGCCGGGAAGCCGCCGAGTGTGAGTCCGTTCTCCGACATCACGACTCTCTTGCCGTGCTGCACAGCCGCGAGTTTGTCATGGATCGTGAACGGAGACGCCAATGCCGTCGGATCGGCAAGGCGCTTCATCATGTCGCCGCCAGACGCCTGCGCCCTCGAAGAGCGGGCTGAATCGAGCCTTTCCATGAGGCGATTGAGAACGGTCGGAGCGTCCGGCAGGTCGTCGCCTGAAATCGTCTCCAGCGAAAGATCGTCATCAAGGGAGATCTCGAGGGGGGTTACCAACTCCAGTTCGGTCTGGTCATTCCAGGTTTGAAAGCCGATCTCGACACTTGCGGCTCCCGCAGGCGGAACAAGATCGAGGGTGAAGCGCCGGGCCTGTCGGTGGACCGGGATATTGATGAAAGCTCCCACGGACGGTGCGACCGTCATTTCCGGATACGGAAGAGGCAGTTCCTGTCCGCTCGTGTCGCGATAGACAATGCGGGCCAATGCCCCGTCAGGGGCGAGGCTTTCGTTGACGATCTGACCACGGACCAGCAGATTGCGCTCCGGCGGGAGTGCGTACCTGAACCAGGTCGGCTCGGCCTGGAGCACGAGCCAGTTGCGGCGGGCGTTCAGGGTTCGTCGCTCGCTGGCGTTGTTTCCCGGCCCGCGGCGTTCGGACGCCTTCTCAGCCTGAAACAGCCTCGGATCGCTGATCGTGAAGGGATGGGAATTGCGCCAACTCCGAATATTGATAGCCAGTTTCCTGGCAGGAGAGGGCATGAAGAAACCGAAGGAAACCTTGTAGGATCGACTGTTCTGCTCGCGGAAATCGGGGCCGCTCACATACCAGCTGTGAGGATCGATCTGCGTTCTGGTCAGGCCGGGGACGTATGTAAAGTCGATGCTCGACCCGTCCTCTGTCAGGAAGTCGAACCCGACCACGGCGAAATCGAGAGCGGCGCCGTTCTCCTCTTGAGCATCCCGCTCCAGTTGGAAGCTTAGCTCGCACCATTCATCGGGCTCGATACCGTCGAAGTTCAGCGCAATCCGCGACCAGCGGTTGTTGTTCGAGATGATATGCTGGGTTGAATTGTCGTCGGACGATCCCCCGTCGGCTCTGTCGTTGCGAGTTGGAAGAAGGCATCTGGCAGAGAGCATGGGGCGACGCTTCGTGAGGAACGGAGATTCGGGATATATCGGCTCGGCTGTCCAGGCGCCAGACAGTCCTATGAGAGGTTAGGCGCTTCGTTCCGTCAATGCGCCGGATCAGTTGAGGGTTGCGGCTTCGACGAACAAGGCCATCCGAATCAACTCGGAAAGACTCCGTGCCTCCATTTTCGCCATGACATTCGCGCGATGAATCTCAACGGTTCGAATGCTGATGTTGAGTTCATGGGCGATGACCTTGTTGGCCTTTCCGTCCACAAGGCAGTCAAGGACCTGACGCTCGCGTTGGGAAAGGGATTGCAGGCGGGCCTGGGTCCTGAGCAATTCCTGGCTCCGCCGCACGCTTCTTTCGTCGCACACCAGCGCGAAGCGAACCACCTCGAGGAAGCGGTCTTCACGAAAAGGCTTCTCCAGGAAGTCGATGGCGCCTGCCTTCATGGCCTCGACGGCGAGCGGGATGTCGGCGTGTCCCGTCATCACGATGACAGGTATGTTGAGCCCGCGGTCGTGGAGGCGCCGGATGAATTCCAAGCCATCAATCCCGGGCATGCGCACGTCCGTAACGATACAGCATCGGCCAGGATCTGTTATCTCGTGAAGGAACGCTGTGGCGGATTCGTACAGACGCACGTTCAATCCGGCGGAAACCAGCAGGAAGGCAAGCGCTTTGCGGACGCCGACATCGTCGTCCACCACATATACGACTGCCCCGCTCGACATCGGCTTGTTCTCCTATTCTTCTTGCCAAGAAAAAAGCCATTCGCGCCTCAGGCAGATGCTGAAGTGGATAAAATCTCTGATCGAGGCCCCAGCCCGCCTAGCGGTTCGATTTCGACATTCACGTTATGGCTTGTGCTCGTACTCGCCTCAAGTCGCTTCTTCAAGATATTGGTGGGACCACAAGCCTAAGGTCAGGACCCATAACTGATCGAAAGCGTTAGATGGCTGCTCCCTATATCGGCCGTAGATCTTGAAGTGGCAGTCAATCGCGAGCCGCCCGGGTCATGTGGCACGGGCGGCTTGACGCCTAACGCGTTTCTGTCTTTCGAGCGGAGACTAGAAGCATCATCGGCCGCTCGAGCTCTTCGGCCAGTTCAGGCAACTGCTCGATCTGTTCGCGCGTTGGGGCGAATTCCTCGACCCGGCGCAACTCGAAGCCCGCATCAATCAGCGTGTTAAGCGTCGTGCCGAGGGTCCGGTGATACTTCAACACGCCCTTGGCGAACCAGTCCGTGCGGCGTTCGCCCTCAAGTGAATAGCCGTTGACCGGCCAGGTCTTGCGGCCGTCTTCATCGGTGATCCAATGCGGATGCGCCGCAGCCATGAAGATCGGATGCTCGGCCGTAAAGACCAGATCTCCGCCGGGAACAAGCGCCTTTTGGATCATGCGCGTGAGGCGCCGGAAATCCTCGACATAGTGGAACGTCAGAGCGCTGTAGACGAGGTCGAAAGCTGCCTCGGGCAGTTCCAGCGTCCCGAGATCCGCGATCCGATATTCAATGGCGGGGTCTGAGGTATCGGCCTTAGCGCGGGCGATCATGTTCTGCGACAGATCGAGGCCAAGCACCGAGACCGCGCCTTGCGCGCGCATCCAGCGCGAGGCCCAGCCGAACCCGCAGCCCAGATCGGCTACGCGCTTGCCGGTTAGCGTAGGCAACATGGCCCGGATAGCCGGCCATTCGGGCGCGCCGTCCAGCCCATGCACCTGTCGCGGCAACTGGCTGTAGCCAGAGAAGAAATCGGGATTGTCGTAGATATTCTGTGCCATGTTTAACTCCATAGTGAAAGGAGGACGAGGCACGTTTCAAAGCCGAAAGACCTCGTCCGCGAGGGGCGAGGCCAGGGTTGGCGATCCGCATGTTCAGTTTGCGTGGTCGACATCCCGGCACCCCGCCCTGGGGAAGCCGGCCAACCGGGCGACAATATGGATGTCCTTCTCGACCATGGCCGATATTTCGGCGAGACCTCAGCCAGTGTCAAGCCTGCGACATTGCATGGGAGCTGCTTTGTCCATACAGCCAGCCCTTGGCTGGGCAGGGTTCAATCTTCCTTCGCACCGTGATTCAAGTGCGGCAGGAGGACCTGCCGATGTCTGATAAATTCTGGCTCACGGAGGCTCAGCTCACGCGCCTCAAGCCCTTTTTCCCGCGCTCGCGTGGCGTCCCGCGTGTAGACGACCGGCGTGTGATTAGTGGGATCATTCATGTGATCCGCAACGGCCTGCGATGGCGTGATGCTCCAGAGATCTATGGTGCCCACAAGACTCTGTATAACAGGTTCGTTCGCTGGTCGCGGATGAGCATTTTCGAACGCATCTTCGCGAGCTTGGC
>Ga0182741_1004507_pt1 | contig 13670 bp, 5 predicted proteins | sample eDN5th37CBELigOP_FD_128874 | JGI IMG/M metagenome (GOLD analysis project Ga0182741, IMG submission 128874) | Enriched Organic Plus compost microbial communities from Emeryville, California, USA - eDNA 5th pass 37_C BE-Lig OP (version 2) (version 2) ...
CGGCTCCTGTTGCACTGCGGCGTCGAATGGCACACTCGACCCGTCGCAGCAATCAGAGGCCGCCAACCACGCTTGGTCGCGTAGAGCCGCTTTGCACCGGGCTCTCCCGCCGTAAGCCTGACCCGCGGCTTGCCCCAGCTGCGCCCGACCATCACTGCGCCGCCGTGCGCGGCAGCGCGCGCTTGTCGGATCGAACCAGGGACCTCGGCGAGATGACGCAGCGCGGCACCTGCGATCGGCGCGCGGAGTCCGCCGCCTCGATGGACCGCGTCCATCCCGGGCTGACGCTCACGACTCGAACTCGCTCGTCTCGAACTTCAGGGTGGCAGCGTTCTCGTTGACCGTGCGCTGCACGTTGTCCGGGAAGCCCTCGGAGTCGGCCTCGATCTCGAGGCTGATCCGCACCTTCGTGTCCGGGGCTCGCTCGAGCTGGGCGACGATCGCGTCAGCGATGTCGCCGACGGTGCGGGCCCACCGCATGGTGTCGAGCGTGATCCGACCGTAGTAGCGGCGCGGGCCGGCGGAGCCCCCCGTGTCGGGGGTGATCTCGACGTCTCGATCCACCTTGCCGGAGGTCACCATCGGCGTGGCGTCGGGTGTCTCGCGTGCTTCTGCTTCAGCCGTCAGCTGCTGCTGCGCCACGTCGCTCTTGACGAGCAGGCCAGACGGCGCGATCGCGGCCGGCCGGCTGCCCGCCACGAGACCGCCATAGCGCCCGTCGTCGAACGTGTCGGCGTAGGCGAACCCGTCCGTGGCCCAGCTGAGGGACGCGACACCGTCCTCGATCGCCCCGTCGAGCACCGACCGCCGGGTCAGCCGCGGCAGGTAGAGGTACTGGCTGAAGTCCTCCCACAGCTGTGAGACCGACACGTGATCGCCGCGCCAGAGCGGCACTCGGTCGATGTCGAGGCGGAGGCGCATCCCGGAGTACGCCGGGATCAGCGACTCCTCGGCGACCAGCTTCTTCGAGACTCGCTCTGCGAGCGGCTCGGAGCCACTCACCCGGATCACGTCCCAGGTCACCGGACCGGTCGGGTCGTCGCGTGACTGGGTGGGGTTGAGCACCCACTGGTAGGTGCCGGCCACACGGAGGTCAACCGTCTCGTTCGCCTCGCGCAGGCGGTCTTCGACCTGGCGCACCTGGAAGGGATCGAGGCCGAGCGTCTCGCGATCGTTCTCGATGGACGACCACGCCAGCCACTGCCGAACGGCCTGACGGAGGTCGGCCAACGCCGCGGCATCGGCGGCCAGGAACACGAGCATGTTGCGGCACCGGCGGGCACCTCCGGAGCGCTCCGCCAGGATGAGCTCGCAGAACGCTCGTGCCCCGCCGCTGTCGCTCTTCGGATCGTGGGCATGCTCAGGCCCGAGCACCACCAAGCGCGCCGTGTCCTCGTCGGGAACGTCGCCGGGTGAGCGCGGCGCGGTGTGCACGGCGGCGAACTGGCCCTGAGAACGCTTCACGGCGTCGAGCCGCTTGCGGATCTCCTCGTCGATCTCGTCGTCGCGTTGGGACGCAGCACGGTCCTGTGCGAGGCGAGTCACCGTCGCCTTGAGGCCGTACCAGTAGCGCGTACCGTCGCGGTAGAGGTACATCGCCTGGTCCGACAGTCGTCGCAGCGCGTCGCCGAAGATGGGAGACCGCTCGCCGGGCTGAACGCACCCGAGCTTGATGTGACGGTCGTCGAGGCCCTTGTTCGCGGCTTGCTGCGACGGTGCGGATCCGAAGTAGATGGTGCGAGCGACCCGGCGAGCGGCCGAGATCTTCCCGAAGGTCGCGGCGTTCTCGCGGTCGAGCTGGAACGGGAGCGAGTTCGGACCGTCGACGTCGGTCTCGATCACCGGCGTCCACGCACCGTCGAGGTAGCGGGTCAGCTCGCTGGCCACGTCCTCGTCGGCGATCGGGATGGTGCCGGGCATGATCATGAGACTCGGGTCCTCGTTCATCCACAACGAGTAGATGACCTTCGCCATGAGCCGGAGCACGCCGCGAGTGCGCTGGAACCGCTCGAGCTCGGACCAGTCGCCGAAGAGGCGGTCGAAGAGCTCCGGGTGGATCGGGTACGCCGCCCGCATCCGCCGCTTGTACTCGGCCTCCTTGCAGTCAGTCGGGAACTCGCCGGACGCGCCTGCATACATCTCGCTGAACGCGTTGACGACGGCGTCACGCAGGCGCGCCTGCTCGGGCGTCAGGTCCTTGAAGAGCCGGCGGCGCACGATCTCGTAGCTCTCCTCGGTGGTCGCCGTGCGCCAGGTCGCCTCCATCCGACCGATCACGTTCTCCAGCCGCTCCAGCGCGGCACGGCCGCCTTCCCCCCCGACCTCGATGTCGGACGCCGGGATCGTCGCGACGAGAAGCGCGCGCGGCTCGTTGCGTGCAGCATCCGTCAGCGCCTGGGCGAAGCTGAACTGTGCGTCGAACGATCCGGCCGGCAGGCCAGAGACGCCGTAGAGGTTGCGGGCATAGGCGACCCACTCATCGATGAGGATGAGGCACGGCGCGAAGCGGTGCAGCAGCGTCGTCAGCGCCTCACCGGGGTTGACGCCGGCGCGATCCGCGTCGGCCACGAGCGCATAGCCCTCCGCCCCACCGAGCTGCCACGCGAGCTCACCCCAGATCGTTCGGACCTCGGTTCCGTCTGGCTTGGTGAGGACCGTGCTGGGCTGGAGCTGCTGTCCGACGAGCACCGCTCGCCGGACCGGTTCGGCGGGGAGGGCGAGCGATGCGTCAGCGAGCATCTGCTCGACACCCGGCAGCTCGGTTGCAGGCCGACCTGACGCGAGGTGGTAGAGCGCGATCAACGAGTGTGTCTTGCCGCCACCGAAGTTGGTCTGCAGCTTGATCACCGGGTCGCCGCCCGAACCGGTGAACCGCCGCACCGCAGTCAGCAGCAGCTCGCGCAGCCCCTCGGTGATGTAGGTGCGCCGGAAGAACTCCTCGGGGTCGCCGTACTCGCTCGCCGCCTCGCCTCGCCACACCTGGTGCAGGTCGGCCGCGAACTGCGCGAGCTCGAACCGGCCCGACGCGACGTCGTCGTGCGGCTCGGCGATCTGCCGCCAACCGGGCAGCCCTGTCGCCGAGGTGTCGATGTCCGGCAGCTGGGCTGCGGCAGACCGCCGGGTCCGGCGGGCCTGCTCCTCGAACTTGACCCGAAGCAGGTCCTGGCGCATCCGGTCGACGGCGTTGGCCTGCTCGCCGGCGGACACCGCGTACAGCAGGCGCTGGAAGGTGTCGAGCGCGCGCAGCGCGTCGTCCGTCGAGAACGTGTCGTGGTGCGCCCACTTGTTGCGCGCATCGCGCGCCTCGTACACATAGTTGCGATCGGCGCGCGAGAGCTTGGCCTCGAACACGTTGCGCCAGTTGTCCGCCAAGAGCTTCAGCTGGATCGCCGGATCGTCGGGGTTCGCATCACCGCGAGCCGGGGCCGGACCCGCCAGCCCGCGCTCCAACCAGTCGTCTCCCCACTTCGCTCGGAGCTCTCGTTCGACAAAGGGTCGCAATCCTCGGGCGAGCTCTTGGAGCCCCTGTCCGACCCGTTGGTGGTTTGTGATCGCCATGGTTCCCGCTACCTAGTTGGCTGATGGATAGTCGATCCGGTCTGGCGAGTAGAGCGTCGGGACCGGCAGCTCGAGCCTGTTGGCAACTGCGTCCACAACGCAGTTGTAGGTCGCGACCGTCGCCCGCAGAGCGGTCAACGCATGTGGCTGCTGGACGCTCCAATTGCCGTCCTCCCTCCGCAGCCAGAGCAACCCCTCGCACCGGGACGGTGCACTTCCGAGCTTGGAGATGTCGCCGTGAGCAGCGGCATTGCGGATGTACTGCATGGTGTCGATGTACGCAGTGAGGCTCCGCCAGTCGAGAGGCCCATCGACATCGTCACCCCGGCCGGACCCACCTTTCGACCAGGACTTGTGACGAGCTCGAAATTTCGCTGAATCAGGCAGCTCGCTGAGAATGACGCCAAAGTCGCCGAAGAGCACTCGTTCGATCTTCTGCGCGTTGGGCGCCATGAGACGATCCTCCACGAGCCACTTCCGGGGGTTCGCGTCGATGGAGTTGGTGCCCTTATCGACGCGCCTGCCCGAGGCCTCCTGGCGAGCCCCGTGTGCTGCGAAGATCAGGTCCTCCAGTCCCGCCTCCAGTGCTGCCACCGATGCGACGACTACGGTCTGCCACAACAGATCCCTAGGTCCTGGTCGTCGGCCAGAGCCGGTTCCTCGCGCAACAAACGCCTCGAACAACTTGCGCGGTCGTTTCATGTGCATCTGGAAGAAGCTGCGCGCCTCAGCAGTGAAATCGGGCCAGTACCTCGTCACAGCAACGATGCCTGCTCGATCTCATTGAGTGCTCGTCGAGCGAGCCGTGAGAGCTCCGACCAACTGGACACAAGCGCGTTGTAGGCGGCTGCCTCCTTGGCCAAGCCCTTCCGATCGCACACACTGAAGAGTTGGTACGCCAAATCCTTCGCCAGCTCGGCGCGTGACGACCCGAGTCGGGCGAGCAACGCTGCGGCCTGCGCCTCTCCTTTCAGTTCGAGGCACTTGACCAGGTGTTGTGCAACCTCCCAGATAGAGCCGCGGCCGTCGGCCGGAGGTGCCCAGCCAGCGTGCAGTTCCTCACGGGAGACCAAGCGCACAGTCCCGGCACGGGCGACGATCAAACCGGTTTCCACGAGCGTATTCGTCGACGTATTTCGTGCCTTTGAGAGCTGCTCTGCCTGACCGTACGGCCCCTCCTGAAACCCGTGCTGCTCGAACCAGGTGATCGCCCAACGAGTCTCTGCGTCGAACTCGGACTCAGAGCTCGAGACGACCTCGTCAACCACCTGATTGATGCGTTCAAGGGCGGCACGGACCTCCATGGCGGACCCATCGGCCTCGAGCACGCGCGCATAGGACGAGTACACGGCCATCCCCGGTCCGATGGCTGACTGGGCGAGGTCGACGGGTGCGATGTTGCCCTGACGCAGGGCTGCTAACTCGCCCGGAAGCCGCTCCCGAAGCGCGGATAGGAATTCCTTGCGAGTCACTGTGGGCGCGTCGGCCGGTCGCTCTCGACATACGAGCACGATCGACGTCGCTAGCGCGTTGGATCCCGTCTTCACGCCTTCGGGACGCTCGGATCGCAGCGGCCACGTCCGCACGATGCTGAAACCGCTCTCGATGACGGCGTCGAGCAGTGCCTCCCACGCCGTGGAGCTACGCCCGTCTCTCCGCTGCTCTGTCTGTTGGTAGCCGTAGTAGAGGGTGAGGGGATACTCATCCGCCTGTGCTTCCTTGAGCAGTTTGAGTGCAGCTCGAAGCTTCGTCTCGAAGTCGTCGTGCGCACGCGTCCGGTCACCGTCGAACCGGGCGGGGTTCGACACGATCTGATCCGCGTCGGGCGGTCTGAGTAGCGCAGTCTCGTCAGGCCAGATCTGGCCGAGCGCGAGACGCAACCACGGATAGAAGAGCATGGACAACGCCGAATAATCGAACATGTCGTAGTAGGGCGGATCAGCGCTGACGATGCCGTTGAGTCCACGCAAGGCGTCGAGAGCCGATGCGCAGGTCACCTTGGATTTCGGACCTACTGGCAGCGCAGCGACCGCCGCTGCAACATGCTCGAGAGAGTTGTTCCAAGAGCCGGTGGAGCCCGAGAACGGATTGGCTTCCGGAAAGTCGCCGTAGAAGGCGAAAGCCGGTTGAACGAACGATTGCTCGACCGAACCATTCGCACGGTTGTGGATCGTCATCGTCGAGACGCGGTTGGCCATCCGAGAGATCGCGATGGCGAGGTACGTCGTGACGGCATCGGCATACGCGGTCGCGCCCCGACCACCGTCGCGTAACCGCTCACCATCGACCGGAAGACCGGCTGCCGATGCGTCACGCTCGATCGTTGTCCAGAGCTCGGTCAGCGTCTCGCACATCGTGACCATCAGCAGCCGCTGGCGAGGCGTCAGGAGATCCTCGAGGGTCCGGATGCCGAACTGGTGGACGTTCCCGGCCACGGTGGGCAGCTCGAGGCTCGAGAGCGGGAAGTCACGAGCCGCTGGCCAGGCCGCGAGCCCAGCTGACTCCTGCTCGGACGTCGCATTCGTCCACGCCCGTCCTCCGCGCGGCTTCGATGGATCACCGAACACCTGGATGGCCACGAGTCGGAGCCCCAGGCCCCCTTCCTCGCCTTGGGATCGGATCGACTCGGCTTGCGTGAGCTCTCCGCAGAGCACGCATCGAAAGTTCGCCCCGCGGCCAACCTTGGAGTCGGCGAGCTCCGGCGGTGGACTTCCCTCATGCACAGCGAACTCGATTCGCCCCTTACCGACCACGGGCCGCACGTGCCACTGGTTCTTGGCCCGCTTCGACAGCCACCACGTCGACAGCAGCGGCAGCTCGGCGCGACAACGAGGGTTCGTGCACGTTGCTGTCCGCGCCCACAAGTAGGAGACCGCGGCAGTACGTCGCCCGTCGAGGGTCTCCACCGGCGGGTAGGACGCACCGATGCGGCGGGCCGCTTCTTGGATGAGCTGCGTTCCATAGCGCCTGACGTCAGCGCCCACGCCCTGCATGCCCAGGCTTCTGTCGAGCAGCCGACGCTCATCAGGATGCACGGGACCGAGCGCCCCAAGCGATGACGGGATCTCGACGAGTCCCTTCGTGATGAGCGCGGCAACCGGGCTCAAGTCGATCGCGTGTGCGGTGAGCCCGAGCCGGACGGCCTCAAGCGGAATCGCACCACCCCCGCAGAACGGATCGATCACTGGGGGCAGGTTGGGCCCGCAGCGCTCCTGAATCAGGTGTCGGGCCTGTTCCAGCCGTGCTTCAGGACAGTCCCACGCTGCGAGGTCAGCCACAAGATCGAGCAAGGCAAGACGTTCCTCACGCCGGGTCTCCTCTGCGGGCCAGAGGTCGGGGCGCGACATCGGGTCGTCGATGAGCGACGCGAAGAGGACCGCTCGAGCGAGACCGGTGGGCTTGCGCGACCACCAGATGTGCATCGTCGCGGGCAAGCCCTTCCGCGGCACAGCCTTCTCAGCCCGACCCGCGAGGTTCATCGCCTCGATCGGGAGCGCGACCTCGATGAGCTTCGTCACACCTGGTCCCCGAAGAGGGTTGCGCCGTCCGACGCGTCGACGGGAGCCGCCGGCTCAAGCGCAGCAAGTCGCGTCAGCTCAGGCCACACCGTCACGAGCGCGTTGTACGACGTGGCCTCCTTCGCCCAACCCTTGCGATCACAGATCAGGTACAGGCGGTAGGCGAGCTCCTTCGCGGTCTCCCCCAGCCCCGAACCCACCTGGCGCAGCAAGGCAGCCGCTGCTTCCTCGCCATCGCTCTCGAGGCGACGGATCAGATGCTGGGTGATCTCCCAGATGGTGCGTCGATCGTCAGCGACCGGATCCCAGTCCGCGGGAAGGTCCTCGCGCGCGACTAGCCACACCTTGCCTGGGCGCTGCCCGATGATCCCTGCCTTGACCAGGCCATCCACCGAGGTGTTCCGTGCCTTCGACAGCTGCTCAGCTCTGCCGTAGTCGCCCTCGTTCATGCCGCAGTCCTCGAACCAGGTCGTCGCCCACCGGGTGTCGGGATCGAAGTCCGCCTCTGTTCCGGCGATCGTTTCGTCGAGGACCTGATTGATGAGCGCCAACGCAGCACCAACGTCCATCGATGATCCGTCAGCTTCGACGACCCGCGCGAAGCGCGAGAAGACGGCCATCCCCGGGCCGATCGACGACTGGGCAAGATCGACCGGGGCAACGTTTCCTTGCTGCATGGTGCGCACTGCAACCGGAAGCTCACGACGAAGCTCGGCCATGAAATCCTTGACCGTCGCAAGTGACGCATTAGCCGACCGCGGCCGGCACACGTGCACGATGCTGGAAGCAAGCGCACTTCGCCCGACCATGCGAAGCCCACCAGGCTGCTCGGTCCGCACGGGCCAGGTCGCCGTGATCACCCAACCGGTGTCGAGCAAGGCCTGGAGCATTCGCTCCCAGCCGGTCGACTTCTGCCCACCGTTCTCCGCCGCCTCCTCTTGCCGATACGCGTAGTACAAGGTCATCGGAGAGTTCGCCGTTTGCACCTGCATGAGTCGTTCGAAGACAGCGCGCAAGCCGTGCTCGAAGAAGTCAGCCGCGTTGTCCCAGGAGCCTTGACGGGCAGGCTCGGCGATCAGCTCCTGCGCCTTCGGCACGAGAAGCGTCGAGAAGAGCTCGGGATAGAGCGAACCAGCGCAGCGCCGAAGCCATACGTAGAAGAAGTCGGAAAGATCTGCGTATGGCACGTTGTCGTAGTACGGGGGGTCGGTCGACACCATCGCAGCCGACGAGACATCCAACGCAGCCGCATCCAGCTGCTCGACCTTCGTAGGTACTGAAGCCGGCACACGCGACAGCGCCTCGGCGAGGTAGTCGATCTGGCCGACAAAGTTTCCCGACGACTGCGAGAACGGGTTCGCCTCGGCGAACACCCACACCATCGGAAGCGCGTTGCGCGCAAAGACCTGTTCAACTTTGTCGCCACCGGGGTTCCAAAAGCTCTGGCTCGAGCATCGGTTCGCGAGTCGTCCGATCCCGAGCGCGAGGTAGGTGGCGAGTGCATCCGCATATGGCGTGTCCGCACCATCAGAGATTGCTTGATCCCGCGCTTCTTCGACGAGCTCGCAGAAGGTGTCCAGCGCGACGAGCTGTCGGTTCGTGAACAGCTGCCAATGCTCCTCGATCCCATAGGCCTGCACCCTGAACCCGAGAGCTTCGTCAGGCAGTCTCGATTCCAGCAGGCCTTCGGGCCTTTGGACACCCGACGCGGCCTCCACCATCGCGTCTTCTGCATCGAGATACACGCGCTTGCGGTCACCTTCCGCGATGGTGCACAGGAGTAGAGATCCAAGGTCGCCGCGACGGGCTAGTTCACGGACCCGCGCGAGCGGAACTCGGGTTGCGCAGACGAGACAGGTAGCGGCGGTCCGTTCGACTGTGCCACCCGGTGGGCAACCCTTCCCGCGACGCACCGAGAAGCTCACGCGCTTGCTCGCCGCGTCGACCACGGGCTCAAGCCACGCCTCCCTTCCTTTGCGACGGGAGAGCGCGTAGCTGTTCACAAGCGGCATCGTCGCCCCGCATGCGGGGTTCGGGCAGGTGACAGTTCGCGCCCAGATCCACGCGATCACCGTTGCCTCGCCACTGCCGTGCTCCGGAGGCAGCTTCACCTTCGGGTAGAGGTGGCCGATGCGTCGCTCCGCCTCGTCGCGCATCCACTTGCCATAGTAGCGGACGTCCTCCGCAAGCCCCTGCGCGCCACGCCAGGTCTTGAGCTGCAGCTTGCCCGACGGATCGGGATGTACCGGGGGACGGTCCGCGAACAGCGGAGGGATCTCGATGAGCGCCTTGTTGATGAGCACCGCGACCGGGTTCAGATCGCTGGCGTGCGCCTCGAGGCCGAGGCGTTGCGCTTCGAGCGGGATCGAACCTCCACCAGCGAACGGATCGAGGACCGGCGGCGGGTTGCCGTCGCAGGAGGCCAGGATCTCGGCGCGCGCCGCTGCCAGGACCTCTTCGTTGTTGGAGTTCTCCCACTTCACCAGCGCTTCGATGATGTCGAAGAGCCGCTGGCGCTCCTTGGCCCGCGATTCCTCATCAGGGAACCGGTCGGGATGCGCCGACGGGTCGTCGACGAGCGAGGCGAACAGCACGGCTCGACATGCGGCGAGCGGTCGACGGGCCCACCAGAGGTGCAGGGTCGAGGGGTGACCATGACGGATGGACTTCTCGCGCGCCGCCTCGCGGTTGATGGCATCGAGCGGGAGGGCGACTTCGATCAGCTTCTTCTTGTAGGTCATCGGGCTCTCAGTGCGGTGGGGATGCGAGCGTCCAGTAGTCGGACCAGCTCAGGATGCGGGTGTGCTCACCGAACCCCGGCTCGGGGGCTCGGCCGGTGAAGGGGTCGTAGAGGTAGCGGACCTCGGTCGAGTCGTCGTCGGCGACCTCCACGAGGGCGAGGATGTGGTTCTCGCGGTTGTTGAGCGCGCACAGGATCTCCGACGCGGTGATGGAGAACTCGCTCGCACCGGCGACGCGGCCCTTCACCTCGATGAAGAGGAGCTCGCCCCGAGCCGGTCGCGACTCGATGTCATAGCCCTTGTTGTTGTGTGGCATCTCGACGGGGACCCGGCCGAGCACCTCCTCCGCGGCGAGCACGGCAGCGATCGCGAGCTTGTCGGTGCGCGTCGTGTCGTGTGCATGCAGGGGTGGGGGCGAGCCCATCCGCTCAGCGACGAGACCCATGGGCACGACCAGTGCACCGCCCACGACGCGCGGCTGCCGCGCCGAGAGCTTGCGTTCGAGCGCCAGCTCGCCGCGCCGTCGTTCGAGGCGCTCGGCTGCCTCGTCGGCGCGCTGGCGAGCGCGTGCCGAGTTGAGCTTGGCGTTGCGCTTGCCGGCGAGCTCCTGGTCCTTGAGCTTGAGCGCCTGCGCGTCCCAGTAGCGGATCTCTTCGGTGAGTCGCTTCTCCACTGCCGCGGCCGTTGCGTCCACGCGGGCGTGCACCCGGGCTTCGACCTCAGCGAGGTGGGCCGGCGCGTTGTGCTCGATGGCGTGCCGCAGTGCGAGATCGCTGAGCGATGCCCGCACCCAGTCCTGCTCGGCGATGTCGCCGAAGACCCTGCGCTCGTCGTCCGTGGGTGCTCGGTAGTCGATGTAGGGGTGGTAGCCAGCGCTCGCCACGTTGCCCGAGGCATCGATCTCCACGTACTCGAACCGCTTCGACACGACGCGGCGACCGTTGGGGGTGGTGGTGCCGTCGACGATCTCGTGCTCGAGGTAGACGAGCGCTCGCGGCTCGGTGCCCGGATCGTTCGGGTCGATGAGGATCGCGCCCTGCTGGAGCAGCGATCCGTACCGATGCAGGAGCAGGCCGATCGTTGCGTCGAGCAGCGGATGACCGGGAGCCACGAGTACGGCGGTAGGACGGCCGGGTTCGTTGACCTCCGCTCGATCGAAGCAGACGCGCTCGTACGAGGGGAGCAGTCGGCCGAGCCCGGTCGTGGTGTCGTACTGGCGCAATGCACCGGGGACCCGGTTGATCTGGTAGCGGTTCTCCTCCCGGCGGACCACCCGGCCGCCAAGCCGCTCGAACGCAGCGAGGAAGAAGCGCCGCACGTATGAGGGCTGGAGCTTGCGAGCCTGCGCCCGCAGCATCTGCTCGTGGATCTCGTCGACGTGCTCTGGGGCGAGGATGTCCGCGAGGAGCGACTGCGCGTCGATGAGCTCCTTCATCCGGTCGCCGACCGTGGCATCGATCACCGCTGCCGACCGTGCCTGCTGGAGCTGGGGGTTCTCGGCGCGGATCGCCTCGACCAGGAGATCTCGGAGCGACTTGTCGCTGAACGCCTCGCCGAGGACGTCGAAGACCTTGCCGCCCAGCGCAGCGCGCTGCTCGTCGAGCTTGGCGAGGAGCCGCTCGAAGACCTGACCTTCGCGGGTGTCGGTGGCGACCAGGTTCCAGAGCCGACAGGTGTGGCGCTGGCCGATGCGGTGGATGCGACCGAATCGCTGCTCGATCCGATTCGGGTTCCACGGCAGGTCGTAGTTGACCATGAGGTGGGCACGCTGGAGGTTGAGACCCTCCCCGGCCGCGTCGGTGGCGACGAGGATCGAGACGTCCTCGAGGCTGGTGAACTGGTCCTGCACCTTGCGACGCTCTTCGCGGCGCACACCCCCGTGGATCGCGACCACGGCCTCGTCGCGGCCGAGCAGTCGACGCAGCTTCTGGACGAGGTAGTCCAGCGTGTCGCGGTGCTCCGTGAAGATGATGAGCTTCTGGAGGCGACCGTCGGCGTCGAGCATCTCCGGGGTGTTCGTGAGCAGCCGTGCCAGCTCGTCCCACTTGCGGTCGTCGCCGGACGCCAGGACCCTACGGGCGAGCTCCAGGAGCTCGCGGAGCTCGACGATCTCGGCCTCGAGCTCCGCAATCGTGCGCGCCGCGGACGCGGCATCGACGACCTCTTCCTCGATGTCTTCCACCTCGGAGTCGAGGAGGTCGTCGGGGTCGAAGTCCTCGAAGTCCGCGAGCTTGGTGTGGCGCGGCACGGCGACGAGGTCGACATGCGCGTCTTCGGCGCGACGAGCGACACGTGCCTCGCTCAAGCGCTCGGACAGTCGCTGGTGGCGACGCTCGAGCGACCGCAGGATCGCGAGTGGTGAGGACGCGAGCCGGCGCTGCAGCGTGGTGAGGGCGAAGCCGACGACGTTCTTCCGGCCGCCGTCTTGGAGGCGGTCGGCGCGGTTCATGCCTTCGCGCACGTAGGCGCTGACCTGCTCGTAGAGCGCCGCTTCGAGCGGTGACAGGGGGTACTTCGCCGTGTAGGCCACGCGCTCTGGGAAGAGCTTCGTGCCGTCGAAGCGCAGCAGCTCTTCCTTGATCATCCGGCGCATCAGGTCGCGTGGCGGCTCGTTGCCGTGCACGCCCTTGCGGAACTTGCCGGCGAAGCGATCGCCGTCGATGAGCGCCATGAACAGCTGGAAGTCTTCCGGCCGTCCGTTGTGGGGCGTCGCCGTCATCAGCAAGAAGTTGCGGGCGATCTCCCCGAGCCGCTTGCCGAGGCGGTACCGCTTCGTCTCCTTCACCTCATCGGTGAAGTAGGTCGCGGACATCTTGTGCGCCTCGTCGACGACGACCAGGTCCCACTCCGTCTGCACGAGCCGGTCGATCAGGTCGTCGTTGCGGGCGAGCATGTCGAGGCGGCTGATGAGCAGGGGGCGCTGTGCGAAGGGGTTGCCGGTGCGGCTGCCCTCGATGAGATCCCGCGTCAGCAGGTCGAACTCGAGGCCGAACTTCTCGCCCAGCTCGTCCTGCCACTGCTCCACGAGGCCGCCGGGGGCGACGATCAGGCACCGCTCCAGGTCGCCCCGGACCATGAGCTCCTTGATGAGGAGGCCCGCCATGATCGTCTTGCCAGCACCTGGGTCGTCGGCCAGCAGGAATCGCAGGGGCTGGCGCGTCAGCATCTCCTGGTACACCGCTTCGATCTGGTGCGGCAGGGGATCGACGTCGGACGTCTCGGCTGCGAGGAACGGATCGAAGAGGTAGGCGAGCTGGATGCGCTTGGCCTCGGAGACGAGCATGAACAGCTCGGGGTCGGCGTCGAGCGACCAGGGCCGACCCTCTCCATCGAGCTCCAGGGCGGGTTCGCTGGTGCGGTACACGAGCTCGCGCTCGACGTTGCCGGCCGGATCCTCGTAGGTGAGGTTGACCACGTCGGTGCCGATCCACTCAGCGTCGATGATCGTCACGACGCCGGCGGCACTGATGCCTCGTACCCGTGTGCCCTTGGTCAGCTCTTCCAGACGCGCCACGACGCTCCCGCACCTAGCTCCAGCAGGGAATCGTACGACCCCCCTGTGACAACGACCCGCCCAGCGTGATGTGCCGCAGGTGCACCATCATCACGTTCGACCGACACGCCAACCGATGGCCACCGCCCCCTAACAGACCCTCGATCCACCCAACCCTTGCCGGCGATCCAGCACCGCCCCTCTCGATCGTGCCGGATGGGTCTGAACGTGACCCTCGAGTGGGCGAGGGGGGACTTGAACCCCCACGTCCTTGCGGACACTGGCACCTGAAGCCAGCGCGTCTGCCAATTCCGCCACTCGCCCGAGTGGAGACGCCGAGCGTAGCGCCCGCGGGGCCCA
>Ga0182741_1004508_pt1 | contig 13667 bp, 12 predicted proteins | sample eDN5th37CBELigOP_FD_128874 | JGI IMG/M metagenome (GOLD analysis project Ga0182741, IMG submission 128874) | Enriched Organic Plus compost microbial communities from Emeryville, California, USA - eDNA 5th pass 37_C BE-Lig OP (version 2) (version 2) ...
CCTCCATGCGGCGCTCGGTCTGCGCCAGCCGGGCCTGCACCTGCGGCAGCTCGAGCATCTGGTCGAGCACGTCGGTCGAGGCCTGCAGGTCGGCGAAGGTCTCGAACAACGGGATCGCGTCGATGACCGGCACGTCCTCGGGCGTGCCCAGCGCGATCTCGGCGAGCCGGTAGACGTTGGCGATGTCCTGCGCGTCCTGCGTGAACGACACGATGTAGCGACGGGCCGCCAGCACGCCGTGGCGGCGCTGCACCGCGGCGATCGCCCGGAAGGTCTCGAGGACCTCCTCGCTCATGTCGGACAGCGGCCCACCGGCGTCGATCTCGGCGAGGGTCTTGGCGTGCACGGCCGAGTGCTGCCGCACCTCCAGCTCGGCGAGGTGGAACCCGTAGGTCTCCACCTGCCAGATCAGCGACTGCAGGTCGCCGTAGGCGCGGCGCGGGTCGGACGCCGCGAGCGAGTCCTGCACGACGCGCAGGTCGTCCAGCAGCTCGTCCGGGGAACCGTAGGCCAGGTCGGCGTCGCGCTTGCGGGTCGCCGCGATCCGCTCGGCGATCGTGAGCATCACGCGCCGATACGGCTCGTCGGGCGAGCGGCCGGCGATGTCGGCGGTCAGCTCCTCGGCCATGCGTCGCTGCCGGTTCCACAGCGCCTCGAGCTCGGGCGACGGCGGTGTGGTCGCCGCGTCGAGGGTGAGCGACCGACCGATGCGGGTCGCCACCCGCTCCAGGCCGAGCAGCACGTGCTCGGCCGCGATCCCCGCGGCCGCTCGCGTGATCGTGTGGGTGACGTTCGGGTTGCCGTCGCGGTCGGCCCCGATCCAGGAGCCCAGCCGCACGAACGCCGGCGCGACCGGTCGGTGCGGCACGTCGGGGTCCTCGGCCAGCAGGTCGTCGACGGCGCGATAGACCTTCGGCAGCACCGTGAACAGGGTCTCGTCGAAGACCCCCATGGCGGTGCGGACCTCGTCGAGCGGGCTGGGCTTGTCCAGCCGCAGCGGCGAGGTGCGCCACAGGGTGTCGATCTCGGCGACGAGCTGGCGGCGGTTCTCCGCGAGCGCGCGCTTCGTCAGACGCGGGTCGTCACGCTCGGCGAGCAGGTCGCTGATGCGGCGGATGCACGCGGCGACCGCACGCCGTCGGGCCTCGGTGGGGTGGGCGGTCAGCACCGGCCGGAACTCCAGCTCGGCGACCCGGCGGCGGGTCTCCTCCTCCCCCAGCTCCTCGCGCAGCGCGGCGATCGTGCCCGCGAGGGAGTCCTCGGGGGCGCGCGGCGTGGGGTCGTCCTCGCGCTCGCGCAGGACCCGGATGCGGTGGAACTCCTCGGCCAGGTTGACCAGGTGGAAGTAGCACGTGAAGGCGCGCGCCAGCTCCTCGCCGCGGTCGAGGCTCAGCGAGTCGACGAACGCCACCGCCTCGTCGAACGCCTCGGTGCCGGACTCGGTGTACGCGCGGATCGTCAGCTCGCGGAGCCGTTCGACGTCGGCCAGCAGGTCCTCGCCACCGCTCTCCACGAGCACGGTGCCGAGCAGCTCGCCGAGCAGTCGGACGTCCTGCCGGAGCGCGTCGGGCATGTCGGAGACCGCGACCGCGCGCGATCCGGTGGCGATGCCGTGCGCGGCCGTGTCGACGGAGGGTGCCTCGCTCATGCTGGCGAGACTAGCGAGCGCCGGGCCGGCCTCGTTCGTACGGTCACGGAGCGGGATGCCCGGCCGGCCCGGCCGGCCGGGTCAGCGGGCGCCGCCCAGGCTCGCGAAGTAGCTCTTGAAGACGCTCATCTCGAGACCGAACACGCCGTCGGGGTCCGCGAGCGCGATCGACCGCCACCAGCTGTTGTCGTAGAAGGACACCGTGCCGCCCAGCGCGCCCTGGGTGGCCTCGGTGGACCCCCACGGGTTGCGCAGCACGATGTACTTCTTGCCGTTGCGATAGTCCCAGCCCAGCACCGTGTAGACGTGGCTGGCCACGAGGTTCGCGTCGGCGTAGACCACCTTGTCGGGCGAGGACTCGCCCGAGCCGTAGGTGCCCGCCGTCATCGGGTTGAACGTGCGCCCGCTCAGGGAGTTCTGCCGCACGAGCGACCACAGGTCGTCGGCGGAGGTGCTCGCGGTGTCGACCGACCACCGGGTCAGCCCGGTGAGCTCGGCGCACGCGCGCGACCCCGAGCCCCACGCCGTCGACTCGATGCTCGGGGTGTCGCCGGTGTGACCGGACTCCCACTTCGCGTACGCCTTCTCGAGGATCGAGGGCCACGTCTCGCCCGGCTCGCTCGACCGCGCGTACATCGGGCGGTTGTTGGAGAACTTCAGCGGGATCGCGTCGGTGATCTCGACGTCGGTGCCGGCGTGGGAGGTCGCGTCGTGCAGCCGCACCTTGTTGACGAACTGCTGCTGCCCGGTGCCGGTCGCGCGGGTCATGTGACGGATCCGGTCGGGCTGCGCCCACGCGACGGCGGACATCGCGGCGATGAGGTAGCAGTTCGCGACGTTGCCCTGGATCGGGTCGGAGAACTCGGCCGCCTCGAGGAAGAAGCTGCCGTTGTCGCCCCAGTAGGTCAGCGGCGGCTCGAACGCGACGTCGTCGATCGGCTGCCGGCTGGGCAGCGGCACGACCGAGGCGACGATGCGCGGCGTCAGCACCCTGGCCAGTCGCGCCACCCGCGACTCCCCCGTCGGCGCGACGTGCAGCCTCAGCAAGCCGTCGTCGGTCAGGCTCGCGCTGTCGATCTCGATGTCCGCGACGTCCTCGGTGTCGAGGTAGCGCCCCAGGTCACCGATGCGGCGGAGCCGGCGCGGGTCGCCGAACGGCACCCTCTCGTCGTCGTTCGTCAGCTCGGGCAGCCGGACGTCGAGGACGGCGGGGCGCACCCGCTCGAGGCGGCCCTTCTCGTCGACGGCGACCCCCAGGTACAGCGGTGAGGAGTGCACCGGGTCGAACAGCTCCTCGTACGGGGTCGCGAGCAGGTCCTCCAGGAGCCGGCGCGGCTCGGGGACCTGCGACCACTCGATCGTGCGACCGGCGACCAGCTCGGCCAGCGTGTACGGGTTGATGGCACCGATCGGCTCGGTGTCCTCGCGGGTGCTCTCCGCCGTGGTGTCGGTGGCAGCCATGACGCCCTCCTCCTGCACGTCGCCCTCGACGTGCGACTCGACCGGACGTGAGGAGAGGAGGCCGGTCGCAGCACCCGTGATACGGGAGGCTCAGAGGTGGAAGGTCACACCCGGGCACGCGAGGTCGACGACGCCGTCGTAGGTCGTGCACGCCTCGGCACGCACCTTCTCCCGCGACGTCCACGGCGGGATGTGGGTGAGCACGAGCCGCTGCACGCCCGCCGCGGTCGCGAGCTCGCCCGCGCGACGGCCGGTCAGGTGGATGCCGCGCACCTCGTCGCGGTCCTCCTCGAAGGCGGCCTCGGCGAGCAGCAGGTCGGCGCCGTGCGCGGCCGCGAGCACGCCGTCGCAGGCGTCGGTGTCACCGGTGAAGACGAGCGTGCGGGTGCCCTGGCCGTTCTCCGCCGGGCCCGTGATGCGCAGCGCGAACGCCGGCACCGGGTGCAGCACCGTGGTCGGGACGATCTCGAACGGGCCCACCCGCACGGGCTCGCGGTCGACCCACGCGTGCGTGCGGAAGACCTCCGCACCGGAGGACGGCTCTCCCGAGAGCTGCTCGATGCGAGCGTCCGTGCCGTCGGGACCCCAGACATCGACGGCGTCGAACGGGCCGCCGGGCGCGTAGCGCAGGTAGACCTCGAGCGCGGCGAGATCGACGACGTGGTCGGCGTGCAGGTGCGACAGCAGCACGGCGTCCAGCTGCTCGGGCGCCACGTAGCGCAGCAGCTGGCCGAAGGCACCGGAGCCGAGGTCGAGCAGGACCGACGTCGTGCCGCAGTCGGGTCGGTCGGCCTGCAGCAGGTAGCAGGAGGAGGCGGACTCCGGCCCGGACACCGACCCCGAGCAGCCCACGACGACGAGCCTCACGTGACGACCCGCGGGATCTCGCCGGTGATCTCCGCCGCGCTCTGCGCGCCGACCTCGGGGCCGAGGAAGCGGCGCGCGAGCCGGTCGAACGCCGCCGGGTCGCCGGTGGCGAGGAAGGAGTAGCTCGGCGTGCTGTCGGGCCCCGCCTGGAGATGGTGCGCCACCAGCGTGCGGTAGACGTCCTTGGCGGTCTCCTCGGCGCTGCTGACGAGCGTGACGCCGTCGCCTGCGACGTAGGAGATGACACCGGTGAGCAGCGGGTAGTGGGTGCAGCCGAGCACGAGGGTGTCGACGTCGGCCGCGAGCACCGGCGCCAGGTACTCCTGCGCGATCTCGATCAGCTCGGTGCCGGAGGTCTCGCCGCGCTCGACGAACTCGACGAACCGCGGGCACGCCGTCGTCGTGAGCTGCAGGTGCGGGGCCGCGGCGAAGGCGTCCTCGTAGGCGCGCGAGCCGATCGTCGCCTGCGTGCCGATGACGCCGACCCGGCCCGAGCGGGTCGCCGCCACGGCGCGCCGCACGGCCGGCTGGATCACCTCGACCACCGGGACGCCCTGCGCGATCGTGTACCGCTCGCGGGCGTCGCGCAGCACGGCCGCGGAGGCGGAGTTGCACGCGATGACCAGCATCTTCACGCCGGCCGCGACGAGATCGTCCATGACCCGCAGCGCATGGGCGCGGACCTCCGCGATCGGCTTCGGGCCGTACGGGCTGTTGGCGGTGTCACCGATGTAGAGCACCGACTCGTGCGGGAGCTGATCGATCACGGCGCGTGCGACCGTCAGGCCGCCCACGCCCGAGTCGAAGATCCCGATCGGTGCGTCGCTCACGCTGGGCGAGGTTACCGGCGCACGGTGACACCGCGGCCGTTCCGGGCCCGGATGTGGCACGTCTCACCGGACAGTCGTGGCGGGCGTCACCCGCTCGGCGCCCGCGGCGTCGGCGGGCGGCCCGGACAGCGGCCGGCGGGCAACGGCTGCCGTCGCCCTCGTCAGAGCGCCTTCAGCATCACCGTCATGAGCGACTCCTGCAGCCAGGTGAGCGCCATGTAGAGGCTGGCCAGCGCCGCGCGGACCTCGTCCTCCTCCGAACCCGGCCGACGGCGCGCGCTCGCCTCCTGGTAGACCTTCTCGGCGTCCTCGTCGGTCATGACGCCCAGTCGCTCGGCGAGCACGAGCCGGACGTCGGTCAGCGCCGCCGCCCAGTCCATCGCGCGCTCGGGCTGCACCTCCAGCCGCTCCCCCGGCGCCAGCAGCGCGCCCCACACCATCCGCAGCCGCTCGACCTTGGCCGCGCGCAGGTCGCCCTCGGTGAGCCGGCGGAACTCGGCGGCGACCTCGTCGTCCTCCGACGCGTTGGGCAGCAACCGGGCGAGCGCCGGGTCGTCGGGCTCGGCCACGCCGTCGACCGACCAGGCGAGGCCTGCCAGCGGGTCGTCCTCGCCCTCGGGGCGCTCGACGTCGAGCCGGGTGCCCAGCAGCAGCGCGGTGTCGGCGACCACGCGGGAGAGGATCGTGCGCTCGGTCCGGTCGAGGTGGGCCACGTAGAGCCCGCGCTTGCGTGTGAAGCCCCTCACGCGGCGTCCTCCTGCTGCAGCGTGGCCCAGAGCCCGTAGGAGTGCATCGCCTGGACGTCGATCTCCATCTTCTCCCGGCTGCCCGAGGAGACGACCGACCGACCCTCGTGGTGCACCTGCAGCATCAGCCTGGTCGCCGTGGCCTCGTCGTAGCCGAAGTAGGTCTGGAAGACGTAGGTCACGTAGCTCATGAGGTTGACAGGGTCGTTCCACACGACCGTCACCCAGGGGCGGTCCGGGTCGACGACGACCTCGGTGTCCTCCTGGTGCTCGACGTCGGGTAGGGCGCTCACCCCCTCAGGTTAGGGTGCCGCCGCGGCGCGGGGCACACGCCGTCGGCGGCCCGACGCGGCCGCGCCCGGGTGCGCACGGTACAAAGGGCCATGGCTGCTGACGACGTCGCACGGTCGCGCTGGTCGGTGCTCGCCCTCGCCGCCGGGGTGTGGGTGCTGCTGGACCTGGTGCGGGCCTGGACGCCCACCCTCATCACGATCGTCGGGCAGGCGGCCGCGACGCCGCCGGAGAACATCGGTGCGTTCGCGCTCGGGTGCGCGCTGGTGCCGGTGGCGGCGGTCGCGGCGCTGCGTCGGCTGCGCCCGGTCCCGGTGCTCACGGCGACGCTGGCGGTCGCCGTGCTCGCGCGCGTGCTGCTGCAGGCCAGCCCGGGCGGCCGCCCGCACCTGGTGGTGGCGACCATCGGCGTGGTGGCCGCGATGACGTGGCTCGCGCTCGCGCTGCACGCGCACGGCCGCCACGCGGTCACCGGGCTGGTGAGCGGCGTCGCGCTGTCGGTGGTCACGCATGCCGCGCTCGGCACCTGGGGCGCGGTCTGGCGCACCGACGTGTGGGCGTGGGCGCTGCTGGCGCTCCAGGTGGCGCTCGTCGCGGCGGCGGGCCGGCGGGCTCGGGCGGTCGACGGCGAGGGCGTCCCGGCCCGTCTCGGCTGGCTCGTGTGGCCCGGGCTGATCGTCGCCGGCGTCGTCGTCGCCAACGCCGGGCGCGCGTCCGCGGTGCTCGACGTCGTGGGGCTGGTCCTCGTCGCCGTCGGCGCGGTGCTCGGGGTCGCCGCCACCCTCGTGCGGCCGACCCGCGCGACCGCGATCGCCGCCGTCGTGCTGCTCGTCGGCGTGGTGGCGTGCGTGCTGCTCGTCACCGACGACGGCGTGGCGCCACCGTGGGTGGCGGTCTGCTTCCTGCTCGGGATGCCCGCGCTCGCGCACGTGTGGGCCGCGGCCGACCGCGCCCCGCGCGCGTCCCGGGCGCTGCTCGCGGTGCCGCTCGGCGGCGTCGTGTGGGTCGTGCTGCTGTTCGCCTACTACGCCGGGTACGACCTCGGCTACCGGGCCGACGTCGTCGTGGTCGCCGCCGCCGCCGCGCTCGGGCTCGTGGCGGCGCTCGGCCGGTGGCCGCGCGCGGTGGTGCCGGCGCGCCCGGTGCGGCCGCTCGTCGTCGGCGCCGGCGCGCTGGTCGCGGCCGGCCTGGCCGCCGTCGGGCCGGGCGCGACGATCACCCCGGTGCCCACCGCGCAGCCGGCCGAGGGCACCACGACGGTCGCGGCGTACAACCTGCGCATGGGCTACGGCATCGACGGCCGGTTCCGGCCGCAGGACGTCGCCGAGGTGCTCGCGCAGGCCCAGGTCTCGCTCCTCAGCGAGGTCGACCGCGGCTGGTACCTCAACGGCGGGCAGGACCAGCTCGCGATCCTCGAGCGCCTGCTCGGCACGACGGGGTGGTTCGGCGCGGCCGCGGACCCCGTGTGGGGCGACGCCGTCCTCCTCGACGCCGACCGCGTGCGTCTCTCCTGGCACCCGCTGCCCTCGCACGGCGCTGTCACCGGCGCGCAGGCGCTCGTCGTCACGCCCGACGGCGGCGAGCTCACCTACGTCGCGACGCACCTGCAGCCCAACGACGACGGCGTGACGGCGCAGGCGGCCGACCTCGCCGCCGTCCTGAGCGACGTGCTCGCCGCGGGCGGGCCGGTCGTGCTGGGCGGCGACCTCAACATGGTCGAGGGCGAGCAGGCCTACGCGCTCGTCCTCGGCACCGGTCTCGTCGACGCCGATCCCGGCGGCGCCGACACCTCGCCCGCCGAGGCGCCCGAGAAGCGGATCGACTACGTGCTCGTCACCCCGGACCTCACGGTCGCCGACGTCCGCGTGCCCAGCACGCTCGCCTCCGACCACCTGCCCGTGCTCGTCACGCTCGCGACCGGCTGACACGACCGGCCGGGGCCGACCGGCGGCGCCGCGGGCACTAGGTTGACCCCATGTCGACGGCGTTGCTCACCGACCGCTACGAGCTGACGATGCTGCAGGCCGCGCTGGCCGACGGCACGGCCCATCGCCGCAGCGTGTTCGAGGTCTTCACGCGGCGGCTGCCGCCCGGCCGCCGCTACGGCGTGGTCGCCGGGACCGGGCGCGTGCTCGAGGCGATCCGGCAGTTCCGGTTCGGCGACGCCGAGCTCGCCTGGCTGCGCGAGCAGGAGATCGTCAACGACGAGACGCTCGACTACCTCGCGAACTACCGCTTCACGGGCGACGTCTACGGCTACGCCGAGGGCGAGGTGTTCTTCCCCGGCTCGCCCGTGCTGGTCGTGGAGTCCAGCTTCGCCGAGGGCATCCTGCTGGAGACCGTGATCCTCAGCATCCTCAACTACGACTCGGCGGTCGCCTCCGCCGCGTCGCGCATGACCTCGGCCGCCGGCAGCCGGCCGTGCCTGGAGATGGGGTCGCGGCGGGCGCAGGAGCAGGCGGCGGTCGCGGCGGCGCGGGCCGCCGTCGTCGCCGGCTTCACGGGCACCTCCAACCTCGAGGCGGGCCGCTCCTACGACCTGCCGACCATCGGCACCGCGGCCCACTCGTTCACGCTGCTGCACGACGACGAGGAGGCCGCGTTCGCGTCGCAGGTCGCCGCCTACGGCACCCGCACCACGCTGCTGGTCGACACCTACGACATCCCGACCGGCGTGCGGCGCGCGATCGCCGCGGCCGGGACCGAGCTCGACGCCGTCCGGCTCGACTCCGGCGACCTCGGCGTCGTCGCGCGCGAGGTGCGCGACCTGCTCGACTCCCTCGGCGCCGCCGGCACGAAGATCGTCGTCTCCTCCGACCTCGACGAGTACGCGATCGCCTCGCTCGCCGTCGCGCCGGTCGACGCCTACGGCGTCGGCACCTCGGTGGTGACCGGCTCCGGCGCCCCGACCTGCGGCATGGTCTACAAGCTCGTCGAGCGCGAGGGCGCCGACGGCCGGATGACCGGCGTCGTCAAGGCGTCACGGGCGAAGAACTCCGTCGCGGGCCGCAAGAGCGCCGCGCGCCGCCTCGACGAGGCGGGCCGCGCCGTCGAGGAGGTCGTGCTGGCGGGGGCCGACGCGTCCTGGACGCCGTCCGGCGGCGACCTGCGGCTGCTGCACGTGCCGCTCGTGCGCGCCGGGCAGGTCGACGAGCGCTTCGTCGGGGCCGACGGCGTGCGGCTGGCCGCCGAGCGCCACCTCGCCTCGCGCGGCGAGCTCGGGCCGTCAGCGCGGCGCCTCTCGGCCGGCGACCCGGCGATCCCGACCACGCACGTCCAGCTCTGACGACGACGACCGGCGGACCTGCCGGGAGCGGTCCGCAGCGGGCGGTCCCTGGTGGCACGCTGGCCCCATGAGCCACGACCCGTCCTGCGTGTTCTGCCGGATCGTCGCCCAGGAGGCCCCGGCCCACGAGGTGCTGCGGACCCCGACGGTCGTCGCGTTCCTCGACGTGCGGCCCGTGTTCCGCGGGCACGTGCTGGTGGCGCCCGCCGAGCATGTCGTGACGCTGCCCGACCTCGCCGCCGACCGGCTGCCCGACTACATGGGCGCGGTGCAGATGCTGTCGCGGGCGGTGCCGCAGGCGCTCGGCGCGCAGGGCACGTTCGTCGCGGTCAACAACGTCGTCAGCCAGAGCGTGCCGCACCTGCACACCCACGTCGTGCCGCGCACCAAGGGCGACGGCCTGCGCGGGTTCTTCTGGCCGCGCACCTCCTACGACGAGGGCGAGGCCGCCCGCACCGCCGAGCGGATCCGCACGGTCGTCGAGGAGCTCAGCTCTTCCCGATGAACCAGCCGCGGACCTTCTCGATCCGCTTCTCGATCTGCTCCGCCGACGCCGTCGCGACCTCGCCGCCGCCGCTGTGCTGCCGCAGCCGCGTGTGCAGCACCCCGTGCGGGGTCCCGGAACGGCGCGCCCAGGCCGACACCAGCTGGTTGAGCTCCTTGCGAAGCTCCGCCAGCCGGCGGTGGTCGACGGCGGCGCGCGCCGCCTGCGAGCGCGGCGACCGCGCCACGTGCTCGGCCTGCCGCTGCCGCAGCAGCGTCGCGACCTGGTCGGCGTCGAGCAGACCCGGCAGGCCGAGGAAGTCGAGCTCCTCGTCCGACCCGACGTCGCCGCCCACACCGAACTCGCCGCCGTCGAAGAGCACCTTGTCGAAGCTGGCGTTCGCCTCGAGCGCCTCGAAGCCGGCGAGCAGCCCGTCGCTGGCGGGCTCCTCCCGGTTGGCGCGCTCGAGCGCGGCGTCGTCGAGGAGCACCTCGTCGGGGTCGGCGGAGGGCTTGCGGTCGAGCGCGTGGTCGCGCTCGGCCTCCAGCTCGCTCGCCAGCCCCAGCAGCACCGGCACCGACGGCAGGAAGATCGACGCCGTCTCGCCCCGCTTGCGGGCGCGCACGAAGCGGCCGATCGCCTGCGCGAAGAACAGCGGCGTCGCGGCGGCGGTGGCGTAGACACCCACCGCGAGCCGCGGCACGTCGACGCCCTCCGACACCATCCGCACCGCGACCATCCAGCGCTGCTCGCCCTCGCCGAACTCCTCGATGCGGCGCGAGGCGCCCGGGTCGTCGGAGAGCACGACGACCGGCGGCTCACCGGTGATCGCGCGCAGCTGGCCCGCGTAGGCGCGGGCGGCGTCCTGGTCGGTGGCGATGACGAGCCCGCCGGCGTCCGGCACCGTGCGACGCACCTCCGACAGCCGGGTGTCGGCGGCCTGGAGGACCGAGCCGATCCACTCGCCGTCGGGGTCCAGCGCGGTGCGCCACGCCTGCGCGATCTGGTCCTTGGTCATCGGCTCGCCGAGCCGTGCGCTCACCTCGTCGCCGGCCTTGGTGCGCCACCGCATCTGGCCGGAGTAGGCGAGGAAGATGACCGGGCGGACGACGCCGTCGCGCAGCGCGTCGCCGTAGCCGTAGGAGTGGTCGGCCTTCGAGCGCCGGACGCCGTCCGCGTCCGGTTCGTAGGTGATGAACGGGATCGCCGCGGTGTCCGAGCGGAACGGGGTACCGGTGAGGCTCAGCCGGCGGGTGGCGGGCTCGAACGCCTCCCGGATCGCGTCGCCCCACGACAGCGAGTCACCGCCGTGGTGCACCTCGTCGAGGATGACGAGCGTCGGCGCCGCCTCGGTGCGGGCACGGTGCAGCGCCGGGTTCGCGGCCACCTGCGCGTAGGTGAGGGCGACGCCGTCGAAGTGGGCGCCGTGGCGGCCCTGCGAGTTGCGGAAGCTCGGGTCGATGCTGATCCCGACCCGGGCCGCGGCGTCGGCCCACTGGGTCTTGAGGTGCTCGGTCGGCGCGACGACCGTGACGCGCCGCACCACGCGGGTCTCGAGCAGCTCGGCGGCCACCCGGAGCGCGAAGGTCGTCTTGCCGGCGCCCGGCGTCGCGACCGCGAGGAAGTCGCGCGGCGCGCGGGCCAGGTACTTCTCGAGCGCAGCCGCCTGCCACGCCCGCAGCCGGTTCGCCGTGCCCCACGCGGCGCGCGCCGGGTACGCGGGCGGCAGCTGCGTCGCGGCGGCCGCCGAGGGGTGCTGCGGGTGCTGGACCTGGTCGTGCGGGCGCACGCCGACGGAGCCCTCCCCCGTCGCGTGCCGCCCGGCGTCGGGCGGCGGCGTCACCAGCGCGAGCCGAGACGACCGAAGAACCCGGAGAACCCCGACCGGCCGGACCCGCCCTCGGACCCGTCACCGCCGGAGGGACCCCCACCGGTCATCGACTCGTAGATCTCCTTGCACACCGGGCACACCGGGTACTTGCTGGGATCGCGCGTGGGAGTCCAGACCTTGCCGCACAGCGCCACCACCGGGCCACCGGTGACGGCAGCGGCCGTGATCTTCTCCTTCTTCACGTAGTGCGCGTAGCGCTCGGCATCCCCCGGGGAGACCTCCTGGCGGCTCTCCTCCCGCTCGAGGACCCCGGTCGACCCGGCGGTCTGCCGGTCGGGTGCCGTGGGCGCGGTGGGAGGTAGCGGCTCGGACATGCCAGCCAGTGTACGAACCTCTCGGAGCGTTCGTGACCGCGGCGGCACCCATGGGGACATCTGCTGGTGACGGGCTGTCCGGCGGGTGTGGATGAGCGCTCAGTCGGCGGCGCCGGCGCCACGGGCGTCGGGGAGACCGATCACCCTGCCGAGTTCGTGCCTTGGTACCGAGTTCGGACCGGGCCCGGCACGAACTCGGCAGCACGGCACGAACTCGACGGGGGTCGCGGCTGCACCCACACCGCCGCCACCGCCCACCTGCGAACCCGGGCACGACGAAGGGCCCGGGAGGCGATCCTCCCGGGCCCTTCGTGGCGAGCGCCGTCAGGGACGGGCGCTGCGGGTCAGCTGGGTCAGCCGACGGCCTTCTTGAGGGCCGAGCCGGCCGAGATCTTCACGCCGTAGCCAGCGGGGATCTTGATCTCCTCGCCCGTGCGCGGGTTGCGGCCGGTGCGGGCCTTGCGCTCGACGCGCTCGACCGAGAGCAGGCCGGTCACCTTGACGGCCTCGCCCTTGCCGAGGTTCTCCACCAGGACGTCCTGGAGGGCCGACAGAGCCTTGTCGGCGTCGGTCTTGGTCAGGCCGGCCTTGTCGGCGATCGCGGCCACGAGGTCAGTGCGGTTGACGGACACGTTGTCCCCTCTTCTCTTGCTAGTGATCGCGCCCCGAACGGGGTGCGCCGGAGCCGACACTACGGCCGGAGGGCGACAATCCCGCGATCTCACGCCGTGTTTTCGGCGTGTTTCCGCCACTTAGCACTCTCAGACGCCACATCCGTCACACATGTCACACGGGTCACGCGTCGGTCGGTCGCTCCGAGGGGCGGATCCGCCGTCGTTCCCAGCCCTCGGGCCGGCGCAGGTACTCCACGCGCACGTGCGCGCGGTCGTGCGTGGCCTGCAGGAACTCCAGCCGGCGCGGCAGCACCGACCACACCTGCCAGTCGGGGTTGTCGGTGCCGTCGTAGCTCGGGCGGGCGCGCCAGTCGGCCTGACTGGTGGCCTCGTCGAGCGGCGTCACGTCGCCCGTGATCTCGACCTGCCGCCCCAGCGGACGCCAGAAGAACAGCAGCGTCGCCACCGGTCGCTGCGCGAGGTGGGTGGCTTTGCGCGACGAGAGCGAGCTGGAGAACTGGATGCCGCGCTCGTCCACGTCCTTGACGATCAGCGTGCGCGACGCCGGCACGCCGTGCTCGTCGACGGTCGTCACGGTCATCGCCGCGGCCTGCCGCTCGCCGGTGGCGATCGCCTCGTCCAGCCACGTCAAGAACAGCTCGCGCGGGTCGTCGGGGAGGCTGTCGGTGTCGAGCACCGGCAGCTCGTCGGGGAACGTGGGGAGCGCGCGCAAGGTCTCTCGGAGGCTCACCCCGGCCACGCTACGCGCAGGCGTCCGCCGCCCACGGGGCTAGCGTCGGGTCATGACGTTCCTGGACGACTCCCTGCTCGACGAGATCCGCTCCCGCGCCCCCGGCTACGACCGCGACAACACGTTCTTCACCGAGGACCTCGACGCACTGCGGGCGGCGGGCTACCTCGCCGCCCACGTGCCCACCGACCTCGGCGGCGCCGGGCTGAGCCTGCTCGAGCTCGTGCGCGAGCAGTCCCGTCTCGCGGGCGCCGCACCGGCCACAGCCCTGGCGGTCAACATGCACCAGGTGTGGTGCGGCGTCGGCCGCGTGCTGCACGACCGCGGCGACGACGGCCTCGACGTCCTGCTGCGCGAGGCGGCGGCCGGCGAGCTGTTCGCGTTCGGCATCTCCGAGCGCGGCAACGACCTCGTGCTGTTCGGTTCCGCGACCGAGGCCCGGCCCGACGGCGAGGGCGGCTACCGCTTCCACGGCACCAAGATC
>Ga0182741_1004512_pt1 | contig 13656 bp, 14 predicted proteins | sample eDN5th37CBELigOP_FD_128874 | JGI IMG/M metagenome (GOLD analysis project Ga0182741, IMG submission 128874) | Enriched Organic Plus compost microbial communities from Emeryville, California, USA - eDNA 5th pass 37_C BE-Lig OP (version 2) (version 2) ...
CCGGTGCGCGGTTCACCGGAGGCGTAGCTGTGCGTCCAGGTGTTGTTGCCCTGCGAGACCAGGCCCTGCGGGTTGGTGAAGTTGGTCAGCGCGACCTGGCCGATGGCGCGGTCCACGCCGTTGGAATAGCGCGCATACACCACGCCTTCCGGCGACACGGTGAACTCGTTGAGCTTGCCGCTGGCGTAGCCGTCCTGGCGCTGGTCCTTCTTGGCGAAGGCTTCGCCGTACTGGTTGGTGCCGGTGATGTCCAGGGTCATGTTGAGCACGCCCGCGCCGGTGGTCGGCGTGAACGGCGCCAGCGTGATGCGGCCGTTGGCCGGCAGGGTCAGCGCGCCGTTGTTGTCGAACTGTACCGTGGTGGCCGGGCCCATCGAGGTACCGTCGACATAGACATGGGCCTCCCATTCGTTCGGGTTGGCGGTCTTCACGTAGTACACCGACTGCTGGTGCGCGACGCCGAGCGAGTCGTAAACGGTGACCGAGGTCGTCTCGTTGTAGCTGTTGCCGTCGTTGGGATTGAACGGCGCGATGGTGGGTTCGGCGGCGTTGCCGGGCAGGGTGACCGCCAGGTTCACCAGCGTGGTCGGGGCGGGCGGGCTGTCGCTGGTCAGCAGTTGCAGATCGACCAGGCGGCCGGTGTCGAAACCGCTGCCATCGGCACGCGGCGGGAACACCTGCAGGCGGAAGCCGTCCGGCGTGGTGACGAAGCCGTTGGGATCGCGCTGGAAGTTGCCGGCGCGGGTATAGACGTTGGTGCCGTTGTTGCTGACCGTGAAGAAGCCTTCGCGATCCACCGCCAGATCCAGGTAGCGGCCGGTCTGGTTGATGTCGCCCTGCGAGAACTGCTGGGCCACGTTGGTCAGCCGCACGCCGGCGCCGATGCCGTTGCGCAGCAGGCCGTAACCGGTGGTGGAGAACACTTCGGCGAACTCGGCGCGCGATTCCTTGAAGCCGGTGGTGCCGACGTTGGCGATGTTGTGCGAAGTGACGTTGAGGTCGGCGTTGGCCGCCTTCATGCCGGAGAGCGAACTGTTGAAAGCCATGATGAACTCCTTAGCGGATGCCGGGTCGGAATGGCCCGTGGATGTCAGGGATCAGGAAGCCGACTTGCCGATGCGCAGCACGTAGTCGAGCGGTGCGGTACCCAGGCCGGGCAGGTTGAGGTAGAGCCCGTCGGAACCGATGGTCACGCTTTCCACCGTCGAATCGACGTAGGTGTTGAGGGTGGTGGCCTTGCCGGTGTCGTCGGTGTGGGTCGCCTTGATCGAATACACCCCGGCCGGCGCGCGTTCGCCGTTGGCCTTCAGGCCATCCCACGCGAACGCCGTCTCGCCCTTGGCGGCGTCGATCTCCACGGTGTCCACGACCACTCCGCTGGCGTCGGTGATCTCCACTTTCAGCGTGCCGGCCGCCGGCGACATGACGATGCCGGTGGCGTTGCCGCTTTCGCCGAGCGCCAGTTTCTCCGACGGCACCAGGACCGCGTGGCCGACCAGCGACGCGCCCTTGAGCACCTGATCGCCGGTCAGCGCGGTGGTGAACCCGTTGACGGTGGTATTGAGTTCGCTGATGCCCTGCACGGTGGAGAATTGCGCGAGCTGGCCGATGAATTCGCTGTTGGACAGCGGCTTGAGCGGATCCTGGTGCTTCAACTGCTCGGTCATCAGGCGCATGAACTCGGCCTGGCCCAGGCTGTCCTTCTTCTTGTTCGATCCGGTGCCGGTGGTGCTGTTGTTGATCGCGGCGAAGGGATCGCCGTTGACGGCGGTGGTCATGCGGATGCTCCGGTGGAAGGGCGGGGTCAGCGGCCCATGGTCAGCGTGGCCAGCGCCAGTTCCTTGGCGGTGTTGAGGACTTCGACGCCGGCCTGGTAGCCGCGCGACGCGGAAATGAGGTTGACCATCTGCGCCACCGGATCCACGTCCGGCGCATACACGTAGCCGTCGGCGTCGGCCATCGGATGTCCCGGTTCGTAACGCTTGATCGGCGGCGCCTCGCTGCGGGTGATCTCCTTGACCTGCACCGAGGTCAGCGAACCATCGGCATTGAGCGGCCGCGCCTGGAAAACCGGTTCGATGGGCTTGTAGACCGCTTCGGGTGAGGAGGCGATGGAGTCGGCGTTGGACAGGTTGCTGGCGATGGTGCTCAGGCGCACCGACTGTGCCTGCAACGCGGAACCGGCGACATCGAAGATCGGCAGGTTGCTCATGGCTTATTGCCCCGTGATGGCGGTGAGCATCGTGCGCACCTTGGATTCGATGAAGCTCAGCGAGGCGCGGTATTCCAGCGCGGCGCGGCCGTAGGCGGCGCGCTCGGTGTCGGCGTCGACGGTATTGCCGTCCAGGCTGGGCTGCACGCCCTGGCGTTCGACGATCTGCGGACCGAACGCCAGGCCGTCGAGGTGGCGGGCATCGCGGGTCTGCAATGGCGCGGCCTGGCGGGCGGCGGCGTTCTCCAGCACGGCCTGGAATTCCAGATCCCTGGCCTTGTAGTTGGGGGTGTCCGCGTTGCCGAGGTTGCTGGCGATCAGCTGCATGCGCTGTTCGCGCAGCGGCAGCGCGGCCGCATGGACGCCGAGGTAATCGCGGATGGGATTGGACATTGGCGGGCCCCGTTGGGAACGTTGCCCGGGTAGGTGCAAGGCCTGTGCCAGTCCGCCCCGCGCGGCGGCGCGAATCCCCGTCGCCCGCCGGAGCGGGCGTCCGCTTCTCTTCTAAAGAGAGCTATTCAAATCCCGAGTCCCGAATCCCGAATCCCACAGGCCGCCTCACGCCGCCCGCTTCGTCGCCACCACCTGCTTCAGCCGGCTCAGCACGTAATCCGCCAGTTCGTGCGGGCTGTACTTGGCGACGAAGGCGTTGGCGCCCACTCGTTCGACCATCGCGTTGTTGAACACGCCCGACAGCGAAGTGTGGAGCAGGACATACAGGCCGGCCAGGCCGGGATGGCGACGGATTTCCGTCGTCAGGGTGTAGCCGTCCATCGCCGGCATCTCGATGTCGGAGATGACCATCGCGTAGCGCTCGGCCGGGTCTTCGCCGGCGGCCTGGATCTGCAGGAGGTGATCCAGCGCCTGCTTGCCGTCCGACAGCAGGGTCGCGCTGACGCCGAGCTGGTCCAGCACGCTGCGGATCTGCGAGCGGGCCACGCGCGAGTCGTCCACCACCAGCACCTGCAACGGCGGGGCGTCGGCCGGCAGTGCCATGCCCGGCGCCAGCGGGGCGTCCATGCGTGCCTGCGAGATGTCGGCCAGCACGCTTTCCACGTCGATGACCTGGATGAGTTCGCCCTGGAAGCGCGTCACCGCCGTGAGGTAACTGGCTTCCGCGCCCAGTTCCGGTGGCGGGTGGATGTCTTCCACGGCGATGTTGACGATGCGCTCGACGTCGCTGACCAGGAAGCCCTGCACCGAGCGGTTGAACTCGGTGACCACCAGGTAGTTGGGCGCGCTGGCCGGATCCGGATCCCGTTCCGGGTGGCCGATGCTCAGGCCCAGGTCCAGCACCGGAATCGAACGCCCGCGCACGTCGGCCGCGCCGGCGAACTCGGAAGGCAGGCCGGGCAACTGGAACAGGGGCGGGCGGCGCAGCACTTCCTGCACCTTGAATACGTTGACGCCAAAAAGCTGACGCCCGCCCAGGCGGAACAGCAACAGGGCGAGCCGGTTGTGGCCGGCCAGGCGGGTGCGCTGGTCGATGCGGTTGAGCAGATCCTGGGTCATGCAGGCATATCGGCCGGGATGCGGATGGCTTGAGCGCGGCCGCGCGACGCCGCGCCGGTCGGCGATGCGGCGCCTCGCGCCGCGCCCGCGCGACGGGGAAAGCGGGTTCGGCACGTCGCTTGCATCGAGGGAGCCGATGAACCCAAGGAAGCCGCCCATGCGACGACTCGTGCTGCTGCCCGCGCTGCTGGCGGCGTCCGCCGTGCCCGCGGCGGACTTCCAGCCGGTGGAGAGCATCCGCCAGGCCGCGATCGGCGCGGTCGCCTCGGCCGGCGAGGCCGAGGCGACCCTGGATCCCAACCTGCGCCTGCCGCGCTGCGCCGCGCCGCTGGAAGCGCGGGTGCAGGGCAGCGGTTCGGTCGAGGTCGGTTGCCCGCAGGGATGGCGCCTGTTCGTGCCGGTGCGGGTGCGCCGCAGCCAGACCGTGCTGGTGCTCAATCGCGGCATCGCGCCGGGACAGGTCGTCACCGCCGACGCCTTCGTCGCCGAAACCCGCGACGGCAGCCGGATCGGCGCGGGCGCGCTGACCGACCCCGCGCAGGCGGTGGGGCAGGTCGCGCGGCGCATGCTGGGCGCCGGAACGGTGCTAGGCGCCAACGACCTGGTCGCGCCACGGTTGATCCGGCGCGGCGACAACGTGGCGCTGGTCTCGCGTCGCGGCGGCGTCGAGGTGCGCGTGGCCGGCAAGGCGCTGGCCGATGCCGGCGAGAACGAACGCGTGACCGTGGAGAACCTGTCCTCGCGGCGGGTGGTGCAGGGCGTGGTGGGCCCGGGCGGCGACGTCTGGGTGAGCCGATGAGGAAAAAGCCGTGGCGGCCCTAAAGTCCCCGCCGGGGCGGCCGATACCGGACTGGCAGGAAAGCGTGCCCCCGGTGCGCTCCCGATGAAAAAACGTGGATTCCGTCACTAAAGGTTTGTCATTGACGGCCGATATGCTGTTTGAACCCGCAACAGGTAGACCGACATGAGCCAGAAAATCGAAGGCAACGCGCCTTCTGCCATCCGCACCACCGGACCCATCGGTGGCAAGGTGGCGGCCTCCGGCGCCGAACGTTCCCGTCCGGTGGAAGCCAGTGCGGGCGGCGACAGCCTGCGCCTGACCGGCGAAGCCACCAGCCTGCAGGCGCTCCAGCGCGAACTGTCCTCGGCCTCGGCGGTGGACACCGCGCGCGTGCAGCAGATCCGCGACGCCTTGCAGGCCGGCACCTACCAGATCAATGCCGAGGCGATCGCCGACGGCATGCTCAGCCTGGAACGCCAGCTCGGCCGATGAGCGACGGACTGGAAACGCCGCTGGAACGCCTGGCCTCGGCGCTGGCCGAGGAGCGCCGTGCGATCCTGGAACACGACGTCGAGGCGCTGGTGCAGTCGACCCGCGAGAAGCTGGCGTCGCTGCGCGAGCTGGAAAGCCGCATGCCCGCGCAACCGCCGGCCCCGTTCGAGGCCCGCCTGCGCGAACTTTCGGAAGCCAACCAGGCCAATGGCGCGTTGCTGGCGCGCCGCCGCCGCGAAGTGAACTGGGCATTGCGCCACCTCGGCCGCAGCGAAAGCAGCGGCGCCTACGACGCCAACGGACAGACCGACCTCCTGCGCGGCAGCCGTCCGCTCGCGGTGGTCTGATCCAGCGTCGGGCGCATGCTTGCCGCCATCGCGACGCTTGCCGATACTGGCGGCCCTTGCCGCCGCCAGACCCTTCCGCAGGGCCATCCGTCGTGAGTGTTTCTCCCGTTTCCCGCATTCCCGCGGACATCCCTTCCTTCGTCGACATCCAGGCGCTCACCGAGCTGATGGACGACGGCGTGCTGCTGTGCCGCGGCGATGATCGCGCGCTGCACGCCAATGCATCCGCGCTCGCGCTGCTGCCCGAAGGCGAGGAGGCCGGATCGTTGCAGGCGCTGCTGGAACTGGTGCCGTCGGAAGCGCGCCGCGCCGCCCGCGCGACCGGCCGCTGGAGCGGCGAACTGGGACTGGAGGACGGGCGCATCCTGCAACTGCGCATCTACCACCACCATGCGCCCGGCGACGACGGTTACGCGTTGATCCTGTTCCACGACGTCAGCGAAGGCCACGCGCGCCAGCAGGAACTGCAACGCCGCCACGCGCAGTTGCGCCAGACCCTGATCCGCCTGGCCGGCACCCAGGAGCAACTGGTGCAGTCGGAAAAGATGGCCTCCATCGGCCAACTCGCCGCCGGCGTGGCGCACGAGATCAACAATCCGATCGGTTACGTGCATTCCAACCTGGGATCCCTGCAGGAATACCTGCACAGCCTGTTCGCCCTCATCGAAGTGTACGAACGGGCGCTGCGCGCGCCGGATCCGAAGGCGCTGCTGCCGGAAATCGACGACATGCGGGCGCGCTGCGACATCGATTTCATCACCAGCGATCTGCCGCAGTTGATGTCCGAATCGCGCGAGGGCATCGAGCGGGTGACCCAGATCGTGCGCAGCCTCAAGGATTTTTCCTATTCCGGCCGCGACGACTCGTGGAAGCTGGCGGATCTGCACCACGGCCTGGACTCGACCATCAACATCATCTGGAACGAGCTCAAGTACAAGGTCACCCTGGACAAGCATTACGGCAAGCTGCCGCTGGTGCAGTGCCTGCCGTCCGAGCTCAACCAGGTGTTCATGAACATCCTGCTCAACGCCGGCCACGCGATCGAGGAGAAGGGACGCATCAGCGTCACCACCGGGCTGGCCGGCGAGGAAGTGTGGATCGAGATCGCCGATACCGGCAGCGGCATCCCCGAGAGCATCCTGCAGAACATCTTCGATCCGTTCTTCACCACCAAGCCGGTCGGCAGCGGCACCGGCCTGGGCCTGTCGATTTCCTACGGCATCGTGAAGAAGCACAACGGCCGCATCGAAGTGGACAGCAAGGCCGGCGAAGGCTCGCGCTTCCGCATCACCCTGCCGGTGCGCCAGCCGGCGAAGGACGTGGCCGCTTCCTGAGCCGGCGCTGCGGCGGAGAAACCGCCAGGCAGCCCGGCGCGGCACACGGAGCGGAGCTTGCCTCCACCTCGTCAGCGCACGGCCATCAACCCACCACGCGGTGATGCGGCTGGTTCTCGTACGCGGTGAAGGCCTGGCGGATGTGCTCGCGCAGGTCGTCGTCGTTCCAGGGTTTGGTCAGGAAGCGGTAGATTTCGCCGCGATTGATCGCCTCGGTGACGGTGGCCAGGTCGGTGTAGCCCGAGAGCACCAGGCGCACGGTGTCGGGATAGAGCATGCGCACGCGGCCGAGGAATTCGGTGCCGCTCATGTCGGACATGCGCTGATCGGACAGGATGACCTGCACGTCGTTGGTGGCCAGCAGTTCGAAAGCATCGTTGACGCTGGACGCGGCGAGGATGCGGTAGCCGTCGCGGCGGAACAGGCGCACCAGCGAACGCAGGATGTTCTCCTCGTCGTCCAGCAGCAACAGGGTGCGGTCCGGCTTGGTCGCGGCGAACGCATCGGCGCGCAGGTAGCGGCGGCGCAGCACCGCGCCGGCATCCTCGGCGGACATCGGTTCGCCGAACAGATGGCCCTGGAACATGTCGCAGTGGTTGCGGCGCAGGAAGCCCAGCTGGATGTCCGTTTCCACGCCGTGCGCGATCACCTTCATGCCCAGCTGGTGGCCCATCGCGATGATCGCGCAGGTGATGGCGACCTCGCGGTTGCTGGCCGGCACGCCCTTCACGAAACTGCGGTCGATCTTGATCTTGTCCACCGCGAAGCGCACCAGCGAATCCAGGTTGGAATCGCCCATGCCGAAATCGTCCAGGGTCAGGCGCACGCCTTCGCGGTGCAGGCTGGCGAGGGTCCGGTGGACCAGCAGGGTGTCCTTGGCCAGCGCGTTCTGGCGCACTTCCAGCACCACCATCTGCGGCGGGATGCCGGCGTCCTGCATCGCCTCCAGCACCTCCATGACGAAGTTCGGCCGCAGCAGTTGCAGGGTGGAGACGTTGACCGCGATCTCGAAATCGTCGAAGCCCCAGTCGCGCCAGACGCGCGCCTGGCGGAACGCCTGGCGCATCACCCAGTCGCCGATCTGCACGATCACGCCGAGCTTCTCGGCCACGTGCATGAAGCGCTCCGGCACCAGCACGCCCAATGCCGGCGAATGCCAGCGCAGCAGCGCTTCCATGCCGACCACGCGGCCGTCGTGGGCATTGATCTGCGGTTGGTAGTGCAGGCGGAATTCGTTGTTCTCGATCGCGTTGACGATCTGGCGCGCGATGATGCTGTCGCTGCGGATGCTGATGGCGGCGTCGCGCGCATAGCGCCGGACCAGGTTGAGCCCTTCGTGCTTGGCCTGCCCGACCGCGGTTTCGGCGCATTGCAGCAGGCCGGTCGCGGTGGTCGCATCCTCGGGGCACAGGGCGATGCCGACCGTGGCGGTCAGGAACAGGGTGTAGGGCAGCACCACCATCGGCAGTTCGACCTGATCGCGCACGAAGCCGCCGAATTCGTCCGGTGGCGCGACGTGCGGCAGGCGCGGCATCGCGACGATGAATTCATCGCTGCCCTGGCGCCATACCCGCGCGTCCGGGCCGAGCCGGTCGGCGAGGTGCTGGCCAAGCAGCAGCAGCGCCTGGTCGCCGACATCGGCGCCCATGTTCTCGTTGATCGAGCGGAAGTGATCGATGTCGATGTGCAGCAGCATCAGCGGCGTGCCGCCGCGCATCGCGTCATCGACCAGCGCCTGCAAGTCCGGATCCTGCGCGCCCAGGCGGGCGATCGCGGCGGTCGCGGCGGGGTAGGCGGACATGCTCAGTCCTCCGTCGCCAGCGGCAGCGCCAGCCGCAGGCGCGGCTGCGCGGGTGCGGTGCCCAGTTCGAGCGCCAGGCCGAGCGCCTGCGCGCGCGATTGCAGCAGTGCGATGGTCAGCGGATCGGCGGGCGAGCCATCGTGATCGACTTCGAGGACGGCGGTGCCGGCCGCGGCGGCTCCCAGCCGCACCGCCAGCGACGATACCGCGTCCAGCGGCCGCAGCAGATCCTGGACCAGCCGGAACGCGGCCAGCTCGAAGGCCGCGGGCGCGCGCGGCGGCGGGTCGGCCAGATCCAGCCGCGCGGTGACGCCCCAGCGCGCCTGCCAGCGCTCGGCCTCGCCGCGCAGCGAGGCGGCCAGCCCCAGCGTGTCGATCTGCGGCGGCCGCAGATCCGCGTACAGATCCCGCAGGCGGGCGACGGTGTCGTCGGCGATGCGCACGATGTCGGCCAGATCCTGCCGCCGCTGCGCGGCGTCTTCCTCGTCGCCGGCCAGATGCGCCGACATCTTGATCGCCGACAGCGCCTGGCCGATCTCGTTGTGCAGCGCCCGGGCGATGTCGCGGCGCTCGGCCTCCTGGCGCGCATACAGCTCGCGCAGGGCGTCGGTGGCGGCGGGCGGGGCGGTGGCGGTCGGAGGCGTGCGGGCCGTCATCGGGCAGCGGGCAGGGAATCAACCGCGCCAGTATGCCAGTTGCCCGCCACGCTGCGGCGGACACGCCGGCGCCGGCAGCACGGAAGCGGCGCCGGCGTCGAGGGAAGCGCGGGAGTCGGGGTCAGAACAGTTCGACGGTCCCGGCGCCCATGTTCTGCTGCGCCACCGGCTTGTGCGGCGGGCGTTCCCATTCGCTGCGGCGATCGCGCAGGCGGTTGGCGATGTGGCGCAGGGCCGAGAGCAGTTCCTGATCCATCACGCCGCCACTGCGGTGCAGCAGTTCCTGCAGGGCCAGCGCTTCCTGGTTGATCGTGGTCAGGCGATCCAGGTGGGTGACCGCGCTGCCCAGCGACTGGGTGGCGATGTCTTCGAACTGGAGGGCGCGCACCGCCTCGGCCACGCTCAGGTCGATGGCGTGGCCGCACTGGGAGATCTCGCGCATGCCGTCGCCCAGCGAGGCATTGATGGCGGCGACCTGGGTCAGCATGGTGGCGGCCTCGCCGCGCGCTTCGCGGGAGCGGTCCAGGTCGCGCGAGGCCATGTGCGAGACGGTCTCGCGGACCTTGGCGATGGCGTCCTTGGAACTGTGCGCCAGCTTGCGGATCTGTTCGTTGAAGGCGGTGGAGCGCTCGGACAGGTTGCGCACTTCGTCGGCGACCACCGCGAAGCCGCGGCCGGCTTCGCCGGCGCGGGCCGCTTCGATGGCGGCGTTGAGCGCCAGCAGGTTGGTCTGGTCGGCGATCGACTTGACGTCTTCCAGCAGCGAGAAGATGCCGTCCAGGTGCTGGGCCATCTCGTCGATGTGGTGCACGGTGGTGGTGCTCTGGCCGCTGACCTGCTCCAGCGCCTCCACCAGTTGTTCCATGCGCTGGCTGGCGTGCTGGGCGAAACGCGCCACGTCCACGCCGGCGCGGTCGCCGTCGCCGGCGCGGTCGACGATGCGCGCCACCGCCTGGCTCTGCTCGCGCGACTTGCGCATCATCGCGTCGAAGCTCTCGCCCAGGCCGCCGACCGCCTCGCGGATCAGGGTGCGCGCGCGATCGATTTCCGCGCGCGAACCTTCGATTTCGTTGCCGACGAACCGGCGCAGCTCGTTCAGCAGGCTGTCCTGCTCGCGCAGGATGGTGGCGTGCTCGGCGCTGGGCTTCTGCGCTCCCCACGCCGCCAGGAAGGCGAACAGCAGCCAGGCCAGCGTCATCGTGGTCAGGATGGCCCACTGGACCGCGCCGGGCCAGTCGAAGGCGACCGACAGCGGGAACACCAGCGTCAGGATCAAGGGAGCGGCAAGACGAACCAGGATGCGCGAATACATGGGTGCTCTCTGCTGAATCACGGTATGGATATCGGCCGTGGGGGATGGCTCTTTAGTGCTCGTCGCGGCGGCGCGCGGCCGGCGGGCGAAACTGTGACCGGTGTGCGGCCGCGGCGGAAAAGTGGCGTCAGCGCGGTTGCGCCGACAGTTGCACCAGGCGTTCGGCGATGTCGTCCAGCGGCACGGTCTCGCTCGCGGCGCCCAGCCGCACCGCCGCGCCGGGCATGCCCCAGACCACGCTGGTGGCCTCGTCCTGGACGAACGTGGGCGCGCCGGCCCGGGCGATTTCCAGCAGGCCGCGCGCACCGTCGTCGCCCATGCCGGTGAGGATCACGCCGATGGCGTTGTCGCCGGCGGCGTGCGCGACCGAACGGAACAGCACGTCGACCGCCGGCTTGTGCCGGTTGACCGGCGGGCCGTCGTCGATGCGGCAGCGCCAGCGCGCACCGTCGCGGATCACCCGCAGGTGGCGGCCGCCGGGCGGCAGGTAAGCGTGGCCGGGCAGGATCGCTTCGCCATCGGCGGCCTCGCGCACGGCCATCGCCGAATGCCGATCCAGGCGTTCGGCGAAGGCGCGGCTGAAACCGGCGGGGATGTGCTGGGTCATCACGATGGCCGGCGCGTCGGCCGGCATCCGTTCCAGCACCACCCGCAGCGCCTCGGTGCCGCCGGCCGACGCGCCGATCGCGATCAGCCGGTCGGTGGTCTGGAAGCGCAGCGCCCGTGCCGGCGCCGCCGAGGGCAGCACCGCGTCGACGCTCTGGCGCGCGCTGGCCGGGCGTGCCAGCGGGCGCACCCGCGCACGCGCCGCGGCCTTGACCTTGGTGATGATCTCGTCGGCATAGGATTGCAGCCCGCGCACCACGTCGAGCCTGGGCTTGGACACGAAATCGACCGCGCCCAGCGCCAGCGCCTGCAGGGTGGTGTCGGCGCCGCGCTCGGTCAGCGAGGAGATCATCACCACCGGCAGCGGCCGCAGCCGCATCAGGTTTTCCAGGAACGCGAGCCCGTCCATGCGCGGCATTTCCACGTCCAGGGTGAGCACGTCCGGGTTCAGGCGCTTGATCTTGTCGCGCGCGATCAGCGGGTCGCTGGCGGCGCCGACCACCTCGATGCCGGGATCGCCGGACAGGATCTCGGTGAGCATCTGCCGCACGACCGCCGAGTCGTCGACGATCAGGACCTTGCAGGGCGCGCTCATCAGAACAACTCCACGCCACCGCTGACCGGCGTGCGCGACAGCCGTGCGCGGGCCGCGGATTCGGCGGCGGCGACCTCGGCATCGTGGGCGTGCGGCAGGCGCTGCACCACCACCCGGCCGGTGGCGGCGAAGAACCACACCTTGCGCGGATGGATGCCGCACAGATCCTCGGCGACCACCGGAATGCGCTCGGTGTCCAGATAGCGACGCACGAACTCGGCGTTGCGGGTGCCGACCGGATTGCTGGTGAAGCCCTTCAGCACGTTGGCGCCGCCGAATACCTTGGCTTCCAGGCGGGCGCGGCTGGCGCCGCGCTTGAGCAGGTCGTTGATCAGCAGTTCCATCGCGAAGCTGCCGTAGCGCGACGGCGCGCCGTCGCCGGCCTGGCCGTCGGGCAGCAGGAAGTGGTTCATTCCGCCCAGCTTGAGCAGGGGATCGCGGATGCACGCGGCCACGCAGGAGCCGAGCACGGTGACCAGCGCGGTGTCGTCGTCGACCACCAGGTACTGGGTGGGCAGCAGCTTGGCGGCCGGCGTCTGGAAACGGGCGTCGTGGTAGCGCAGCACGTTGCCGTCGGCGAAGGCGAGGGCGGCGGCACTCATGCGCGGGCTCCGGCGCGGCGGTACAGCGTGCGCCCGCACGGCTGGATGATGTCGGCCGCGTGCAGGTAATTCTCCGAATGCCCGGTGTAGAGCATGCCGTGGTCGGCGAGGTGCGGCACCAGTCGCGACAGGATGCCGCGCTGGGTGGGCTTGTCGAAGTAGATCATCACGTTGCGGCAGAAGATCGCCGTGTACGGGCCTTCGACGTCGTAGCGCGGCGCCAGCAGGTTGAGCGGACGGAACTCGATCAACGGGCGCAGCGCGGGATGGACGCGGCAATAGCCTTCGTTCGGGCCGGTGCCGCGCTGGAAGTAGCGGCGGCGCAGGCGGTCGTCCAGTACGCCGATGCGTTCCAGCGGATACACGCCGCGGCCGCCGGTCGCCAGCACCTGGGTATCGACGTCGGTGGCGAGGATGCGCACCGGAGGGTTCAGCGTGCCGAACACCTCGCAGGCGGTGATGGCGATGGAGTAGGGCTCCTCGCCGGTGGAGGCGGCGCACGACCACACCCGGATCAGGCCGTCGCCGGTGCGTCGCGACAGTTCATCGCGCAGGCGGTCGAAATGATGCGGTTCGCGGAAGAACGCGGTCAGGTTGGTGGTCAGCGCGTTGGTGAACGCCTGCCATTCGTCGCCGCCGTCGCTTTCCAGCTGGTCCAGGTATTCGCGGAAGCTGCGCAGGCCGAGCGCGCGCAGGCGCCGCGACAGCCGGCCATAGACCATGTCGCGCTTGCCGTCGGCCAGGGCGATGCCGGCACGCTGGCGGATCAATTCGCAGACGCGGCGGAAATCGCGATCGCCGAATTCGAACTCCCGTCCGTGCGGACGGGGCGCTTCGTCATCGAGCGGAGTGGAGTCGCGGGAGCGGAGCGGGGCGGGCATGGGCGGCTCGGGTGGACGCCGAGCACGCTCGGCAGGCGGAAGGGGGGAGACGGGGTTGCTCGGCGGGTGGGCGTCCGCACGTTCGGCAACGCGGCGGAGCAAGCTCCGCGCTACGCGGGTTGAGGCAGCCATGTCGGACCGGGCTTGCCCGGCTGGCGGAATGTTCGAACGTGTCCGCGAAGCAGCGGAGCAAGCTCCGCTGCACGTCCACGTCAGAATTCCTGCCAATCCTCTCCTTCGGTGGCGAGCGCGGCTTCCACGATCGCGGCGGGCGTCTTCCGCGGCGACGCGGGGCGAACCACCGCGGGTGCGGCCGGCTTGGCGCCGGCGGCCGGCGCGGTTGCCGCGGCCGAGGCGGCGTCGTCCAGTTCGAACACCGACACCGCTTCGGCCAGGCCCTGGGCCTGCTGCTCCATGCTGCGCGCGGCGGCGGACGCCTCCTCGACCAGCGCGGCGTTCTGCTGGGTGGTCTCGTCCATCTGGGTGATGGTCTGGTTGACCTGTTCGATGCCGGCGGATTGTTCC
>Ga0182741_1004516_pt1 | contig 13645 bp, 8 predicted proteins | sample eDN5th37CBELigOP_FD_128874 | JGI IMG/M metagenome (GOLD analysis project Ga0182741, IMG submission 128874) | Enriched Organic Plus compost microbial communities from Emeryville, California, USA - eDNA 5th pass 37_C BE-Lig OP (version 2) (version 2) ...
CCGACCCGGCCCTTCTTCGCCCGCTTCCACTTGATCCGGCATGCGGCGATGCCCGACGTGCGGTCCCGGGCCACGCAGGTCGCCCGCCTCAGCCTGCGGTAGGACGCACCCCGCTTGACCCCGCGGATCCGCACGGTGGGCGCGGTCCGGTCGATGTTGATCCCGTGGACGCCGGCGCTCGCCCGGCCGCCGTCGACCGCTTCCACGGTCCCGGTCGCGGACTGGCCGCGTCCGTCGCGCTCGATCCGGACCGGGGCCGGGCAGCCGGCCTCGGCCAGCGGGACCGCGGACACGCACTCGAAGGTCACCCGAACGGGCGTGCGGTACCAGCCCCTACCGTTCTTCGGCTTGTTGCTCCCGATCCGTGCGGTTATCTCGGGGTCGGTCCTGGTGGCGCGGGCCGACGAGGGCTCGAAGTCCGCATCGCCGGAGTACTCTGCCGAGATCTCGCGCCTGCCGCCGGGCTCCACCTCGAACTCGAGCGTGGCGACGCCGTCGACCAGCGGCGCGGTGCCGACGGCCTTGTCATGCACGAGGAAGGTCACCTGCCCGGTGGGCACCGGGACGCCCTCGCCCGTGCCCGCGACCTCGGCCCGGATCGCTCCCCGGCCGACCTCCAGGCTGGTCTGCGAGGGCAGTCCCTGGAACTCGACGACCTGGGCCTTCCGGCCGACCTCGTTGTGGAAGTGGACCATCATCAGTCCCTTCCCCTCGTCCTCCTCGTAGGAGGCGATGTGCCGGTTCACGTTCAGGTCGATCCCCGGCCGGTCGACGATGAAGGGGCCGGCACCCGTCTGCGTGGTGACGCTGACGCCGGGTTCGTACAGGTCGGCGCTCAGCGGATCGATCAGCCGCGTGGATCCGGGGGTGGGGTCGACACCGATCATGTCGACCGCCTGCGGCGAGGAGCCGTAGGTCTCGACTCCGTAGTCGATCCGCGGATTCTCCTCGTCGATTCCGTACTCGGCGAGCAGGGAGAGCGCCACCGGAATCACCATCACGTCGCTGTCGAAGATCGCGGTGTCGGTGTTGCCGAGGAGGCCGTTCAAGGGATGCAGGCCGACGACCCGATCCCCGGCTGGCAGGGCCGGGTCGTAGAGGACGCTGACGAACACGTCCTCGCCCTGGAGCCTTTCGTTGAACAGGTACAGGTCGATCTCGCCGTCCCGGTCGACGTCGATGTCGACCTGGATCGCGAACTTGCTGGCGGGAACGGGCCAGGGCCGGTCGACCCGGAAGGCGAAGTAGCCGCGGGACGTGGCCGGATCCTGCTCGATCGGGAAGTCGGAGGTGTAGCCGACCATTCGCACGTCGGCCATCCGATCGGACGGGAGCCGCCAGCAGGCGGTCACGGTCTCACCCTCGCAACGCGGTGCGGCTCCGCTCCTCGCCTGCAGCTCGAAGCCGGTGACGATCGAGCGGATGTCGTCCCAGGTGTCCGCGTTGCCCACGCCGTTCTCGCCCTCGGCGAGGCCGAGACCCGTGCCGGTCAGCCCGATCTTCGCGGTCTGGATCGGTGCGCCGGGCGCCTCGGCCGTGCGATGGATCGTCAGCCGGTCGGCCTGGCTCGCGTCCGAGGCCGGGCGGGGCGCCGCGTAGACGGGCACGCGGAGCTCGACCCCGGGGGTGACCGGAGACAGCAGCACGCGGCCTGTGGCCTCGGCGATGGTCTGCCGCGGAAGCTCCGACGGGCCGACCCGGGCCACGGTCGGGTCGATCGCCTTGGTCAGTTCCTTGGGATCCTCGATCTCGAGCCGCACGGTGAGGGTCGCCTTGCCGCGCGGCCCGATCGTGACCTGTGACGGCGACACCGAGTACTCCACGCCGGGTACCTCGCTGATGGGATCGAACTCCACGTCGTAGGTCACGGCCGAGAGCCTGCGATTGTCGACCGTGATCGTCCGCTCGAGCTCCAGCGGCTCCTGCGCCTCGACCGGCCCGAAGGAGACGCTCACCGACCCCTTCTCCGGGTTGTAGGCGAGCACGTCGTTCTGCACCGCGTCCCGGGCGTCGATCCGGCCGGCACCGACCCGCGGCGGGCCGTACATGGGGCTGTCGGGGTCGTTGGCGCCGCCCATGTACACGTCGTGGCCGGCCGTGTTCATGATCGCCGCCTTGACCTGGAGCGGCGTCCACGCCGGGTGCGCCTGGCGGACGAGGGCGGCGAGGCCCGCGACCATCGGCGAGGCCATCGAGGTGCCGGACATGCTGGTCCCCCCGGAGCCGGTCCCCACCGCGGTCTGGAAGACGGTCGTCCCGACCGCGGCCACGTCCGGCTTCACGTCTCCGTCCTCGTGGAGCCCGCGCGCGGAACTCGCGGCGAGCTTGTCGTCGTCGTCCGGGAACTCGCGCTTGACCGTGTTCACCGAGGTGCCGTCCACCGTCACTGGCAGCTCCTCGCCGAGGGCGTCGCGGATCTGGTTAGCGCCGGACGAGGCCATGAGCACGCCCGGGATGCTCTCCGATCCGTTGATCCCGGCCGAGAAAGTGTCGGCGTCGCTGGCGAAGATGAAGCCGCTCGCACCCGCCGCCTCGAGGTTCTCGCCGCGGTCGATCGACCCGCATTCGGGCGCGGCGTCGCGCCACTCGACCAGCACGACCTCACCGTCGAACGTGCCCTCCGGGTAGGGCGCGCAGGCCGTCGCGTTCTCCTCCGGCGCGGCCACCACGGTCCCGCTCAGGTCGGGCTCCGTCCCCCAGTCGTAGAGCGAGGAGCGGACCACGGGGAAGTTCGACTGCTCCCCGTCGATGGTGACGCTCGCCCCGTCGCTCGTGGAGCGGGCGTCGACGCTGTTGGCGACGCTGATCGTCGAGGGCGCGTCGCCGGGGGACCCCGACACGTCGGCCTGGTCGCCCGAGTTGCCCGCGGCGGCCACGACGGTGATGCCGAGCGCGGTGGCGGCCTCGACGGCCACCCCGTCGCCGTCCTCGTAGGAACCGAAGTCCGAGCCGAGCGAGAGGTTGATCACGTCGGCGCCGTCGGAGGGGTCGCCGTCGCCGTTCGGGTCGACCGCGCGGTCGATGCCCTGGGTCGCGACGTTCGTGCTGCCGTCGCAGCCGAACACGCGGACCGCGAAGATCGACGCCTCGGGCGCCATGCCCGGCCCGATCGAGAGCGCGTCGAAGTCGGTCGATGACCCGTACGGGCCGGTGTAGGTGGTGCCGTCTGCGTTGACGCCGTAACCGGCGGCGATGCCGGCCACGTGCGAGCCGTGGCCGCCGCAGTCGAGCGGGTACGGGTCGGGGTGCGGCACGGGCTGGTAGTGCTGGGAGGACGGGTCGGCGTCGTAGTCGTCACCGACCAGGTCGATGCCGCCGATCACCTTCTCGTTCGGGTAGTCCGCCGGGTCCGCGGGCTGCCCGTCGTTCTCCTGCGCCTCCTCGAACGCCTCGACCGTGCCCGGGCCGCCCATGGACGAGTGCATGTAGTCGACGCCCGAGTCCACCACGGCGATGACCACGCCCTCGCCGAGGTATCCCGTGTCCTCCCAGGCGGATGCTCCGCCCTGGAACGGCACCGCGTAGGAGCTCGTCATCTTCTTCGGGGCGATCGGATATGCAGCGACCACCCCCGGGATGCGTTCCAGCTCCTCCTTGTCGTCTGCGTCGGCCATCACGCCGACCCCCGCGAGGACGCTGTGGGTGCGGTAGAGCACGTCGGCGCCGGCCGGCAGGTCGGCGATCGCCTCGGTCTGCGCCGCCGCGATCTCCGCCTTCTGGGAGCGGGCCGCGCGGCGCGCCACGGCGAGTCCTTCGGGCCGCTCCCGCTCGAAGACCCCGGTCGTCGGCGCGGGATCGAGCTCAAGCAGGAAGGCCTGGGGAGACGAGGTCCCGGCCTGCATGCGCTCTGCCGAAGCCTGACCGCCGACCGCCATCGCCAACGCTGCCGCGAACCCGACGACCGCCGCCCTTGCCCACCTGGTGTTCTTCATTCCCTGAGACCCTTCCCTTGCGTGTGTAGCCCTCGGCATCGCCAGACGACCGGGGCGCGCCCAGTGTATCCCCGGCCCAGGTCGAAAGTGGCGGCCTCGCCCGCCGGACGGATCGGTCAGAATCGCCCGATGCCGCACCTTCACGAGTGGAGGCCCGCGCTCCGCGACACCCTCCCCCACCTGGCGCTCGGCGCCGGGCCGACGGCCGTGCGGCCCGTGCCCGAGTTGCGGAACGGGCCCGCCGAGATCTGGGTCAAGGACGAGAGCGCGTTCGGTGACGGCGGGTGGGGCGGCAACAAGGTCCGCAAGCTGGAGTGGCTCCTCCCGGACGTGGAGGCCAGGGGCAGGCGCACGATCCTCACCTTCGGCGCCCTCGGGACGAACTGGGGCCTCGCGACCGCGCTCTACGCCAGGGACCGCGGGATCGACACCGCGCTCGCGCTGATCGACCAGCCCGTCGACGCGCACGTCGCCCGGCAGCTGGAACGGCTCGAGGGCTCCGGCGCCACGCTCCACTTCACGAGGTCCAAGCTCCGGACGATCGCGGCCGCTCCCTGGCTCGTCCTGCGGCACTCGTCGGGAATGAGGACTCCCTACGTGCTCCCGGCGGGCGGCAGCTCGCCGCTCGGCACCCTCGGCTACGTCGAGACCGCGATGGAGATCGCCGCCCAGGTCCGGGCCGGAGAGATCCCCGAGCCCGGCCACGTCGTCGTCCCGGCCGGTTCGGGAGGGACGACCGCGGGCCTGGCCCTGGGGCTCGGGCTGGCCGGCCTCGACGCGAAGGTGCTCGGCGTGGCCGTGACCGACGCCCTGCGGCTGGACCGCGCGTCGATGACGCGGCTCGCCGAAAGGAGCGCCAAGCTGCTCAGGCGCCGCGGCGCCGAGTTCGAGGCGCCTGCCCTCGACCTGGAGATGATCGGGGAATTCCTCGGGCCGGGCTACGGCTACCCGACCCCTGAATCGACCGCCGCCCTCGAACGCGCCCGGGCGGCCGGCCTCGACCTGGAACCGGTCTACACGGCCAAGGCGATGGCTGCGCTCCTCGCCCGCAATGCGGCGGCGGGCCTGGGCGAGCGCCCGGTGCTATTCCTCAACACGAACGGCCCGCGGCCACTCAGTTGAAGAGCGTGAGGTCGGGCTCCCGCTCGCCCCTCAGCACGCCGAGGTCCACCTCGACGCAGGCGATGTCGCGCCCCTCCGCGAGGGTGCGGGCCTGGGGCTTGATCGATTGGGCGGCCAGCACGCCCCGGCAGCCCGACATCGCCGGGTCCAGCCGGATCCGTTCCAGGTACCGGGTGATCTGCTCCACCGCCTCGATCGTGCCCACCCGCTTGATCTCCACCGCGACCCACGCGTCGTCGGGGTCGCGGCACATGAGGTCGACGGGGCCGATGTCCGTGAACCACTCGCGCTTGACGAGCCTGAGGCCCTCGCCGCACCAATGCGGCTGCTCGGCGAGCAGCTCCTGGAGGTGGGCCTCAACCCCGTCGCGCTCCAGCGCGGCCGCCTCGCCCATGTCGTGGGTGACGTCCGAGATCACCTCGGCGATCTTGATCTCGACCCGGTCCTCGGTCGCGCCGGCGTGCTTCGTGACGACGATCAGACCCTCTTCCTCGACGATCGTAGTCGGGGGCGTCATCCAGTTCTGGGGCTTGTAGCCGCCGGTGTCGGCGTGGATCATCACCGATCCGTCCGACTTGATCATCACGAGCCGCAGGGCCTCGGGGAGGAAGGTGTCCAGCCGCCCCGTGTACCGGGCCTCGCATCGGGCAACGATCAAGCGCATCGTCGGGAGACTAGTCGAGGCGAGGCGCGGAAAGTGAGCGCTTAGCGGCGAGTATCCGCATCTCGCGGTTCGCCGCGTGACCTACGGGAGGCGCCAATCGAGGGGCTCGCCACCCTGGTCGGCCAGGAGCCGGTTGGCCCGGCTGAACGGCCTCGATCCGAAGAACCCGTTGCGGGCCGCCATGGGGCTGGGATGCGGGGACTCGACGCACGGCACCGGGCCGAGCAGCGGCTTCAGGTTGCGGGCGTTGCGGCCCCAGAGGATCGCCACCAGCGGCCCGCCCCGTTCCGCCAGCACGCGGATCGCCTGTTCGGTGACTTCCTCCCAACCGCGCCCCTGGTGCGAGTTCGGCCGACCCGGCTGGACCGAGAGCGACCTGTTCAGCAGCAGGACCCCGCGCTCGAACCACGGGGTGAGGTCGCCGCTGGCGGGCTCCGGAAAGCCGAGGTCGTCCTGGTACTCCCTGAAGATGTTGACGAGGCTCGGCGGCAGGGGTCGGACATCCGGCGCGACGGAGAAGCAGAGCCCGACCGCGTGGCCCGGGGTCGGGTAGGGGTCCTGACCGACGATCAGCACCCTCACCCGCTCCAGCGGCAGCGTGAACGCCCGGAGGATGTTCGGTCCGGCGGGCAGGTACCCGCGGCCAGCGGCCTGCTCGGCCCTCAGGAACTCCCCCATCGACGCGATCGTGCCCGCGACCGGGGCGAGGGCCTCGGCCCATCCGGGGTCGATCACTTGCTCGAGGGGCCGGGCCGGCATGGGCCGGGAGCCTAGTCAATGCGGGAGGAAGCCAAGCCGAGTCGGTCGGCGCGGGCTCCCGGGTTTCGCCCCTACTCGATGGCGATCGTCGGGGCGTCTCCGTCCAACTGGTCGGGCAGGCCGAAGGAGGCGAAGAGGCCGGGCAGGAACGGGGCCAGGAAGTTGTGGACCCCCGCGACCTCGGCGGCGGCCCCGCTGGGCGACTCGGTCTCGAGGAGGGTGATCGACCACGGCATCCAGAGGCCGGTCTCCGGGTCCGGCTTGTAGGAGGCGAAGCCGGGGAGGCCGTTGGCGGAGACCGCGATGAGCTTCGACCCCTCGCACGCGGCTCCCGGCCCGGCCATGAAGCGCCCCGCCTCCTCGGCTCCGCGGAGCCAGAGCGGCAGGGGCGGCATGTCGAAGACGACGTCATAGCGGAGCAGGGCGACGATCCGGTCGATGTCGTACTCGGCGAACGCCTCCAGGTACTGCTCGAGGAGCCGGCGCTCGTCCTCGGCGTCGGGCCGGGCGGGCGCCGACGCGTCCGCCAGCGAGAGCTCGTCGAGCGCAGCACGCGCGCGTTGCAGGGCGCTGTGGACCGAGGCCGTGGAGGTCTCGAGCAGCTCCGCCACCTCGGCGGCGCTCCATCCCAGCACCTCGCGCAGCACCAGGACGACGCGCTGCCGCGCCGGCAGATGCTGGAGCGCGGCGACGAAGGCCAGCCGGAGGCTCTCCCGGTCGCCGATCTGCGCGGCCGGATCGGCGGCGGGGTCGGTCAGTTGGCCGTCGGAGATCGGCAGGATCCAACTCGATTCGGCCAGCGGCTCGCCGAGCGGCCCCTCGGCCGTGCCCGGGTCGGCCAGATCGACCGGGCGCGCCCTCCTCTTCCGCCCCCTGATCTGGTCCAGGCACACGTTCGTGGCGATCCGGAAGGTCCAGGACTTCAGCGCGGCGCGGTCCTCGAGCGAACCGGCCTTCTGCCACGCGCGGACCAGCGTCTCCTGGGTGGCGTCCTCGGCCTCCTGCCCGGAGCCGAGCATGCGGTAGCAGTAGCCGACCAGCGAGGGCCGGAGGCCCGCGAGGTCGTCGTCCAGGGTGGGATCCGAGGTGATCGAGGTGCTCATCTGGGAAGAGATGTTCGCAGGACCGATGAATTTCGTCCGGACGGTTCGTCTCAACCCATGACAACCCCGACGAAGGAGTTCATCCGATGTCCCGTTTGCTTTTCCTCAACCTGCCCGTGGCGGACCTGTCCGCTTCCCGTGCGTTCTTCGCCGAACTCGGATTCGAGTTCGACGAGAAGTTCACCGACGATGGGGCCGCCTGCATGGTGGTGAGCGACCAGGCCTACGTCATGCTGCTCCGGCGCGACAGGTTCGCCGAGTTCGTGACGCGGCCCGTCGCCGACGCCAAGGCCGAGACCGCCCTCACCGTGTGCGTGTCCGCCGAGGACCGCGACGCGGTGAACGCCCTCGCCGACGCGGCCCTCGCCGCGGGTGCGTCGGCCGCCAAGGACCCCATGGACTACGGGTTCATGTACCAGCGGAGCTTCCACGACCCGGACGGCCACCTGTGGGAGGTCGCCTGGATGGACCCGGTGGCCGTCGAGAAGGGCCCGGCCGAGTTCGCCGGCGAGTCCGCCTGAGCGCGGATTCCGCAACGCGGCCCGGCCCCGGTGTCACACCACGGGGCCGGGCCGCCTTTAGGTCATGTGCGAACTGCTTTCACCGTTGATCCCGGCCCGCGGCAGGCCCCGCCGTGCGGGGTTCCCTGTCCCCGGACCGGTCCCCGCAATAAGGGGATCGGCTGGTCCGGTGCCGCGCGACGCCGCGCGCCCACTCCCGCCTAGCGGGCGTACACGAGATGCGTCACCTGCGGGGTCGCGCGGGCGCTGACCGGCTTCAGGCTCAGGCCGGGCGTGTCGACGAAGAGCCGCTCTCCCTCGCCGGCCACGAAGGGCGCGACGTGGAGCCTCAGCTCGTCCACGAGGCCGGCGGCAAGGTATTGGTTGAGCACGCCGGGACCGCCCGCGATCGAGACGTCCTTCTCCCCGGCATCCTTCCGGGCTCGTTCGAGCGTGGCCTCGATCCCGTCGGTCGAGAAGTGGAATGTGGTCCCGCCCTCCATCTCGATGCTCTCCCGCGGCTCGTGGCAGAGCACGTAGGTGGGGGCGTGGTAGGGCGGGTTCGAACCCCACCATCCTGTCCAGTCGAGGTCCCATGGGGTGCCCTCCTCGGCGGAGAACATCTTGCGACCCATGATGAAAGCCCCGGCCGCGGTGATCGCCCCGGCCTCGGGGTGCTCGTCCCGGTGGTTGATCTGCCAATCGTGAAGCCGGTCGTGGTCGAGGTTCCCGAATGGCTTCTCGCGGCTCTGCCCGAGCCCGCTCGCGAATCCGTCCAGGGTGATCGAGATGTCCGCCGTGACCCTTTGCATGGCTTCATCAAACCTCATTCCCCGGCGGATGGGAAATCGAACCCCGAGTCGGGCACCGCTCATTGTTCGCTCAGCCCGAGGCCAAGACCCTGACGACCCGGATCAGCCCGAGGCCAAGACCCTGACGATCCTCGTCCTCAGGGTGGAGACGCGCCGGCTGGTCGCGCCGCAGTCTGAAGTCGCCCTCGAGTCGAGCCGGAGTCGCACCGCCTGCCGGCGGTGGAGCTTCTTGCGAAGCCGTGGGGGCAGCACGAACCGGAACCGACGGGTGCCCGCCGCCCGGAAGGTTCGACTGCCCAGCAACCTGCTCCGGGCCTTTCCGCGGCTCCGGAAGAGAAGGGTCGCGCGGATGCGCACCCTCGCCTGCTCCGGCACCGTGGTCCTCGCCCGGACCCCGAGCACGTAGCGACCCTTTGCACGGAAGGGAGGCAGGTAGTTCGTGACCTTCGGGGTGGCCGGTTTCTCGCACGGAGGAGGGGCCACGGACGAGACGACCACGCTCTGGCCGGGATCGTCACAGGCCGTCGAAGCCGGCTCGTTCGAATCGTCGCCCGAGTAGGACACGGTCCAGCGATAGGTCCCGGCGGCGACCGGGACGAATGGGCCGGACCCGTAGGGTCCGTTGCCCGTCACGGTCCGCACGACCTCGTGGACCGGGGGACGCGAACAGTCCGTGTCGTCCGGACCGTAAAGGCGGAAGGCGATCTCCCCGCCCGGATCAAACCCTTCCGAGAGCTCGGCCGAGTCGGATATCTCGCCACCGAGTTCGGTCGCGGAGGAAGCCTGTGCCGTCAGCGACGCGAGCCGCTTGGGGACGGTCCAGCTGACCGTCAGCGACGCCTCTTCCGAGGGATCGGCGGTGGAAAAGGCCGACCCCGCAGGGCCATGGCTCGAGCCTCCACCGCCACCTCCACCGCCGAACCCCGCGGCGCCCCCGCCGCCACCGGTGAAGCCACCTCCGCCGCCTCCACCGCCCGGCACTCCGATCAAATTGCCGTCGCCGCCCGTACCGCCTTCTCCGGGTTGACCGGCTTGCGCGGCAAGATGACAGTTGAGGATGTCGCCAATGCCCCCGGCGCCACCCCCGGGGCCGATACCACCGTTCTGACCTGGTTCGCCACAGGCGCCGCCGTCGCCTGCCCCGGCCCCGTCCGTCCCGGCCGCCCCTCCGTCGCCGGCCCCGGTTGCGTTGGAGCTGCCGCCACCGCCCCCACCCCCGGCCACCACGAGGCGAGGATCGTCGGAGCCACCGGTCAGCCCACCCGCGCTCGCGGGTGTTACCCGAAGGTCGGTCGCGCCCCCGCCTCCGGCGCCTCCGAAGCCGACGCAACGCCCGGGGCCACCGTCCCCTCCGCCGTTGAACCCACCGGGCCCACCGGGACGAGCGGCGAACTCGCAGGCGACGTCGAGGTTGGCCCCCATGCCGCCGACCAAACCGAAGAGGGTCGTGCCCGGGTCGACCGGAACCTGGGCGACAACCCTTGCCGGAAGCCCACCCACACCGGGCGGGGCTGGAAAGCCGTCACCGGTGAGGCCGGTTCCACCCCTGGCCCCGATCGCCACCACCGTCAAGGTGCCCACCCTGGGTGGCACGTCGAAGAAATCCTCCCCGACGGCCTCGTAGGTGCAAGTGAGCACGCCCCCGGGCTCGGCCGATCCGGTGAGCACTCCGTTCTCGCCACACGGCGGCTCGGCCGCGGCGGTCGCTGCGAGCGAACCCGTGCCGAACGCAAAGGCGATCATCATCCCCAACCCGAACAGGCGCTTCATATTCTTCCCAGCTCCTCTGCCGATTTCAGACCGGATCGTAGCGGCTGACCGCGACGGTGTCGATGGCGGGCCGCTACGTTTGGCGCAATGAACGAGGCCGCACCCCGTCCCTTCCGGGTTCCGCTCGAGGGGATCGTCACACCGGGCCACGAAGCCCAGCTGGTCCGCTGGGATTCGCGCCCGTTCGCCCTGGTCGGGAGGTGGGCCGGCGGCGGGGCCCTGGTCGGTTCCGAGCCGGTCCGCGTGGCCGAAGACGGCGAGGACCCGTTCGCGCTCCTCTCCGAGCTCGACGCCGTGAGCGAAGAGGCACCGCCGGGTTTCGTCGGCGGCGGCTGGTTCGGCTACCTGGGCTTCGGCCTCGGATGCCCGGGCGAGGCCGAGGTCCCGCAACCCCCCTCGCCCGAGCGGCTCCCGAGCTTCGCCCTCGCCCACTACGACCACCTGCTCCGGCTCGACGAGAGTGGCCGGTGGTGGTTCGAGGCCCTCTGGACCGAAGACCGGGCGGAGGCGCTCGAGGATCGGGTGAGGGTCCTGGCCGGGCGGCTCCGCGACGGCGTGCCCTCCCCCTCCCGGTTCGCCACGGCTCCGTGGCGCTCGGATCCGTCGCCCGCGGGCCACGCCGCGGCGGTCGAAGCCTGCCGCCGGCGCATCGCCGCCGGCGACCTCTACCAGGCCAACGTCTCGCTCCGGCTGCGTTCCACCCTGAGTGGCGAACCCGCCGACCTGTTCGCCCGGGCCGCCGCCGCGCTCGCGCCGGACCGGGCCGCGTACCTCGCGGATGGGCCCTGGGCGGTCGCCAGCCTCTCCCCCGAGCTCTTCCTGGAGCGTCACGGGGATCGGGTGGCCAGCGAACCGATCAAGGGGACGCGCCCCCGGTCCCTGGACGACGCCGAGGCCGCCGCGGCCCGGGAGGAGCTCGCGTGCTCGACCAAGGACCGGGCCGAGAACACGATGATCGTCGACCTCGTCCGGAACGACCTCGGCCGAGTGTGCGAGCCGGGGAGCGTCGAGGTGAGCGCGCTGGCCGACCCTCGCCCGCACCCGGGCGTGTGGCACCTCGTCTCCCGGGTCGAGGGCCGCCTCCGGCCCGGGGTCGACGACGCCGAGCTGGTCGCGCGCGCCTTCCCGCCGGGATCGGTCACCGGGGCCCCCAAGATAGCGGCGGTCGAGCTGATCGCCGAGCTGGAATCAAACGCGCGCCAGGCGTTCACGGGGGCCATCGGGTTCGCCTCTCCGGTCGCCGGTCTCGAGTTGAACGTCGCGATCCGGACCTTCGAGGTGAACGGCGATCGCATCTGGCTGGACGCGGGCGGCGGGATCGTCGCCGACTCCGACCCCGAGGAGGAGGCCGACGAGGCGGCGGCCAAGGCGGCCCCGCTCCTGGACGCGATCGGGGCGAGCCGGGCGGAGGCCGAACTTGGGTCGGTCCCGCCGGCCGTGCTCCGACTCGGGGCCCGCGCCGCGACGCGGCCGAAGCCCGAGGCCGGCGTCTTCGAGACCATGAGGGTCGCCGACGGCCGGCCCCTCTCGCTCGAGCGTCACCTCGAGCGCCTGGGCGCGAGCGTCGGCGAGCTGTATGGCATGCGGCTGCCCGCCGGCCTGGCGGACCGGATCTCCGCGGCGGCCGCGGCGGCGCGGGGAACCCATCGCCTCCGGGTCGACTTCGTGCCGGGGCGCGAGGTGGAGATCGTTCTGGCGCCTCACCGTGACCGGTCGGTACCGGTCACCCTGGAGCCGGTCACCGTGCCCGGCGGGCTCGGCGCCCACAAGTGGCGGGACCGCCGCTTGCTGGACGGGCTCGCCGGAGCCGTTGCGCCCGCGGTGCCGCTCCTGGTCGACCTGGACGGGTTCGTGCTCGAGGCGGCCTGGGCGAGCGTTTTCGTGATCGGCCCGGACGCGGCCGTGGCGACCCCGCCCCTCGACGGCCGGATCGTTCCCGGGGTCGGGAGGCAACTCCTGATCGAGCAGTCCCGGAGGGTCGGCCGGGCCGTCTCGGAACGCCGCCTTTCGCTTGACGACCTGGCCGCGGCCGAGGAGGTTCTGCTCCACAACTCCCTGCGGGGATCGATCCCGGCGGTTTTCCCCGAACGGCCCCAGGCCGCGACGAGGCGATGAGGCGGCGGCGGGACATCCCCGCCGCCGGTACCCCGGATGGTCAGCTCCTTGGATCTTGCGGGCGGGAGGTCAGGGTCCGGTCCATCCGTTGCTGTAGCAGTAGTCGCCGCTCTGGCACGCTCCCACGCCACTCCCGGCCAGGAAGCTCGACTCGTGGTCCCGGCCGTCCTGGGATTGCCACGGGTAGTAGTGCGCGTCGCCCCCATACCCCCACTGGGGGCGTGGTGGCAGGTTCCGGGACGGCGCCACGCCGGAGCCCTGGCCGATCGTCCCGGTGAACGAGGGCGGACCGCCGTCGTAGTAGACGATCGCGTTGCTCCCCAGGATCGGCGGCGCCGAGACGGTGATCCCCATGAAGGGGTCGACGTCCGCGTGCCGGCCGGGATTTACCGCCGGCCCGTAGAGCTCGGCGCCGATCGTGCGGGCCTCGACCTCGGCCGCGACGGGCGCGACCTGGTGGTCACCGACCGCGACCTGGAGCAGCACCTCGTGGGGCGGCGTGTTCGGCAGCTCGTTGCCGGCCCGCAGGTTCTGGGCGTACCCGTTGCCCTCGCCGCGGTCCCACAGGATCTGCATGAGGCCGAGGCCGAGGGGCCGAACCTCCTCGTCCGGGTAGTTCGCCCAAAGGCCGAGACCGGGGATCGCCGCGTACTGATCGAAGTCGACGCTCCGGCGGAGCAGCGTCGAGTAGTTCATGCCGGGCACCGCCAGCACGCCGCGATCGGCGTCCGGCTCGAGCGCCATCAGCGCGCCGCCCATGATCCCGCCCTGGCTGATGCCCATGTAGAGGAGCCGCGTGTCGTCGCCATCCGAGACGTCGATCACGGGGACCCCGCCGATCTGGAACTCGGGCTTCGTCGCGAGGCCG
>Ga0182741_1004519_pt1 | contig 13641 bp, 8 predicted proteins | sample eDN5th37CBELigOP_FD_128874 | JGI IMG/M metagenome (GOLD analysis project Ga0182741, IMG submission 128874) | Enriched Organic Plus compost microbial communities from Emeryville, California, USA - eDNA 5th pass 37_C BE-Lig OP (version 2) (version 2) ...
GTCGGCGGTCGGGATCGCCCAGCCGTTCTGGCCGTCGAACATCTCGTCCCACCAGCCGTCGAGGATCGACAGGTTCAGCGAGCCGTTGAGCGCGGCCTTCATGCCGGACGTGCCGCACGCCTCGAGCGGCCGCAGCGGGTTGTTGAGCCAGACGTCGGTGCCCGGGTAGAGCGTCTGCGCCATCTCGATGTCGTAGTTGGGCAGGAACACGATCCGGGTGCGGACCTCGGGGTCGTCGGCGAACTGGACGAGGCGCTGGATCAGCCGGATGCCCTGCTCGTCAGCCGGGTGCGACTTGCCGGCGACGACGATCTGGATCGGCCGCTCCGGGTGCGTCAGCAGCTTCTTGAGCCGGTCGGTGTCGCGCAGCATCAGCGTCAGCCGCTTGTAGGTGGGCACGCGGCGCGCGAACCCGATCGTGAGCACGTCGGGGTCGAGGACGTCGTCGACCCAGCCGAGCTCGGCGGGCGAGGCGCCGCGGGCCAGCCAGGAGGCCCGGACGCGACGGCGCGCGTCCTCGACCAGCCGCGAGCGCATGATCGAGCGCAGCCGCCACAGCGTGTCGTTGGGCATGCCGTGCTCGGTCTTGAGCCAGCCGGAGCCGTCGGCGATCTCCTCCAGCGAGAAGTGCTCGGCCTGCGCCTCGGCGAACAGCGGGTCGACCCAGGTCGGCGAGTGCACGCCGTTGGTGATCGAGCCGATCGGCACCTCGGAGGTGTCGAAGCCCGGCCACAGCGCCTTGAACATCTCGCGCGAGACCTTGCCGTGCAGCTGGGCGACGCCGTTGGCGCGCTTCGCCATGCGCAGCCCCATGACCGCCATGTTGAAGATGCCCTCGCTGCCGCCCTCGTAGTCCTCGGCGCCGAGCGCGAGCACGCGGTCGACCGGCACGCCCGGCAGCTCGGCGGCGCCGCCGAAGTACTGCGCGACGAGGCCGGCGTCGAACCGGTCGATGCCCGCGGGCACCGGGGTGTGGGTCGTGAAGACCGTGCCGGCGCGGACCGCCTCGACCGCGGCGTCGAACGTGAGGCCCTCGGCCTCGACCAGCTCGCGGACCCGCTCGATGCCGAGGAAGCCGGCGTGACCCTCGTTGCAGTGGTACACCTCGGGCGCCACGCCGTCGGTGAGGCGGGCGTGCAGACGCAGCGCCTTGACACCGCCCATGCCCAGCAGCAGCTCCTGCTGCAGGCGGTGCTCGCTCGTGCCGCCGTAGAGCCGGTCGGTGACACGACGCATCGCGTCGTCGTTCTCGGGCACGTTGGAGTCGAGCAGCAGCAGCGGCACCCGGCCGACGTCGGCCCGCCACACCTGGGCGTGCAGCTGCGCGCCGCCGGGGAGACCGAGCGTCACGCGGGCCGGGGTGCCGTCGGGCTCGCGCAGCAGCGTCAGCGGCAGGTTGTCGGGGTCGAGCAGCGGGTAGGTCTCGGACTGCCAGCCGTCGCGCGTGAGCGACTGCCGGAAGTAGCCGGCGCCGTACAGCAGCCCGACGCCGACGATCGGGACGCCGAGGTCCGAGGCGCTCTTGAGGTGGTCGCCGGCGAGGATGCCGAGACCGCCCGAGTACTGCGGCAGCGCCGCGGTGATGCCGAACTCCGCCGAGAAGTAGGCGATCGAGCGCGGCAGCTCGGCCTCGCCGGCGGCCGCGCGCCGCTCCGCCTCGCGCTGGTACCAGCGGGGCTCGCTGAGGTAGGTCTTCAGGTCGGCGGCCAGACCCTGCACCCGCGCGACGACGTCGCCGTCGGCCGCGAGCGCCGCGAGCCGCTCCGGGGTCAGCGTGCCGAGCAGCCGCACCGGGTCGCCGTGCACCGCCTCCCAGCGCCGCGGGTCGAACGACGCGAACAGCTCGCGCGTGGGCGCATGCCAGGACCAGCGCAGGTTGAGCGCGAGCTCGTCGAGAGCGCCGAGCGCCTCGGGCAGGACGGTCCGGACGGTGAATCGGCGGATGGCTCTCACGGCGGGGAGTGTAACCAGGGAAGATGTCGCGGCCGTCACGGGCCACCGGGGCGCCGGACGGTCCCAACCGCGCGGCCTGCGCCGATGGTTCTCGGTAGGTTCGATCTGTGACGACCGACACCCCTCTCCCCACGCCCTACGCCCCGATCGGACGCATCCCCGTCGTCGAGGTCGGACCGATCGTCGAGGGCGGGCGCTGGCCCACGAAGGCGGTGGTCGGCGAGGTCGTGCCGGTCCGCGCGACCGTGTTCCGCGAGGGCCACGACGCCGTCGCCGCGACCGCGGTGCTGGTGGCGCCCGACGGCACCGACCACACGAGCGTGCGGATGCGCGACGTGGCGCCCGGGCTGGACCTGATGCTCGCGCACGTCGTCCCGGACGCCGAGGGGCTGTGGGGGTTCCGCGTCGAGGGCTGGTCGGACCCGTACGGCACCTGGGAGCACGACGCCACGATCAAGGTGCACGCCGGCGTCGACGTCGAGCTCATGCTCACCGAGGGCGCACTCGTCCTCCAGCGCGCGGCCGCCCAGCCCGCGCTCACCACGCAGCAGCGCTCCGTCCTGCTCGACGCCGTGACGGCGCTGCGCGACGCCCGCCGCCCGGCGGAGGCCCGGCTGGCGGCCGGCACCGCTCCCGAGGTGCGCGAGGTGCTCGACGCCGTGCCGCTGCGCGACCACGTCTCCAGCAGCGCCACCTACCCGCTGCGGGTCCATCGGCAGCGCGCGCTCTACGGCTCCTGGTACGAGATGTTCCCGCGCTCGGAGGGTGCGGTGCAGGACCCGGAGACCGGTCGCTGGCGGTCCGGCACGCTGCGCACCGCGGCGCGGCGGCTGCCCGCGATCGCTCAGATGGGGTTCGACGTCGTCTACCTCACCCCGATCCACCCGATCGGCACGACGAACCGCAAGGGCCGCAACAACACGCTGACCGCGCTGCCGGGCGACCCCGGGTCGCCGTACGGCATCGGCTCGCCCGAGGGCGGGCACGACGCGATCCACCCGGACCTCGGCACGATCGCGGACTTCGACGCCTTCGTCGCGCGCGCCCGCGAGCTCGGGCTCGAGGTTGCGCTCGACATCGCGCTGCAGGCCTCCCCCGACCACCCGTGGGTCACCGAGCACCCCGAGTGGTTCACGACCCGCGCCGACGGCTCGATCGCCTATGCGGAGAACCCGCCGAAGAAGTACCAGGACATCTACCCGCTCAACTTCGACAACGACCCCGAGGGCATCTACGTCGCGATCCGCGACATGCTCGTGCACTGGGCCGAGCACGGTGTGACCGCGTTCCGGGTCGACAACCCGCACACCAAGCCGCTGCCGTTCTGGGAGCGGCTGCTGCGCGAGTTCGACGAGCGCTACCCCGACATCGTGTTCCTGTCGGAGGCGTTCACCAAGCCGGCGATGATGCGCACGCTCGCGACGATCGGCTTCCACCAGTCGTACACCTACTACGCGTGGCGCAACACCGCCGGGGAGCTCGCCGAGTACCTGCGGGAGGTCTCCGGCGACCTCGGTGCCGTCATGCGGCCCAGCTTCTGGCCGACGACGCACGACATCCTCACGCCCTACATGCAGCAGGGCGGCGTCCCCGCGTTCGCGATCCGTGCCGTCATCGCCGCGACCGCGTCGCCGACGTGGGGCATCTACTCCGGCTACGAGCTCGCCGAGTCGGTGGCGCGCCCGGGCGCCGAGGAGCAGATCGACAACGAGAAGTACGAGTACAAGCCGCGCGACTGGGAGGAGGCCGCGCGCCGCAACGGGCTCACCGACCTGCTCACGCGGCTCAACCAGATCCGGCGCGAGCACCCGGCGCTGCAGCAGCTGCGCAACCTCACGGTGCACGGCTGCACCGACGACGCGATCCTGTGCTTCTCCAAGAGACTGGCGCCCGAGCACGCGCCCGACGGCGTCGGCGACACCGTGATCGTGTGCGTCACCACCGACCCCTACGCGACCCGGCAGGGGCACCTGCAGCTCGACATGGCCGCGCTCGGCCTGGCCGACGACGCCGGCTTCGTCGCCCACGACGTGCTGTCCGGCCAGACCTTCGCCTGGGACGCCCACCCGTTCGTGCGGCTCGACCCGCACGGGTCGTGCGCGCACGTCGTGGTCGTCGGGGGCCGCTGACGCACGGGCTCGGGCTCGCCCCGACCCCCCTCGGGTCGGCCCGCGCGAGCAGCGCCGCGACCGTAGGCTGGAACCGCCGTCGAGCGAGGAGGAAGTCGTGACGGAGACGCCCAGCTCTGACCCTGCCCGCGCCGCCGCCCCCGTCCCGGTGCCGGCGGCGCTGCTCACCTCGGTGGCGCAGGGTCTGCACTTCGCGCCTCACGAGGTGCTCGGGCCGCACCTGCACGACGGCGTCGTGACCGTGCGCGTGGTGCGGCACGGCGCCGACGCGGTCACCGTGCTCACGCCCGAGGGCGAGCACCCCGCGCAGCACGAGCAGGACGGCGTCTGGGCCGCGGCCTTCCCGGCCGCGGAGGTGCCCGAGTACCGGCTGCGGGTCGCCTACGGCGACCGGGTCGACGAGGTCGACGACGGCTACCGGTACCTGCCGACGCTGGGCGACGTCGACCTCCACCTCGTCCGCGAGGGTCGGCACGAGCGGCTGTGGGGCGCGCTCGGCGCGCACGTGCGCCGCTACCCGACCGGGTTCGGGGAGGTCGTCGGCACCTCGTTCGCGGTCTGGGCCCCGAACGCCCGGGCGGTCCGTGTCATCGGCGACTTCAACGGCTGGGACGGGCGCGCGACGTCGATGCGCTCGCTCGGCGACAGCGGCGTCTGGGAGCTGTTCGTGCCGCACGTCGGCAAGGGCACCCGGTACAAGTTCGAGATCATCACGCCCGACGGCACCGCGCTGGCGAAGGCCGACCCGCTCGCGCGCGCGGCCGAGGTGCCGCCCGCGACGGCCTCGGTCGTGACGGAGTCGGAGTACTCCTGGTCCGACGACGAGTGGATGCAGCAGCGGGCGCAGCGCGACCCGCACACCGGCCCGATGAGCATCTACGAGGTGCACCTCGGCTCCTGGCGGCAGGGTCTCGGCTACCGCGAGCTGGCCGACCAGCTCACGGAGTACGTCACCTGGATGGGGTTCACCCACGTCGAGCTGATGCCGGTCTCCGAGCACCCGTTCGGCGGCTCTTGGGGCTACCAGGTCAGCTCCTACTACGCGCCGACGTCGCGGTTCGGCGACCCGGACGACTTCCGGTACCTCGTCGACCGGCTGCACGGTGCCGGCATCGGCGTCATCCTCGACTGGGTGCCGGCGCACTTCCCGAAGGACGACTGGGCGCTCGCCCGGTTCGACGGCACACCCCTGTACGAGGACCCCGACCCGCTGCGCGGCGAGCAGCTGGACTGGGGCACCTACGTCTTCAACTTCGGCCGCAACGAGGTGCGCAACTTCCTCGTCGCGAACGCCGTGTACTGGCTGACGGAGTTCCACGTCGACGGCCTGCGGGTGGACGCCGTCGCCTCGATGCTCTACCTCGACTACTCGCGCCAGCCCGGCCAGTGGCGGCCGAACGTGCGCGGCGGCCGCGAGAACCTCGAGGCGATCCAGTTCCTGCAGGAGGCGAATGCGACCGCCTACCGCAGCGCGCCCGGCATCGTCATGATCGCCGAGGAGTCGACGGCGTGGCCGGGCGTCACGGCGCCGACCGACGCGGGCGGCCTCGGGTTCGGCCTGAAGTGGAACATGGGCTGGATGAACGACACCCTTCGCTACCTCGCGGAGGAGCCGATCAACCGGCGCTACCACCACGGCGAGCTGACGTTCTCGCTCGTCTACGCGTTCTCGGAGCAGTACGTGCTGCCGCTGTCGCACGACGAGGTGGTGCACGGCAAGGGGTCGCTGCTGCGGAAGATGCCCGGCGACCGCTGGCAGCAGCTGGCGGGGCTGCGCGCGCTCTTCGCCTACATGTGGACCCACCCGGGCAAGAACCTGATCTTCATGGGCGACGAGTTCGGCCAGGAGACCGAGTGGGCGGAGTCGCGCTCGCTGGAGTGGGAGCAGGGCGACAGCCCGGAGCACGCCGGGGTCCGCCGACTGGTGCGCGACCTCAACCACTTCTACGTCGAGCACCCCGCGCTGTGGGCCGACGACTTCAGCCACGCGGGCTTCCAGTGGCTCGAGGCCGGCGACGGCGACCACAACACGATCTCCTACCTGCGCCTGGGCGGCGGCGAGACCGTGGCGGTCGTCGTCAACTTCGCGGGCGTGCCGCACGAGGACTACCGGGTGGCGCTGCCGCACGGCGGCGACTGGCTGGAGGCCCTCAACACCGATGCGGCCGACTACGGCGGCTCCGGCGTCGGCAACCTCGGCCGGGTGCGCGCCGAGCCGGTGCCGTGGGCGGGTCGCAGCCACTCCGCGGTGCTGCGGGTGCCGCCGCTCGGCGCGGTGCTGCTCGTGCCCGCGGACGACGCCGAGGCCTGAGCGGACCTGCCCGGCGGGCGCGGCTGCCGAGCCGGGTCAGTACAGCGCGATCGCCAGGTCGCGCCGCGCCTTGAGCACCGCCGGGTCGTCGGGCTCGGCCAGCAGGAACAGCTCGACGAGACGCGCCCGCACGGTCTCACGGTCGTCGCCCGTCGTCGCGCGGACGGCGGCCAGCAGCCGGGCGTAGGCGGCGCCCGGCTGCCCGGCACTCACCTCGACGTCGGCGGCCCGCAGCTGGGTCTCGACGTCGCCGGGGGCGGCGTCGCGCGCGGCCGCCAGCGCGGCGGCCGGGTCGATGCCCTCCAGGCGGCGGAGCAGCTCGACCTGCGCGAGCATCGCCTTCGCCTCGGGGTCGCCGGGGTTCTGGCGGATCGCGACGTCGAGCGCCGCAGCGGCGTCGTCGAGCGAGCCGTTCTCCAGCGCGTCGTAGGCGGGGCGCAGGTGCTCCGGGATCGGCGGCTCCTGCGGCTCCTCGGCCTCGGCGGCGTCGGGCTCGCCGGCGCTGACCGTGCCGGTCACGCCGTTCTCGGCGGCGACCCGCAGCACCTGGTCGATGACGGCCTGCACCTGCTCGGCCGGGTACGAGCCCTGGAACAGCGGGATCGGCTGGCCCTTGACGAGCGCGAACACCGTCGGCAGCGCCTGCGCCCCGACCGCCTGGGCGATCTGGGGGTTGGTGTCGGCGTCCACACGGGCGAGCTGGAACCGGCCGCCGTAGGCGGTGGCGACCTGCCGCAGCGTCTGCGACAGCTCGGTGCTCGCGGCCGAGCGAGCCGAGTACAGGTCGACGACGACCGGGACGGTCATCGAGGTCGTGACCGCGTCCTGGAAGGTCTGCGCGGTCACCTCGACGACGAGACCGCCGCTGCCAGCGCCCTCGCTCGCGCCCGCGGGAGGCTGCGGCTGGGAGAGCGCCGAGAGGTCGACGGCGCCTCGGAGGTTGATACCGGTGGGTGGCTGAGTCATCGCGACCCGAGGTTACTCGGTGTCGACGCTCTCGAGCACACGCTCGGCGCCGAGGACCTGGATCGTGGTGTCGTCGGCGTCGGCCGGCGGCACGTAGAACGCCACGGTCACGTAGTACCTCGCGGTCAGCGAGGTCTCGACGTCGATGCTCTCGCTGCCCGCGAACGCGGCGATCTGACCGGCGACCGTCAGCTCGGAGTCGTCGATGGTGCGCTCGTAGACGTGGTCGGCGCGGAGCGCGCCGATGACGACCGCTCCGCCGTCGGCGGTCTGCATGCCGACCGGCTCGAACTGGCGGATCGAGTACTCCTCGGTGTACTCGCCGGCGTCCTCGACCGACTCGGCGATCGCCTCCCGGTCCTCGACGACGAGGGAGCGGAACCGGTCCTCGGCGAAGGTGTCGGCGAACTCGCTGTCGGCGTCGTTCTCGAGCAGGTCCGCGTAGGCGTCCAGGGTGTCGGCGGGCGACAGCACCAGCCCCTCGGCGTCCGGCGGGACGTCGGGGCTGCCCTCGACGGGCGCCGCCATGGGCGGCGTCGTCGTCTCGGGCAGCAGCCGCACCCACGCGTACAGGTGGTAGTCGCCGCGCGGGTCGTCCTGCTCCATGCCGAGCAGCAGCGGGGTGTTCATGCCCTCGGCGATCGTCGTGATGACGAGCACGCGCTTGGGCCACTCGTCCTCGTTGCTGATCGCGACGACCTGCGGCTCGGTCGTCAGCACCTGCGGCTCGACGGCCTCGTCGGTGTCGGCGGTCCTGGCCGCGAGGCGGTACTCGGCGCGCCGGCTGTGCATCGCGGGTCCCTGGACCCGGGTACCGAAGTCGGTGACGTCACCCGTCTCGTCGCCGGCCGCGAGAGCGTCGGAGACGGCGGCGAGCACGCGCTCGAGGCGGGGCTCGTCGAGCGCGGGCTGGGGGCCGTCGGGCGGCGGGTCGGCCTCGACGGTCGGCAGCGGGACGGCGCAGCCGGCGACCAGCAGGGCGGCGGCGGCCAGCACGGCGCCGAGGCGGGCGACGCGGGCGCGCAGAGGCTGTCCGGTGCTCATCGCTCCTCCTCCCGCTCGTGGTCGGTGCCGCCGAAGCCCCAGGTCTCGCGCCACGAGGCGCCGGAGGTCTGCGGGTTCGGCTCGTCGTCGGGGCGCACGACCGGGATCTGCTCGGTGTCGCCCGAGCCGGTCGCCGGTCCGGGCGACGCCTGCTCGGGCACGCTGCCGCCGGCGTCGGGCTGGTCGCTGCCGGACGGCTCGGCCTGCTCGGTCTCCGCGGGCGCGGCGGCGTCGTCGCGACGGCGTCGCCACCAGCGGTCCCGCCCCTGCGGCCGGTCGGCACCCGCGCGGGTGCGGCGTGGGGCGTCGTCGCCCTCGTCGGGTCCGGCGGCGTCGGCCGGGGCGGGCGCGGCGGCGGGCGTCGGCTCCTCGTCGCCGAGCTCCAGGTCTGCGGGCGTGGTGCGCTCGCCCTCGTGCATGAGCTGGCTGGCGGCGCCGCTGCGGACCCAGGCGGCGAGCTCGTCGCCGCCGGCCTCGGCGGGCGTGCTCGCGGTCGGCGGGGTCTCGGGTGCGGCCGTGCCGTCGTCGGACGCCTCGACCGTGCTCGGGCTCTCCGCGCCGACCGCCGTCATCTCGTCGGTCGTGGTCGCCGGGCCGCCGCTGCGGCCCTTGCGGCCACGGCGTGCGGCCTCGGCGGCGAGCCGGATCTCGCGCCGCGTGAGCGGCCGGTCGCCCTCGACCGTCGTGGTGACGACGGGCTCCGGGGCGGTCCGTGCCGCGGCGCGCCGCGCACGGCGGCGCTCGAGGTCGGCGAGCAGCTGCACGACGAGCAGCGCCAGCCCGAGCAGCGTGACGGCGCTGCCGAGGATGATGCCGGGCTGCACGAAGGGCGTCTCGACCTCGCGGTCCCAGGTCAGCTCGACCTGCGGCGCGGGCTGGGTGCCGTCGGTCGCCACCAGCATCACCCAGCGGCCCGGCACGGAGGTCCAGGTGTAGGTGGCCTCGCCGGTCCCGGTGACCTCCTCGACCCACAGGTCGGAGCCCGCCGGGTCCGGCAGCGGCTCGGCCTCGGCGTCGTCGCCGGGTGCCTCGGTCTCGGCGTCGTCGCTCGGGGTCTCGGTCTCCTCGGCGTCGTCGCTGGGGCTCTCGCTCGCCTCGCCGCCGTCGGTGGTCTCGGTCGCGTCGGTGGGGTCGTCGGTGGGATCGGCCGGTGCCGCGCCCTCGGTCGCCTCGGTGTGCGCGAGGGTCTCCCAGTCGGCGAGGCCGGTGATCTCCCAGTGCGGGGCGTCCGCGACCCAGGCGCGCACGTCGGACTCCCGGCCCATCGCGATGACGACGGGCGAGGACGGGTCGGCGGCGACGACCCGCACGTCGACGGTGTCGTCGACGGCGTCGAGCACGCCCGGCGCGGTGATGACGACCGGGACGTCGGGGGCAGCGGCGAGCGCCAGCGTCACCCGGTCGTCGGGGCGCCAGATGGTGCCGGAGGCGATCGCCGCCCCGATCGTGCCCAGCCCGAGCACGACGAGGACGATCGCGAAGATCCGTCTCGCCACGAGCCTGATTCGTCCTTGTCTTCCTGGTGCCAGAGCCGCACCGACCGCGGACCAGGGTACGTGACCGTTCTGTGATCTTCGGCCCGAGCGAACCCCCTCGGGGCACTCGCACCTGTGACCCCGGCTACTCTGAGGTCGCTCTGGCATCGATCCGACGAGAGGCACAGGGGCACGACGTGGCTGATGAGAGCTCACCCTTCCCGGTGGTGATGCGTGGGTACGACCGTGCCCAGGTGGACCAGCGGCTGCACGAGCTGCAGCGGCGTCAGGAGGCTCTCGAGACGGAGCTGGCAGCCGCTCGGGCCGAGTCCGAGCGGGTCTCCGCGGACCTCGCGGAGGCGCAGGAGCGGCTGCGCGAGATCGACTCCCCCAGCTACTCCGGGCTCGGTGTGCGCGTCGAGCAGCTGCTGCGCTCGGCCGAGGAGCAGTCGGCCGACGTCGTCGCCCAGGCCAACGCGCAGGCCGGCGCAATCATGGGGTCGGCGCGCGAGGACGCCGCCGCCCTCACCGAGTCCGCCGAGCGCGACGCCGGCGAGATCCTGCGCCGCGCCCGCGCCCAGGCCGACGACGTCGCCGCCGCCGCCAAGCGCGACGCCGACGGCGTGCTCGCCGACGCCCGCCGCCGCGCCGAGGAGCTCGTCGGCTCCGCCGAGCGCGAGGCCGCCCGCATCCACAGCGCCGAGTCCGCGACCCGCGCCGAGCGCCTCGCCGAGCTCGAGCGGCTGCTGGGCGGGCTGCGCGCCTCGACCGAGCGCGAGATCACCGCGCACCGCGTCGAGGCCGAGCGCGAGACCCGCACCCTTCTCGCCGACGCCAAGGCGGAGGCCGAGCGCATCGTCGAGGACGCCCGTGCGAGCGCGACCGAGCTCGTGCGCAACGCGACGGTGGAGTCCGACGAGATCCGCGCGGCCGCGACCCGGCTGCGCGAGGACACCGAGCTCGAGCTGGCCCGGCTGCGCGAGGAGGCCGAGCGCGAGGCCGCCGAGCGGCACGCGCTCGCCAAGGCGGAGGTCGAGTCCGTGCTCGCCAGCACCACCGAGCACGCGCAGGAGGCCGAGAGCCGGCTCGCGAGCGCCCTCGGGGCGGCCGAGAAGGTCCGGCAGGACGCCGAGCGGGAGGCCGACGGGCTGCTCGAGGAGGCGCGGGCCAAGGCGGCCGCGCTCGTCGACGAGGCCCGGGCCCGCGCCGAGCGCGAGCGTGCCGAGCACGCGGCGCGCGCCGAGGAGGAGCGCGCGACCGCGCAACGCCAGCTCGACGACCTCAACCGGCAGCGCGAGGAGATCTCCGCCTACCTCGACGAGCTGCGCTCGATGCTCGGCTCGGTCACGCGCGACGTGAGCGCGATGTTCGCGGGCGGCTCCGTCCCGGTGCCCCGGGCCGACGCCGCCGAGGGCGGACGCGAGCCCTCCTCGGCAGCCCCGGCCGCCGAGGACGGCGTCGCCGAGAGCACGACGTCGGACGACCGCGCCGTCGGGACCGACGACGCGCAGGACACGGCGGGGCTCGAGGCCGCGGAGCCGGCCGAGGGCGACCGCCCCGGCGAGGCCGCCGCGCTGCAGGCGCGGCCCACGGAGTGACCCGCCGGTGAACGGGCCGGCGGTGCACGTCCGGTGACGGACCCGACCGACGACTGGGTGGCGCGCCGCACCGAGGCTGCACGCGAGCAGGAGCGACGGCTGCGCGAGCGCCAGGAGGTGGAGCACCGCAAGGCGCGCGCGATCCTCGCCGAGTTCACCGCGGTCGCGCGCGAGCGGCTGCCCGCTGAGCGGCTCGTCGTGCAGGGCTACGGCGGCCGCGGCCGCGCGACCAGCGATGTCGAGGGCTGGTACCTGCGCCTCGACAAGACCGTCGGGCTGGGCACCGACGGGGAGTTCTACGTGCTCACCGCTCCCCTCGGCCTGCTGGACCGTGTGCGCGGCGTCACGCTGCGCCCCACCCCTCCCCCGCTCGTCATCGGCGCGGGCGGCAAGGACGGCGACTCGATCGAGCTCGTCGCGGCGCTCGACAGGCTGCTGCCGGGCTGGCGCTGAGTCCGGCACGACCCGTGCACGAGGTCCGCGGCTGCGTCGCTGCGTAGGGTTGGGCCGTGGGTGAGACCTTGGCCGGGCGGTACGAGCTCGTCGACCCGCTGGGCGAGGGCGGCGCCGGTGTCGTCTGGCGCGCCTGGGACCACCGCACCCGCCGCTACGTCGCCGCCAAGGTGATGCGGCAGTCCGACGCGGGGTCGCTGCTCCGGTTCGTCCGCGAGCAGGCCGTCCGGATCGAGCACCCGCACGTGCTGACGCCGCTCGGCTGGGCGGGCGAGGACGACCGCGTGCTGCTGACGATGCCGATCGTGAGCGGCGGCTCGGCGGCGACGCTGGTGGGCGACCACGGCGCGCTGCCGCCGGTCTGGGTCGCGACCCTCCTCGACCAGCTGCTCGCGGCGCTCGAGGTCATCCACGCCGCCGGGCTCGTGCACCGGGACGTCAAGCCCGCCAACCTCCTCCTCGATGCGACCGGTGGCGGGCTGCCGCGCGTGCGCCTCGCCGACTTCGGCGTCGCCGCCGCGGTCGACCAGCCGCGGCTGACCCACGTGGCGCACGCCGTCGGCACGCTCGGCTACGCCGCGCCGGAGGCGCTGACGGCCGGTTGGGACCCCGACCCTCGGGCCGACCTCTACGGCGCCGGGCTGACCGCCGTCGAGCTGCTGACGGCGCGGCGACCGTCCGACGCGACCGATGTCGCCGCCGAGCTCGTCCGCGCCGAGGTGCCCGTCGACCTGGCGCGGCTGCTGCTCGACCTCACCGCGGCGGACCCGAAGGACCGGCCCGACTCGGCAGCGGCGGCGCGCGCCGCGCTCGCGAGCACCGGTCTGGTGGCGCGTGCCGACGACGACCTCGGCGCGCACGGCGTCGAGGTCTTCGACCAGCTGCCGCCGCTGCCGCGGGGCTGGGGCTCCGGAGGGCCCGAGCCCGCGGGACCGCACCGCACCGCGCCCGACGCGACGGGCCAGGTGCCGGACGCGCCCGCCGCGGGCTCGCCCGAGGCGGACCCCGGCACGGACGCCACCCGGACCGAGATCGGGCCTGCGACGCGCGAGGAGCCGCGTTCGACCCGGGGCGCCGGCGGGGCGCCGGCCGCCGTGGACCCGCCTGCCGCACCGCCCCGACGACCGGCGCGCCCGATGCCGCGGCTCGGCCTCGCGCTCGTGACGCTCGGCACGCCCATGGTCGTCGTGGCGGCGGTGCTGCTGACCCGCTGAGGCTCAGCCCACGCTGCGGCCGCGTCGCAGCAGCACCACGCCGACGCCCGCGACCAGCACCCCGGCCGCGGCGAGCAGCCACACCAGCCACGACGCGGCCGGTTCGTCGTCGGACGGGCCGTCGGCCGCCGAGGGCTGCTCCGCGGGCGCGCTGGACGCCTGCGAGTCGGTGGCCTCCGGCGTCTCCTCGACCTGTTCCGGGGCGGCGTGCTCGGGCACGCCGCTGACCTCGCCGACGACGTTCGTCGTCAGGGTGAGCGGCAGCGGCACGAGCCGCTCGCGCGTCGAGGTCAGCGAGACCATGATCACGTATTCGCCGGCCAGCACGGGGTCGTTGTCGCCGTCGTTGGCCCAGCGCACCTCGCGCATGACGGCGGCCGCCTGCGCGGGCTCGGTGCTCCCCAGCACCGCCCGGGGCCTGGCGCCCCCGGCGTCGGCGAGCGGGTCGTGCACCTGCGCGCGGTGGGGCGCGATGATCGCGACGTCGAGGGCGTTGGA
>Ga0182741_1004521_pt1 | contig 13638 bp, 8 predicted proteins | sample eDN5th37CBELigOP_FD_128874 | JGI IMG/M metagenome (GOLD analysis project Ga0182741, IMG submission 128874) | Enriched Organic Plus compost microbial communities from Emeryville, California, USA - eDNA 5th pass 37_C BE-Lig OP (version 2) (version 2) ...
CGCAAGGTCCGGAGCGCCTCACCAGCCGGCGTTGAACGGACAGTGGCGCGCCAGCAGCGACAGCAGCCGTTCGATGTCGATCGGCTTGGTGACCAGATCCACGCCGAAGCGGCGCGCCAGCGCGCCGGCGTCGCGCGAGGCCGACAGCAGGATCACCGGCCGGCTCTGCAGTTCCCCGGACCGATGCAGCCGTTGCAGGAATTGCTCACCGTTGAGGCGCGGCATCATCAGGTCGAGCAGCACCACGTCGATCGGCGGCCGCGACGGCGCCAGCGCTTCCAGCCCTTCCTCGCCGTCGGACGCCGATATCACCGAATAGCCTTCGCCTTCGAGCAGCAGGCGCAAGTTGAACTGGATGTCCGGATCGTCCTCGATCAGCAGTACGTTAGCCATCGGCTAAATCCGCATCCCGTGGCCGCAGCGGCAGGCGGACGATGAAGGTCGCGCCGCGGCCGCTCTCGCTCTCCACGCCGATGCGCCCGCCCAGCCGCTCCAGGATCTGGCGGACGATGTACAGACCCAGGCCGAGGCCGCTGATGTTGTCGGTCGACACCGCGCGCTCGAACGGCTCGAAGATGCGCGCCTGATCGGCCGCGGCGATGCCCATGCCCTGATCGCTGACCGAGAGCTCGGCCTCGTCGCCCTGCGCCCGCAGCGCCACCCGCACTGGCCGGCGCGCGCCGTACTTGGCCGCGTTGGTCAGCAGATTGGTGATCACCTGCTCCAGCCGATAGCGGTCCCAGCAGCCGACCATCGGACCGGCCGCGTCGAATTCGAGCTCGCAGCCGCTGGCGCGCAGCTGATCGGCGAAGCGCTCCAGCACCTCGACGACCAGCTCGGTGAGATCGAAGGTCTCGAGCTGGATCGTGAGCTTGCCGGAGTTGATGCGGGCGAGGTCGAGCATTTCGTCCACCAGGCGCGATAGCCGCGCCACCTGACGGTCGGTCTGTTCCACCAGGATGCGCATGCGCTCGGGGGCCAGGGCGTCGGGATGGCCCTTGCAGATGTTGCGCTTGGTCATCTGCGTCTGCAGCCGGATCGAGGTCAGCGGGGTGCGCAGCTCGTGGCTGACCACGCCGATGAAGTCGTCGCGCATGCGCAGCGACTCGCGCGCCTGCTGGTACAGCGCGGCGTTGTCCAGGGTCAGCGCCAGCCGGTCGGCCAACTCCTGCGCCAGGCTGAAGTCGTTCTTGCACAAGCGCCGCGTCTGCGCCACCACCAGCAGCGCCCCGAACACCCGGCCGCGCGCGCGCAGCGGCACGCCCAGCCCGCTTTCGGGCCGGCTCGAATCGCCGCTCGCCTCGTTCCACAGTTGCGGGCAACCGTCGGCGAGCACAGCGCTCAGCCCTCGCCGGGCACGATCCGGCGGCCGCTCGGCCGGGCCCTCGAAGCGCCCGGGCAGGGCCGAATCGGCGGCGGCGAGCAGAACGGGGGCGCCTTGGTCGGCGCGGTGGTAGATGCCGCACCAGCCGCCGAACTGGTGCGCCGTCAGCGCGGCGATGTCGGCCGCAATGCGTTGGTAGTCCAGCGACGCGGTCAGGATGAGGCCCGCGTCGGAGAGAAAGCGGTGGCGGTCCTCGGCTTGCTTCTGTTCCTGGATATCGGTGAGGGTCCCCAGCCAGTGCGTGATCGCGCCGGAGGCGTCGCGCATCGGCCAGGCGCGGGCCAGATGCCAGCGGTAGACGCCGTCGCGGCGGCGCAGCCGGAAGGCGGTTTCGTGCGCGCCGCCAACGGCGCGCGCCTGGTGCCAGCTTTCGAGGGTATGCGCCCGGTCGTCGGGGTGGACGGAGTCCAGCCAACCGAAGCCTTGCGCTTGCGCCAGGCTTATCCCCGTGTACTCCACCCAGCGTTCGTTGACGAAGTTGCCGCGGCCGCTGGCGTCGCTGGTGTAGACCAGGTGCGGGATGGCCTCGGCGACGGTACGGAACTGAGCATCGCGCTGCGCCAGCGCCTCCATGAGGATGCGGCTGTCGGAGATGTCCTCGACCACCTGCACCACCTCGGCCACGGCGCCATCCTCGCTCAGCACCGGGAACAGATGCGCCCGCACCCAGCGCGGCCGGCCGGGAAAGCCGCTGCGGGTGGGGTCGTAGTGCATATCGGGCAGGTGGCTGGTCTCGCCGTGGAAGGCGCGCTCGATCAGCGGCAGCATGCCGCGCGCGCGCAACTGCTCGTCCTGCAGGATGTTGTAATCGCGCGACTGGTCGCGGGTCGCGCCCCAGAACGCCTCCCAAGCCCGGTTGGCGTAGATGCAGCGGCCATCGGGGGCATAGATCAGATGGACAACCGGGGAGCGCTCGATCAGCGCATACGGATTGGCGAGGCCGGGCCTCGGCTCGCGGTCCTCCGGCATGAGCGAGCGCTGTACAGGAGCAATGGGCGCGTTGATGTCCATGTGGTTTCCATTCCAGTGAGCCCGTCCGTTCCCTCTGCACGCATTGTCTCCGGCCTTGCGTTCAGGGGCACCTTGTCCAAGGCAGGGATAATCCTAGGCCCGAAAGTGCTAGTTGCGAGTGCCTAGTACCGTGCGTATCGACTTCTGGTGCATACGCCCGGCCCGTGTGTCACCTCGCCGCCTGCGCACCGTTGGCGCGCGCGACAGGGCATTTTTCCCGACTGTGATCTTGCGCACTCGCTGACGACGGCTATTGCGGTAGCGTTGCAGGCGCCGTCACGGCGGCCCGGCGGTCGGGCCGCCGTGACGCTTCGTCCGTGGCGGCGCAAAGGCTGGCCGCGCATCGAGCAAGAACGACAACGGCGGCGGCAACCGGGGAGGATAGCCATGTTCGATATTTCCAAGCGCAATTCGTCCAAGCGTCAGGAAGAGGAGCCGACGGTCGCGCGCGAAGAGGCCCGTGCCGGCAGCGCGGCGGCCGCGGCCCCGGCGCGAGTGCGCGACGCCGCCGTGATCGGCCCGACCGTGCGCATGCAAGGCGATGTGCAGGCCGAGGAAGACATGGTGATCCACGGTTCGGTGAGCGGCACGATCAAACTGCCCGCGCACACCCTCACCGTCGGCCGCGAGGGTAGGGTGAAGGCCACCGTCCACGCGCACACGCTGCTCATCGACGGCAGCGTCGAAGGCGACATCTTCGCCGCGGAACGGGTGGTCGTGCGCAAGAGCGGCGACGTCAAGGGCAACATCCTGGCGCCGCGGGTCAGCCTGGAAGACGGCGCCAAGTTCAAGGGTTCCATCGACATGGACGCCGACAAGGTCGCCGCCGCCTTCGAAACCCCCAGCGCGGCCGGCAACGTGGTCTCCGCCAGCCGCTGGGAAGCGGCCAAGGCCAAGCAGGAGAACGCCGCCGACACGGCGGAAGCCTAGACGCCGCTCCGCGTGCCGGCGGGCGAGGAACCGCCGCCGGCACATCGAACTGTAACTCCGAGCGTAAGCTACACAACAATAAACAGTTATTAAACAGCGGCTTGGCGCGGCCTGGCGCAGGCGGAAAAATCGGCGCTTGTACCTGCGATGTACTGAAGCTGGTCGTCTCCGCCTTGGCACTAGCCACTATGCGGCGTGATGTGACGCCTCCCGCAACGCCTCAAATTCCTTCGACATCGATGCCATGCTCAGCCAACCAGGTCTTGCGCTGGGCGTAATCCGGCATTGCGCGTTCCACCCATAGCCAGAAAGCCGGTGTGTGATGTGGCTCGTGCAGGTGCGCGATCTCGTGCACCACGACATACTCGGCGATGCGTGGAGGCAGCAGGATGGCCTTCCAGTGGAAGTACAGCCAGTTTCCTTTGCCGCAGGATCCCCAACGGTAGCCCAGGTCCTGCACCTTCACTCCGGCAGGAGAAACTTCCATGCGCGACTGGTACTCGGCCACACGGCTCCCTAGCCAGGCCTTGCCACGCTCGCTGTACCAGCGGATAAAGTGCTCGCGTGCGGCGGGCAGGGCACCACGGCGCAGGCAGAAACGGCCCGCCGCCAGCTTCAGCGGCACATCTTGGTCATCCACGATCTTCAGGCGATGGCTGCGTCCCAGGTACAAGAAGCCCTCGCCGCCAACGTACTCCTTGCGCGGCATTGGGCGTTGCAGGCGGTCCTTCTCGGCCAGCTTGGTGTAGATCCAGAAGCGCTTCTCCAGGACAAAGGCGCGCAATGTGGACTCGTCCACCTCAGGCGGGGCCGATAGCACCAGCTCCCCGTCGCGCTCGACGGTGATCTGCATCGTCCTGCGGCGCGTGCTGCGCTGGAGGGTAAAGCGCAGGTCGTCCACCTGGAGACTGATTGGCTTCACGGGTGCCAGCATCTGTTCACACCCGCACCAGCTTGTCGTGGTTGGCGCGGGCTTGCTCCATCAACTTGTCGGCGAGGACGCCCGCTTTGTCGGCGTCCAGCAGAGGCGGGCGTAGCCGCATCAGGTGTTCGAACAGCTGTCCGTTCAGGTTGTCCTGATCGGCCCGCTTGTTCGGACTCCAGATGCCCCGGTTGCCCTGCAGTTCCTGCACGAGCAGATCCACCAGCTCGACAGTCACATCCTTCAGCCGCAGTAGTTCTGTGGGCGCGGGCGTTTGCCCGCCGCAGACCACGTCCACCACCGTGCGCAGAAAGGGCGCGCAATGCTCCGGCAGGTCGTCAGGGGCATCGGCGGCACCGACTTGGCCGGTACGCAGTTCATTGATGATCTTCTGCAACTGCGCGATGACCTCGTTCCACTGCTCGCCGAGTGACCTGAGGATTTCGTTCAAGCGCTCCGAGAGCTTGCGGTACAGCACCGGGTCCTCATCCGCATGCTTGCGGATGTGCGAGCGGATCGCGTGCTCCATCTCGGATGCCTTGGCGCGGTCGTTGACCGCGCGAGCCACATGGCTGTCGAACTCGGCGTCGGTCAGCTGGATCGGCGGGATCTTGGGGTCGATGCCGAGAGAGATCACGTGGTCGTCGATAAGCTTGCGCACCTTGGCGCCGACGCCCTTGCCGAGTACCGGCGTGTCCTTGTAGCGGTTGCGCGCCCGCGCGTAGATGTAAGCCAGCCGCTTCGCGTCGCCCGAATATGGCAACCCCTCGGGACGCGGCAGTACGGTATCGAGAGACGCCAGGAAGGCCTTGAGCTTGACCGCGAACTCAGCCCGCAGTCTCTCGCTGCTCAGCGCCTCGACGCAGGCTTCGGTGTTGTCCAGCGACTCGATGCCCTGCTGCCGGAACAGGTCCACCACGCGCAGATGGCGTTCGCGCAGTACCGGAATCTCGTCTTTCAAACTGGCCAGCGCGCCTTCCACGTCTTCGTCGGCGTAGGCGGCCAGGGCCTCCTTCAGATGCTGCGCGACGCCGTAGTAGTCCACCACGATGCCGCAGCGCTTGCCGAAGCCGGTGCGGTTAACGCGGGCGATGGCCTGCAGCAGCTCCGCCTCGCGGATCGGCCGGTCCAGGTACATCACGCCTTCGATCGGCGCGTCGAAGCCGGTGAGCAGCATCGACTTAACCACCAGGAAGGCCAGCGGGTCGGTCTTGGCCGGATCGGCGTGGAACAGCGGCTTCTTGAAGCGCTTGATCAACTGCTCATGCACCGTACCGTCGGTCCAGGCCTTCCAGGCCGGATCGTCATTGTTGCTGCCCGAGATGATGGGCGCGAACTCGATGCGCGAAAGCGTGTCTCGATAGCGCCAAGCCTGCACTGCCGCCTGTACTCGCGGCGGTCGTTGGCAAAGGGCCTCGTCGTCCAGAGCCTTGTCTTGCGGGCTCAAGGCATGGGCCTCGGCTAGCAGTTCGTCGCGCGCGGCCCGCAGTGCCTCGAAGTAGCGGATGGCAGCCAGCCGGCTGTATGCCACCACCTGCGCCTTGTAGCCGTTGGGCAGGATGTTCGTCACGTAGTGGCGCAGCATGTCGCGCGCCTTGTCCGCGATCAGCGCGGGGGCATCGAAGATGTGGCCCTTGGTGGCGTACTTCTGCTTGATCGCCTCCAGCTCCTCCGGCGTACGCTCCCGGAACAGGTCCTCGAACAGCACATCCAGGTTAGCGCCATCCTTGACCGCGCCGTTGGCCGTGCGCCCCTCGTACAGCACCGGCACCGTGGCGCCGTCGGCTTCGGCCTCCTTGATCGTGTAGCGGTCGATGAACTCGCCGAAGATCTCATGGGTGCGTTTCTTCTCGCCCATGATGATCGGCGTGCCGGTGAAGCCGATGCGCGCGCAGTTCGGCAACCCCGCCAGCAAGTTGGCGTGCAGGTCGCCGGCCTGGGTGCGATGCGCCTCGTCCACCAGCACGAGGATGCTTTCGTCCTCGTTCAGCACCTCGAACGGCTCGCCGGACCTGGATCTGGCATAGGAGGCCTTGGACTCGGCCACCCTGGGCAGGTCGTCCGCCGTCAACGGCGCATCGTCCGCGGTATCCGTGTTGCGGTACTTCTGGATCGTGGCGAAGATCAGCCCCGGCCCCTTGCGCCGCGCCAGCGCCTTCACGCTTGCCGTGCTGTCCGCCACCTCCACCGCCTCGCCGGTGAGCGTCGCCGTCACGGAGAGCTGGCTCTGCAGGTCTTTGCGGTCGGTCACGACGATGACCTTGAAGCGCCGCAGCTGCCCATCCGCGCGCATCTTGCGTACCAGGAACACCATGGTCAGGCTCTTGCCCGAGCCCTGGGTGTGCCAGATGATGCCGCCGCGCTGGTCATGCTCGCCGTGCTGCAGGCGGGTCTTGCCGCTCTTGAGCCGCGCGATGGCGCGGTTGACCGCCCGGTACTGCTGGTAGCGGCAAACGGACTTGATGGTCTGACCGCCGGCCTGCATGAACAACAGGAAGTGCCTGACCACATCCAGCAGGTGCGCCGGCGTCAGCAAGCCCGCGATCAAGCGCTCCTGCTCAGACAGGCTGGTCTTTCCCAGCCTCCGGGCCACTTCGATCTCGCTGCCGCTGCCGTCCGGTCCAACCACGGTCTTCCACTGGGCATAGTGCTCGAAGGCCGCGCCGATGCAGCCGACGCGCGCCTCATCGAAGCTGGTGGCGATCAACAACTGGTTGGTGGCGAACAGCGCTTCGTTGCCCTCGTTGTCGTCGACCTCGAAGGCGGCTTTGCGCTGGTTGCTGTAGCGGCGCAGTTGATCCACCGCCTCGGCCAGCGGTTCAGGGATGGAGGGGCTCTTGCACTCCACCACCACCAGCGGAATGCCGTTCACCAGCAGCACCAGGTCCGGCACGATGAAGGCCTTGCCGCTGTTGTAGCCGGGCGGGCAATCGACGCGGAACTGATTGACGACCGTGAAGTGGTTGTCGGCCGGCGTGTCCCAGGCGATGTAGCGAATGGTTTGGCCGCGACCGCCGTCCCAACCGGGCAGACCTTCGACCGTCAGTCCCTTGATTAGCAGCTCGGTGGCCTTTTGGTTGGCCTCCATCAGCTTGTGCGTGCCGAGCCGGGTGATGGCGGCCACGGCTTCCGACAGGCGCGCCTCGTCCAGCCAGGGCTGGCCGTCAGCTCCGGGGTTGAGGGCGCGCAGGCGTTCGCGCAACACGCCCTCCTGAATCACTCCCGAGAAGCTGCCGCGCCCCGTCACCTTCGGGTCGTCCAGGCTGCCCTCGACATGGGTCCAGCCCAGCCCCTGAAGCTGCGTGACGAACGGTTTTTCGACGTCGTCGAGTTCCCAGCCCATTACTCAGCCCCATACCGGGTGGATGTCCTCATCCAAAACCATCCAAAACTATCCAAAACCATCCAAAACTAGCCGTCTGCCCCTCAAGCATTGTTGGCGGCGGTGTAATAGGCTGCTCGCCGGTCGCCATGCTGAACCAGTTCCCCTCGGCTCTTCAATTTACGGATCAGCTCTTTCGCCTGCCCTTCGCTCAGGCGGCACAGCTCCATCACCTCGGCGCGCCGAATCTGTCCATGCTGACGCACATAGTTCAGCACCATCTGTTCATGCTGGATGCGCGCAAAGCCAGCCTGACGGGTATACGCGGCCTTCTCACCCCGGCGCTGATAGACAGCCGCCGACAGGGTATAGCTGCGCCCCCGCGCCGCACCGTGCGCCTCCACCAAACCCGCTTCGGTCAATGCCTCCAGCGTGCGCTTCGCGCTCGCCGCGTCCCGCTGGATGCGGCAGGCCAGCTCGTCGGCCGTCACCCGCTTCAGCTCCCGCAGGGCGGCCAGCGCGATCAGGCTGTCGATGGGCAACTCGGCGCCGCGCCGGCGCTCTTCCTCCACCACCAGCCGGCGGAAATCCAGGTCGGCCGGCTCGGTAGGCAGGCGCACCACGACGTTCTGGGCATCGGTACGGGAGTAATCCGGTGCCGGCCGGCCGAACTTGAGCATGCCGCGATAGATGGTGTCCACGCCGCGCCCGGAACGTTCGACCACCCCGATGCGCTTCATGGCATCGGCCAGTGCCCGGTTACGGGGGCGCGGCTCGGTCACCAGCAGGTTGGTCAGCGTTACCCCTTCCACCAGTCCGCCCGGGTTGCTGACCACCAGGGCGTCGTCTTCCAGCCGCACATGCACCGCCCCCAGGCGGTGGTAGTCGCGGTGGATCAGGGCGTTGGCCAACGCCTCACGGAAGGCCGCCATGTCCACCATCGGCACCGGCACACGGAACAGCCCCACCTGCAGCTCTTCTTCCGGGTTGTAGGGCCGGAAATTGGTCTCCAGCCAGTCCAGCGCCTTCAGCAGCGGAAAACGGCGGAATTCGTTGAAGCGCACCGCCTGCTGCGCCAGCACCTGGAACGCGAATTCATGGGTGGGCACCCGCTCACGCAGGGTACTTTCCCGTCCCAACAACAGCAGGCCGGTCAGGGTGGGCACCCGGCTGCCGTCCGGCTCGCGCACGGTCAGCCCCAGCGCGCCGTCCAGTGCCTCATCGTCCAGTTCCAGCAGCACGCGGTCGCCCACGTACTGTTGCACGGCCTGGCGCAGGCGCTCACGCTCCAGCGGGTCCAGATCGGCCAGCGTGGCACCCGCCACCGGCAGCGCGGACACATCGACCAGCCCCAGGGTACTGGCGCGGCTTTCGCGCTCGTGGGGCAGCATGGGCACGCACTCCGGCTGGCCGTCGTGCCGTATCCGGCGTCGCAGATACACGCCGCCCGAGGTCGCGACCACAGACCGCGCCTTGGGTACGGTGATACGGGCAACGGATACGCCATCCACTTCCAAGGCCTGCACCGTCACGTTGACCGAAGGCGAGGTGCGCGCTGCCACCAGGCCGGGCAGGCCATCGAGCACCCGGTGCTCCGCATGCAATCCCGTCGGCGTGCCGTCATCTTCAACACCCAACCACAGCTCGCCGCCCTCTGCATTGGCGAGGCAGACGATGGCCTCGACCAGCTCGTTGTCCGACAGGCGCTTGCGGTCGCTTTTGAATTCGACCGTCAGGGATTCGGCAGGTGGCAGCCTGGGTGTCATGCGTGTTGCGCCTCCTGTAGCAGAGGGGTGACGCGGACGCGGCCGGTTAGGAGGTCGTCCATGAGGCCGGCCTTGGAAAGCCTTAGCTTCTCCAGTTTCTTGCCTTCACAGTCCAAGCGCTGCGCAGCAGCATCGAGACGATCTGCGATTTCTCTTGCTTCATCAGTGCTCGGCTTTGGTAGCGGAATCCGACGAACGTCTCGAAGGTTTATGCCTTGCACAGCCACCCCCAAGGTATTGATCGCAACGAAACGGGCAGCTGAGTGCATTGAGAGGCATGCCTTAACAAAACGCGCATCGGAATACTTGATCGCTAAACGAGCTGTATCCTGAGTAATGTTCGCGTTTTCAAGCTGCTGCGGCACGAGCGCCATTCGTCCCACTGTTCCACGGATCGTAAACAAAAGATCCCCTGCACGAAGACGTGACCGGCTGTACTCTCGATCAATCTGCGGGCTCGTTAGAAGAAGACTGTCTAGTTTGATTTGGTCGTCAATGATGTCCTTAACCTTGACCACGGGAACTCCGTCCGGATGCCCGTAGCCCGGCATCAGAATCCCGTAGACAACGGGGCGTACCGGATCGATGAGTTGATCTAGCTCGCATGCCTCCCACTCCTTCGGAATCCACCCCAGCGGCGACTGCTTGTAGAGATGCGGCGCCTCGGCCTGGGGCGGGCGCAGTTCGCCGTTGGCGTCGATGCCGCGCGTCAGCAGGTCGTGCAGCAGGCCCTGCTTGACGGCCTTGAGCTTGGCGATGATCGCCTCGGTTTCGTGGATGGCGGTTTCGAGGGTGTCGAGGATCTCTGCGATCTTCTCTCTCGCGCTCCGTCCAGGGCGCTCAACGGTCAGCGCGTAGACGTCATTTCGATTCAGGCCGGGAACGCCTGTTGAGCTGTCGAGTCGAGCCAACGGCAGCCAGGTCAGAACCCAATAGATCCAGTGTCGATCCTCTGAAGCGCACCTCACCCAGTAGGTCGTATCGATCGGCCAGAACGGCTCATCTGACCAAGTAACTTTGCCAACGCTGCCTTTGCGACCAACGATGATTCCGGGCTCTGGGATCAGGAACTTGCGGTGACGGCCAACCTCGCCATTCGATCCAAACACGGGAAACCCGTCGCCAGAGCGAGCCTCCGCAGGCAGTGCCTCCCCATACTCAAGGGTCAGCATCGAACCCAGGTTAGACATACCCCAACCCCTTCAAAAACCCCTGCAGCGCCTGCGCCGCAGCGTCCCGCTTGCCCTCGATCTCGGTCAGCGTCACCCGGTACTTGTCCCACCAGTTCTCGAACGCGGCGACGATGGTCTTGCGCTGGGCGGCGATGTAGCGCTCGACGATGGCGCGCATGTCGTCGTGCAGGATGGTCAGCAGCAGCTCGGCGGCCTGCTCGGGTGACAGGCCATCGACGTCCTTGTTGAGATCCGCAGTGAAGCTGTCCATCTTCGCCTTGAGCTGCTTCTTGACTGTAGCCAGCTCCTTCTTCCAGGCCTTGAGCTGGGCTTCGTCGACGGCGTTCTCGCCGTCGGCATCCTCCTCAGCTTCGGCGGCTTCGCCATCCTCGCCGTCGGCATCCTTGGCGGACTTGGGATCAGCCGCCTTGATCTGGCTGTCCAGCTCGGCCTTCCTGGCCTCCAGTTCGTTGATGGCCTCCACGAAGTCGCCCATCAGGAACTTGACCAGCTTGTGCTCCAGCGGGTTGGACTTCTTCTTTGTTTCCTCGTCTTTCAGCTCGCTCAGGATGGTGTCGCGCCAGCCGCGAATCAGGCCCAGGGGGCCGCGCGCCATGACGGCCTTGAAGTCATTGAGGTTGTCGTACCAGAAACCGGCGCTGATGCCGCGCACCTGGAAGGCGTCCAGCAGGCCGGTGGGCGTAAGCGCTTCGGCGAAGCTGGCGAGCAGCTCTTCGCGCGTGGTCACCAGGCTCGTTTGCCCGTGCAAGGCCGTGATGCGGCCGCTGTGCGCCTGCCACCATTGCTCGAAGGCTTCACGGATGGCGGCTTCCTTGGCATTGATGCCAGCGTTGCCTTCGATGGCGGGCTTGAGGTCCTGACGCCTGGTCAGCCCGGGCTTGAAGTCGAAGTACTTCGCATCGTGCTCGACGAACAGATCCAGCGGGTCCAGCCCGTGGGCCTGGAACAGCGCGGCTTTGTCGGCCACTTCGGCCTTGGGCACACCACCGACCAGATGCGCGCGCACGTCGTGCGGCTCGGGCGGCGGCGCGTTGTCGGCGTAGCGGCGGATGTTGAGGTTGTAGTCGTTGGCCTTGAGGGTGGCGTTGTCGACGATGGCCGAGAAGCCGGGCACTTCCCTGAATTCGTCGAAGGTGGTGACGATCTTCTCGATGTGCTCGGGTAGCAGGAAGTTCTGCGCCCGGCCTTCGAAGTACTCGCGGTCGGCATTGATGAACAGCACCTTGCCCTGGCGTTCCTTCGGCTTGCCGCTGACGCGCTGCGCGCCGTTGTGCACCTGCTGGCGCAGCACCAGGATGCAGGCGGGAATACCGGTGCCGTAGAACAGGTTGGGCGCGAGGCCAATCAACGCTTCGAGCAGGTCTTCCTCGATGATGCCGGCGCGGATGGTCTTTTCCTCGCCGCCGCGGAACAGCACGCCGTGCGGCATGACGGTGGCGATCATGCCGCCGTCGCGGGTGACGGCGATCATGTGCTGCAGGAACATCAAGTCGGCTTTCTTAGCACCCAGGGGCACCTGGCCGAAGCGGAAACGCTCCGGGAACTTCGGCGCCCAGGCCGGCGTGCCATCGGCATTCGTTTCGGTGTTGCCCCAGTTGATCGAGAACGGCGGATTGGTGAGCACGCGGTCGAAACGCATCAGCTCGCCGCCCTCCACGTGCTGCGGCTCGGCCAGCGTGTCCTCGTTCTGCAGGTCGGCGGTGCTGATGCCGTGCAGCAGCATGTTCATCTTGGCGATGGACCACACCGTGCCGTTGAACTCCTGGCCGAACAGGTTGGCCTTGCGGCCGTCCTCGCCGTGTTCGTCGATGTACTCCTTGGCCGCGATCAGCATGCCGCCCGAACCGCAGCAGGGATCGTAGATGTCGTGCTTCAGTTCGGGCTTGATCAGCCGGACCATCATGCGTACGACGGAGCGGGGCGTGTAGAACTCGCCGCCCTTCTTGCCGGCCGAGTCGGCGAACTCGCCGATCAGGTATTCGTAGGCGGCGCCCAGCAGGTCCGGGAATTCGAAGTCCTCGTTGCGCAGCCGGTGGATGTTGAAGTGCGTGATCAGCTGGCGCAGCTTGATGTCGGGGATCTTGCTCTGGCCGACCTTGCGCGTGAAGTCGATGTGCTCCAGCACGTCGTACAGGCTGGTATTGGCCGTCTCGATGCCGGTGAGCGCCTTGTTCAGGTAGTCGCCCACGTTGTGGTGGGCTTCGTTGAGCAGATACTCGTAGCGCGACTGCGGCGGCACCCAGAATGAACCTTCCTTCTTGTACCAGCGCGGGTTTTCGGCGGACGCCTCTGCTTCGGCCTTGGTCTTGCCCGCGGTCAGCTCGAGTTGGATGACTTCCTCGCGTCGCTGCTCGAACACGTCGGAGCAGCGTTTGAGGAAGAGCATTCCGAAGATGTACTCCTTGAATTCGGAGGCATCCATCTTTCCGCGCAGGATGTCGGCGGCTTTGAAGAGGTGGCGTTCAAGCTGGGGCAGGGTAAGGGGCATGGCGGTCCAGTAGATGATTCAGCGCCAGGAGCGGCCGAAGGTGATGACAAAGCGGGGTTGCGTTGGGTGCATATGATATATGTCGGCGGGGGCCTATCACGCATTGGTCGCCCTGATCATCCAGGTTGGCGATGTCCAACTGTGGGAGCTGCCGGTACGGGCGGGGTTTCCAGGATTCTTGATTGTTCCTGGCATGCTGGGTTTTCATGGCCGTCGTGTACGCCGCAGCGAACTCCAATTGCTCGATGACGCCGAACTCGTAGCTGACACATGTGCGAGTCGGGTCTTCGGCAATTTCGTACGTGCGGTCGGGTCGCTCGACCATGACTGTGGCTGGCCCAACCGAGCGGTGGACCCGGTGCATAGCGCCGATATGAAACCGGGGGCCGAAGGGGTGGCTCAAGAGATTGCCAACGCCGGGGAAGACAACAACTTCGGCACGCGCGGCTTGGGGAGCGCGAGAGGGGAGCGGCGGCCTATATCAAACGGAGAACATCCGGCAATTGGAGAAAGTTGCCGTTCTTGGGGTGGTATTGCCGCGATAAGTCAACAAATTGACCGGCAAAGAGAGAATGGTGGGCCCACCAGGACTCGAACCTGGAACCAAGGGATTATGAGTCCC